>Ga0302326_10026101_pt1 | contig 11822 bp, 5 predicted proteins | sample Palsa_T0_3_FD_202264 | JGI IMG/M metagenome (GOLD analysis project Ga0302326, IMG submission 202264) | Peat permafrost microbial communities from Stordalen Mire near Abisko, Sweden - Palsa_T0_3 | ecosystem: Environmental > Terrestrial > Soil > Palsa > Peat permafrost | place: Sweden: Abisko... | reverse complement strand
GGCAGTCATCCAGCAGGCGCCGGAGGCGCTAGCGCGTCCCATGGTCCAACCACCAGCGGCAGCCATGGGCCAACCACGAGCGGCGCCAGCCATGGTCCGACCACCAGCAATCCTCACGGCGCGACGACTACCAGCCACGGCGTGACCACCAGCAGCACGAATAAAACTGGAGCGACGACGGGCGGCGGCACTCGCGGAACCTCGCCTTCAGGCTCGAATGGCGGCAGTAGCGCTGGAACCAACCGCGGCAGCGCAAACGCTCCGCATGCCGGCGCGCCCGCTCCTAAAAGTAGCACCGTGAAGACCACCGCCAACGGCAGCTCGGTTCGCACCCGAGCCAATGGCCAGCGCAGCGACGTCCATGTTGCCGGTAAGAACGGTAGCACCGTGGACGTTCATCATGGCTTGAATGGAAGCAAGCAGGTTTCCGTCACGCGAGCGGATGGTTCCCGCGTGGTGGCCGGGCGCGGCGGACGCGGCTATGTTGAGCGCGGATACAATTACCACGGTCATGACTACGCCCGTCGCAGCTACTATGCCAACGGTCGCTACTACAATGGCTACTACCGGGGATACTATTACCACGGTTATTACGGGTACGCGTACGCACCGGCGTTTTACTATGGGCCAGCGTACTACGGATGGGCGTACAACCCATGGCCTGCGCCGATCGTCTACGCGGGCTGGGGATGGGCGGGCAATCCCTGGTATGGATACTACGGCGGTTGGTGGAATCCCTATCCAGTCTATGCCGGAGCCTCGTTCTGGCTGACCGACTATCTGATCGCGCAATCGCTGCAGGCTTCCTATCAGGAAAACCAAGCCGCTGCCGCCGCTGTTTCCACCCAGGCCGCAATGACGCCGGAGGTCAAGCAGATGATCTCCGACGAAGTAAAGAGGCAGGTTGCGCTGGAGAACCAGGAAGCCCAGGCGACTGCGCAGAACCAGGACGTTGATCCGCAGTCCAGTGGAATTGCCCGGATGTTGAGCGACAACCAGACCCACGTCTTCATTGCAGGAAGCAGTCTTGATGTGACGGATTCCTCCGGTGCGGAGTGCGCCGTCAGCCAAGGGGATGTGCTGGAAGTGACCGCGGCGCCTCCGGCTAACGCGACTGCGGCGACGGCCACTGTCCTGTGCAGCAAGGGTGGAAATGAGTGCGGTAAGAACGCCCAGGTACAGGTAGCCTTCGCCGATTTGCAGGAAATGCAAAACCACATGCGGCAGACCATCGACCAGGGTCTGGGTGACTTGCAATCGAAACAGGGACAAGGCGGACTGCCCGCCGCGCCGCCGTCGGCCAAAGCTCCGCCAACTCAGGCGGCCTTTGTAGCAGCCGCTCCTCCACCGGAGCAGAATGTGGCCGCTGATATCCAGCAGGGGTCGCAGCAAGCGGACCAGGCGGAGCAGGAAGTTGCGAAGGAAGTCCCGCCGCCGAATCCAGCGGCGCAAGGTTCTTATATTCCGGCTCCGAAATCGGCCGGCCCGGTGACGGTCTCACAGGGGCAGACGGTCGATCAAGTGACTGCGACATTGGGACAACCCAAGAGCGTGGTCAATCTGGGGACAAAGAAGATCTACGTGTATCCAGACATGAAGGTCACCTTCAAGAACGGTACCGTGAGTGACGTGCAGTAAGGCAGAGCGGTGCGGCTTGCGTGAACCCGGGTGCGGTTTGAGCTTTGCACCCGTGCAAGTCTAATGGTCAAGAGATTCGAAAGCATTGGAAGGGCGTGGCTTGGTCCTTGGAGTATTCGCCGCGGACCAGCAGGCATGTGGCGCAGCCAATGTTTTCCCAGGTGAGACAGGCTACAACACCGGCTGTCCGACCGTTTACGGCCAGCAGCAGGGGCTAACATCTTCACTGACGAGATCAACCCACCCTAACTGGTGCCTGTAAGTGTCCCCCCTATTTTCTTGCGGGAACACTTATCGCCCACACCTAGGGAAACTCTGATTCGGCTCTCCTTTCCACCGCGAATCCAGCTACATTGACCGTCTACTGTCGCTATAATTCAGTAGAAATGAGGTGGGAGAGGAGGACGGCGATGCAACTGTGTTTCGTTCTTATGCCGTTTGGCATAAAGACCGGGCCCGATGGCAGAACAATCAACTTCGACAAAGTTTATGAGCAACTGATCAAAACGGCGGTTGTTGCGGCCGGTCTGGAGCCAATCAGAGCTGACCATGAAGAAGCCGGCGGCTTCATCCAGAAACCGATGTTCGAAGCGTTGCTGCTGTGCGAGTTTGCGGTGGCTGACCTGACCAACGCTAATCCCAATGTGTTCTACGAACTGGGCATTCGACACGCGGTGCGGCCATGGAGCACGGTCCCGATCATGGCGGAAGGAGGAAGGCTACCCATCGACGTTGACGCTTTGAAAACCGTCTTTTACGAAATCGGTTCAGACGGCTTGCCGACGCCGGACGGCTTGGAAGCGACTCGGAATGTGATCACAGGCATGCTCCGGGAAGCAAAGAGTGGCGGTATTAAGGATAGTCCCATTTACCAGTTGATCGACTACTACCCGCAGCCTCAACTTGATCACGAAAAGGCGGATATCTTTCGCAGCCGAGTGAAGTATTCCCGCGAAATGAAAGACAAGTTGGCGGAAGCGCGGAAGGCGGGCGTCGATGCGCTCGTCAGTATTGAGGACCAACTCGGAACGATCGAAGACCTCGAATCGGGAGTGGTTATCGATCTGATGCTTTCCTACAGGTCACGCAAGGCCTTCGACCAGATGATCGCGTTAGTTGAGAAGATGTCTACCGCGCTTCGAGAGACGGTCATGGTCCAGGAACAGTACGCGCTGGCACTCAACCGCGAGAAACAGCCTGACAAAGCGGAAAGGGTCCTGCTGGAGCTTATCAAGAGACGGGGGCCAAGCAGCGAAACATACGGGATTCTTGGCCGTGTTTACAAAGATCAGTGGGAGGAAGCATTGCAGGCTGGCGATGACCTGCTGGCACCAGGGATTTTGGACAAAGCAATTGGAGCTTACCTGAAAGGCTTCGAAGCGGATTGGCGGGACGCGTACCCCGGCGTGAACGCGGTCACGTTAATGGAACTTCATGATCCTCCCGATCCGCGACGTTCCGAGTTGATTCCGGTCGTCCGTTATTCCGTGGAACGGCGGATCGCGAAAGGAGCCCCGGACTACTGGGACTACGCGACTCTGCTGGAGCTCGCGATGCTTGCTGGTGACCAGGCGAAGGCCATGAGTGCGCTATCCAACTCCCTCGCGGCCATACGGGAGATCTTCGAGCCGGACACCACGGCCCGTAACCTGAAGCTTATAGTGGAAGCGAAAAGCAAACGTGGTGAGCTTCAGCCGTGGATGGAGAAGGTAGTAGAAAAGCTCTCAGAGCGGGCCAAGGCGTAACCTGGCCGATTGCTGTGGGGCTTGATCGCAGGATGGGAAGGCCATGTCCCGGAGTGGTTTCCACAATCAGGTATTACTCTCCACGAATCGGAGCACAGCGGATGCCCCCGGCGGAATGGCCTATGAGATGACGCCAGCAGCTATATCCCAGCTTCACCTGGGCGACCATGCAGCCACCTTTCCATCCGGGGCGCGAAGATTTTCTACCGTCTGCGGAGGCCGCCGAATCTCGCCTGCGCAAATTCCTTGCTTACAGTCGGCTTTTGGGCGTCGGGCACGGCGGCTCCGAGAAGCTTTTTTTGCTCCTCGGCCAGGGTTTCCACATACACCACCGCCGGAATGCCTTCAACCCTGGTTTCGCGCTTGAGAATTAACCCAAGGTCGCCAAAATGGGTCACCATTTTCGTGATTTGCTCGATATAGGGTGCATTCATGTGCAGACTGCGCAGCCAGAACGGGCGGTTGTTGAACGCCGCCATCCTCGCTTCCGGAGATGTGCCCGGGTTCGTGATTATGTCGTACTCTGCGTCGGTCAGCACGTTATTCGGCACGCGCGATGGCCAGAACGTAGGGATGAACGGGTCAGACGGGAACTCGGTGCCGGGATAACCGGCGCGGCAACTGGCGGTGTCAGTCTGCCAGGGCACCGCCATCCATTTGGTGATGTCGCCGGGGCCGCTGACCGAAAGGGGTCCGTCGGAAGCATTGACCGTGTTCTGCGTCAGGAATTCGCCGTAATCGGATTGAGTCAGACCGCCAGGGTTTTGCCGGAGGCGGTACGGGCTCCGATACATCGACGAATGGCGCATTGGCCAGGTCATTTCGCAGCCGGGGTGGAAGGGCCCGCCCATGCAGAAATGCAGTGCAGCCCGATCAAGCGTGGCTGGTTGCTCCACCAGCGGCACATCGCCAATGTACACGGGCGGCTTCGCGTTTGGGTCGTAATCCGCGTGGAAGTTCCCCTGCATCCACTGGCTCAAATAGTTATAAAGGGTCGGGGTGAGGGAGAATCCACCGCGCGCGACCGGCGGAGCGTCGTAACTGCCGAACGCGTCGCCATAGATGGGTGGCCAGGCCATCGGCTCAAACGTGGTCGAGCCGGGATTGCGGAAACTGTAGAAGATCTGGCGGCGGAGTTCGCCGTAAGGGTCATCGGTGGAACTCATAGGCGCCGCGGCTAGTTTCGCCAGGATTTCGGGGCGCAGAAAATCGTTGGGCGCCTGCCATCCGAACTGCACAGCGAATCCGAAATTGACCCACTGCGCGTCGTTGAACTGACGGAGCAGGGGGAAAATATCGCGGGCGAACGATGGGGTGGTAGGGACCGCGAGCAGTGAGCCTTTTAGGGCATCGGTTATTACGTCGTACATGGTCTGCGGTGTTACCAGATCAGGCGAGTAATTCGGCGGCGCGGTGACTACCCATGCGGGATCGACGGGGATCGGAACCCCGTCTAGCTCAAGCTTCGCCATAACCGGCCCATCAGAGGTGTCGTCGTGCCAGCCTGGATTGTTGGCGAATGTTACCAACGTAAATCCCGGCAAAGGGGAATCCGAAACGCCCTTGCCGCCGAGGAATTCCAGTCTGCCTGCAGCATCCGTTCTGAGTTCGCCGAGATAGACATTCCGGCCCAGGAATTTCCCGGTGTCGAATGGCGCGGAGTGCTGGTTTACGCCCGAAATGGATCGAGGACCAGGATCGATAACAAGCTCATCGCGGTCCGTTCCCTGCACAAAGGCATTGCGGCGCGCCGATTTCAGGTCGTAGGCTTCGGGAAGATCGAGGGCGGCGTCGAAGTCGTACCACGCGCCTTTCTTGTTTGCAACATGGACAGTCCATTCGATCATGGCATCGGTGGAGGTGAGTTCAGCTACCACCTGCCCGTGCGCGTCATATCCGTAGATGCGAAACAGGGCGGCCTGGCGCTTAAGCCGTCCCGACGAATCGCGATAACCGCCGGACGGCGGAGGCGTGGGATGAGGCACTTCGGGACCAATGAAATATTCGTCGCTGTTGCCGATGCGGGCGATACCGATAGCCGGGTGGATGCGGGCCTGTACAATTGATTTCAGATTCATAAGAGCTTCTTTACATCACGAAATTCAATTCTAGTCAATGATTGATCCATTTGGTGAGAGGAACAATCGAATATTTTGACGTGGCGGTTGCGGGCGGGGGACCATCTGGTGCGGTGACCGCCCTCTGTCTTGCGCGCCGCGGCCTCCGCGTGGCCCTATTGGAAGCGAGCCGCTTCGGAGGCGACCGCTATGGCGAAACCCTGCCTCCTGAAATCAATCCCGTGCTTCGGGAATTGGGCCTCTGGGATGCGTTTTCGGCCCTGGATTCGGTGCCCGCTCCTGGAATCGTGTCGGCGTGGGGAGCGAATTCTCCGGCTGAGCAGGATTTTATTTCGAATGCGCATGGCTGGGGCTGGCATATCGACCGCAACCGGTTCGATGCTATGCTCTGCCGGGAAGCTGTTGTCGCGGGCGCTACCGTATTCCTTGACTGCGTGGCCCAGCCATCGCGGATTTCCGGAGGGGGCTGGCGGATCGGAGGTGTCAACGCGGCGTTCCTGGTGGATGCTTCCGGTCACACGGGATTGCGCGTTGACGAAGAGCATGCTCACGAGACGGACGACAGATTGCTTGCGATCGCGGTTCGGCTGAGCGGTGCGCAAAGCTCAGACTTGCGCACGATAGTTGAAACCACACCGCAGGGGTGGTGGTACACGGCGCCGATTCCCAATGGTCAGACGATCGCCATGTTCTTCACGGATCCCGAAGTGTATGCCAACGAAGGGATCGTCCTCGGAGAGCAACTGGAACACGCGCCCTTGACGGCGCACCGGTTGCAATCGGGCACCATGCTGTCGAGCCGGGTACTGCATGCACCGTCCGCATGCAGGCTGAAAATGTTCGGCGATGGGTGGACTGCCGTAGGGGACAGCGCGTCGGCTTATGATCCGTTGTCGGGGCGAGGGATCCTCAAGGCATTCCGCCATGGCGCCGCGGCAGCGGATGCTATCACGGCTGGCGGGATGGATGAGTATGGGGCGCGGGTGCGGCGCGAATTTAAGGAGTACGTGCGGCAGCGAAGAATGCACTATGCGAGCGAGCAGCGCTGGCAGGAATCGATCTTCTGGCGGAAACGACCTGGTGCTAGAGGTATCGAAGGAAAGAACTTGTTGTAAGCGAGTCGAGTCTTCAAGCTGCCAGTTTTGCTTTCTCAACCAAGACTTCGCTTCGCGATCAAGTTTATCAAAGCAGCGGCGGCGGAGCGTGGGGTTGGGAGTTGTCATGACTTGGGGTTTTGGATGGGCTGGTAGGGTGGGGATATTCGGCTAATGATATTGGGTGGCCTCGTACCCCCCAGGTTCTGTTCATGCCACGCGGCCTCTGGGCGTAATTTGCTTTGCGATTCGTGTAGTTCCGCCGATAATTAGCTCTTCACCTGACAGCTGGCATGAGTGCGAAACGGAGAACGGCACGAAACCAGGAATGGGACGTATCCCTTTCGTTCGCGCGGGAGGATCGAAGCTATGTCGCGAAGGTGGCGGCCCGACTTCGGCCCAAGGGAACGCGCGTATTCTACGACGAATATGAGAAGGTCGCCCTTTGGGGTAAGGATCTTTATCAGCATCTCGACGACGTGTGCAGAAATGCCGCTAGGTACCGCGTGCTCTTCATTTCGAAAAGCTACGCCAAGCGCCTTTGGACAAATCATGAACGGAAATCCGCGCAGCTAGGGCGTTCAACGAGAACTATGAGTACATATTGCCTGCGCGCTGTTCTTTTGGCGTTGAGTGGGGATTTTCCTTGTACAGCCGAAAAGACCCGCTCAAGCTTCGCTTGAACGGGGCACCCGCCGCTGCAAGATTATTCCGAGCGCCGTCCGGCTCCACGCACCACGGCGCAGAAACCAAAACCCAAGATGCCCCGCATCTACAACCTCTCCGGCCGCCCGGCTCTAGCGGCCGTTACCTAAATGACAAGGGGTGACATAATCTCGTCGCAGTTAATACGACATTTTCTCGTTGCAACTACAGGGCGGAGACAATGGACCCGTCCGCCCGTTGTGCCCAACCTGTGCAACATGCCGAGAGATCGTTAGGTCGGGTAGGTTGGGCCGCCCGCCTAAGAACAGCCCGCGAGGGCGGAACAATCGTAGCCCAGCACGTGAGTGCTGGGGAGTTGTGGTTCATCGCGAAGAGTCCGGTAGGACGGCACGCGGTTTGTGTCGCCCCTGAAGGGGCTCGGGAGTTTATTTCGGGTTTTCCCACGACTGACGTCCTGGGCTACGATTGTGCCGCCTTCGGGCTGACGCTCTTGAGATCGAATCGGAGGGGACGGGCAGGGCCCGTGAGTTGAGAATGTTCGGTGGGCCGGAACGAATTTTCCGCTGCCCAGGTTAGCGTCTAAAGGGGGCGAGGGACCCTGGGGCACAGGGCACCGGGAACCAGGTTAAGTGCGCCGCAGCAAATTGATCGTTGCCAGAGTGTCGCCCGAGAACAGCAACTCCGCGCCGAGCGTCTCTTTGCGGATGAATAGCTTATCATAAGGTTCGTAGATCCACACCTCATCGCGGTCCCCGTTGCCTTCAATTCTGTAGATGCTACGATTCCGATTCCAACCTTGGCTTTCTAGATCCGATTTCTTCATCCCGACCCTCAGTGCATTCCCGTTCAAGGCAGCTTCGGTACGCTTTTTCTTGATGAAGTCCCAAAGGTCGACGGGAAATACAAAGAGGCACCAGGAGCTAGCCATAGCTAAAAGGCCGTAACAAACGGCAGAAAACTGCCACCCCCAAATCGGCTCTTCTTCAGTGTGGCCGCGCACCTGCTTAAGATCGGTGATAGCCTGCATTAAGGCGGCACGAGTTGTAAAGTCGTCCACCGATAGTTCTAGCGCCTTTTCAGGGTTCATGAACCCGTACTCAAATTTGCTGTCGACCTCTATTGGGGAAGATAAGTGTGCATCATCCGCTTTAGATGGAGGAACGTCCTCCATTATTTGGCCTACGTCAATCCGGCTGGTTTCAGTTATTTCTGAAAGGCCCCGCTGAGTTACTGCAGCGCCCACCACCTCTCCTCTTCGAAGCTCAGGCACGTCGAATGTAATTGCATGCTTGTCTTTCGAAATGGAATACTTAAGCTGATCGATTGATACATAGGGAACAACGCTGATAACCGATGTAGCCATGTTAAGGCGAACAGTTATGCCTCGCGCGGTGTCGCCAGAAACGTGCGTGATTTCAATAACCGACGGTACAGATGGCAGACTACTAAACGCTGAAGCGGGAAGGCCGCTCGTTATTAATGTTTTCAAAGCAACGGCAACCGTCGGAACGCTGTTAATGGTATCGAGACGATCTTGAAAGACTTTAATCTTGTCGTTGAGCGCTCGAACGAGCCCTCGGTGTTCATCAACGCGTCGATAGTACACGACAGACAAAGACGTCAATAGGAGGCCAGCAAATGCGATCCCAAGTGTCGTGGTTTTGTACCAGCGGCGTTCGTTTGGCGCCAACATCTTTCTTCTCCGCGTAACGGGAGTGGATGAACAGTATACCCTTTCGGGATGCTTATGCTCCCCCATCCGGTACGTGGGTAGTTCGCCCGAGTGCGCACTCAAGGTGGGTTCGGGCGGGTACCCCAGCCGGCCATCGTCAGGGTGCGACCCAGGCAAAAGCCGCTTGGGTTGGTCGGGATGTTCGTCACAGACTGCCTGGAGAGCGACACTTGTATGCTGCGGTCGTGCCTTGGGGACTGAAGAGAAACCCGAGGATCGGTCGTCGAGCGTTTCCCGGAATTGCGCGACAGAGTGGGAGGGGGAAGATGAAGTCGGAGTCGGAGCAAGGGAGGGCGAATGGGAGCACCGTTGCGGGTGAAGGTCACGGAACTACCCCACCCAAGCAAACCCGGCTTGGGTGGGGCACCCTCACGATGGTAGGCTGTGCCAGCCTGCTGCATCTCGGGTAGGTCTAGGCGTCCCTTGCCAGAAGTGCTCCGTGCAACTTCGGTATTTTTATGCCGCGAGGTAGCTTCTTCACGGGCGCGGGCTCCGCGCTGACCTCAGTGGCGGCGATTGGTGGCGGGAAGGCCAGCTCGGGAGGAGTGTCGATGTCCAGTTGTTTGGGCAGAGCGAACTCGGCCTCCAGAGCGGGATAGTTAAGAGCGCGCAAGTCGGTTTCGGGATTGACGTCGAAGCGGCTGCGTCCCATCCATCCCTGGATTGACTTTATGTTGGTTCCCGCCTGTTGCAGCCCGTAGAGGATCAGTCCGGCGCGTTGCGTGTCGAGACAACCGGCGGCCAGCGCCTCTACCACTTGCATGATCGAAGCCTGCACGGCTTGCATGTCCTCCAGCGGAGGCAGTTCCAGATTCCAGGGCTTGTTTTCCGAGCGGGCCTGAGCCATGCTGAGGCGGCGTCCGCGCCAGCGCAGATGGAAATAACAATACTTGCGGCTCCGCAGAGCAGCGGCGCCGCAGAAGACTCCGTTTTCTTTGACGTGTTGGCAGTATTTGTAGGGCATGGGTGAACTCCTTAAGAAGTAATTAGCAACTAGCAATTAGCAATTAGCGAAAGGCAAAAGTTAAGAGCGAAAAGCGAGGAGAAATGCGAATGGCGATTGGTAAGGCAGGCTCCTTCGGCGAAGATAGAGGGTCGACTGCTTGCTGGAAGATGGCCGCTGAAGGCGGCTGAGCAGCGGCGGTAGAAGTGTGTCCCACAATGTGGGACAGCCCGGCCTATACTTCTTCCCTCCCCAGAATAGGTGGTGCGACGGCGAAGATGAAACAAAAAAATGCAGGCGACGGTTACGAAAGTAACCATTCGCTCCCAAAATGGGAATATGAAATGTTCGAGAACGGCTGGTAAGTCCTTTGGAAAGAACCTTTTACGTATAAGTCCAATGGGGAGAACCTTTTGGCGGGAAAATTTTGTCGATTATGATTGTTTTCAATGGGTTGCAGGGGCGGAAATAGGGGGAGTCGAGCGGTTGCCAGTAGCCAGTTGTCAGTTGCCAGTTGTCGGTGATCGGTAACGCAGTTGTCAGTTGCAAAGTTGCCAGAAGCCAGTTGGGAGTAATCCCAGTAAGAGAACAGCAGATCCTTCGCGGACTAAAGTCCGTGATGACAAATCGTGAGGAAGTTTGGCGTTGGTGACGACTGACAACTGAGAACTGACAACCGACAACTGCCGACTGACAACTGACAACTGGCAACTGTTCTCACACTCCAACGGGAAACGGTTTGGGGCTGCGTTCCTCGGCGCGCTCGCGGACCAGGCTGTCGAAGCGTCCCTGAAACAGCGACATCAATCCGGTGTACCAATATCCGAAGACGAACAGCACCAGAAATGGCACGGTGATGAAGTTCTCGTTGGCAATTGCGTACCAGACCGTCAGGGCGAAATAGCCGCCGACTAACATTTCCAGATAAGGAACCAAGCCGAGACGCTTGCGATATTTCTTGGCGGCGACGCCTTTGTCGGCCTTGCTGACGACGCGGTATTTGGGCGTACGCGCGAACGCTGTCTGATGTCCGACGAGCGCTTCGATCACGGCTTTGCTGTTGGTCAGGGTCAGGCCGATGCCGAGAGCCATCAGCGCCGGCAGGAAGAGGAAAGTGCGATACCAGGACTTGGGAAACAGTTCCTTCTGCGAGACGAGATAGAAGCTGGAGATGGAGAATGTGGAGGCCAGAAAAAGTGGGATGTCGATGTAGAGCATCTGAAACCATCCCTGATAGAAGCGGATGACCATCGCGGGAAGCAAGAGCGTGGAGAGCACAATCATCAGGGGATAACTGACGTTGGCGGTCAAGTGATACCAGGCTTCAACCTTCTCGCGGCGCGCGACTTTGGCCCGCAGCACCTTCGGCAAGTCTTTCTTGGCGCACTGAATCAGGCCTTTCGCCCAGCGCGCCTGCTGCGTCTTGAACGCGGTCATCTCGATGGGCAGCTCAGCCGGACATTCGACGTCCTGCAAATAGCGGAACTTCCAGCCCGCTAATTGCGAACGGTAGCTGAGATCGGTGTCCTCGGTGAGGGTGTCGTGTTCCCAACCGCCAGCGTCGTCGATGGCCTTGCGACGCCACATTCCCGCGGTGCCGTTGAAGTTGAAGAAGACGCCGGCGCGCGAACGGCCGCCGTGTTCCAGCACGAAGTGGCCGTCAAGCAGGATCGCTTCCACTTCGGTCAGGAACGAATAGCTGCGGTTCAGATGGGTCCAGCGAGTTTGCACCATGCCGATGGTGGGATTGGCGAAGTGATGAATCACCTTCATCAGCCATTCGGGCTGCGGGGTGAAGTCGGCGTCGAAGATGGCGACGAACTCACCGGTCGCGGTCTTCAGGCCGGCGTCGAGCGCGCCTGCCTTGTAGCCTTCACGATTGGTGCGATGGTGATGGCTGATGTCGTGTCCCATTGCGGCGTAGCG
>Ga0302326_10026094_pt1 | contig 11824 bp, 10 predicted proteins | sample Palsa_T0_3_FD_202264 | JGI IMG/M metagenome (GOLD analysis project Ga0302326, IMG submission 202264) | Peat permafrost microbial communities from Stordalen Mire near Abisko, Sweden - Palsa_T0_3 | ecosystem: Environmental > Terrestrial > Soil > Palsa > Peat permafrost | place: Sweden: Abisko... | reverse complement strand
GCCATCGCGGGCGGCACCGAGATTCTGCAGGGCACCGACATCCGCATCGCCGGCGAGAGCGCCAAGTTCGGCATCTCGGAGGCCAAGTGGAGCCTGTATCCGATGGGCGGCTCGGCCGTGCGTCTGGTGCGCCAGATTCCGTACACGATCGCCGCCGACCTGCTACTGACCGGCCGGCACATCACCGCCGCGGAGGCGCTGTCATACGGACTTATCGGCTACGTCGTTCCCGACGGGGACGCGCTGACCAAGGCACTGGAGATCGCCGACGTCATCGCCAACAACGGGCCGCTGGCCGTGCAGGCCATCCTGCGCTCGATCCGGGACACCGAAGGCCTGGCCGAGAACGACGCGTTCAAGATCGACACCCAACTGGGCATCAGCGTGTTCCTGTCCGAGGACGCCAAAGAAGGACCGTTGGCCTTCAAGGAGAAGCGCGCACCGCAGTTCAAGGGCCGCTAGCGCCGACTGTGGGTTTGTGAACGCTCTGGAGCTGTGATGACTCCGTCACCCTCCAACATCACCGGGCGGCGGTACCCATCCAGCGAGACGCTGATGGCCGAGGCGATGGCCGCTGCCAACTTGTCCGATTTCGGGCATGGAGACTTCCGCCATGGGCTGGATGTGCTTCTGGCCAGCCTCGAGCGTGACGCGGATTTTGACCTGTCGGCCGACGCGCGGCTGATCAGGGTCCTACGTCGGCGGTTGATAAACCGTTTGGAGATCGAGCAGTGGTACCGGGAGCATCCGGAGCTCGAGAACCTCACCGTGCGCGGCCCGGTGGACATCGTTGGGTTTCCACGGACCGGCACCACCGCGTTGGCCAACATGATGTCGCTGGACTCGCAATTCCGCTGCCTGCGCGGCTGGGAACAGGCTCGGCCCTGTCCACCGCCGATTCTGGGCCAGGAAGCGCAGGACCCGCGACGGCTAGGGGCCGCCCGCCACTACGACCAGCGTGACCCCGAGGCCATGGCCCTGCATCTTTATGAGCTAGATGCCACCACCGAGGACACCGAGTTGCTCGGAATGGCTTGTCGCGACCCGGGTTACACCTGGCCGGTCTACGGATACCATGCCTGGTGGCGCGGCGCTGACTTCACAGCGGCATACCACTACCACCGGCGCGTCGTGAAACTTCTGCAGTCCCGACGACCACCCGCCCTCTGGCTGTTCAAGGCCCCGCACCGCATCTTCAATCTAGAGGCGATCGTCGAGGCATACCCCGATGTGCGGTTCATCATGACGCATCGCGATCCGGGCAAGGTCGTACCCTCATATGCCAGTTTGGTCAGCACGATCTTCCCGGCCCCCGGTGGTGAGCGCGACATGCGCCGACTGGGTCGAGAGGTGTGTGAGCATCTGCTGGACGGCATGCGCGCCGCGATCGGTGCGCGGGAACGCCTCGGTGAGGATCGATTTCTGGACGTGCACCACCACGAGTTGGTGCGCGATCCTCTCGAGACGGTGCGCCGCGTGTATGACTTCGTGGGCGTGCCGTGGCGTGACGATGTTCAACGGTCGGTCCTGGTTTGGCAAGAACGCAACAAGCCTGGCGCGTACGGGCAACACCGCTATTCCGCCGAACAGTTTGGCCTCAGCGCCGCACGAATCCGCAGCGACTACGACTTCTACATCGAGCGGTTCGGCGTCAAACTCGAATCCTGATCCAGCCGGAAGATGCTCGCCGTGGACCCACCTGTTGTGCAGACAACTTTTCACCGGTCAGAATGTGTCAGATGGGAAGTGCCTGCGTGTCGACATCCGCTGCAGTCGCTGACGGACAGCTCGTTTCCGGGGTCGGCCTGCACGACCCTCAGAGGCTGCTGCGAAACTCCCCTGACCGGTTGGCGTTGAGCCGCGGCGTACGGTCGGTGAGCTCTTTGGCGCTGTCGGGTTATCGCGACAGCGCGTTTGTGCCGCGCGGTCCCTGGCGTGACCCCAGCAGCCAGGAGCGGCGGCTGTTGCTCGCCGCTGAGCCGCCGGAGAGCATCGGCGGGCATATCACGTTGGTGCGGGCGCCAGATGAGGTGATGGCTCAATTCGGCACGCTGCGGGAGCGTGTTCACGCCGGCGGTTCGGTGAGCGATGTGAGCGGCTGGCTGCGTGAGCACCCGTGCACGATCGGGTGTGACGCCATGCTGGAGTTTTCGCGGACGTATCTCAGATCGGAGGACCCGCTGATGGAAGGCGGGTCCATCGCCTGTCGGGCGACTGGCTTACCCACGGCCACAACCGATGACACCGACACCTACGTTGGTCTGCACCTGGACAACTGGTACCGGGCGCAGCTGTGCGATCGCGAGAATGCGCCGAACCGCATCTCAATCAACGTCGGGGTTGAGTCGCGCTACTTCCTTTACATCAACTTGCCGCTTGCCACCATCGGCGCGCTGACGGCCGAGCAGAACCCATTCGACAGTCGGCTTCGCGACACACAGCATGGGCTGCGCGACATGTTCATGTCGCACTTCGGGTCATACCCGGTCGTTCGGGTGCGCCTTGATCCAGGCGAAGGCTACATCGCACCGACAGAGAACCTGATCCATGACGCAACCACGCCGGGCAAGAAGGGCCCCGACGTTCAGTTTCGCGTTCGCGGCCGATTTTGGCCTCCTACGAGCGACACCTCGCCGCTGCTTTGATGTCGCGTTTGGCGTGGGTGGTTGCTAGTCGCTATCGGTGTTGGCCAGTCCACGCTGAAAACTGCGAGAGTCTGAAACTTTCAGTCGGCGTGGTGGCATGTGGGGAAAGCTCAACCCCGGCGTCGCTGAGTCTGGTGCAGGGGCGCCGCGCCAATCGACGGTGTATTTGGCGGCAGTCGCGTCGGTACGGGTCACCATCTTCAGGATCGGGGTTTTTATCTCGGCGATGCCGTGAAGAGCAGACCACGAAGCGGGCCAGGACAGTATTTGGTGCATCCAGCTGACCTCGGCTTCATAACCCCGGACTCGGGCCAGGTCGGTGATCTGTTGTCCGACTTGACGACTGGCACCGCAGCCGAAGTCGCACGGGATGTGGGGCACTGGCACAATTCCCAGCGGCGCCCACAGCACGTTGGTTTCCGGTTCAGCGCGAATACCGATGTGGGACGGGATATTTGCCTCCCGATCGGAGTTGTACGCCACCGACCACGTGGCATCTAGGCGTCCGTTGTCGACCAGCTCACCGAGGAATCGGCCGCAGCACAACGGATATCCCAGCGACGTTGCCGCCTCAGCATGGGCGCCACTATCCCACCAGGCGCTCACGCTTTCTGCGGTGGCGGACCGTCCCACCAGCACAGTTTCCGTGCCCGCGGGCATCGGCCCGCACACCAGTGCTTGTAGCGCATCGGCCGCGGTCACCGACGTGGTGCTCTTTGGGCTGGGTGCGCGTTCCAGAGGGACCATGGTTAGGCCGCGATCGGCACATCGGCTGGCTAGCGGTTCCAGTTCGCCGTCGCGAACCTGAATCAGGCCGCTGGCGCGCACACCCTGGCTGACCGACTCCAGAGTGAGGTCCTGCAGCGCCGCGCGGAGCTTGTCCATCCGCGGCTCCCACTCATCGCGCGCCGCGCCGCTCGTCCACACGTGTCGTGAAAAGCGAGGTAACACGAAATCGAGTGCGCCGTCAACGATCATGTCACTCGCTCCTCACCCGAAGAGTGCAACCTCGGGGCCCGCCGACGAGCTGGCGTTGTGCTGCTGCTCGTTCGAGGCCAAGGCAGTGGCAAGCGTCGGGTGGCGGCCGCGAGACCATGCGCTCAAGAAAGCCTGCTCGATCTCCTCGCGGCGCGGACTCGTCGAAAGTGGTTGCTCCCCGGCCTCCTGCAGCTCGGTCTCGAAAGTCGCGTACAGCTCCTTCCACACCTCGCAGTGCTCGGAGCGGTTACGCCAGTCACCTGCCAGCGAGGTGCCCGGGCACTGGCCCTTGCAGAACAGAAAGAATCGGCAATCCCGACACCCACCCGCGTCCTGAGGCGTCAGATACAGCGCCAGATAACGCTCGAAGCCAGCCGCGTCGGCCTTGACGTAATCAATGCCATCCTTGTTCGTTCGTCCGCAATTATGCCGCTCGCCCATTCCACCGATCCCGGTGACAGCCGCTGTGGTGTAGGGATCACATCCCATCCAGACGCACTTGACGTGGTCGTCTCGTCCCAACAGCATGTTGCGCATATCGTCGAACAGGTCGAACTTCAGCTGCTTCAACTGCGGCGCCAAACGCGAAAAACCCAACAGCGCAGCGACATTCTCGGAATCTGTCAGTCCGTAGCGAGAGCGGATGAGCGCATTTTCGCTCTCCAGCACGTGCAGTCCAACCCGGGGCACGCCGATGCCATCCAGGTGGCCTATCCACTCGTATAAACGAGCCAGCATGTCTGGAGCCGCGTTAGAGCGGCTGAGCGTGACGATCAGGTTAGGAGGAATGCCCTCGGCGCACATCCGCTCGATGACCGCCTCGACCTTTCCGGTGGCGCGGCGGGTGCTGGCCAACGAGCCGGCCCATCGCGCATCGTTCAATTCTCCGGGACCATCCAACGATATGCCCACGCTGACCCGGTACTTCTTGAACAGACGAAGATGGTCATCCTCGATCAAAGTGCCGTTGGTTTGGACGTTGTTGCGTCCAAACCGCTCCAGACCCCACGCCCACAGCTCTTCCAGATCTGACAGCGGCATCAGGAGTGCCTCGCCGCCGAACAGGCCGAACGGGCGCCCCTCGGCGTCGATGGAATCCTTCAGTTTCTGCAAGTCGTAGGACCTGGGCGGGCTCCCTGCGTCTCGCATCGGATTCTGATAACAGTATTGGCACTGAATGTTGCATTTGATCCCAAACGGCATCACTTCTACGGCCATACGTAACCCCTGCCGCTCGGGCCGCTGTCATCGCAACGATCGGAGTACGAAAAAGGTTGGCACAAAATGTAATTGAGGCAACTGCCGGGAATGCGGTGAGCCATCGAGGCTGCCACGTTGACCTCCTGAGACATCGATGGCGTCGAAATTATTGTGTTGACTGGCCAAACGGATTCAACCGCATGCACGCCATCCGCAGAGGGCCCCACAACGGACCCGGGACCGGTGATGTCGAAGAGGGGCCAACCCGAGGACGCCTCGGGTCCACAACGTGGGTTCTAAATTAGGGAACTGTCATGAAAGTCGCCGAATTGCATATTCCCGGCGTCGATGCTGCCAGCGGCAATCATAGGCAGATCGCTGTCATCCCAGCGATCAGCACGGACCAGGCGCTCGACGTCGTCCGACAGGCTCGATACCACCGGATGAACCATTGGTGCTTCCTTCCTTGCGCGAACCCGGACGCACGGCCCGTGCGCCTTGCCGCCCTGCTCGCGATGGTTGAGGATATCGCAGCAACCGGAAATACGCCGGGCAACAACTAAAGGTCGCCAAGATCGGGCACCACCGTGAGGGTTCACGCCGCATCCCTGGTCATAGCAGCGTGTGCGATGATTCGGCGCATGGCATCACCGGCAAGGCCAACGCCTCCGCCGACTGACGAGGACGCTCGATGGCCTTGCTAGTAGCGACCACCCACAGCTCGATCGGCTACTAAATTGTGGTGATCAACCGTGTCCCTACCGAGCTTGACCCGGACTCGTTCGCGCAGCTCAACTTCGCCACACCGTACGCCGTGGAGCCTTTTGCCCGGCGACCCGGCGGGTTCGCCGGCTCTCGGGCCGGATTTGGGTCGCAAGGCATTTTTTAAATGCCGCAAATACCCTTCATGTTTGCGATTCCATTTGGAGCGCGTTGCGTGACTCTGGATTGGGATCGGGCCTGTTCGTCGCTTGCCTGGACGCTCCGATCAGTACTGAATCAATCTGATCCCGACTTCTATGTTGGTGTTTGTTGTCACGATATTCCTGATCTGCCCGCGGACATCAGAGATCGCGTGAACATAGTGGAGGCCGACTTTCCGTCTCCGACTGAGCGAAGCAAATACGGGGATGACAAAGGTCGGAAGAAAGACAAACTTGCGGGAATTCTCTCAAAAATGGGCGGAGGCTACTACTTCGGCCTCGACTGCGATGACCTTGTTTCTCGCGACCTGGTTGCATACGCGAGAGCGGAAGGTGATGCCAACGGGTATCTAATCGAGGCCGGTTATGCCTTAGACGAAAAAGCAAATAATCTTGCACCCATCCCGGGTGCCCCAGGTACATGGCAGGGTAGGCCGCTTCATCAAGTTTGTGGCAGTTGTGCGATTCTGAATCTTTCTGTTTCCGAGCTCCCGGGCGGAGAACTCTTCCGCCGGAATGAGGGCCTATTTCGGCGGATGAAGCAACATGGCCGATACGGCGTGGACGCCGAAGCGATCGGACGTCCTCTCAAGCCGATTCCTTTTCCAGCGATTGTGTATGTTCTCAACACCGGCAACAACGTCTCGTACACCGTGGGTCGAGACGCGGCGCGTCAAGCCAAAATTCATTCCGACATTGCCCGGAGTGCGGTTCCTGTCTCCCCTGGGCTCGCCGAGCAGTTTGGCCTGTCGCTACCTGATTGATTCGCACCCTTATATTGGATGCGATGCAGTTCGGCGTAAAGCCCGCCGCGCGACAATAACTCCTGAGGCGTCCCTTCTTCTACCACCACACCGTCTTTTATACCGATGACCCTGTCGGCGTTGCGGATGGTGCTCAACCGGTGGGCAACGCAAATAACGGTACGGCCGTCCATCAGGCGTGCCATCGCCTCGATCACGAGCTGTTCGGACTCAGCGTCGAGCGCGGCGGTCGGCTCATCGAGAAGTAGGATCGGATTGTCGCGAATCACCGCGCGGGCAATCCCGATGCGCTGACGCTCTCCAACGGAGAGCGTCAGACCCCGATCGCCGAGAACGCTGTCATAGCCATGCGGCATTCGCGTGATGAACTCGTCGGCGTTGGCCAGTTTGGCCGCCTGGACGATTTCATACTCAGTGGCGCTGGGGCGGCCGAAGGCAATGTTGTCGCGCACGCTTCGCCCGAACAACACGGTCTCTTGCAGCACGACACCGATCTGGCCGCGCAGTCCACGCAGCGTGAAGCCCCGGATATCCGCACCGTCGATCGTGATCGTTCCCCCATTCGCGTCATAGAACCGCGGGATGAGGCTGACCAAAGTGGATTTGCCGCTGCCGGTAGCACCGACGATTCCTACCAGCTCGCCCGCCCGCACAGTGAAATTGACATCCCGCAAGATCGGGCAGTCGGCGTCATAGCTGAAGGCCACGTGCTCAAAGGCGATATCGCCGCGAAACGGCGGTGGATCGGTGGCGTCGGAGCGCTCCGGAATGATGGCGTCAGCCTCGAGGAGTTCCCTTATCCGCTGTACCGCGACCGCAGTCTGGGCGAGCATCTCCATCCGCACGGAGATGCTTTGCACCGGGCCGAAGAACCGCGCGAGATAAGCCGTGAACACGGTGAGCGAACCCAGGGTGAGGGTCCCAGCCAGGATCAGCGCCGAGCCACGCCACAACACGAACGCGGTGCAGATCGCGACCGGAATGTTGACTACCGGCGTGAGCAAGGCCCGCGCGCGCCGGGCCTTGACCGACGCCTGCATGTTCAGCTCGCTGATCCGGGACAGCTCGCTTTCCTGGAGGTCTTCACCCTGCAATGCCTCCACTACCTCTATCGCCTGAAGCCCCTCTTGCGCAATCGCCACCATATCGGCCTGGGCTTTGCGGACCTCCTTGATTGTTTTCAGCACGGCTGTTCGGATGCGTGACACGAAAAAGACCAAAAATGGAAGAAGGGCAACGGCGATCAGAGCGAAATCCCACTGGAGCGCAAACATGACAGCCAGCATGCCCACGAGCGTTAATATGTCGACAAAATTGGCGACCGTACCCAGCGACGCAAATTCCTCGATCGTCTTCACGTCGGTAATGATGGTGCTGAGAATCGTGCCGGCCCGGTTGCTGCGATGATAGCTACGGGAAAGGCCCTGCAGGTGGTGATAGGTCCGCATTCTCAGATCGTCGGCAACATGTTGGGCGACGATCTCTATAAAATAATTTGCAAAGTAACCGGCCAGCGAGATCACGACCGCGATTACGACGAGGATGATGGCCGCCAGCGCCGCGATCTGCAATCTACCGCCGTGTGCCAGTGACGGTGCGAACAACCTTGCCCAGTGCGGTACGGGGTGGTTTCCGACGACGCTGTCAATGACGATCTTCAGCGGCCAAGGGCCGGCGATGCCCATGGCCGCCTGCACCAGCATCATGACCACGATGATGGTCAGAAGCCAGCGGTACGGCCGAAGCAGATCCCGAAGCAGACGCACCATGGGCAAGGCTCTTCTCTTCGTGCTGTGACGGTCAGTCAGCGTATCCCGGACCGGGAGCTCGCGGCGTTTTCGTGTTACCGGTGCTACTGCGGCGGTCAACCAGGCGGTCGTCGCGGAGCCGCGTTTAGAGGGCTCGACAAAACCAAAACCGTTGATACCAACGAGGACTAACGTGAAACTGTTGCGAGTTTTCAGTCTATTTTTCGCAACAGCTTCACACTCGGCGACCAGCGTCAGCTCAGAGGCGCGCTCGGCGTGAACACCATCGGCATCGACTCCAGGCCGCTGACGAAGTTGGCCGGGCGCAAAGGCAATACGTCGCCATCATCAGCCAGCCGCAGATCGGGCAGACGCTGCAGCACCCGCTCGGTCATCAGACGCAACTCCAAGCGCGCCAACTGGTTGCCAAGACAGAAGTGCGTGCCGAAACCGAACGCGACGTGGCCGTTGGGGTCTCGTCGAATGTTGAATTCGTCAGGGTTCTCGAACTGCGTCTCGTCGAAATTCGCCGACTCGAACAGCAACATGACCTTCTCGCCCTGGCGCAGCTCGGTGCCGTGAAATTCGGTGTCGGCGGTCAAGATTCGGCACATGTTCTTCACCGGCGAGGTCCACCGCAGCATCTCCTCGATCGCGCCGGGCAGCAAGGCATCAGAGTCGGCCCGCAGCGCGTCCCACTGATCGCGGTGACGGACCACCTGCTCGGTGCCACCCGACAACGTGTGCCGGGTGGTCTCGTCGCCGCCGATCAGGATCAACAGGGTTTCCATCACGATCTCGTCGTCGGACATGCGCTGTCCCTCGACTTCGGCGTTCACCAAGACGGAGAAGAGGTCTTCGGTGGGCGCGGCGCGACGCTTGGCGATGGTGGCCATGGTGAATTCTGTATACGCCGCAAAGGCATTCATCACCGCCATAGCCTCGGCACCCGTCGGGTCGATGTGCGAACTCAGCCCGGTGACCAGATCGTCCGACCACTTCAGCAGCATGTCGCGCTCCTCGGGCAGCACGCCGAGCATGTCGCCGATCACCGCCATCGGCAGCGGGGCGGCGATGTCACGGACGAAGTCACACTCACCGCGCTCGCAGACAGCGTCGATCAACGCGTCGCACAGCCGGCCCAGCGACGGTATCTTCTCGGTGACCCGCTTGCGGGTGAACCCGGCGTTGACCAGCTTGCGCCGTAACAGGTGTGACGGATCGTCCATGTCGATCATGTACGGCATCCCAGGTTGATCCGGACGGATGCCGCCAGTGTTGGAGAACAGCTCAGGATTGCGCTCGGCGTCGATGATCGCCTGGTAGGTGGTCGCGCCGGCCATACCGTTGCGGTCGCGGAACACCGGTTGGTTGGCGCGCATCCAGCGATAGGCCTCGCGTGACGTCTGCCGGTCGGCGTAGAAGTTGCCGTCCGCCAAGTCGATGTTGAGGATCGTGTCCGGAATCGTTGCGGTCATGTACCTAAGCCTCCAGTTATGTACTTGGCCCAATTACTAGCGGATTACAGTGGCCGGCATGCCGAATTCACAGCACACCATCGCCGGAACCGTGCTCACCATGCCGGTGCGGATCCGTAAAGCTGACGTTCATACCGCGATGTTCTCGGTCGATGCCGATGCGGCGCAGCGGCTTGTCGACTACAGCGGTCTGCAGGTCTGCCGGCGCCGACCCGGTCGCGCGGTGGTCAACCTGATGCTGGTCCGCTACATCGACGGCGATCTGGGGCAGTACCACGAATTCGGTACCGCCGTGATGGTCAATCCGCCTGGCTCGGATGCGCATGGTTTGCGGGCGCTGGGCGATGCGGCGGCGTTCATCCACCACCTGCCGGTCGATCAAAGTTTCACGTTGGAAGCCGGTCGCACCATCTGGGGTTTCCCGAAGATCATGGCGGACTTCACCGTCCACGAAGCGGGCGGATTCGGCTTTGATGTCAGCGCCGACGGACAACACATTGCCGGCATCGACTTCGGCCGAGGGCTGCCGGTGCCCTCGCTGTTCACGTCGCGACCGCAAGTGCTCAAGACCTACACCTACGCCGACGGCACCACCCGCGAGGTGCCGTGGGAGATGCGAATCCGCGGCGTGCGCGGCCGGCCCGGCGGAGCGACGCTGCGCCTCGGCGACCACCCCTACGGCAAGGAGTTGGCTTCGCTGGGCCTGCCGAGGCGCGCCATGGTGTCGGGTTCGGTCGGCCACGTGGAGATGACATTCGGCGACGCGCACGCGCTCGGCTGACCCGTCGGGCCCGCGTCGACTGCCCGGCTCCTTCTCATCGCGCTCCGCGTCCCCCTCGCCGCTTCGCGGCTGGAGGCACCCCCACTGCATCGTCACCGAGCGTGTCATCCGGACAATTTAGAACGTGTTCTAACTCCTGGCAAGCACCGGGTCAGACTAGCGTCGCCAGCTCGCGGACCTGCTCTGTACTGCGGCCGGACACCACCATCATGGTCACTCCCGCGGCCTCCCAGGCCGCGATCTGCTTACGCACGTAGTCGACGTCGCCGACGATCGCGGCGTCGTCGATGACCTCGTCCGGGATGATCTCCGCGGCTCGTTCTTTGCCGTCCTTGTGTCCACTGCGGAACAGCGCAGTGACCTCGTCGACCACATCGGAGTAGCCCATCCGGCGGTAGACCTCGGCGTGGAAGTTGGTGTCCTCAGCGCCCATCCCGCCCATGTACAGAGCGATGTAGGGCTTCATGGCGGCGAACGCAGCGGCGCGGTCCTCGGTGATGACGATGTTGGCCGTCGCGCAGATCTCGAAGGTCTCGCGGTTGCGACGGGCACCGGGCCGGGCGAAGCCCTCGTCGAGCCATTCGTTGTACATGTCGGCCAGCCGCGGGGTGTAGAAGATGGGCAGCCAACCGTCGCAGATCTCGGCGGCCAGCGCGACGTTCTTTGGGCCCTCGGCACCGAGCAGGATCGGGATGTCGGCCCGCAGCGGATGCGTAATCGGCTTGAGCGCCTTGCCTAAACCGGTGGTGCGCTCACCGGTCACCGGCAGCGGGTAGTGCGCCCCGTCGCTGGCGACCGGCTTCTCCCGGGCCAGCACTTGGCGGACGATGTCGACGTACTCCCGGGTGCGGGCCAGCGGCTTGGGAAACGACTGGCCGTACCACCCCTCGACCACCTGCGGACCGGACACACCGAGCCCGAGCATGTGGCGTCCGCCAGAAAGATGATCGAGCGTCAGCGCCGCCATCGCGCAGGCGGTCGGGGTGCGCGCGGACAACTGCACCACCGAGGTACCGAGCCGCACTCGCTGCGTCGACGATCCCCACCAGGCGAGCGGCGTGTAGGCGTCCGATCCCCACGCTTCGGCGGTGAACACCGCGTCGAAATCGGCGGCTTCGGCCGCGGCCACGAGTTCGGCGTGGTTGTCGGGCGGCTGAGCGCCCCAATATCCCAGCTGGAGTCCAAGCTTCATGCGTGCCGCCTTCCCTGCAGGTCCCGACCGTATCTTGAATCCATTCTTAGAACCTGTTCTACTCGATGCTGTGACCACCAGCCAAAGCAGCCCGGTGCAGATCGATAGCCATCAG
>Ga0302326_10026093_pt1 | contig 11824 bp, 7 predicted proteins | sample Palsa_T0_3_FD_202264 | JGI IMG/M metagenome (GOLD analysis project Ga0302326, IMG submission 202264) | Peat permafrost microbial communities from Stordalen Mire near Abisko, Sweden - Palsa_T0_3 | ecosystem: Environmental > Terrestrial > Soil > Palsa > Peat permafrost | place: Sweden: Abisko... | reverse complement strand
GCCGCCGCCGGACCCACGCCATCCACCAGCGCCGCCACCCGCATCTCGCCGAAATACGACCGCTCTAGCGGCTGGCAGTCGAGCATCTGCACCCAGCCCGCCGGCGCATCGCCCTCGGTCAGTTGCACGCCGTAATAGCGGGACTCTAGGCACGGATAGATGAATCGTAAATAGTCCGCGTTGCGCACGGCGCTGAACGAATACTGTTCAGCGCTGGCCTGCCAGATCCGGTCCGCCCACCCTGAAAAGTCTCGGATGGGGATCTGCCCATACCGCCCGTAAAACCGATTCCGCGTGCGCGCATGCTGCATACCTTTCAACGCCAGTCCGCCCAAACCCGAAAATGCCAAAACGTCCGCTGCCACGCGGCGTCCCGGGCTGCTGCGCAACGGTCCGATATTGCGCAGAAACCGCTTGCCGTTCAGAACCAGGAAATAAAACGGCGTCTCCAGGATCGGCCAACCCATGGCGCGCAACATGCGCGGCAAAGGCCGTTCCATGCCGCCCATGCCCATAGCAAACAGCAAAGGCTGCTGTGCGAGGGCGTGTGCCAGCATCGCAGCCCCCACGGCGGCATAGCGTTTATCGACGATACCTTCCGACAAAGGAGCCTGATAGTGCCCCACGTCGTGGACCTGTCCACGGATGTAAAACGGCTGCGTCCGGATAAAGTACCCTCCGCGCACCTCCCCGGCGTCGTCCACCACTACGAAATGGCGGAATTCGATGCCGGGTGCGGGTGTATTCGGATTCGGCGCCGGAGCGGTTTCCGGCAACGCGAAAAGCAAGGCGCCCGCCTTCCGCATGCGGGCATTGAAGGCGCGCACGGCGGGCTCGTGCGAAGCTGCGTGATAGACCACCCGTAGACTCATCTACACCGCGCCACGCCAGTGTGCGTGGCACTCACCCAGTGTAACGCGCGCTTACCGGGCCGCGGCTGTAGCCGAGCGATTGCCGCCCAATGGTCCCCTCGCCGGGTGTTACACTCAATTGACAAAGCACCAACTTGCCCACGCCATGAGTTCCCTGCCCAGACAGGCGCTGCGCCCAAATAACTTTACAGCCGGGCCCGCCGGACCCGTTGCGTCGGCTCCGCCTCGCCCGGCGTTCTATCTCACGATGGTCTTTGTATTCGTGGTGTATGCCCGGTTTCCGGAGATCATGGACATGGTTACGGGATCCGCAACGCACTCGGTGCGGATTATCGTGGGACTCGCGCTTTTGGCCACGGTGCTGTTTGGCGGCGATATGCGCGCCGTCTTCTCCAAGGTCGGCATCTGTCTGATTGCCTTTACCCTTTGGATGTGTCTCTCTGTCCCATTCAGCGTATGGCGCGGCGGCAGTTTCCGAATGCTCCGGGACACATGGGTGATGGCGCTTTTCTCCTTCGTCATCATCGCGTCGGCAGTACAAGGGCTGGAGCAGTGCCGCAGGATCATGTACACTTTGGCGGCGGCCACCGTTTTCATTGAGATCGTTACCTTCTTCATGGGCCGCGTGCAAGGGGGCCGCATGTCCCTGCTGGGAGGCACTCTCGGGAACGCCAACTATCTGGCCCTGATGCTGCTCATGGGTGTGCCGTTCTGTCTCTTCGCGGTGCGCACCAAATCGGGTGCGTCGCCATTGAAGGTCGCTAGTCTGCTAATGCTCCTTTGCATTCCCGTGACCGTAGCGGCTACCGGTTCGCGCGGCGGTATGGTAACCCTGGCCGTCATGTTCCTTATGTATTTTGTGCCCCTGCCGCCGAGCCAGAAGATGGTCACGGCAATTGTCGCGCTGATTCTCGGGGTAATCGCCATCGCGTGGTCGACGCAGAGCGCCTTGGATCGGTTCAGAACCATCCTCAGTACTTCCACCCCAGTGCATTTATCGGTGTCGGAGCAATCCGCGATAGAATCCGCGGCGCTGCGCAAAGAGTTGTTGCTTTCCAGTTTGCAGTTGACCCTCCGGCATCCCTTGTTCGGCGTCGGTCCGGGAATGTTCTCCGTCGCTAATGCAAGCTATGTTCAGGAGGTCACTGGACGGCCCAACTATACCGCGTGGCTTGAAACGCATAATACGTTCACGCAACTGTCCTGCGAAGACGGCTTGCCGGGATTGTTCCTGTATTGTTTGGCGCTGTTTTTCTGTTTCAAGATCGTGCGTACGGCCGAAAAGCGGGCTCGTCAGGACCCCGCATGGCCTTCCATACGGCAAATGGCATTCGCTCTTCGGCTCGCGCTCGTGGCTTTCACCGGGACCGCCATCTTCGCCAGCAATGCCTATATGTATTACTTTCCGATGCTGGCGGGTTTATGCGTGGCCTTGGAAAGGGCCACCGCTGCGCAACTCTCGTCCCAAATGGCTGGATCGGAGCAAGCCAGTACTGCGCGCCTCGCGCCTAAGGCTGTGTCCCGGTACCGGCCAGGCGCGCTCGCCGGGCAATAGGGGCCAAGGCATGGAAAACACCGCGCTCCGGATAGACACGCCGGATCAATCCGCCATCGCGACGCCCGCGGGAGCAGCCGGAACCGCGCCCTTGGTAAGCGTAGTCATTCCCGCCTATCGGGTTGCCCAATACATTGCCGCCGCATTGGACTCGGTGCTGGCGCAGACCTTCAAAGATTATGAGATCATCGTGGTGAACGACGGATCGCCGGATACCGAAGAGCTGGAGAAGGCTCTGGAACCCTACCGGGGCCGCATGGCCTATTTGCGCCAGGAGAATCAAGGCTCCAGTGCCGCCCGGAACACAGGCATCCGTGCGGCGCGGGGCACATATATCGCTCCGCTGGACGCCGACGATATCTGGGCCCCCGAGCATCTGGCGTCGCAGCTCGCGGTGCTCGAGGCCGACCCGTCCATCGATATGGTCTATGCCGATGCCCGCATCTTCGGCGATGTACCGGAAGCCGGCAGAACCGTCATGGAGCTATGTCCCTCCGCGGGCGCGGTCACCTTCGAGCGCCTGGTGACGCGTGAATGCACGGTGCACCTCTGTGTCAGCGTTTGCCGCCGGGAAACGCTGCTCCGAGCCGGGCTGTTCGATGCGGAGATGCAGCGGGGCGAGGACATCGACATGTGGATGCGCATACTCAGGCACGGCGGCCGGATCGTTTACCAGCGGCGGGTGCTGGGACACTATCGCCGCCACCCGGGCAGCAACTCCGCCGATCCGGTTGAGGCGATCGAAGGATTTCTCGCGGCCCTGGCGAAGGCCGCGAGGGATCCCAACCTGACGCCGGTGCAGAGGGCGGTCGTCGACCGGCAGCGCTTGCTCGAGCGCGCCCGCGTGGAACTGCACAATGGAAAACAGGCCTTCTTGGCCGGGGATGCCGAAAGAGCGGTGCATCATCTGACCCGGGCGAACGCACAATTCAAATCGCTGAAAATCGCCGCCATTCTGACGCTATTGCGGGTGGCGCCCAGCTTCCTGCGAGCCCTCTATCAGTGGCGCGACCGCCACCGTTACAAGCTGAAGCCACAATCGTGAAAACGTCCCGGCCCCATCGCGTTATCTCGAAAAGCGGGTCTCTGACAGCGCACGTTTCCTGGCTGATGTTGGCGAAGACGATAGGGTTCGTCTTCAATCTGGCGCTGCCGCTGATACTCGTCCGGCGGCTCGACCAGGCCCAGTTCGGCGTGTATAAACAGCTCTTCCTGATCATCGGAACCTCGGTCACGGTGCTGCCGCTGGGCTTCGCCATGAGCGCCTATTACTTTCTTCCCCGCGAAGTGGACCGGCAGCGGGAAGCGGTTCTGAACATTCTGATTTACTGCATGGTCGTGGGGTGCGTGGCCTGCGCCGCGTTTCTGCTATGGCCGGCGCTGCTGGATATCATTTTCCACCAACCCGGGCTAACCGGTTACGCTCGCCTGATCGGCGTCGTAATCCTGCTCTGGATTGTCTCACAGGCCCTGGAGATTATTCCCATCGCCCACGGGGAAATGAAAATGGCCAGCGCCCTGATTGTGAGCGTACAGCTTACGCGAACGGCCATTTACCTGGCGGCGGTGCTGGCGTTCGGATCGGTTAGAGCGCTGATCTGGGCGGCGGTGGCGCAGGGGGTCATGCAGACAGGCGTTCTGTGGTGGTATCTGCAGTCCCGCTTCGGAAGCTTTTGGCGGCGTTTCGATTGGAGTCTGATGCGCAGCCAGTTGTCTTACGCCCTGCCGTTGGGCCTGGCGGGCATACTCTATACGGTGCAGACCGACCTGCACAGCTACTTCGTTTCCAACCGGCTGGGCGCCGTGGCTTACGCCATCTACGGGGTCGGAACGGTGCAGTTGCCCCTGATGACTATGTTGCAGGAAGCCACCAATGCGGTAGTGATCCCGCGCGTCAGCGCCTTGCAGCATCTGAACGACAGGCGCGAAATCATCCAGTTGATGGCGCGCGCCATGCGCAAACTGGCTGCCGTGTACTTCCCGGCGTACGCTCTCCTGGTAGTGGTCGCCCATGAGTTCATCGGCTTTCTGTTTACCAAGCGTTATCTGGCGAGCGTGCCTGTGTTCGAGATCAATTTGACCCTATTGCTGCTGGCTGTCCTGCTGCAGGATCCATTGTGCCGCGCCTATGCGGAGCAGCGCTTCTTTATCATACGGCTGCGGGTTGTCATCTGTGTGCTGTTGGCCGCCGGTCTCTGGTTTGGGACCGCGCATTTCGGCTTGGCGGGGGCGATCTCAGCCGTGGTCTTGGTCACCCTGATCGAAAGAGTCGTGATGGCCGTAAGGTTCGGGCGCGTTTTGGGCGTTAGCCGTAAGGACCTTCCGCTTCTCAAGGATATCGGGAAACTGGCTATGTGCGCGGCGGGGGCGGGTCTGGCCGCGGAAGGCGTTCGGTGGTTGCTGCGGGATGCCAGGCCGCTGGTCATTCTGATGGCCTGCGGTATGGTGTTTTCCCTGGTCTATCTGGGCGAAGTCTGGTTGGCGGGAGTCCTGACGCAGGAGGAAGCAGATGTTGTCCGGCGGAAAGTTGCCGTGCTGATACCGCAGACTTCGCGTAAGATAGTGTAGGCACTTTGAGAAGGACCGGAATGGGCAGCGCGAATCGCACGCACGGGGATCTTGTTTTCGATATCGGTCTGAACAATGGTGACGACACCGCCTATTATCTCGACCTGGGATACCGGGTTGTCGCCGTGGAAGCCAATCCCCTGCTGACGGCCGAATGCGCCGTGCGATTCAAAGACGAGATCCGCCAAGGGCGGGTGAAAATAATCAATGCCGGGGTGTTGAACGAACCGGGGGAGTTTACCTTTTATCGTAATCTCTATAGAGACGGCTGGTCTTCCTTCAAGCCGGAAATGGGAAAGAGGGAAGGAAAGTGGGAAGAGCTGCGGATTCCGTGCATCACGACACAACAACTCATAGCGGAGCACGGAAAGCCTTTCTTCGTGAAGGTCGATATCGAAGGCGCGGACTTCCAGGCCCTGCAATCGATAACGCCTGCGACCGCCCCCGCCTATGTCAGCCTCGAAGTGAATTGCGCTGATCCAATCCTGGAGAGATTAATCGAGTTGGGATACTCCGCCTTCAAATTCGTGAACGGCGAGACCTACCGGCCCAAGCCCCCGATATTCGATCACCAGATCGGCTGGCGGCTTTTGAGGAAAATCGGGCGGCATGCTCCATTCGTCCGGAATACGATCTGCAGGCTTCCGGAGCGGCTTCGTCCGAATTCCGAGTACGATCCGCCCGGCAAGCACAGTCCAGATGGCTACGCATTCGGGACGCAGCACTCCGGCCCGTTCGGAGAGCAGGCCGCCGGCTCCTGGCTAACGAGCGCGGCCGCCCTCCGCTGGTTCGGAGCGCTGAAGAACCATTACCGCCGCGGTGGCAAGGAAAACGAGTGCTGGTGGGACGTGCATGCCCGTCACCCCTCGGGTACGCCGGTGGCCTGAGTCAATGGTCGGCGTCCTCCGACTTTCACGACCATGGCTTGGTAGCCGGTCAACTCAACGACTGGTTCCGGCTTGTCGCGGAAGAAGTCTGCGAGGGCTTGCACCACCCCTGACGCGGATGGATAGTCGTGGCAAAGTATGATGCCTCCCGGCGAAAGGCGCTCATAGAAGAAGTCGAATGCGGCCAGTGTGCTCTCGTAGAGGTCTGCGTCCAGATGCACGAACGAGAAAAGCCGGTCGTTGAGCGGGCCCGTTGTGGCCGGGAACAGGCCGGGATAATAATGTACCCGCTCCGTTCCGACGTAGCGGCGCACATCTTCGAGGTTGGATGAGAATTCCCCGGCGTGGAAGCGCACTCCGTCGGCCGCGGTGGCCTCGGGAAGTCCCTCAAAAGTATCGAACAGGTGCAGGTGTTTCCCGGCGGGCAGGCATATCGACAGCAGCTTTGCCGAGGCACCGTAGGCTACGCCCAACTCCGCGACATCGCCGGCGACCCGATCCGTGGTTTCGAGACAGGCCAGCAGTTGGCATGCTTCGCCGGGACTCAGCAACAGCGTCCGCTGGCCGGCGACCCGCTGTACCAGCGCCAGGCGCTCGCGCCGCCGTAAACCCACATATCGCGCCAGGAGAATCCCGTTTCTCGCGGCGGCGGCCTTCACGGCATTTGTCAGGCGGTCTCGCAACTGCGTCATGAGCTTTTCATAGCGAGGTCTTGTTATAAGGGGAACCCACTCCTACTACTCTAGCGCGGCGGCGAACTCCGGCGCCCTTCCGTAGGCGTCGGCCTTAGCAGCTTACCTGTGGGATACTCTGGAAGATGGTATCCCTTCTAAGCCTTCTCAAGCACATGGAACGGGCTCCTGAGCTGGTTTCAGCGAGCCGCCAGACGCCGGCGTGGGCAACGCTGCTAAAGTACTATCTGGAGTTCGGGAAACCACAGTATCCTCTCCACCTTCCGTTGCGCGGGGGGGGGGGGTGCTGACGCTTTCCGATCCTTCCGAAGTCAAGGTCTTCTGGAATCTTTTCATACACGGCGCCTACAGGATTCCGGCGGATTGCGAGACGATTCTGGATTGCGGCGCTAATGCCGGCATCTTCTGTCTGTGGGCAGTGAGGCAGCGGTCGAGGGCACGGATTGTCGCTCTGGAGCCTTTTCCGCCGACATTTGCCAAGCTTGAGGTAAACGTGCGCCAAAACCATCTGGAAAATCAAATTCAGTGCATTCAGGTTGGCCTGGCTGCCGTCGCGGGACAGCGATCGATGTTTACAGGGGGCGACTCCCCGCTGCGGAGCCTTGTGCCCAACGATCTCCAAACGCCCCCGGAGACGACTCGGGTTCGTTGCATCCGGCTCGCCGACTGCCTGCAAGATTTTCGAATGGAGAAGCTTGATCTGCTCAAGATGGATATCGAGGGCAGCGAATGGGAGGTTCTGTTGTCGACTGAGCCTTCCGTCCTAAGTGGAATCCGGCACATCCAGGTCGAATACCACGAGGCACCCGCCCGCTTCGGCTATACGCCCGAAAAGCTGTTTGCGCATCTGATGGAAGCGGGACACAAGCTCACATTCCGCTTTGAGGATGCGTACCGTACCGGTCTGGCGCATTTTGAACGCGTGCCCAACTGAGTGCGGTCCAGTCAGGGGACCACCACGGAGGTGACCGGATCGGCGGCCAGGACCGCATTGTTGGCGGCCCGATACTTCACCTGATAGTACAGGATCCTCTGCGAGATGGCGGGTATGGCGATGGTGCAACCGGAGGCGCAGGGCACGCCGGCCGGATTCTCTGAAGCGAAATAGAATGGTTGGTTCCCGGATGGTACGGCGCTAGCGGCCGCGATGCACGCATCATTGCGAGTCGTGCAGTTGAGGAGCTGCGGCGCTCCATACTCCTGATACCCGAAGTCGACGATGGCGTTATTCACGGAGAGGCCCGCAGGCGGACTTAGTTTGACAGTCATCGGCACAAAGGTTCCGCGAGCTATGGAATCCCCAGGGTCGTCGGGCGGATACGGCGGGTACATCGCCATCCACATTTCCGGTCTCTGGTAGTTCAAGAACTCCTGGCGGTACAGAACCCAGGAGTTGTCCGGCAGAAGTTGGTTGCCCTCGAATCCAGTCACCATGCGCAGGCGGGACGTGGCAGTCACAAGAACCCGGCTGTATGCGCCGGCGTAGTCGGTGCGGTCCAGTGTGTACTGGGTAATGGCGTTGGCCTCTTTGGCGATATTGCCGATGCAGATATCATTACCCACGCCCAGCGGAGTGCCACCGTGAGTCGCTACTCCCGAACAGTACGAATAAAGCACGCCTGGACAATTCACGTACACGTCTCCAGCCAAACTGCCGGAATAGCACTCGCCGCCGGCCCGCGCCACGCAATAGGTGTACGATCCCGAAGTGCCAGTGGCGATATTGGAGCCAGGCCCACTCAGGTCGATCAACGGATGAGAGCCGCAGGACGCCCCGGTGGCCATGAGCTTGCGATTGATATAGGCCGATGTGCCGGTGGTGTAGAAATCGTCCGGGTCCGTCACGGTCCCTGGGCGGTAGTAGTAGAGCTGTCCGGATAGAAGAGAAAACGGGGGATCATAGCTGCCGCCCTGGATGGGGACATTGTCGAACGCGCGAATATCTTCGTAGGCCCCGGAGTTTACTCCGGCGGCGTTGGGATGTCCTCCGCCATCCGGCTGAAAGGGAACACCATAGGCCCCGGCGAAGGGCGTGGAGGATAGTACGTAATTGATTCCCGGAACGGCGAAAACGGTGACATTGGCGGGCGGGTATTCCAAGATCGCGGGAACCGGCCCGATAAGAGTCTGGTACACATTCGGCCAATCCGCCAAGGCGTCCGCTGCGCCGGGAACCTTCCACTGTGGCACGTTGACGACCTGCGACTCGCCGCCGTTTCTCCATTCCGCGTGGCCGTGATATTCGTTGGAATCTTCGATCATGCAATTGCCATGCGGGTCGGGCGCGCCACCGCATCCCGCCACGGGATTCCAAAATACGTCTACCGCTCCGCTCACCCCGACCGAGGTCGGGGAGATTGAGCTTTGGTAGCTCTCCCACCACAACGAAATGGGTCCGGTGACGGCCTTTTCCGTGCCAAAGGTGTTCCGCTGGAAGACCCAAGCTCCAGTGGCGCCCCCATAGTTCTTTATCTTTAAGGTCATCAACTCGTTGACCTGGGTATCCCAGGTGCACGACCCGGCGGTGGCCGTCGTCACGCACGCTGTGTCGCCGATTTGCGTCGTGCGCAATTCGCCCGGGGTTCCTAGAAACGGGGGGGAGGGAGATGCGAAGTACGGCTCATACCCTGTCACGTTTCCGACCGTGTGGCTGTTGATTTGGATGAGGTAGCAATCGTTACCGGCTGGTAGGCCGTATGTGGAGCAACTCACACCGCTCGCCGGAATGCTGGTGGCGGATGTGTTGATGGGGTCGTACTCGTTGGCATCCACCGCCAGCCAGCCGGTCTCCCCGGTTTCTCCGATAGCATGGAGACTGCGTCCCGTGAGTGCCGGCTGCCCGGAAGCCACGGGGCCCGGTGGTGTGTTGAACGTATTGATGGCTCCTATAATTTGCGGTCCGCCCGCAAGCCCGGCGTGGGCCGGGTTTCCGTCGCCGGGCGAAAATGCGAATACCCAACCCGGGCTATCTCCTCCAATGGAACTGCACGGAAAGTAGAAGACGCCGGTGGACATGGCGCCGACGAGACTACAGTTCCAGCCCCCGGTGGCGGAGTGCGTATAATAGGACGGGAGGAACGTGGGATCGAAGGTAGCCATCTGTTGGACGATACTTTCGGCCATGCTGGTTTGCGGCGTCAAATTCGTGAACGTCAAGCCATTGTTCCAGGTGACCGAGTAGGGCGTAGTAGAGGCTACGGTGGCATTTTGAATCTGTGGGATTCCGATATCGGATTGTGGCGCGGTTGGCTGAGTTGGCGTCGAGCCCGGATTAAACACGCCCTGGATGACGAGCGGGCCGGTGCCGGCAGGATCGAAGGCAATCATATAGAAGGTCAGGTTGGCCTGGGTCTGGTCAATCGACGCGCTTTCCGGAGTGGGGGCTCCGGTGACGGTCCATGAGTTCGTTATCGGGGTTCCGCTGCCATTGACCCCGGCTCCTTGCGGGCGGCCGTAATATGCCACGACGGGGCCAACCGGGTTGACCCAATAGAGGTTTCCAAACATGCAGAAGTATCCGCCGTAGACCAACTTACTGAAACAGGCCGTGCCCGCGCCGTTGTCCGGATAAGCGGGGTACCCGCTGCTCATCACGGTCATGCCGGCCGCCGTCAGCGTGACCGTGCTGCCATCGGTGGGCATCTGGTCGCGCCATACCAGGACGGCGAAGTTGTTCTCGCACCAGTGGACCGGTCCGAGTGGAGGCGTTCCGGATACGGTCAAATGACTGCCATCCACAAAGCCGGTGATCGGGTACTCGATCGAAGTGGTGGATGCCGGCGGTGTAATGCAAGCATCGTTATTCGTTGAAAGCCGGATATGGCCGTTCCCTCCGGTTACCCAATAGAGGCTGAACAGATCGCTTCCCGAATAGCCGGAAGCAGCCGGATTGTTGGCCACGGTATTGCCGGATACCGTGGCTGTGCCCGAATGCGGAGAGGACTCCTGCATATTAAACCGCGGGTTGGTGTCGAGCAGCCATGGGATGGTGCCGAATTGCGCTGGGGAAAAGGCTGTCGCGGGCGCCTGCCCTACGGTTTGCTGGCTGCTCGATTGGCTCATGGTCATCTGCGCGGTGGAACTGGCGCACGATGCGCCGCCATTGAGCGATAGGCAGGTGTCGAGCACTCGATAGCTGGGGTTCGTGGAATTGACCAAACCGGTGAGCGAAACGCCGAGCTGGTCTAACGTGGTGTAACTGCCGTACCAGCTCGTGCCGTAGGTTGCATTGAAAAATGGGCGAATCACCAGCGGCGCCGTGCTGTTTCCCACCGTTGTCCCGCCGGAAGCTGCCGTGAGGTTGCATGGCGAAGTCCATGGCCCGGCTGTGTCGCAAGGATTCGCCTGCCCCAAGTTCAGAGCCGAACCGAATGCGCCGGTCCAGAACGTCCAGGCGTTTCCGCGCAAGCCGATGCGGTACTGATACGTGCCCGTCAGGGGATCGATGAAGGATTCGGGCGTTAACCCGCCAAGCCATTCGGGCCAAGGCTGGTCTCCGGGGTGCGCCGGATCCGAAAGCCACGGGTCTCCGTAGGTCTGGCCCAGGGGAATATTGGTGGTGGTGAACGTGAAGGTAAGGGTGTCGCCCGTGGAGGGGCAAGTAATCTGGCCGAAATATGGCGTGTAGGTCTGTAGAGCGCGGGAATAATGGCGCACACCGGAGTAGCTCCCGGCGGTCGCATACTGCGCCGTCCGTTGGCCGAGCACCACGAGGCGGGAAAGGCCGCTCGCGACCGTGCTGGGACGGCTGAGGTCGAGGTTGGAGTTTGCGAACGTGCTGGGGTCGACGTCTAACGCGAGAGGCGTCAAACCGGCGCTTTGGCTGGCCTGGATCGTACAGGCGTTTCCGTCCGGCGCCGTATAAGCAATCAAGGCTTGGGTGGCAGTCGTGCCCAGCACCCGGAAGTTGCCGATGGCTCCGAGACATGCGCCCGCGAAAAGCATCGATAAAGCGATGAACTTCATCGGACCAACCCCTGGATCTTCATTGCCCACCAGTCCACATAAAGATTCTGTTCCGTCCCACCCAGGGCTGTCAGATTGATAAACTGAGGCGCCAGAGTAGCCGTCGGGGCCGCCGAAATACTGCCGGAATAGGCTCCGTCGATCTGGAATTGAATGGCACCCTGCGTGGACGAATAAATCCGCATATGATACCAGGTGCTCGGAGCCACGGCCAGGCCGCTATTGTAGCATGTCTTTGTCCCGGCTACGATAACCTCATATACCCAGTTTGTAGTGCTCTCGCTA
>Ga0302326_10026091_pt1 | contig 11824 bp, 6 predicted proteins | sample Palsa_T0_3_FD_202264 | JGI IMG/M metagenome (GOLD analysis project Ga0302326, IMG submission 202264) | Peat permafrost microbial communities from Stordalen Mire near Abisko, Sweden - Palsa_T0_3 | ecosystem: Environmental > Terrestrial > Soil > Palsa > Peat permafrost | place: Sweden: Abisko... | reverse complement strand
TCTCGAGCGCCGGCCGGCCGGCGCGCCGCTCGGATGTCGTGGAAGAAACGACGAGTACCGTGCCTTCCGCCTTGACCCCGAGCACCACACCGTCGACGATCGAACGCAGCGCGGGCGCGTCGATGATCACGAAGTCGAAGCGATCGCGTGCCGCGGCGACGAGCCGTTCGAACGCTTCGCTCTGCAACAACCCGACGGGATTGGGGGACGGGCGTCCGCTCGAAAGCAACGACAGCCCAATGTGTTCGGTCGGCCGGATGGCGTTGTCGAAGGACGTTACACCCACGAGGACGTCGGTAAGGCCGGCCTCGTTCGAAACCCCGAGCTTGGTGTGCAAGGTCGGGCGCCGCAAATCGGCATCGATCAAAAGTACCCGGGCCTTCATCTGCCCCATGCTGATCGCGGTATTGAGCGCGGTCGTCGACTTGCCGTCGCCTTGATCGGGACTGGTAAAGGCGATCGTCCGCGGCGGGCTGCTCGACGAGTAGCGTAGCGCCGCTACGAGTTGATAGAACGCCTCCGTGGCGAGCGGACGGACCCAAGCACTATCCTTAATCGCGAGACCGTCAACGAGCGGAATCGACGCCAGCACCGAAAGACCTAAGCGCTCGCGCACATCGCCTTCGTTGCGGAAACGATCGTCGAAGAAGTCGCTCAGGAACACGCCCGTTATCGCTAAGATCAGCCCGACCACCGTACCGAGCAGCAAGTTCAGCAAAACGTTGGGGCTCTTCGTGTAGATGTCGGGGCTGGCTCTCTGGGTGATCGAGACGTCGCTGAGCGCCGTCGTTTTCGTGATGACCGCGTCTTGATAGCGCTGCTCGATCGCCGCATAGACGTCGGTTGCCGACTTCGCGGCCCGCTCCAGATCGTTCATCCGGCGCGAGACCGAGGGCAGCGAGGCGAGGCGGGGTTGCGCGGCGGCCAGCTGTTGCGCGAGCTCCGTGCTCGAGGCTTGCGCGGCGGCGAGTTGCCCGGAGATGGTCGTCTCCTGTTGATCGAGCGCCTGGTACACGGGATTTGGCCCACTGCTCACGGCAGACGTCACGGTTGCCGGCTCCGCTTGCAACTCGCGCTTGGCTTCTGCCAACTGCGAGCGGAGCGACACGACAGTCGGAAAGTTGTCGGTGTACTCCTTGCGCGCCGCATTGAGCTGCATCGTGAGCGTCGCGATCTGCGTCTGCAACTGCTGCGCCACGGGATTTCCGGATGCGGTGTTGCCGACTTCGATCGTGTCCGGCGTCGAGCTGAGCTTCGCCTGAATTTGCTCGAGCGCGGCAGCATCCGTCTGCTCGTCGACCTGCGCTTGCCGGAGCTTCGTTTCGAGATCCTGCTGCGAGGTAAGAGCCTCCGTCGTCTGCGTCGAGAGGTCCGCGATGCCCGTTTGTTCCTGGTACGCCGTCAGCGTTTCTTGGGCGGCACGCATCCGCTCTTGCGCGTCGGGAAGCTCCTTCTGAAGGTAGCCGATCGCCGTATCGGCCTGTCCGGCGACGAGCTCGCGCTCGCGCTCGACGAACACGTCGGCATAGGCGTTGGCGACGGACGCTGCGGTCACCGGGTCGCGCCAGTTCACCGACAACGTGACGATCGTGGTGTCGCTAACAGGCCGCACGATGATGTGCGACCCCAGTTGCGCAACCGAAATGTTGAGCCCCAACCGCTTGATGACTTCCTGGCCGACCGGTTCTTGCTGCAACAACTCCGCGATCTGCGTCGAGGACTGTTGCCCGCTTACGGCAAGCAACGCGTTAAGGATCGGCAGGTTGGTGCCGCTCGCGGGGGCGGCGTCCTCGCTCGAACTATTGGAGCCGGCGATGAGCTTCACGGCCACCGTGTACGCCTTCGGTGTGAGCAACGTGAAAATCGTGACGCAAGCCACGAAGACGGCCCAAATCACGAACAGCAGGCGCCGGCGACGCCACAGATTCGCGAGCATCTGGCGCGGGTCGAGCTCGCGCGTGGTCGCCTCTTGGTAGTCGGCAAAGTCGAGGTTGGGGTTTTGCCCCACGACGGAGGGCGGCCGAACGCTGGTAGGCCGGTCGATCATGTCAGGGACCTCAAAACCCGCGCAGCACCGAAAGCGGATACAGCAAGTCCAGCAAGTTCGAATGCTTCTTCGCCTGCGGGACGTATACCAGGTCGCCTTTCTGCATCTTTACATCGTGCGAAAGATCGCCCGACTTGAGAATCGGATACAGGTTGACGACGAACGTCTGCTGCGTTCCGTCCGCGGCAATGCGGCGGACGCTTACGTTATTGAGGTCGGGATTCGAGCTCGTGCTCGCGCCGGCCCGTGCAATCGCCATGGCCACATCGTCGCCTTCCAAAAGCGCCACGTCGCCGGGCTTGTCGACCGCTCCCGTGACCGTCACGTCGAAGCCCGTGGGAGAGGGCACGTAGATCGTCGCGCCACTCTCAACCTCCGCGTTGAGCGCGACGTCGCCATCCCGAAGCAGTTTTTGAAGCGACACGTTGCTCACTTGGCCGCCCGGCGACTCAACTCGCGCATCGGGCAGGTCGCCGTTGGTCGGCCCGAGGCCACCGGCGGCAGCGAGCACGTCGGTGATGCGGGCCGGTGGAGGAAGGGTGTATTTGCCGGGCACTTTGACGTTTCCGAGCACCAGCGCCTCGACCGGGCCGACGCTATAGACGGCGACGGTGACCTTCGGATCGCGCACGTACCGGTGGAACTCGCGGACGAGCAACTGGCTCGCTTGCCCGGTCGTGAGGCCGCCGATACGAACGTCGCCGATCAACGGCAGGGTGATCGAACCGCCCTGAACGACCATGACCGGCCCTTGCGGGCTCAGCGTCGGTTCACCAAACACCGTGACCAGCAGCAGGTCGCCTTGACGTATCCGGTAGGCCCGGCTCGACTGAACCGTGGCTTCCTGCGGCGTCGTGGTGACCGGTTGGGCCGGGACCTGTGCCGCAGCCGAAAGCGGAATGCACGGCATGGCGCATGCGAGAATTGCTCCGAACAGCGCGCCTGCCGGGCGAAGGGGGTGCATTAGGCCCATAACAACTCCAAGATAACCTATTTTCCCGCGGATCCGTAGCGTCCCAAGAGCCCCCGCGGGTGGGGCTTTTGTCCCTATTTCCAAAATTCGAGGCCCCGTAACCCTAGCGGTCTCCAGCGAAGTGCGCCTTTTCCGTTGTCGGCCACGGCTGTTGCCGATATAATTGGGGTGTTGCCCCCGTCGCGCGTCGCCTGCATCGTACCCTTCCTCAATGAGGAACTCTACCTTCCAAGCGTTTTAGCGTCCATCGAGTCGCAAACGCTCGCGAAGGGGCGTCTGTTCCTGGTTGCCGTCGATAACGCGTCGACCGACGACGGCCCGGGGGTCATCGCACGCTGGCTCGAACGCACCGGCATCGCGGGCTGCATCATCGTCGACCCGGTTCGCTCGATTCCGCACGCCCTCAACACCGGAATCCGAGCCGTCGATGCCGCGGACATCGTCGTTCGCCTCGACGCGCACACGGTGTACGACCCCGAATATCTCGCGACGATCGTCCACGCCTTCGAGACGCTGCCCGACGCTTGGAGTGTCGGGGGAGCAAACACCCCGGCTCCGGGGCACGACTTCGCCTCGGCGTTCGCCGAGGCTCTCTACACCAACCCGATGGGCCTCGGGCCGGCGGACTATCGCCGGAGCGGGCAGATCCGCCGAGTCGCGGACGTCTACCTCGGCGCGTGGCGGCCCGGTGTGCTGCAACGCCTGGGCGGCTACGACGAACGGTGGCGGGCCAATGAGGACAGCGAGCTAGCCGCGCGCCTCAACGAAGCCGGCGGGGCGGTGTACTGGGTGCCCGTCCGCTGCCGGCGGGTGAATAACCGGTCGCCATGGTCGATCGTGCGTCAGTGGTCGAAATATGGCTATTGGCGTGCCCAAACCCTCAAGCGGCATCCCTCGGCCGTGGCGCCGCGGCAGGTCGCTCCCGCCCTCGTTCTCTTGGTTGCCTTTGCCCTGCTCGTCTCGCAATTTCGTGCGGTCTTACTCGTGCTGTACGCGCTCTACGCGGCCGGCACCGTGCGTTCGCGCCGGGCCGGCGAGCGCCCGGCCGTCACCGCTGCAGCGCTGGTCCTCTTCCCGCTCGTGCACATCGGGTTTGCGCTTGGCACGATCGTCGGAGCCTTTTCGACGCCCTCGTCGCTTCGCGCCGCTCGCCCGCCGTCTCACGTCCGCGACGGCGTGCCCACCTAAGGAGCACATCAGCGTTCTCATGCCGCCCGATCGCACCGTCAGCCCCGAACCCGACGAGCAACAGATTGTCACCGATCAGGTGGCGCCAGCCTCGAAGTCTTCCCGCATCCGCGAACTCGACTTCTGCCGGGCACTCGCCATCCTCGGCGTGCTCGCAAATCATTTACTCGTTGCGACTCCGGCACTCGTTACCCACACGCCGAGCGGGCTCCCGCATTGGCTCGACGTCACGCTCAATCTCGGCTGGCTCGGCGTCGATCTATTCTTTATCCTGTCGGGGTTCCTCATCACGACGATCCTTCTCGGCAGCAGAGGCAGCGGAACGGCTCGTTACTTCGGAAGGTTCTACGAGCGCCGCGCGCTGCGTATCCTCCCCGTGTACCTCATCGTCGTCGCGCTGCTTGCGATCGCGTACATACCGACGACGGGCCCTGGATATTTCGCGCTCTGCATCGCCTTCGCGGCGAACTTATCCGCTCTCTTCCCGAGCATCATGATCCCGAACGGCGGCGGTCCCCTGTGGTCGCTCGCGGTGGAGGAGCAGTTCTACCTCGTGTGGCCGTGGCTCATCCTCGCGTTCGATCGTTCGAAGCTGTGGCTCGTACTTCTCGCCGTCTTGATCGTCGTCCCGATCCTGCGCACCGGCCACACCGACGCACGCATCGAGCTCACGTGGTTCCGCTGTGACGGCCTCGCGCTCGGAGCGCTCCTCGCCCTGTGGTTCACGTCGAAGTTTCACAATCCGCGCAACGACGACCGGTTAGCGCTCGGACTCTTGGCCATCGCCGTACTTCTCATCCTGGCGACTTTCCCTTTTGGCGGCCTCCACGGCGGGACGCTCAGTAGGGCGACCCGGATCAGCGAGGCGATCTGCTTCTTCGGAGCGCTCGTCGTCTTCGCAATCTCGCACACCGGTAGGCCCGAATCGGCGTTCATGCGCGTGCCGTTCTTTCTCCTGACGGCGGACTTCAGTTACTGTCTGTACTTGATTCACACTCCGTTGATCGACGTATACCAAGCCGTCGTAGGCCGCTTTTTCCCGGCTCTTCCGGATGCCCTCGGCCCGCTCGGGACGAACCTTCTGCGAACGGCCATCATCCTCGTCGCTTCATATGCGCTCGCCGCGCTCTCGAACCGTTTCATCGAACGGCCGTTTCTGCGCATGGGTCGCCACGAACGCGCGCACGCGATCGCGCCCGCGACTCGCTAACCGGAACGCGACTACCAGAAGCGTACCTTATCCCACGTAACCGCATCGGGCATCGCAAGCCGAATGGCCGTGCGTCCCGAAAACGGCACGCGAAACGTTTGGAGACCCTCGCGGCCGGCCTCGTCGAGAAACATCTTCCACGGTCCGGGTAGCCCGAACGCGGTATAGGTGGAGTCGGACTCTACGTTGAGGCCGAACCCTGGCTTTGGTCCATCGGCGCTATCCACGATGAATCCGCCGAAATGATCTTCGTCGAGGGTGCGAAGCAACGCCGCGACGATCGGCGCGATGCCGAGCGCGTCGATGTCGCCGTCGTGCATCGCGAGATACATGCGGGTGCCCTCGGGCACGGCCCCGGCGCAATGCCCATCGCCGCCGGACAGAAAGGGATCCGCCAACTTCTTCGAGATGCCCGTGCAGCCATACACGAGACTCAGCGCCGCCGGAAGTGCGCCGCCGTTTTTTGCGGCAGCGAGGAGATCCTTCGCGCGCACGATGCCGAGCGACTGGGGCGTCCCGCTCGTGGTACCCACGCAACCGCTATTCCAATGCGGTCCCTGATAACTTGCGTTCGTGAACCCATTCCCGGCGAGCGAACACCGGCCGCCCCAGCCGACCGTCAAAACGCCATCTTTTGGCGGCCACTGCGTATTCCACGCGTCGTATTCGTATCCGGCCGCTTCGTCGATGAGCGCCCAATGCGCGTCCGCGGGATGATCCGCAGGGAGGCCGCCGTTTTGCGGCACTTCGCGCGCATCGACATAGACCGTCATTCCCTCGATATTGCAGGGAACGCGGTCGCCGCCGTAACGCTTGGTGCAGTGAATGCGAACCGGCGTGTCGCTTCCTGCGTGAGCCAGGTAGATAGGAAAGGCGATCTCGCGCCAATTCGGCGCGTCGTACGCGTACAAGCTGCCGGCGATTCCGAACGGCCCGATGGCCGACGCGTTTGCGACCCACGCCGCACTGTTCGGATTCACCGGCGCGGGGACGGGAATGCGCGTGAGGAACGGGCTGGACGGAAAATACGGATAGACGCCGGCAGGCGGATCGTACGCGGCGCCCGACGGTTGCGGCCGAAGCGCCGTAGGACCCGCGACGAACGCCACGATCGTTAGCGTCGCGCATGCGAGCAGCCGTTGCCAAGCCCCCGATCCGAGCCGAACCCTCATGTTTTGGCGGGTTCGCTCAGTCGTTTCGCAAGCCCGCTACAATTTCGATTCCGCGCGTGACGCCGACGCGCGGCTTCCAACCGATCAACCCGCTGTTCTCGCTGCGGTACGAGCGCTTGGCGAGTTGCGTGTCCAACTTATACGCCGTGAGGATCGAGCGTCGAAGGGCGCGTTGTACGATTTTGTCGAGCAAGAGCAGCACGTTCCGCGGAAGGTGAATGAGCGTGGCCTTGCCGCCTTCGACGCGTTGCACCACCTCGTTTTGTGAAATCGTGTCCGTATCGATCAGCTGTATGATCTCACCGCCGCCGAGGTTCCGCTCGAGGCAGGCGACGACGGCGTCCACGACATCGTCGAGGTACACGAAGGGCGGCTGTAATTTGCCATCGCCGAAAAAAATGTAGCGCTTCGCTCCCGCGCGCCGGGCGACGCCGCTCGACGTGATGAGCGCGAGCGGGCCGCCGAAGATCAGGCCCGGCCGCAGGATGACGGCCCGCAAACCACGTTCCGCGACGGCGCGACTCACGCGGCGCTCGGCGTCGATCTTGCTCCGCGAGTAGAGATCGCGTTCGTCCGCGCGCGGATCGATCGGAGACGACTCGGACAGCGGCGCGCCCTCCGGTGCCTCCGCCCACTGCGGAACCGACATCGAACTGATGTGAACGAGTTGCCGGACGCCGTGCTCGAGACAGGCATCGATGACGTTCTGCGTTCCGACGACCGTCGAACCGTAGAACGACGCCTCGTCGCCCGAGATGGCTGCCCCCGCGTGGATGACGACCCGCGCACCGCGCACCGCGCGCGATACGGCAACGGGATCGCGCAAATCGCCGACGGCGACTTCGACGCGGTCGGGAACGGTCTCCGGCGCGCGACGAACGAACACGCGCACGCATTCTCCATTTTCGAGGAGCCGCTTGACGATCGCTCCGCCCACGCCGCCGGCCGCGCCCGTCACCATAACCGGGACGCTCGGCGCGAGGTCGGGCGTTGCGGCTGCAATGCGCTCGGCGTCCGCGTCGGCAGCACGCGCGACCGTCTCGAGCCAGCCGACGATTGCCGTCGCTTCTTCGACCGTCACGGGCGGCGGCGTGCCGTCGTCGATCGCACGATAGAATGCCCCTATCAGTTCTTGCAGCCCGTGGTACGGCAAGATCGTCTTGCGCAGCACGCCGACGCTGCTCTTTACGAAATCCGTTACCGGCGCTATGAGGTTCGTCTGGATACCGAGGAGCCGGTCGACCGCTTTCGGCAAACTCGTTTGGAGTTGCTTCGCGCCGAACATCCGCATCGCGTCGACGCGCAACACGCCGCGCGTGCCTTGCGCGACGATCAGATGCTGTTGCGGCTGCACGTTCCACGACAATTGAAACTGACCGTAGCCGTCGCGGCATTTCACTTGCGCGCGCCATTCGTCGAACGCGAGATTTTTGTCGCCGCCGAGGCTCGCCCATTGCGCGTGCACCGATTCGATCGGCCCGAGGATCTTTTCGAAAAGATAGAGTTCGTGTACGCCGAGATCGCGGAACGGGTTGCCCGCGGCGCGGTACTGCGGCGGACGCGGTCCGCCGTCCCAGCCGGGGAAATAACTGCTGCGCAAGACGTCGAGGGAGATCACCTTGCCGATCTTGCCGGAGCGAATGTCGCCGAGCATGCGCACGACCTGGGGATCGTACAGCATCGAATGATTTACCGACACGACGAGACCGCGCGCGCGAGCCGCTTCCCCGATCTTGCGGCAATCCTCGACGTCGGTGGCGAGCGGTTTTTCAACCAGCACGTGCATGCCCAAAGCGAGCGCCTGCAACGCGATCGCCGCATGCGAATCCGGCGGCGTCGCCACGTGCGCTACGTCCGCACCCGCCGCGCGCAACTCGGCAAGCGACGAGAACGCCCGCACGCCGAAGCGCTCCGCCGCTTTGCGAGCTCGCTCCGCATCGAGATCGACGAAGCCGAGCAGTAGGGCGCCGGGGCAGCGGGCGATCGCAGCTGCATGGAATTCACTGATGCCTCCGGCGCCGACGATGCCGGCCCGGTGACGAATACGATCTTTCAAGAATACTCCGTTAGCGTGCTGTGGTGGCGAGAGCCGCGGCACGGTCGTATGCGTCGCCGTAACGTTCTGCCTGCAGCGGAAAAGTGAACTCCGCGAAGATCCGTTCGCGGGCACGCGCCCCCATCGTCTCGCGCAACTCGGGCGAAGCGAGGAGCCGCGACAGGCGATCGGCAAGCCCGACGTGATCTTCCGACGCGACGAGATATCCCGTTACGCCATCGACGACGGCCTCCGGAATGCCGCCGACGTACGTTGAAACGACCGGGACGCCGGCCAACATTGCCTCGAGGAGAGAAACGGGCAACCCTTCGTCGCGCGCGGGGTGACCGATGACGTCGAGGCCGGAAAATAACGACTGCGCGCCGCTGCGATAGCCGGCCAAGACGAACGTTCCGGTGAGGCCACGCTCCGCGATCAACGTCTCGAGCTCGCGCCGCTGGCGGCCTTCGCCGAACACCACGAAACCCACGTCCGGAAAGTCCCGGTGCAGGATGTCCGCAGCTTTGATAAACACGTCGATGCCCTTCTCCGGGTCGAGTCGCGCGGCCGTTCCGACGATCAGGCGCTTCGGTTCCGGGAAGACGCTCTGCACGCTTAATCGCGCCTCTTCCGGTCCCGATTCCGGCGGCGTCGTTTCGATGGCGTTACGAACCGTCGTGATGCGTTCCGGTCGAATGCCGCGGGCGATCATGCGATCGCGCTGCGCCTCGCATACCGCGACGGTCTCGTCCATGCGGCGTAACGCCATCCAGTCGAGCATGAGATACATCGACATTTTTTTCGAGTTCGCGACCCATACGTGCGAGATGCCGACGCACGGAATCTTCGCCAACCTTGCGGCGGCGAGCCCGACGATGTCGGCCTTATACCCGTGGCAGCAAATCAGATCCGCACGAGCCTCGCGTAGCCGGCCCGCCACCTCACCTACCATGCCCGGAAGGTTCGGAAAATCGTGCACGATCTCGGTCGTAGCGAAACCCGCTCGGGTGGCGGTCTCGATCATTTCCGTGCCTCGCAGCGGATTTCCACGGCCGCGTTCGCCGAACACGAAGAAGAGCGACTCATACCGGGGCGGCAAGTCCTTCGCGATGCCCATCATGATGCGCTCGGGCCCACCGTAAAAAGCAGACGAAACGAGATTAACGACGCGGATCGCGCGCCGCCTTTCGCCCACAGAAGCCGCGCCGGCGGCTGGAGTTGCAATCATCTTCGTTCGTCCAATCGCTTGAGTTCGGCGCAAGATCCCGCCGGCACCGCGCCAGAGTTGCGCTGCGAGCGAGCCTGCGGGGTTCGTCGCGAGGAGCGCCGGAACATAATACGGGATACTCCAGGCTCCGCGCGTCGAGAAACGGCGCAACAGGGCTCTCGCTTCGCGCCAGCGGCCCCAATACGTGAGGACGCACGCCGACTTCGCTGCGAACGCGCTGAGCAAGCGATCGAGCGAAGGCCGCAACTCCGGGGGACACAGGGCGTACAACTCCGTCGGATCTTGGAGGAACGCGTCTGCGGCGCGGGGCCCGCGCGTGCCTCTATTGAGCGCCGAAGCATCGACATGATAGGTGGCGATTGCTTCGACGTTCGCGATCACGGGGCCGATCAACATCAACTTGATCAGCAGGAAAGAATCTTCGCCGAACCGCGTGCCCCGCTCGAAAAATCCGCCCGCGGCGGCGAGAGCACGTGCGCGCACGACGGTCCCGGTCGTCCAGGCCGTGAACGCAACCAAATTCATGAGGAACCGCGGCGTCATATCCGGCGACCAGGTGTAGAGCCCGTCGCGAATGCCACGCTTGCGCCACAGTTCCACCGTGGATTCTCCGGGAGGTTCGCGTACGAACGCGGAGCTCACCGAAACGCCTTCGGGATATCTCGCGAACAACGTCACGCAACGCTCCAGGTACTGCGGCGCCCATTCGTCGTCCGCGTCCAGGAACGCTACGAACTCCCCGCGCGCAGCCGCGATGCCGGCGTTACGAGCGGCGCCGGGTCCCGCGTTTTCCTGCGACAGAAGGCGCAGGCGCGGTTCTTCGATTGCTAGGGTGATCTGCCGGCTGTCGTCGGTCGACCCGTCGTCGACGACGATGATCTCGAGATCGGAACACGTTTGCCGCGAAATTGCATCGATCGCCCGCCGGATGTACGGAGCCTTATTGTAGAGGGCGACGACGACGGAAACCATTGGCGCGGACACTTTTATCACCATCGGCCCACATCCCGGCCGCCAACAGGCCGGGATGGTCGACCGAAGACGCTAGAGAAACCGAAGGTTCGACCACGACACGGATGCGGGGAGCGGCAACTGGATGCCGATCCGGTCCTCCGATGGCACCGAATACGTCGGCAGTCCTTCGTTGCGCGCTTCCGGTAAGAAGGCGTCGAGCCACGGCTTCCCTTGTCCGAACGCCGCGTACGTCTGATCGGATTGAACGTTGAGCATGATCGTGCCGCTCGCCGCATCGCCGGAGTCGGTGACGAAGGCGCCGTGATGATCTTCATCGAGCGTCCGCAAGATTGCGGAAACGATCGGGGATGCGCCGAGTGCGTTCACTTCCGCGTCGTGCATCGCTAGGTACAGGTGGCTGCCCTCGGGCGCGGCGCCGGCACAGCGTCCGTCCCCCGCGCTCAAGAACGGGGCCATGAGCGCGCTCACTTTGCCGGGGCACCCCATGGCGTAGTTCAGAGCCTGCGGAAGCGCTCCGCCGGTTTGCGCCGCCGCCAGCAAATCCTTCGCCCGAATCGTTCCCATCGACTGCGGCGTCTCGGAAGCGTCTCCGCCGCATCCGGACTCCCATGCCTGACCGTTGAACGACGGGTTCGTGAAGCCGTTGCCGCCGAGCGCGCAACGCCCGCCCCAGCCTACGGTGAGGGTTCCGTTTACAGGCGGCCAGCTCGTGTTCCACGCGTCGTATTCGTAACCGGCGGCCGGATCGATCAGCGCCCAGTGGCTATCGTTGTTCGGGGAGCTGGTAAAGCCGCCGCCCTGCGGTAGCTCGCGAGAGTCGACATAGACCGTCATGCCCTCGAAGTTACATGGGTGCGACGGCCCCCCGTAATTCTTGGTGCAGTGGAGCCGCACGGGCGTGTTGCTCCCCTGATGATTGAGGAACACGGGGAACGCGAGCTCGTTCGTGTTCGGGGCGCGGGACGTATACGCATAGATGGGAGCGACGCCGAAGGG
>Ga0302326_10026090_pt1 | contig 11825 bp, 9 predicted proteins | sample Palsa_T0_3_FD_202264 | JGI IMG/M metagenome (GOLD analysis project Ga0302326, IMG submission 202264) | Peat permafrost microbial communities from Stordalen Mire near Abisko, Sweden - Palsa_T0_3 | ecosystem: Environmental > Terrestrial > Soil > Palsa > Peat permafrost | place: Sweden: Abisko... | reverse complement strand
CACGTCCTTATCGTGGATCAGATCGAGATGACTGGCGTACACTTTGACGCCACTCAATTCGGCGGCGAACTGTTCGCGCAAATCGGCATTCTGGTCGGCCACCGCAACCAGGCGGGCATGGGGAACGCGTTGGGCGAGATTGCGCGCATAGAGGCTGCCCATCCTGCCTAAACCGATCACGCCGACATTCAAGCTAGGCATGCGTAGCCACTCCCTGATGGATTTCCGATACCTTCACCGGCCGGTTCTCGCGCGCGGATACGCCTGCGGCCAGCGCAATTACCACCGCTTTGAATCCGTCTTCTCCGCCAACCGGGACGGGCTTCTGGTTCACTACGGCATCGACGAACGCGCGCATTTCGAGCAGATAGGACTCCGCGTACCGCTCGAGGAAGAAGTGCAGCGGCAAAGCCGTGTGGATGCCGGCGCGATCGCAAAGAATGTGCGTATCGGGGGTATTATTGGCGACCGTCACCATGCCTCCGGAGCCGAACATCTCCACCCGCTGATCGTACCCATAGACCGCCTTGCGGCTATTATCGATTACGGCAAAGCCGCCATTATCAAAGGTGAGAGTGATCACCGCGGTATCCCAGTCGCCGGCTTTGCCAATCATAGGGTCCACCATCACGGCAGCTCGGGCGTACACTTCGGCGACCTCGCTTCCCATGAGGTAGCGCGCCATGTCGAAATCGTGGATGGTCATGTCGAGGAAGATCCCGCCGGAAGCGCGGATATACTGCTCGGGCGGCGGCCCGGGGTCGCGGCTGGTGATGCGCAGGATTTGCGGTTGGCCCACCAGGCCCTCGGCGATGGTCTCGCGGACCTTCAGGAAGTTGGGATCGAAGCGGCGATTGAACGCCACCATCATGCGGACTCCGCGGCGGGCCACTTCCTGGTTTGCCGCTTGCACCTTTTCGAGCGAGAGATCGATCGGCTTCTCGCAGAAAATCTGTTTTCCGCGAGCGGCGGCGTCGACAATCATCTGGTAATGCTGGTCGGTGGGAGCGCAGATCGCTACAGCGTCCACCTCGGCGAGGGCCAGTAATTCCCGGTAGTCCGTGAAGGTTTTTTCGATGCCGAACTGGGCGGCGACCGCCGCCAGTTCCGCACGGTCCACGTCACAGACGGCCGCTACTTCGGCGCCGGGAATCCGGTTCGCCAAATTTCCGATATGGATTTTGCCGATGCGGCCGGCGCCCAAAACACCGAATCGAAGTTTGCTTGGTTTCATGTCATTTTCCCTAAGTGGAAGCGCTGCGAGGCGGATGTTGATTTGACAAATCTTGCGCCCTGAGTTCCGAGTAATTATACCGTCATGGCAGCAGTTCTCTCTGGATATTGTGGGTTAGGAGGAGGCGTGCGCGGCCGCGAGTCCGCGCGGGACCGCCGCGCACTTCTCGCCGATCCGCCATTGGGAGCGGGCGTGCGGCCCTTATCGAAGCCGGCCACTAAGTAGCCGTCGAAGGTCTTTCCGGTGCTATTGTTTTTTGACGGCGGCTGCCGCCGGCTGTTTTCGCAGTTGATCGAAGTATTGCTCGATGTAAGGCTGTAGCGCTACCGGGATTTCGTCGCGATTGATCTCGGCCCCGCTCTGCGAGTGTTCGGCGCCGCGCTGTACGTAGGCAGTGTGCAACTGTTGACTGGTGGTTTGTACTTCCACTGTCGCCTCGCCGGTGACCGCAGCCGATCGCTTGCCGATCAACTCGCTGATCTTGCCCATGGCCGCCAGTTGCTCGGCCTGGCGAATCTCCTTGTTGCCGTCCTCGCTGCCGACGCCGCTGCCGGGCTGCTTGGTGGCCTGCTGCGATTTATCCTGGCCCGACCCCTTGCCTTGTGAATCCTGTCCATCCTTCTGCTGGTTGTCGCCGCTTTGGCCCTCTTGCGAGTCGGCCTGCTGCGAACCGTTCTGCTGACCGTCTTTCTGTTGCTGCTTTCCGTTCTGTTGTCCCGCCGCCTGTTTGGAATTCTGATTGGCTCCTTGCTGCTGCGGGGCCGAGTTGCTCTGCTGGGGCTTCATCTTGGAGAGCAGGTTCTCGGCGAAATCCTTGATCTTGCTCATCAGGCTGCCGCTCTCGCTCGCGTTATTCGAACTCTGTTTGCCGTCGGATTGCTTGTTGTCGCCGCTCTTATTTTCGCCTTCCGAGCCGGATCCGGATTGCCCGCTGTCCTGCTGATCCTTATCGTCGGATTGTTGGTTCTGCGCGCCGTCCTGATCCTGCGCGTCGCCGGATTGCTTCTTGCCGTCGTCCTTCGAGGCTCCGCTCTTTTCGGCATCCTGCTGGTCGCCCTGTTGTCCGGGATCGTCGGAATTGGCATCCTGCTGTTTTTGACCTTTTTGGTTCTGATCCGCCGCGGGGGCATCCGCGTTGTCGTCCAGCTTATCCAAAGGGGGAATCTCGCGCCGCTTATTTTCCGCGGTCTCCTTATTGCCACCCGGCGAATACCGATCCTGTACTAAACGCGCCAAGGGCGCGCGCAGATCGAGCCGTTTATTTAATCCATATCGCAGAGCAAACAGGCTGGACGCCACCAGCGCCAGGGCCGCTACCACATACAAGGAACGGGGCATGCGGTAAGGAATGGCGCGCGGCAAATCCACCGACGCCGCAGTCCGTTCGGCGCTCTCGCGCTGGCTGCCGACAACGCCTTGATCGTCCGGCTGTTCCGAAAAATACACCGCCGTGGACAAGGTATCGGCTAAGGTTAGCCGATGGTCTACAATCTGAGCCGTGCGATAGCTGGAAGGCCGCCTCCGGTACGCGCTGTAGACGCCGGCGGCCAATGCGGCCAACGGGATCAGGATGACCCAGTACCAATTCAATATTTCGGTGCCCAGCAACAACAAAACAATAAAGATAAGCAAGGCGGCCCCGAAAGCCTTGGCCCCTTGCGAGATCAATTCCAGGTTTAGGAGGCGAAGTCTGGCCCGGCGGATTAATTCATGCACAGATGCTCCTCGTGCGATTGCATACCCATATTCGTTTGACGTCCGGCTTCAGATTTAGTTCTAATACTAGCATTTCCCCATGAATAAACTGCCAAGGAGCGCGGACCGGCATCCCAATTCCTTGCAAGCCTTGCGCCGAAGCGCTGGAGGCCGCCGTACAAGTACAATAGAGACATTAGGCCACCCAATGAGGATCGATCCTTGAACCTGCCGGTAAAAGTTTTAATTGTGGACGACGAAGCCAGCCAACGCAGCGGTCTGGCGGCAATGGTAACCGCCTGGGGAATGACAGCCCGGATGGCCGCCGATGGTGAGGACGCCCTGGTCCAACTCGCCGACTACCCGGCCGACGTCATCATTACGGATCTTAACATGCCCGGCCTCGACGGTTTCGGTTTTTTGCAGCGCCTGCGCGATGCCGGCGACATGCCGCCGGCCATTGTGCTCACTGCCTACGGGAATATGGAGACCGCCGTCAAGACCGTACACGAGTTGGGAGCGTACTGGTTTCTCGAAAAGCCCATTCATCCGGCGCATCTCGAGGTATTGCTGCGCCGCGCCAGCAGCCATGCCGGATTGCGCGCGCAGAATCGCAATCTGGAACGGCAGCTGGTCTACAAGGGCGCGCTGGGCGAAATGGTCGGCACGTCGCCCAAGATGCAGGAAATTTTTTCGCTGTTGCAACAGGCGGGTCCGAGCAAAGTGTGCGTGCTGATTACCGGCGAGAGCGGCACGGGTAAGGAAATGGTAGCGCGCACGCTGCACGCGCTTAGCCCGCGGCGTCAAGGACCGTTTTTCGCGATCAACTGCGCCGCGCTGCCCGAATCGCTAATTGAGAGCGAATTGTTCGGCCACGAGAAAGGGGCGTTCACGGGCGCTTCCGAGCGCCGCGCCGGCTGCTTCGAGGTAGCCCAGCATGGCACCCTGCTGCTCGATGAAATCGGCGAGATGCCCATGCAGACGCAGGCCAAGCTTCTGCGCATTCTGGAGGATTCCAAGGTTCGCCGGCTGGGTGGCAAAACGGAATTCGAGGTCGACGTGCGCGTGATCGCGGCTACCAATAAGGTTCCGGAAGAAGCGGTGCGCGGCGGCTATCTGCGCGAGGATCTGTTTTACCGGCTGAACGTCTTCCATGTACATTTGCCGTCCCTGCGCGACCGCAAAGACGATTTGCAGCCCATCGCCGAAGCGCTGATCGGGGATTTGAACCGCAAACACGATTGCCGCGTCGTCGAGGTCTCTCCGGGCGTAATGGACGCGCTGTTGCGGCACGATTGGCCGGGCAATGTCCGTGAGTTGCGCAACGTTCTGGAGCGCGCGGTGATTCTCGCCGGTGAAGGATCTATCGACTTGAAGCATCTGCCGGCGTTTCTGCAGGCCCGTCCCGTCGCCGCGGCCTCGGCTGCGTCCCTGGTTTCAGATCTTACCGCGGCCGCCGTTACCGCTGCCGCTGCCGGCGCGGAGGATTCGGGCGCGATTCGTTTCACGGTGGGAACCACGGTGGAAGAGGCCGAGAGAGGTCTGATTCTGCGAACGCTGGAGCATACCCGTAATAACAAAACGCGGGCTGCCGAAATTTTAGGAATCAGCCTTAAGACGCTGCACAACAAGTTGAAGGAGTACGGCGGAAAAGAGTACGGCGTGGGGGCTTAGGCTCGCGCTTGCCGGCGCCCTGCTTCTACCTGCCCGAATGCAAATTGTTATGAATGGCGTAGAGCGCGAGTTCCAGCCGGTCTGAAACACCTAGTTTGTCGAAGATGTTGTGCAAGTGGTTTTTCACCGTCTGCTCGCTGATGAACATCTTCTCGGCCATTTCTTTGTTCTTGAAGCCCTGCGCCACCAGCGCCACAATCTCGCGTTCCCGCTGACTGAGCGGAGAGCGTTCGCGCTCACGCGTCGAATTCACCGGCGGCGCCTGGGGCTGCTCGTCATTGGCCACAAACTGGCGGATTACCGCCGCCGTGGTGTGCGAATCCAGCCAGATTTCACCCGCGTGTACTTTGCGGATGCTCTTGATGAGCAGTTCCGTCGCCGTCTGTTTGAGAACAATTCCAGAAGTGCCCAGCTTCATCGCCTGGACGAATTCATTCTTATCGTCGGAAGCCGTCAAAACAATGACTCGGGTTTTGTTTTTAGCTGCTTGCAGGCGCTGCAGAGTACCCAGCCCGTCCAGACCGGGCATCTTCAAATCGAGCAGCAGGACGTCCGGCTGATATTGCTGAAGTACGTCGAGCACCTGGCGTCCGTCGGACGCTTGCGCCACCACGTCGAAATCCTCTTCGAGGGCCAGAAGTTTACAAAGACCGTCGCGAAAAATCGGGTGATCGTCGGCCACCACAATGCGAATCTTTGTCTTTTCCTGCGATTCCGAGACCGAAGCTGGTCCATTCATGGTTGCGTTGTTTTCGGCCATACACTTCCTGGCGCTTGTTTCAATTGTATGGTTCTAATAGTACCAAGTCAACCTGCAAACCTGATACGTCACGGTATTCCTCTAAGAGAGTGCGTAGCTGTTACGAATGTTACATCAAGCCGTTGCCGGCCATTGTAACGCACCTGGCGAACCTTTGGGCGACCCTTCCTTTTACTTGAACTGGAGCGGGATGCTTTTGATAAGGTGATAAGAACATGAGTGAAGAACTGGCGGAAGTGGATTTTCAGCGCTTCTGGCGCCGTCTCCAACAACTGGGGTTGAATGCTTACGAATCGCGCTCATACCTGGTGCTTATGGGCCATCCCAAATTCAAGGCCCTGGAACTGGCAGCGCGCGCGCACGTGCCGCGCCAGAAAATCTACGAAGTCTTGGACAGTCTGGTTGAAAAAGGCTTCGCTCAGATGGTGCAAGAGAAGACTAAATTATTCTCCGCCGTGGAGCCAAGCCTGGCGATTCCAGGCTACCTGGGCCGCAAGCGCCAGACGATGGAACAGGAACTCACTGACGACAGCCGCGCCGGCGGATCCCTGATCGAAGACCTGAGGAATCTCTATTCCGAGGGTCAGGGCGGGCGCGGCACCCTCGACTTTTTGCGCATTGTAACCGAGCCGTCGCAAACCGGCGCCGAATACCGCCGCATGTTATCCGAGGTGAAAGAGGAATACGTCGAGTTTTCCCGCCCGCCTTACGCCGTCGATCCGCTGGATGAAAAGCTGGTCAAGCAGGCGCGCGCCGGCGGCGTCAAGTGCCGTCTGCTTCTCGAAGCCGCGTCGCTCGACGATATCCACCGCAGCCGTCTCAACGATTATGTGGCTGCGGGGGTAGAAGTCCGCATGGCGGATTCGCTGCCCATGAAGCTGGCGCTATTCGATTGCCGCCACGGCATGATCGCCCTGCTCGACCCGGTCATCACGCGCCCCACGTGGACCGCCGTGGTGTTCCACCATGAGGGCATGGGCGAAGCCATGAAGGGATTATTTGAAGACCACTGGCGGCGCGGAAAGGCGCTGTAAGACAGGCCTATCAGCTTGTCTTGTTCGCGTCGAAACGCCCCATGTACTCGATCGCGCTTGATACGAACGTTGTCGTCTCTGCGCTACGCTCACGGCGAGGAGCGTCCTCGCCGTCCTTCACCGCATCGGCGAAGCCTGGCCGCCCCTGATTTCAGTGGCTCTCATCCTCGAATACGAGGCGGTCGGGAACGTGAGGCTAAACGACTGAAGATTCCTGAGAGCGCCGTCGATGCCATCATTCGGGCGTTCTGCTTCGCCGGCCGCGAGACGGACGTTTACCTCCGGCTCCGGCCGTTTCTTCCCGACCACGGCGACGAGGTCGTCCTTGAACTGGCTGTGGCGGGTCAGGCGGATGCGATTGTCACGCACAATATCGGGCACTTTGCCGGCGCGGGTCTGACGTCTTTTCCCGTCGCCGAGATCAGGCGCCGTAACAAATAGGGTGCCATCGGCGTCAAAGCCCGTGTGAAGTTATGCCCGGCGGGCGCGCTGCTGGTTTTCGGCCTGTTGTTGTCAGCGCAGGTCTGGGGCGCCGATCCTCCGCCGGAATTCACTGCTGCCGGGGTGGCGCGCGGCGACACTTCGGCCAAAGTCCTTGTGCCCGGTGTTGACATGTCGATCTACGGCCAGCATTTGGGACCGTCCGGGAGCGGGTGCTCCGGCGCCGCCGATCCACAGCGCCGCGAAACTCCGAACGCGCGGCTCAATGGGAGGTTTGCCGATACCGCCATCTACCCGACCGAGCTCTGCGGTGTCCAGGTATTCATCGGCGACAAGCCGGCCGGGCTGCTATATGTGTCCGAGAAGCAGATCAACTTCAAAATCCCGCAGGATGGGCCGGTGAGCGGCAGCGCGGCTATCCGCGTGGTCCGCATGGGACAGTCCAGCGCGCCGGTGACGATGCGGGCGGGTTTCGACGACACCACAATCTCCCTGGAGCAACCGGCATATACGGGCATGCCGGTCTGGCTGAAGGTCGATCCGCCGTCTGGGGCGGGCGCGATCCGGTATCCCTACGTTCGGGGGCCTGCGGGGTTCGGATGCAACGAAGTCGAGGTACGAAAACAGGGTAAGCTACTCACGCTCCAACCCGGTGCGAAGTCGTACGGCGGCGGTGGTGGTAACCCCTGCGGATCTTCCGGCCCCGCCCGGAAATCAAACCACGTTGACCGGCTGCCACTCCATCTGTTGTATCGCTTCGATGAGGCGGGAACTTACGAAGTCCGCCTCACTGTGTGGAACCTTCCTGCCGGGTCTGAGCAGAGAGTATCGAGGACTCTGTCCGAGTGGACGCCTATCGAAATCCTTCCGTCCACGCCGAATCAGCGGGCGGAGTGGCTGGCGGCCTTGCGAGCGAACGCGCCTGCGGATGCCGCCGAGCTTCTGACCGACACGCTGCCCAGCCTGCTCGGCGTGCCGGACGACATTTCGCTGGATATTCTGGGTGGCTATCTGTATCATCCGGACGTGTTCGTCAGGGGGTATGCGGCGCGCGGACTATCGTATTGGCCGCGAGAAGACGCGTCGAAAAAGCTATTGGGCTTACTGCACACAAAGGGGCCAAGCGACGTGCTGATCGGATTCCTGATGCAGCAGCCGCAATTCTTCGCGGCGCACGGCGACGAGATCGCCGAGGCTTCACTGCCGTTCCTTGGATCCGATACGCCGATGGTGCTGACAGGCGCCGTCTCAGCGCTTCGGGCGGCGTCTCCTGCAAACCCGGCGGTTCGTGAGGCAATGCTTCGGTCGGCTGAGCACGTGGTCTCGGCTGCCGATCCGGGAACTGGACGAAGCCTGGCGCAAATCATAGCTGCTACGCAAGACGAACGCGCGCACGCCGTCCTGAAAGCTCTTCTGGAAAAGGGCTTTAATCAGGCGGCTTCCGGCCTGCTTGCATTCGGCGATCGGTCGGACTTGCCCGCCCTGAGCGGCTTGCTGACCAATACAGGCTGGATCGATCCAGTTCAGTTGTATCGGAGTTACGGCGATGCCGCCGTGCCGTATATCGATCGCGCGCTAAGTGGTTCGCCGGAGAGGTTTATGGCGGAGGGCATCGCCCGGCAACTGATGGCGATCGGCAATCCTGCCGGCTTTCAGTTTGCGGCGCGGTCCATCGAGCAGAAAGGCGTTTCGCGGATCGACATGATTCAGGCTCTCCAGAGTCAGTTTCCCGAATTGAAGACCGCGAACGACGACGCGATCGCCGCATTTGCCAAGAAGCTCGCCGGATCGGCGCAATAACCCGGCCGACCCTACCGCGTTCCGCCCGCAACGCCGCGCTGCTTCTTCGTCAGAATCTCGCGCACGGCATAAATCCGCCGGTCCTGGCTTTCAAAATACGTGCGCATCATCATCTCGCCGATCAGACCGGTGCTGAACATCATCAGCCCCCCCAGCAGCAGCAGTCCCGCGGCGATCATCAATGGTCCGTGCTCCACCACGATGTCGTGATCCATATTCATCAGCTTCGAAACCGCGAGCCATACCAGCGTGCCCCCGCCCAAGGTGGTGCCGATCAATCCCAGCGAACCGAAGAAATGCATCGGCCGCGTGAAATACTTGAGCAGAAACTTGATGGTGAGAATATCGAAGAGCACGCGGAACGTGCGGCCAATGCCGTAGTGCGAATCCCCCGATGCGCGCGGCGTGTTGCGAATCGGCACTTCCGCCACGCGCGCGCCGTAGAAGCTGGCGAGGGCCGGAATGAAGCGGTGCAGCTCGCCGTACAGGTTGACGTCTTTCAAGATTTCCGCCCGGTACGCCTTGAAGGTAGTGCCGAAATCGCGCAAGTCCATGCCGGATGCTTTCGCCATCAGCCAATTGGCGATGCGTGATGGAATCTTGCGCATCAGCGCGTTGTCCACGCGGTCTTTGCGCCATCCGCTGGCGATATCGAAACCTTCGTCGATCTTGCGCAGCAGCGCCGGAATATCCTCGGGCGCGTGTTGCAGATCGCCGTCCATGGCGATAATTACATCGCCCTTCGATTCGTGGAATCCAGCCGAGAGCGCGGCCGTTTGACCGAAGTTGCGGCGTAGCCGGATCACTTTCAGCCGCCCATCCGTCTCCACCAGGTTGGCCAGCAGCTCGAAGCTGCGGTCACTCGAGGCGTCATCGACGAAGATGATCTCGTAGGGCCTCTGAATGTTTTCCAGCACCGACGTCAGGCGATCGTACAGTGGCAGAATCGACGGTTCCTCGTTATGGATCGGGACGACGATCGAGAGCATTGAATTTTAAACTTTAGTCTAACACCGCATACCCGGTTTTCCCCGCATTGTACCGGTACGAGAACTATAGATTCACCTGCTTCCCCGCTGCATAGTCATCTGATGAAGACGATTCTCTTAACCCTACTACTTGCGATTCCGGGCCTTACTCAGGACAGGCCTCCTTCCAAACTGGGCAAGGTTCTTTACCGCTCCGGTCAGGTAGCGCTCGTGGTAGCGCATTCGCTCGACGTGAAAAGTTCCTGGGGCAAGCATGAATTGAATCCGCTGCTGCAAAGCCCTGGTCAAACGTATGGCGCGCGCGGCGCCTCCATCGAGATCGGGGTGGTGGCCGCCGCGCTGGTCGCGGGAGAAGTCATTGCCCGCAAGCACCCCAAGCTAGATTTATACTTGGGGATCGCCGATTTCGCAGCCGCGGGAGTCGAAAGCGTGGTCGTCGTAAATAATCTGCATTACCCTCAGGCTTTCGCTAAGTAGATCGTAGGGCGCGGCCCCTAAAGCAACGCCCATAAGGTGTGCGATGGAATACATGGGCCCGCAACCTGCACGAACAGGGGTCGAGGCCATTATGAAAACACCCCTACTGATGTTATTGGCGCTTGGGACGTTATTTGCGCAAGTCCCGAACCCCACTCAGAACCAACAGCCGGTGAATACGGGCCAGCCGATGCCGGTTTTCCGCATCACGGTTGTGTCGCGTACTATCAAAGCTGTCAACTATCACCACCGGACCGGCACGACGCAGATCGATTTTCGGGGGACGGCACTGATGCCGGCGGCGCGCGGCGACGCCAGCGTATCGAGCCAGATGGGTTCCACCAAAATCCAGACACAATTGCAACACATGACGGCCGCCAATCAATTCGGCCCGGAATACATGACCTATGTATTGTGGGGAATTACCCCGGAAGGCCGCGCCACGAACCTGGGCGAAGTGGTGCTCGAGGGGGACCACGCGAAGCTCCTCTCCACGACGGATCTGCAGGCGTTCGGTTTGATGGTGACTGCCGAGCCGTATTTCGCGGTGACGCAGCCGAGCGACGTAGTAGTGGCCGAGAACTTTATCCGCAACGATACCAGCGGCACTATTGAACAAGTGGAAGCGAAGGCTCAACTGCTGCAGCGCGGCCAATATGTGCTCGATCGTCCCGATTACAAGCCGGTAAAAATCAACCCCAAGGGCCCGCTGCAATTGAGCGAGGCCGAAAATGCCGTAGAAATTGCACGGTTGGCAGGAGCGGAAAAATATGCCAACGATACGTATCAAAAAGCGCTGATCGATCTGCAGAATGCGGAAGGCTTTTTGAACGGGAAGAGCCGCGACCGTAAAGAATCGGAAACCAATGCCCGCGAAGCGGCCCAGATGGCAGAAGACGCGCGCATCATTACCTTCCGCAAGATCCAGGAAGAAGATTTAGCCAACGAGCGCGCCGACGCTGCCGCGCGTGAAGCCGCCGCCCAGCAACAGGCGCAAGCCGCCGAGCAACAGACTCAGTTGGAACAACAGCGCCGCGCTCAAGCCGATGCCGACCGTCAGGCGGCGGAACAGGCTAAGATGGCGGCCGACCAGGCGCGCGCGCAGGCCGACCAGGCGCGAATGCAAGCTGAGCAGGCCAGTCTGCAAGCCAATCAGGACCGCCAAGCCGCCGATGCCGCCAAGATGGCGGCCATCGCGCAGCAGCAGGCGGCGCAGGCCGACGCCGATCGAGCCCGCCAAGCCGCCGAACTCTCCGACCAGCAGCGCCAGCAGGCCGAAGCCGAGAAAGCTCAGCTTCGGGAACGGCTCCGCCAGCAGTTCAACGCAATTCTGGAGACGCGCGAAACGCAGCGCGGCCTGATTGTGAATATCAACGATGTGCTCTTCGACTTCAATCAATACACTTTGAAGCCGGGCGCGCGCGAAAAACTGGCAAAGGTCTCCGGCATCATCCTGGCTTATCCGGGTTTGAAGATCCAACTGGAAGGCCATACCGATAGCGTCGGGACCGACGAATACAATATGACCCTCTCGCAGCAGCGCGCCGATTCGGTGCGCACGTACCTGTTGAGCCAGGGTGTCTCCGCAGACATGGTAGCGGCTACCGGACTCGGCAAGGCCGACCCCGTGGCAACTAACGATACGGCCGCCGGCCGCCAGCAAAATCGGCGCGTAGATATGGTTGTTTCAGGCGCGCTGATCGGGATCGGATCGGTTGGTT
>Ga0302326_10026089_pt1 | contig 11825 bp, 8 predicted proteins | sample Palsa_T0_3_FD_202264 | JGI IMG/M metagenome (GOLD analysis project Ga0302326, IMG submission 202264) | Peat permafrost microbial communities from Stordalen Mire near Abisko, Sweden - Palsa_T0_3 | ecosystem: Environmental > Terrestrial > Soil > Palsa > Peat permafrost | place: Sweden: Abisko... | reverse complement strand
TTCTTCCGGTGTCCTTGTCTCAACGGCACGCCTCAAGCGGATCGACCCGGTCAACCGCGATAGCCGGACTGTCACGATCGGTGCAGGGGTCCGATATGGAGACTTGGCCGGGCCGCTTACCGAGCAGGGCTTCGCGTTGGAAAACCTCGCGTCCCTACCCCACATCACGGTGGTCGGCGGTGCGGCCACCGCGACTCACGGATCCGGGAACCTGAACCGTTCGCTCGCGTCTGCGGTCCGATCGATGCGGATCGTCCGTCCCGACGGATCGATTCAAGACTGGAGCGAGGCGACGCGAGGCGAGGAGTTCCTTGCCGCCCCCGTTTCTTTGGGCGCGCTCGGAATCGTAACGGACCTCACCCTCAACGTGGTTCCAGCGTTCCAAATGAAGCAAGAAGTCTACGATGACGTTCCGTTTGAAGAGGTCGCCCGCGACTTCGACGAGATAACCAGCACCGGATACAGCGTGAGCCTCTTCACCGACTGGAAGCTTCCCCGCTTCAACCAAGTCTGGGTGATAAGACTTGCAGCCGCACCGAACGGGCCGGACAAGTGGTTCGGCGGCACGAAGGCAACTTCGCCTCGTCATCCACTTCCCCCGCAAGACCCTATCAACTGCACCGAACAACTTGGCGTGCCGGGGGCATGGAGTGATCGCCTTCCCCACTTCCGCATGGACTTCACTCCAAGTTCAGGCGAGGAACTTCAGACCGAGTATTTCGTCGCCCGCAAGGACGCGATCCCCGCAATGCGCGCCATGCTTGAAATGAACGAGTTCATCACGCCGGCGCTACAGGTCACCGAAATCCGGATGATCAAGGCGGATCGGTTCTGGTTGAGTCCGTTTTATGGGCGGGACTCGGTCGCGATCCATTTCACTTGGCGAAAGGATTGGGAGGCGGTGAAGCAGCGCCTGCCGGTCATCGAAGCCAGGCTTGCCGAGTTTGAGGTGCGGCCGCACTGGGGAAAGCTGTTCCACATGGGTGCCGGTACGCTCCTAACGCGGTATCCGAAAGCGAAAGACTTTGTCGATCTCGTGAGAAGGGAAGACCCGGAGGGCAAATTCTCGAACGAATTTCTTAAGCGGACTTTGGCGTTGTAGCGAATCCTTTCGCTTCAGCCTGCTATTATTTCCGGCAATGCGCCTCAACTACGTCCTCGCAGCCCTCTCCTGCACCGCATTCGGATCCTCGGTGGCAATGACCCACCAAGAGGACAAGCCGGCCGAGCAGGTGTTCAAGAACATCGTTTCGTTCAAAGGCTCCAAGGCGAGCGACGTGATCCCGGCCATGGAGTTCATTTCCGCTTCGCTCGGGGTGAAGTGCGACTACTGCCACACCCAGGACCGCGCAAGCGATGAAAAGGAGCAGAAGGGCACTGCCCGCGAGATGATCGCGATGCAGAAGGACATCAACGAGCGTCACTTCAACGGACGGAACGTGGTGACCTGCGCAAGTTGCCACGGAGGTCACACCCACCCGCTTCCGGTTCCCCCGGTCACCGGAGTTGACGTGCGAGCCCGCCGGAGCGCAGATGTCAAGCCAGCCGACGTGCTGGCGGCGTACACGAAGGCGGTTGGAGGAGACCCGGGCAAGCCGATCAGCGCGGTCTCCCTGAGCGGCACCATCACGGAGCAGGGCGAGAAGAGCCCGACCGAGGCGGTTTACAACGGCGCGAACTACGTGATCAAAACCAAGGGCGCCAAGGGCGAGATGAAGGAGGGGTTCAACGGGCAAGCCGCCTTCATCGGAACGATGACGATTCCCCTGCAGTTTGCCGGACAGCATGTCCGCGAGCGCGCCTACACCGTATCACCCGATCAGCTTCCCCAAATCCCGACCCCGACGGGAGCCACCGCGACTCTCAACGGAAAGCCGATGCTGGTCGTCCGCGGACAACTGGCCAACGAATCGACCCAGGCCTCCTACTTCTTCGATAAGGACAGCGGGCTCTTGATGCGGGCGATGTATTCGTACCCCACCATCCTAGGGAGCATCGTCCAGATTAACGACTTCTCCGACTACCGAAAGGTGGACGGCGTCGAGTTGCCGATGACGATCGCCAGCCACTCTCCGGAGGGTGAGACCCTGCGCCACTACACGTCGATCCACGTGAACCCGAAGATCGACCCTTCGATCTTCTCGGCCGCTAAGTAAACCGGGCCGCTACTTGGCGGCCAGGCACTCCGTTTCGAACTGCTTCACGTCGTTGTGCAGCTTCTCCCGGGACGACTTCTCGATATACATCATGTGGCCGGCCGGGAAATACTGGTAGGACACGTGAGAGAGCGACTCCGGGTCGAGTCCCATGTGATTGACCGTGTACTTGGTCGCATTCAGCGGGCAGGCCAGGTCGAAGTATCCACAGCAGTAGAGCACGTGGAAGTGCTGGTTGCGGGTTAGCACGTTGCGGAGCCGTGACGCAGTCTCCGGATAACCTCCGTCTCCCATGTTCCACTGGGTCAAGTTGCCGTAGTTCAGGTATGGGAGGTCGGTCTTGACCTGCAGGTCGTTGAGCAGATAGTTGTTGATCGACGCGGTGAACGGGGCGTTGACTGCCTCGTCGCTGGGGTCGTCCCCCCCGCCTCCAGAGACTTTGAACTCCTGCTTACCAACCAGCCGGCCATCGTACCGCCCGATCATCAGGCCGTCCTCCCGGAGCAGTTCAGTGAAGAACTGGTAGTCGTTGACTCTGAGATTCGCCCCCAGGCAATACTCCTTCTTGAGCCCGATGTATTCGGATAGCTTCTCCGCGATATGCTCCTTCTCTGCCGGGCTCAAACTATCTCCCCGCAGGAGGGCTGGACCGTACTCCTTATCGATCCAATTCTGAGTCTCCGTCACCAGCGAGGCGACGTCCTTAAACCTGGGAGAGAGCTTGTGGTGGTACCACGCGCAGGCGGCCAGCGAGGGCAGGAATCCGATGTACGGCAGATCGTTCCCTCGCATGCCGTCCAGGGTCATGAAGTTGCTGGAGCCCGAGATGCTGATGAAACCATCCAACGCGATGCCGTTCTGAAACAGGCTGTCGCTGAGCCCGGAGCCGCGAATGCCGCCGTAGCTCTCGCCGGCCACAAAGAGCGGCGAGGACCAGCGGTTGTGAATCGTGAGCCAGTTATGGATGAAGGTCGTAAAGGCCTGGATGTCTGGGTTCAGTCCAAAGTATTTGGAAGCATATTCGGGCTTGAGTAGCCGGCTGAGACCGCAGGCGGGAGCGTCAATCACGACGACGTCGGTGAAGTCGAGCCAGGTTTCGTTATTGTCGAGGGCATGATAAGGCGGCTTGGGCAATGAGCCGTCATCGTTCATTGGAGCGCGCTTGGGACCCAGGGCGCCCAGGTGCAGCCATAAGGTGGCACTGCCGGGGCCGCCGTTAAACGCAAACGTCACCGGCCTGGTAAGAGGATCGGCCCCGTCCTTTGTGTAACCGACGCAGAACATGCGGCACTCGACCGTCCCCTCGTCGTTCTTGAGGGCGATCTGTTCAGCGGTCGCGGTGTAGTTGAAATGCCCGGAGGTCACGTCAAGCACGTGGTGGGTCACCGCAGTCGGGATCTCGTAGGTTGGAGGCGGTGGAGTGGTAGGCGTTTGAGCGAGCAAAACCGCGGTTACGGCGGCGAGGAGAGGAAGCGACACGGGTGCGAGAATACCGTTATGAGTGACTGGTCAACTACGAGCTTGGCAAAAGGGACCGCCGGCTTGGATAGTGTCCAAAGCCGGCGGACTCTACGGCGCTCACTTTGAAGGGGGTCCGACGACTTGCCCCGCAGGATAGAGTTGAGTCGTCGGCACGGTCTGCTCCGGCATACCCGGCGCCATCCAGGAAAGACTCAGGAGCGAGGCGCCGCCGCCTTGGAAGTAGTTGATTTGGATGGTGTACTGGCGGCCGCCGACCAGGTTGATGGTTCCCACATCCAAGGTTGCAGCATGGTAGGTGTAGTCGTTGATGATCAACTGGCCGTTGATGTAGACCTGCACTCCGTCGTCCGACATGGTGTAGAAGGTGTACGGGGAGGTTGTCTCCGCCTCGATCGTCCCATTCCATTGCCCGGCCCAGTTGTCTCCGGCGACCCCGGCAATCGGGGAGTTCCCGTTCCAATTGAAGTTGATCACGGGATCGAGTTCGGTTGCAGTGGGGGGGCCGCTGGGGTTCTGAGAGTTGTTGTAGTAGTTTCCTTGCAGCCCAACACCGCTTCCAATGAAGGGATTGATCTGGTAGTAGCCGGTCGAAACCTGGCTTGGACCGTATCCAGGAGCGAACGCCTTCGCATTAACGGTCTGACTCGTCGTGAATGTCACCGGTCCCTGATAGAGCGTTGAGTTCTGGGTTGGGATGCTGCCGTCTGTCGTGTAATAGATTTGAGCGCCGGGCGCGTTGTCGATCATCGTGATCACGGCCTGCTTTTCAAATGCGCCGCTCCACGTGAGGATCGGGGCATCGGCCCACTGGCCCAGTCCGAACACATCTAGCTCAGTTCCGGTCCCGGCATAGACGTAACCGTTCGCGACGGTTGGGACGGAAAACTTGATGGCGGGTCCCATATTGTCCCGCCCATTGGTGGAGCCGCTGTCGTAAAGCTCGTTGGAGAGATTGGTCGCATCATAGGCTTGGAGGCTGGCAGGCCCATAGCTGCCCCAATTTGCGGTCTGGATCGCCCAAACGATCCCGTTGCTATTGCCATTGGAAGAGACCGACGGAGTCGGTCCGGGATACTGGTAGTAGGTGTTGCCGGAGGAGGACGGCGTAGGTTCAAACTTTGCGTCGAAGAGCGTGTAGGCCACGAGCGGCCCATAGATCTGCCCGAAGTAAACGTTGTTATTCCAATAAGCCGGCATTCCCCAGATCCCGCCGATCACCTGGTGGAGTTCCTGATACACCTCGTCCCCGGCGGGGCTGTTGCGACCCAGCCAGTCTCGGTCGGCCAGGTAGATGCTTCCTTCCTTGCCTACCTGGACCAGGAGGCTCTTCGTACCCCCATCTGCCCGGGTCAACGTGGGAAGTAAAAGCACGCCGCCCGAGCCAAGGTCCTCGTCGTAGTCGTCGAGGGTCTGCTGGTCGGTCGGAGTGAAGTAGTCGAGGATTGAGAAGTCCGAGAGACGCACGTGAATGATCGAGTCGCCGTAGCTGCCTGCAGTCGGGTTGAAACTTCCGTTCCCCGTCGCCATGAAGACGTTCGCGCTATCGCTGGCGAGGCCCGCTCCACCCTGCCAGACGCCGCCTGCCGCAAGGGGGTAGCCGGAGGGATCGGTCTTTCCATTTGGGGTGGTGTTCAGAATGTTGGTAGGCGCCAGCGTCGTCGCGTTGAAGCCCATCAGCCAACCGTGGTAGGGGCCGTTGTCACCGTGGGAGGCCCATGCGATGTAGACCGTGTTAACGGGAATATGGGCGTTGGCGGACAGATAAAGCAGGCCAGGGCGCTGATTTTGGATGAGTGGATTAAACGGAACGTGCCCCAAACCGTCCGTCCCGTCGCCCGTGCCACTGACCGTCCCAGTGATAACCTTGGCTGCTTTGGTCGCTCCGGACGTCACGTCGAGGGCATACAGAGTTTGCGTATAGACGTTGTTTCCGTTAGGGGTCGTGACGGTTTTTGCAACCACGTACAGCGTCGCGGTGCCGCCAAGGACGCCTTTAATCGCAGGGCCAATGACCGGCGTTCCGGTGATTCCTATCTGGGGGTTAATGTCGCCGGTTTGAACATCGCCGTTAGGTACCGCGGGTCCAAGATTGACGTGCCAAAGCGGAGGTCCTTGGGTCGTCGTGTCGAACGCATAAACGGAGTTATTCTGCGTGCACACGAGGACGACATTGTGGGTTCCCTGGTTGGGAACCGCAACGTTACACTGAACCAGCGGTTGGGCGTAGATCTGTCCGTCAACCGGCAGTGTGTACAGTAGCCCGAACGAACTCGAGTTGACGTTTTTCGGGGTTAAAACTGTCTCCTGCGAGTTGAGCCCGTCCCGCTGCATGTCGTTGTGGTAGGTCTGGACGTTGACTTGAGCGAGGCCAAGGATCGCGGCGGTGGCGAAGGCCGCCAAAAAAGCGGTCCTGAAGCAATTACAACTAATAAGCATGAGCGTCAAGCGAACTGGATTGCAGCCGGGAGTTTATTCAACCTGATGCTCGCTTTGAGGTTGGCCCCAAAAATGGGCAGAAATCTAGCAACGGCGGTTGACCCCGGAAACTGTTTGCACGCCCCGAAGGCCAAACCTATGGTTAGGCCGGTTGAACGCTAGATGAGAGGGTGAGCCGGGGCGTCACCAATAACGTTGGGCCTTGGCTACACCCAGGATGGCCGAGGAGAGTGCTATGGCGCCGATCCCGAGCGGTAGCCGTCCCACAGGCGTTGGTCAGCCACCAAGTATCTGAACGCGACCCTCAGGGGTGACGTCCACCTGGCGAAACTGCCTCGTATCGTAGTAAATTGGCCGCCCACGCTCAAGGGCGTCACGATAGAGCCATGACGGCATCAGAACCTGGGCCGAAGCGTGCGTGCTCTTGTCGTTGGCAGGACTCAGTTGGGCATAGCAGACTTCGCCACCCATCAACGCCATACCGACGTGCCATAGGAAACTCCGTTCGCTTTCGTTCGCATCTCGCCACATGACAGCCAGCATTTTAATTGAATGAGCAAATAACGACTACTCACACACTTTACAAATTGCGCGAGAAACCGATGTTTTGGAGCAGTTCACTTATCGAGCAGTATCGCCATCGCTGCTTTGATAGCCGGATCGACCCGCTCGGTGGGGCTTTCGGTCCGACGTCTGCCGTAGTCGGCGACGAACTCGGCCACCGCCTCGGATTCCCAAGCCGGGATTTTGCTCTGGAGTAGCGAGCCGACGTTTTTCCGATGCCGTGACTGGCACGTGAGTTGGGTATGGATGCCGAGTTTCAAATGCGGTGACTGGCGGGCGGGTTGTCCCCCCACGGGCACGAACGGGATTCGCACCGTCTCAGAATACGACCACTTGCGGCTGGATACTAGGTCGTTAGTTTCGTTCGGCGAGCAGCGGCATCCGATAAAATCGGTCCCAGGGAACCAGCGCCGGCTTCGCGTGATAGGCGGAGTCTTGGAGGCCGGTAAATGCCCAGACCTCTGCGAGTTCGGCGGACAGCCCGGAGAGCTTCGCCACGAGCTTTTCAAAGTCCGTCGTCGCAAAGTTCACCACGAACCGAAACTTCCGCGCATCCGCTTGCCCGAGCAGGAATTCTTCGAATCTCGCCTGCTGGGTGGGTGAACCGGGAAGAGTTACCTTGTAGGTGGGAAGGGTTACCGGCTGCGACTGCATCCCCGATTCGGAGACGGCGACCGGCTTTGCAAAGCTGCTCACAAAGTCCAAGAAGTGCGGCGAGACGGCGTCAGCGAAGTTCAAGTTCCCATACGGGTAGAAGCTCATTGCAAAGATATCCGAGTCCCTCATCAGGTCGGCCACCTCGCCATGCTGGTCCTTGCCCTTGGCTTCCGCGGCGGCGCCAGTGTAATGCCCAATGTCGGTGGTGAAGAACACCGGCAGGCTCGGATAGGCTCTTTTCAGCACGCGGTAAGTGCTGCGGTAAAGGGTCTTGAGCCTTTGCCACCGGTCCGGGTTCTTGCTGAGCAGCACGTTGAGTTCCACCCCGATCGCCAGGTAATCCGGGTGCATCTTTTCGATGACTCGTCGGCAGAAACTTAGATAGGCCCCCTGAACCTTTGGATCATCGAGTTGCAGGTTCTGCCAGTCGGCCGGCAGCGGCATGTTGTCATGCTCGCCCCAGTACGGCGCCATGCCGTCCCTCGACTCATTAAGCGGGGAGATCGAGACGAACAGCTTCTTCCCGGCGGGGGCTCGATAGGAAAGCGACTTTTGGACATCCGGGGAGAAAGGCGCATTGCGCAGGGACTCACCCCACGGGAGCCCGCCAATGTACATGACTGAAATGAGGTCACCGTGGCCGATCGCAAAGTCGGTGGAGGCCTGTATGCCTTCCGCCGTGAGATCCGCGGGCCAGAGGGTGAAACCCATGCGGAACGGCCGAGATTGACCCAAAGCGACCTCCAACAGCATCAAGCCGGCCAATGCAAACCGCCACATAGCAGCATTGTGAACTGCTCGCGCGCTGAACGGGAAAGGGTGTCATCGGAATTCGGTACGGCCCTGCGGCGCTCCCGGTAGGTATCTCTAAAGGCATGGGACTGCCACAAATTATCCAGGGCGGTATGGGTGTCGCCGTTTCATCATGGCGGCTTGCGGGCGCCGTCTCCAGTTGTGGCCAACTAGGCGTCGTGTCCGGGACCGGACTCGACGCGGTATTTTCCCGCCGGCTTCAGCTCGGGGACCCGGACGGACATATGCGGCTCGCGCTCGACAACTTTCCGATTTCTGAGATGGCCGAGCGAGTCTGGCAGCGGTATTTCGTGGATGGTGGGAAGTCAGAAAACAAGCCTTATAAGAGTCGGCCCGTCGCCGTCCAGAAATCTCCAACGCCTTTGCTCGAGCTGACCGTCATCGCCAACTTTGCGGAAGTGTTCTTGGCCAAACGGGGCCACGCCGGGTTGGTTGGGATCAATCTCATGGAGAAGATCCAACTCCCGACGTTGCCGTCGCTTTTCGGCGCGATGCTCGCGAACGTCGATTTTGTGCTAATGGGCGCGGGTATTCCACGCTCGATCCCCGGCATTTTGGATCGGCTCGCCGGACTCCAACATACGACTCAGAAGCTGGACGTGCATGGGGCTCTGCCTGGCGAGGGCTTTGAAGTCGAGTTCGACCCCGCTCCGTTCACTCCCACCGGCATCACCGAGTTAAATCGGCCCAAGTTCCTCGCAATCATTTCCTCCTCGACGTTGGCGATGAGCCTCGCCAAGAAAAGCACCGGGCACGTGGACGGCTTCATAGTCGAAGGTCCGACCGCTGGCGGACACAACGCCCCTCCCAGAGGACCTCTCCAACTGAGCGAGTCCGGCGAGCCGGTCTACGGCCCCCGAGACGTCCCAGATCTTGAAGACATTCGTGGGCTGGGGCTGCCGTTCTGGCTGGCGGGGTCGTATTCGGAACCGGAAAGGCTCCAGGAGGCGCTTGACGCGGGGGCGTCAGGGATTCAGGTCGGCACACCGTTTGCGTTCTGCGAGGAATCGGGGATTGATCCCGATATCAAGCGGCGGGTGGTTGAGCAATGCCTCGATGGCCGAGGGTTCGTCTTCACTGACCCGAACGCCTCCCCAACCGGATTCCCGTTCAAGGTCTTCGGCTTGGGGGGATCGCTTTCAGACACGGAAGTTTACGAGCGGCGCGTGCGAACCTGCGACCTGGGATATCTTCGCCAGACCTATCGCAAGGAAGATGGCACCGTCGGATACCGGTGTCCGGCGGAGCCAGAGGAGGACTACGTGCGAAAAGGCGGTAAACCGGAGGACATGGCGCATCGGAAATGCGTTTGCAACGGGTTGCTCGCCACCGTCGGTCTCGGCCAAATCCGCAAAGACGGCAGTCACGAGCCACCCATCGTCACGACCGGGGACGATGTCGTGAACCTCGCCCGATTCATCCCGGTCGGACAGACGACCTATCGCGCGGCCGACGTGATCGAGTATTTGCTCACTCTCCGCCTTGCCCGTGCTTGTGTTTAAGAACCGGGGGATTGGAGGAATCACCGAAGACGGCTGACCGGGTTAGGTTACATTTGAGTTCGATGCGGATCGAAAAGCCAACCCGGAGGCGTGTCTACCTCTTCATAACCCGCCAGATGGAGAAAACGGTACAAGTCTTGGTGTTCTCGCACTCTGATCCGCACCTGTGGGCTGGAGTTCAGACCCCAGGTGGGACAGTCGAGCCCGGGGAAAGTCCGAGCCGGGCCGCACTACGCGAGGCGGAAGAGGAGACGGGATTAACTCTGTTTGGAACGCCGACCCTCCTCGTAGAAGATGATCACGAAATCAATGACGAGCGGCTCAGGCGCTTCTTCTTCCATCTGCCAGTCCGTCAACAGACGGCAGACGCTTGGACGCACCAAGTTTCTGGAGCAGGCACGGATGAGGGAGTCGAGTTCGCACTGCGGTGGGTAGATCTCCCAGATGCGGGCGATCTTGATCCCCATTTTCGCGCGCACCTTGAGCTTGTTCCGGTTTCTCCTTGCTAGCTTCGTTGGTCGTGTTGGGTGGTCCTTGCCAGTGAGCCGGGCTTGGGTATCGTTGGGCAGAACGTCATGCCTCTCTCCGTGATGATTTGTTTTGCCTCACTTGCGGCCGCCGCTTACGCGGGCTCCCACGTGCCGCCCCCTGCCCCCTACGGCGTCACTCCGAGCAAGCGGCAGGTCGAACACGCGGAGCTTGAGACCTATGCGTTCCTCCATTTCTCCCCGAACACCTTCACCAATCGCGAGTGGGGGCTGGGTGACGAAGATCCGAACGTGTTCAATCCGGACCACTTCGACGCCGACCAGATCGTAATGGCGCTCAAGGCAGGCGGCATGAAGGGCGCGATCCTTACCGCGAAGCACCACGACGGCTTCTGCCTCTGGCCGACCAAGGCGACCGACCACAACATCTCGGCCAGCAAGTGGATGGACGGAAAGGGCGATGTGGTGAAGGCGATTTCAGAGGCTTGCAAGCGGCACGGGCTAAAGTTCGGGGTGTATCTGTCGCCGTGGGACCGGAACAATGCCCACTACGGCAAGCCGGAGTACATCGACATCTACCGGACCCAGCTCAAGGAGCTGATGACGCAGTACGGACCACTGTTCGAGGTGTGGCACGACGGGGCCAATGGGGGAGACGGATACTACGGCGGCGCGCGTGAAACCCGCTCGATCGACCGCCGCACCTATTACGACTGGCCTGCGACGTGGCAGCTCGTTCGGAACCTTCAACCGGACGACTGCATCTTTAGCGACGTCGGCCCTGACCTCCGCTGGGTTGGCAACGAAGAAGGGTACGCGAACGAAACCTGCTGGAGCACCTTCAGCCCAGCCGGCGAGAACCATGACCAAGCCGCGCCAGGCTATGTCGATACCTCGGTGTCGCCAACCGGGACCCGAGACGGGAGCGAGTGGATCCCGGCCGAGTGCGACGTCTCGATTCGCCCCGGGTGGTTTTGGCACGAGGCCGAGAACGGCAAGGTTAAAACTCCGGCCGAGTTGGTCGAGCTCTACTACAAATCGGTGGGCCGAGGCGCCTCGTTCCTGCTGAACGTTCCACCTAACAACCACGGGCTGATCGAGCAGGGCGATATCGATTCGCTCAAGGCCTACCACGCCATCATTACCAAGACCTTTGCCCATAACCTGGCAAAAGGAGCCCACCTCGCCGCCTCCAATGTGCGGGGAAGCGATGGCGCCTATCGGGCCGAAAACCTGCTCTCCGAGAAGTACGATCATTACTGGTCGACCGACGACTCGGTCACTACGCCGAGCCTGGAGTTAAAGCTAGGCAAACCGGCCACGTTTGACGTTATCCGGCTGCGGGAAGCGATTCAGCTTGGTCAGCGGGTCGACTCGTTCTCGGTTGACGCGATGGAGAACGGGGCATGGCAAGAGATCGCGACCGGCACCAGCGTCGGCTCGTGCCGGCTGATTCGGCTCGCGGCGCCCGTTACCACGGGCCAGGTTCGGCTTCGAGTCACCGGGAGCCCTGCCTGCCCGGCGCTCTGCGGGTTCGGTCTGTTCAAGCAACCGTAAGCCCGGCTTAGCGCCAATCCGGGTAAGAAGCAATCATGCTGTTATTTGGCATGCCGGCTCCGCACACGCTGGAGGTCGGGCCTGGCCGAACTTATCCCAATATCGAGGCGGCGGTTGGCGCGGCCTTAAAGGGCGACTCGATCGCCGTTTATCCCAGCCCGGAGGACTAC
>Ga0302326_10026087_pt1 | contig 11825 bp, 5 predicted proteins | sample Palsa_T0_3_FD_202264 | JGI IMG/M metagenome (GOLD analysis project Ga0302326, IMG submission 202264) | Peat permafrost microbial communities from Stordalen Mire near Abisko, Sweden - Palsa_T0_3 | ecosystem: Environmental > Terrestrial > Soil > Palsa > Peat permafrost | place: Sweden: Abisko... | reverse complement strand
TAGCCGCGCTTCCTCAGCGCCGGCTAGCTGTTGTTGTTCGCGATAGTTCTCGCAACCAGGTCATCTGCAGTATTTTCTTCCATTTACCAACTTCACCAGGAAAATTCTCATTGAGCTTCGCTTTCCAGCTACGCAGGTCTGCACCACGCGCTTCCCTCTTGCAGCGCTCCTTCTGTTTTTGTTGTTGCCGCTAGTTGTTTCCTGCCTTATCCAGAAAAAATCTCCAGGAGTTCGTATATGCGTGACTTGCGGCTTGCACTTCCAAATTGCCTTCTTTATATCCTGATTTTGATTGCACCCGGCGCCAGGGCACAGATGGTGGGTGGCACCATCTCCGGGGATGTTTTGGATCCCGCTGGATCTGCCGTCGGCCGGGCTGAAGTGGTCATCCGCAACGATGAGACGGGCAGTGAACGCAAATTTGTCACAGCGGACGGCGGAACCTTCTCCGCACCCTCGGTGGCTGTGGGCGTGTATACCGTCACCGTTTCCCGGGATGGATTCGCCCCACTCAGTCGCACGGGAATCGGGCTCACGGTGGGCCAGAATGTGCAACTGCACCTTGTCCTCACGGTCGGCAGTGTGCAACAAACTGTCGCGGTTGTGGACACACCGGCCGTCGTTGATACTTCTACCCTCCAAACACAGGGCCTGGTGGACGAGCGGCAGGTAAAGGAACTGCCCCTCAATGGACGCAGCTTCGACCAGCTTATCGAGCTCAACCCGGCGTCGGTCAGCTACACCACCCAGCGTTCGGGGGGAGTGGGCACATCCAACTCTTCAGTCGGCAATATGTACTCCGTCTCGGGCCGGCGGCCGCAGGATAATCTCTTCCTGCTGAACGGAATCGAGTACACGGGGGCGTCGCTGATCAACGTAACCCCGGGCGGCACCAGTGGGCAGCTGCTGGGCGTGGACGCAGTCCGCGAATTTAATGTAGTCAGCGATACCTATGGCGCTAACTATGGCAAGCGCACGGGCGCGCAGGTATCGATCATTACCGCTTCCGGAGGAAATAAAGTCCACGGCTCGGTGTATGAATTCCTGCGCAACAGCGCCCTGGACGCGCGCAATTATTTCGACCAGGCAAATATCCCGGAGTTTCAGCGCAATGATTTTGGCGCTGCTCTGGGCGGACCGCTGCGCCATGACAAGCTGTTTGGATTTGGCAACTATGAAGGTTACCGCCAGCATCTGGGTCTTAGCGCCGTCAGCTTTGTTCCGGACAATACCTCGCGCGCGGCTGCTTCCTCCATCGTGCGGCCGCTGCTCGCACTATGGCCGCTGGCCAACGGCGCTGAGCTGCTCAATCCGAATGGCACACCCAGCGGGATCGCAGAAGCCTTCGCCAACCCGCCGCAGCATGTTCGAGAGGATTTTGGAACCACGCGGGTCGATGCCAACCTGACCGCCAACGATCTGCTCTTCGGGGTTTACACCGCGGATGACAGTGACGCCAACACTCCCTCGCAAAATCCTTATTCGACGATTTACGAGCGGCTGCGGGAGCAGGTGTTGAGCGCGCAGGAGCAGCACGTATTTTCACCCAATCTGCTGAATACACTCCGCATCGGCTACTCACGAGGAGCTTATTACTTTACCGGGCAGGCGCCTGAGTCAGTGCCCGGCTGGATTGCCGGCAAGCCTGTCGGCGCAGTCGTGATCTCGGGAAGCACAGCATCGAACGGGGCGTCTCAGGTCACGCTCGCGGGCGCGAACACCGGCAGCAATAACCAGGCGGTACGTAACCTGTTCACCGTGGATGAGCACGTTTTCTGGACCCACGGACGGCACCAGGTGGAGTTCGGCGTTTGGCTGCAGCGGCTGCAATCCAACGACAACCTGGCCCAGAACCAGTATGGACAGGCGTCTTTCTCGACCCTCAGTGCATTTCTGAAAGGCACTGTCGCGACCTTTACGATTGTGCCCTCACCCACGGAGTTGGGTTGGCGATCTCTTTTTGGAGCGGGCTTTATCGAAGACGCCTGGAAGGTAACACCACGGCTCGAGCTTCGCGCCGGCTTCCGCTCCGAGTCAACCAACGGCTGGAACGAGGTCCACGGCCGCGCCTCGAACTACGGGTTTACCAATGGGGTGATCAATACGAATCCCACGATCGGCAGCTCCGCTCTGGCGGATAACCGGGCAAAGTTCATGCCCGAGCCGCGTATCGGTGTAGCTTACGATTTGTTTGGGAATGGGAAGACCGCGGTGCGGGCGAACTTCGGCGTACATCGCGCGCTACTGGACACACTGGATTACCGGCTCGACCAGACGGCGCCGTTCAACACTACCCTTTCGTTCAGCAACACTACGGTTGACAAGCTGGCCAGCCTCGCCAGCGGATCGTCCACCGGGAGCGGACAGATCTCGCCCAGCAATGTGCAGCCGGATATCGCTACCCCCACGGTGCTGGCCTGGACATTCAAGATTGAGCAGCAGGTCGCCCCTGCTACTTCGCTCACCATCGGCTATGTGGGTTCGCACGGTTACCACCAGATACTTTCCGAGGACCAGAACACGCCCGCCACGGTGACTTGCCCGGCGCCTGGATGCCCGGCTGCGCTCGCGCCGGGGACCGTGTTTTATCCGTCAACGACCAAGGCGAACCCCAACGTGGCGAATACCACCTCCTGGATTGGGCAGGGAGTGAGTAACTATAACGGTCTGGAGGTCGATGTCCGGCACCAGTTGTCGCATGGGCTGCAGCTTCGCGGGGTTTACACCTTTGCCAGCAACCTGGACAACGGTTCGGCCTGGAATACCAGCGTGTCGGCAAATACTCCGGCGTTCGTGATGTATCCGGGAAATCCTGGGCTTGACTATGGTCCGGCGGCCACTAATATTCGCCATGCCGCCGCTATTAATGGCACGTGGGAACTGCCCTTCAGCCAGGGGCTGCTGGCAAACCCGCTAGCGAAGGAGTTGGTTGGAGGCTGGTCGCTTAGCGGCATCGCGACTCTGCAGAGCGGTTTTCCCTTCTCGCCGCAGCTGGGGTATAACCCGACGGGCAATGGGGACACGCGCAATCCAGTGCGCCCTAACCGGGCCACGGGCTTCAGTGGGCCGCTCTATGGCAAGACGGTACAACAATGGTTCAATCCTGCTGCGTTTAGTGCGCCAATTTCGGGTACATTCGGCAATGTCGGCCGGGATACGCTCACGGGCCCGGGGCTTACGGACTTGGATCTAGCACTGGCTAAGAGCACCACGATCCATGAGCGACTGCGCGCGCAGTTCCGTGCTGAGTTTTTCAATGTGCTCAACCATTCCAACTTCACCACACCGAACGCGGTTGTTTATAGCACCGGGGCAACCCCAAAAACTCCTACGGTTGCTGCTGCTGTGTCACCGACGGCCGGCGTTATCAGCGCTACGGCAACTACGTCGCGGCAGATCCAGTTCGGGTTGAAGCTGCTTTTCTAGCGACGGTGAGGCGGCGATGGCAATATGAGTCCCGCAGGGACGGCTGAACTTAGCCCAGGACGCAGTCCTGGGTGGAGATTCGAGAGACGAAAAGTCCCGTACGGGACGACTGAAAGTTAGCCGAGGCAATCCCTGGCTCTTCCATATCAAAATATTTCCCCTATTGAGAATTCCCGATCGTCCATGACCATGTCTCGACAACTTTCCAGTCGTCCCTGCGGGACTCTTCCTTGGCGCATACCAACCCAGGACTGCGTCCTGGGCTAAGTTCAGCCGTCCCTGCGGGACTCGATTTCCTGATAATCTTTCTCACGCAGACTCTCAAAGCCGTACCTATCTCCCGTTTACCCTCCGGCCGAATCCAGGCCTTATGAAATTTGTTCGTGGTTTTTTGGCTTTCTTGTACCCTAGCGCTTAGTCTCCTTGAGGGGTTGAGCCAATGAAAGCGCTAGCGCAAATCTTGATTTGGGGCCTTTTGTCTGCCGCGGTTCCTTCCTATGCCGACATCGTTGTTCTGCATGACGGAACCAGCTATTCCGGACACTACGCTCCCGCTGGAAACGGAACCCTATCGTTTACCGACAACCAGGGCATCCACTATGACATCCCGGTTGGCGACGTGCAGTCGCTGGTGTTCTCAAACGCTGCTGACCACCTCACGTTACGCAATGGAAAGACGTACTCCGGCCAATTGAATGGAGCCGAAATGATTCCGTTCGAGGGTAGCGGAGGTATCGACTATCAGTTCCCCTTACGCGATGTCAGCTCGCTTGTGCTTACGGGATCGCAGGCTCCCTCTGCGCCGCACCACATCCCTACGGTGATCATTCCTGAAGGTACAGACATCGTTATCCGCACGGACGATGGTGTCCGATCGGGGCAGGACTCTTCGGGCCAGCTGTATCCCGCAACGATTGAACGGGATGTTTACGGCAGCGCCGGCAGCGTAGCGATTCCCGCAGGCACACGTGCGAAGTTGGTGGTGAGTAACGTCCGCAGCGGGGGCGCAGTGCATAGCCCGGAGTTAGTACTGGATCTCTACTCCGTAGACGTTCACGGCGAACAATACCGGGTAGATACTTCTTCCGTGACGGAGAGCAACAAGAGCGGGCTCGGTGCGAATCGTCGCACGGCCGAATTTGCCGGTGGAGGCGCGGGGATCGGCGCCTTGATGGGCGCTGTGTTTGGCGGAGGGAAAGGCGCTGGTATTGGCGCCCTGGCGGGAGCGGGCGGCGGTGCACTTACCCAGCTCTTTACCCGCGGCAAAGAAATCAGCGTGCCGGCGGAGACCGTGATGACCTTCCGCCTGGAGCGAACCCTGGTGTTGCACCCGTAACGTTAACGGGTGCCCACCACCCCGGCGTCTTTCAAGGCGCGTTTCTCCGCGTCGAGTGATGAAGTGTGCAGTTGCACCACACGCTGCATGGCTGCATCCGCTTCTTGTGCATGGCCCTCGGAGCGCAGGGCCCTGGCTAGAAGATAGTACGAGCCTGCGTCTACAGGGTTCATGTCTACCGCTTGCCTAAGCAGGCGTACGGCTGCCGCTGTGTCGTGCTGCTGAAAGTGCGCCTTTCCCATGTAGAAGTACGTAGCCCACGAATCCGGCGTCATGGCCTGCGCTTTTTCCAAATAGGACAAACCGTCGGCGTAGCGCTGCGACTGAACCAGGAGCGCGCCCAGGAAATAGAAGGCGCTCGCATCCTGCGGGTCGGCTTCGATCGCTAGTTTCAGCTGCTTTTCCGCATCGTCATTTTTTTGCAGGCTGATGTACACCTTGCCCAGTTCGCGATGAGCTCCGGGCAACGAGGGATCAGCCTGCAGTACCGCCTGGTAGGCTTGCTCCGCTTCATGGAATTGCGCGGCATCGTAATAGGCTTGACCGAGCAGGAAATTGGCCTGGGCTGGCGTTGCGCTGTTGGCAAAGAGCTTGGTGAAGACATCCCGGGCGGCTTGCGCCTGCCCCGCGCGCGCATAGGCTACGCCAAGCAGGTAAAGTGCCGCGGGGTCGGCATCTTCCGTGTCGGTTAACGGCTTCAACAAGCTTAGGCCTTGATCGGGATGGCCACTGAAAGTGAGGCATGTGGCCAGAAGCATCGTGGCCTGATGATCAGAAGGAGATCTGACGTGCAGTTCGCGGAAATACGGCAGCGCGCGCACATAGTCTTCCTGCTTAAGGTAGGCGAGGCCGAGATCGAGTTGAATTTCACGCAGCTGAGGACTTACGCGGAGAGCCCGCTGGTAGACCTGGATGGCTTTTCCATAGCGATGGGTCTTGGCATAGAGCACACCCAGGTTCGCAAGTGCGCTTACATTGCGCGGATCGGCGGCGAGAATTTTGTTGAAACCCGCCTCTGCTGCGGGGTAGTCGCCAGCGTTCAGCGCTTGCATGGCGGACTCGAATGTCTGCCTGGCTGTATCAGGCACCGACCCAAGTGCGGTTGACGCAGTCGATAGCAGAACGATGGCAACAGCCGAGGCGAGACGTTTCATGAACAGATCTTCTTCATCAGTCTAGTGCAGGCTTCGCTCCGGCAAAAAAATTGGCCGGACCCATGGTGATTTGGGTCCGGCCATTGAGGAGTGAAGCTAGAAGTAGAACTTGCCCCCGAGTTGCAGCTGACGAGGATCGCGAGCACTGGTGATCTGGCCCGAACTGCCGGCGTTTGCACCGGAGAAAGGCGTTCCGTTCGTCGGCGCATTCAAGCCATTGTTCACGTTCGCCCACTGCGTATGGTTGAAGACGTTGTACGCCTCGAATCTCAACTGAATGCGCATGCTCTCGGTGAAGATGAAGTTCTTGAACAGAGACATGTTCCAGTTGTCAATTCCCGGGCCGTAAATCGAGTTACGGTGAAAGTCGCCGAAGCTCCCAGGAGCAGGTGAGGCAAAGGCCGCCGGATTAAACCACTGAGGATTCTGTCCGGCCGGCTGGTTGTGGTTATGGGGCGCGATGATCGGACCACCAATGTAGTCGGGACGGATGTGGCCGAAGGTCTGAGAACCTGTCTGAGAGAAGCCTGGCGATTGTTGCCCGCCCCCGTTTCCTAAATTGCCGCTGGAGAAGAGATCGCAGGCATCGTTGGAGGGGCTATTGCCGGCGAGACAAGGAGTACCACTCCAGAACTGGGTTACGCCGGACCATTCCCAACCGCCTGCAGTCAGTTGCACCAATTTGCTGGATCCCTTGAATTGGGGGAGATCATAAACATATTGGAAGTTAAAGACGTTCCGGCGATCGAAACCTGCCGGGGCGTAAAACCTCTTAAGCTGAGTGTAATCAGGGAACTGATTCTGATCGTTATCTACGTCGTCAAGATCGATTGCCTTGGACCAGGTATAGTCGGCATTGAAAGTCAGCCTGTCACTGAATCGGCGAGAGAGCTTAACCTGCAAAGCATTGTAGGCGGCGCTGGCACCAAACACGTTGTAAAAGATCGAGCTGTAGCCTTTATAAGGCAGAATGGCAGCTACTTGATTGTTGACGGTGGAGAGAATGTTCGTGCTCGTGGTGGTCCCGAGCGGCAACTGCTCCAACTGGCGGTTGAACAACTGGTGGCGACTGGCGTTGCCAACGTAACCGATGTCGAAAGCGAGCTTATACGGCAACTCGCGTTGTAAACCCAAGTTGTAACCGTAGGTCGTCGGAATCTGCCCCGCTCGATCGGTCCCGAGGACACCAGAAGACGGAGTAAGCGGAGCACCGTTTACTAATGACGGCGAGAGAGTGCCAATATTGCCACCATAAATCGTAGGTGTGTAGACCGTCGGCGGATTACTGACTCCTCCGAAATTAAAGACGTTTTGTTCGTAGCGCTCATAGAAGACGCCGAAACCACCGCGCAATGCGGTTTTGCCGTCACCAAACACATCATATGCAAAGCCCAGGCGTGGGCCAAAGTTGTTCCAGCGATAATTCAGGCCACCCTTCGGGAACCCTGGTGTGCCTTCCTGAACCATGCCGTTGTAAGGGTTACCGGAGCCGGTGATGATAGAACCTTGTGTCGGCGCCTGGCCTGGTATATTAGGCGCGGTATTAATCTGCACGGCGTTCGCCGGATTATAGGCGGGCGGGCTGAAGTAATACGCGTGATACAGGCCGGTGGTGTAGGTTGGGCCGATAAACTCATAACGAACACCCGCATCCAGCGTAAGTCTGGGCGTTGCTTTCCAAGTGTCCTGAACGTAACCCTCATACTGAAAGAAGTGGAAGTGGCCAAAGGCAAAGATGTTTGATTGGCTGACTGTCGTGTAGTTTCCCAGCAGTGTGTTTGCTATTCCCGAATTGCTATTGTTTGCATTTTGGTTGCTGGCTCCGAAGTTGATGCTGGGATTCTCTGTCCAGGTTCCTTCCTGGCCGTTCTCGTTCAGGTCGGCAAAGAGACCGAACTTGATCACGTGGTTGCCCAGAATTTTGGTTACGTCATCCGTTGCGACCACCGTATTGCCGGTGGAGGTCCAGCCGGAGGGAAATGGGCTGATGTTGATGTAACCATCTCCAGTGTTGATATTAGGGGCCAGATCGTGGGTGTTGGTCGATGGATAGAGGTCACTGAAGGTGAAACCCAATGTGCTCTTATCGTAGAGCGACTTCGACGTGCCTGGAACGATGTCAACCACCTGCGTCAAGTGGAGCCAGCCGACCGTCGCCTCATTGGTCAAGGTGGGCGAGAGCACATTTACCAGGCTCCAACCGTAGCTTTTACCCGGCTTTTTGCGGTATTGAGGCAGGACGGGAAAGCTATTCCCCGAGAAGATGCCAAAACCCTGGCTTTCCTGCTGCCGGTCGTCCACGTAGCGGAAGAAGGTATTTGCCTTCGGCCCAAAACTGTAATCAACGCGAGCGACGTATTGATTCTTGGTGAACGTGTAGGTGTCCTGGAAGTTGATCTGTTGCTCGTCGCCAAACCCGTTGTTATAGGTGGGATGATCAAAGGTTCCCCTGTAGCCGGGGGTGAAGTACTTGATCATGGCGGCGTACTGACTGTTGAACTGTGAGGCAGGAATGATGTTTCCTACGTAAGGGGTACCGGTTAGTACCTCTCCGACCGAGTCATACTTTACAGTCCCTGGCACAAACGCCTGGCCATTTCGTACGAGGTTGCCATTGGTATCGTGGATAGGGTTGCAATTTGGGCCACCATTGAAATCGCACATGTTGCCGGTGCGGTAGACAGGTGACAGATCAGCTTGTCCATTTGGGGTGCCAATGCCGAGCATCGACGGTTGCGGCATGGTGTAAAAAGTGCTGCCGGCACCACCCGGATTGCCGTTGGGGCGATTGGCGCGTGTCCCCTCGTAATTGAAGAAGAAGAATGCTTTCTTGTTGCTTGGGGGCGAGATCTTTGGAATGGGAATAAAGCCGCCGATATTGCCGCCGAACTGATTGAACTTCAAATTCGCCCGAGCCGAACCATTATGGTTGCTGAACCAGTCGTTCGCGTTGTAATCGGTGTTGCGATTGAACTCGTACGCCGTGCCGTGGAAGTGTTGGCCACCGCTCTTGGTGTTGATGAGAATCATGACCCCGGGGCTACGGCCGTACTCGGCGTTGAAGTTACCGGTAAGTGTCTTGAATTCACCGACGGCGTCAAGACTCAGCGCGGTGTATTCGCCGTCGTTTGCGCCGACGTCCGTATTGATGATGCCATCCAGGAAGAAGTTATTTGCCGTGCCGCGCATTCCGTTGACGTAGAAATCGTCGGTCTGGTTGAACACGAGGCGAAATTGCGAATTGTTGTTCGTGGTCACGCCGGGCAGCGTTGTGAGCAGCGATTCGAAATCTCGACCATTCAATGGTTGCTCAGTTACCTGACGTTGGTCGACTACGGCTGCATTGCTGGAAGTCGCGGTGTCAATCAACGGAGTTTGGGTGGTAACCGTCACAGTCTGAGAGGCCTGGCCAAGCGTCAATGCCACTTGCCCGAGACCGAGACTCTGATCCTGATCGAGCACCACATTATTCCGATCCAATTCCTGCATGCCAGGAGCGGCCACGGTGATTTTGTAAGTGCCCGGGGACACATTCAGGGCGCGAAAATTGCCGCTTCCGTCGGAAATCGCTTCGCGCGTCAAGTCGCCGGTTGCCTGGTTGATGATCTTCACCTGGGCCCCAGGAATGGCTGCACCGGAAGGATCTACCACGGTGCCTGTTATCGAACCTGTCTGCGCGTGCAGCTTGGCACCTGGGAAAAATGCCGCAAGAAGCGCGAGCAACGCGAGTTGCAGGAAGAGACCCGGCTTTAGAAGGTGGCGATCACCGGCTGGATTCGCTTGAGAGCTTCGGTATGAAATGAACTCGGTCGGGTAGAAGGCAGCACACTGCCTTAACTGCTGATGGTGTCGCATAGGTCCTCCAAAAGGCAAAAACGAATCTTTACTGTCTCGGCTGCCTCAACAAACCTTGTCTGTTGGGCAGGTCTTTCGGTCAGTTTCCGGCGTTTCACAACTACAGGGCGCTCAGAACTCGACCGCCACCGAGAGTATCGGAGCGCGAGCAGCGCTGTCAAACAAGGAGAATCGTTTCTTTAAAGGAAAGAAACGATTCTGTAAACGAGCGTTGCCAAGTAAACTCCATTGTTGCCAGACCTGTCAAACCCGGCTTTCATCTCCTAAAAAACGCTTGCGATGAGGAACACGCGCTTTGCACCGCAAAGCTGGATCCCGGAAATGTTCCCCCCTTTTGACAGGGCCAAATTAAGATGCGACACTCCCTCAGCGAATTCTAAAAATCCTTGGAAGTTACCGTTGACTAGCAAGAGAACAACTGACAAAAACGGGAACGTAACTTTGCGGACCCTGGCTACCCATCTTGGCCTCTCACTTACCACTGTCTCAGTCGTGGTGAGCGACTCACCGGCTGCGCAGGCGATTCCCCTTGCCACCAGAAAGCGCATCCTCGCTGCAGCCAGCGAGCTCCACTATCGGCCCAACTACTTCGCGCAATCGCTACGTAGGAAACGAAGCATGTCGGTAGGTGTGCTGGTGTCTGAAATGAGCGAGGGCTACTTCACGTTGGTGATGAACGGCGTGGAAGAGTATCTCGTGTCGGCAAAGTACTTTTACCTGTTGGCCGCGCATTACTGGCAGCCGGAGCTACTCGAGGAATATCCGAAGATGTTGCTGGAACGGTCGGTGGACGGTTTGCTGCTGGTGAATACTCCAACCCCATCCAAAGTACAGGTGCCGATCGTGTCCATTTCCGGGCACCAGGCAGTACCCGGCGTCACGAACATCCAGCTAAACCACAAACTGGCGGCTCGTCTCGCGATTAAACATCTCGCAGACCTGGGACACCGCAGGGTGGCATTCATGAAAGGTCAGGAGCAGACGGTTGATACGGACTACCGCTGGAAGGAAATACTGGAGACAGCCCGCGCCTGCGGCATGGAACTTCACCAGGACCTGCTTATCAGATTAACTGAGAACAGTTGGTCCCCGGCCCTCGGATATGGCCCGGTAAAGGCGTTGCTCACGCGTACGAAAGACTTCACCGCGCTCTTCGCGTTTAACGATATTGCTGCCTTTGGCGCCATCAGAGCTCTGCATGAAGCTGGCCTGCGAGTTCCCGACGACGTCTCCGTGATCGGCTTTGACGATGTGCTCAGCGCCCCCTTCCATATTCCGAGCCTGACTACCATCCGCCAACCGTTGCGGGAAATGGGCAAAGCCGGCGCCGAATGCCTGATCAACCGGATCAACCATCCCAAAGCGCCTTATGCCCAGCAGGTGATCGTGCAACCGGAATTGGTGGTGCGTGAATCTACCGCCGAGGCCTCAATTCGGCGCTCCTCCGTGGTACCGAAGCGAAAAAGGGCTTCGCGGAACCTTGGTTGAAGGGGCCTTAAAGAGTGGCTAGCAGGCTTGAGGATCTGTGGTGACTTCGCCCTGTAAGCCTCGAAGAGCGTACCTCAGCGGCTAAAGCCGTCGAGCGCCGGCCATTTACGCACGGCTGAAGCCGTGCCCTTCGTACAGAGACGCTTTTTCCCTTCAGCGTTTTAGCTGTTGCCCCCGAACCAGCAGTTTGTGCAGAATGCGCCATAGCAGGGGCTAAAGCCCGACGTGTTCTCAGTCTTTTGCGGCCCGACTAAAGTCGTGCCCTGATACAAAGCCTCAGACCCGTGACTGGGGAAAGTCGGGCGTTAACACTGTTGGAGAATGCGGCCCGCACTCGTCCCCCCATCGTTTTTGGGCCAGGTATGCTGGGGGCGATCGGTATTCGAACCATGTCAAAAGGTGAAAGAAACTCCCCCGCCAACACGCTGCTCGCGCATGGCTCCCTGAAATACCGGGCCGACGAACGTCAGGGTCGCGTTATCCAACACAATACCGTTCAGAATGCTGGTCTTCGACTTAGTCCAGAAGTCTGGTTGAGAGGTGAGCGTTTCACGATAGTCCACTCG
>Ga0302326_10026082_pt1 | contig 11827 bp, 10 predicted proteins | sample Palsa_T0_3_FD_202264 | JGI IMG/M metagenome (GOLD analysis project Ga0302326, IMG submission 202264) | Peat permafrost microbial communities from Stordalen Mire near Abisko, Sweden - Palsa_T0_3 | ecosystem: Environmental > Terrestrial > Soil > Palsa > Peat permafrost | place: Sweden: Abisko... | reverse complement strand
CTGGTCTCGGCCTCGGTGGTGGCGCTGCTGCTTGCCGCCGTTCTGGCTTACGTCGCATTGAAGGGCTACGTGCCGTATCTGTGGCGCGAGTGGATCACGAGCGTCGACCACAAGCGCATCGGTATCATGTATTGCCTGCTCGCACTGGTGATGCTGCTGCGGGGGTTCATCGACGCACTGATGATGAGGTCGCAGCAGGTGCTGGCATTGCACGCACCGGGCTACCTGCCGCCTGAGCACTATGACCAGATATTCTCCGCTCACGGCACCATCATGATTTTTTTTGTGGCGATGCCGTTCGTCATCGGCCTGATGAACTTTGCCGTTCCGCTGCAGCTCGGGGTGCGCGACGTTGCGTTCCCCACGCTGAACGCGGTCAGTTTCTGGCTGACGTCGGCAGGGGGATTTCTGGTGACGCTGTCGCTCGTCGTCGGCGAGTTCGCGCGCACCGGCTGGCTGCCGTATCCACCACTCTCGGAACTGCGTTATTCCCCCGGGGTCGGTGTCGACTATTACCTGTGGGCCTTGCAGATATCCGGCGTCGGCACCTTGATGACCGGCATCAACATGGTGACCACCATACTCAAAATCCGTGCGCCCGGCATGACCTACATGCGCATGCCGATCTTCTGCTGGACCTCACTCGCCGCAAGTCTGCTCATCGTCGCCGCCTTCCCCATTCTGACCGCGACGCTGGCGATGCTTCTGCTCGATCGCTACCTCGATTTTCACTTCTTCACGAACGAGGCCGGCGGCAATCCCATGATGTTCATGAATCTCATCTGGGCATGGGGCCACCCCGAGGTCTACATATTGATACTGCCGGCGTTCGGCGTCTTTTCGGAAGTGGTGGCGACCTTCTCGCACAAGCCGCTGTTTGGCTATCGCTCGATGGTCGCGGCGACCATGGCGATCTGCCTGCTCTCGTTCATGGTGTGGCTGCACCACTTTTTCACCATGGGCGCCGGGGCCGACGTCAACGGTTTCTTCGGCATCGCGACCATGGTGATCGCCGTCCCTACCGGCGTGAAGATCTTCAACTGGCTGTTCACCATGTATGGAGGCCGCATCCAGCTGAGCTCTGCGATGCTGTGGGCGGTGGGTTTCATGGTCACGTTCGTGATCGGCGGCATGACGGGTGTCCTGATGGCAGTACCGCCGGCCGATTTCGTGCTGCATAACAGCCTGTTCCTCGTCGCTCATTTCCACAACGTGATCATCGGTGGTGTGCTGTTCGGCGCGTTTGCCGGGTACACCTACTGGTTTCCGAAGGCCTTTGGCTTCACGCTTGACGAGAAGCTGGGCAAAGCCGCGTTCTGGTGCTGGCTCATCGGTTTCTATCTGGCTTTCATGCCTTTGTACGTGCTGGGACTGCTCGGCATGACGCGGCGCATGCAGCACTACGAAGTACCCGGCTGGCGTCCATGGCTGCTGGTTGCGGCCGCTGGTGCGCTGGTAATTCTCTGCGGCATCGCGCTGCAGACCGCGCAGCTGATCGTGTCCATCCGCACGCGCGAACGGCGGCGCAAGAATGCCGCTGATCCGTGGGACGGCCGCACGCTCGAATGGTCCACAGCTTCCCCGCCGCCGGCCTACAACTTCGCGGTGTTGCCGAATGTCACGTACGAAGAACCCTACCGGGATATGGAGAGCACAGCGGGGGAAGACGCGGCTATGGAGGCGCAGTACGCTGCGATTCACACGCCGCGCAACAGCCCGACCGGGTTCATCACTGCATTCTTTGCGGTATGCACCGGCTTTGCCCTCATCTGGCACATCTGGTGGCTGGTAGCCCTTGGCCTCGTGGGCGCTTACGCGACCTTCGTGGTATTCGCCTGGCGCGACGACACGGAGGTGCGCATTTCCGCCGCTGAGCTCGCCAGCGCGGATCGGGCGCACCGCGAGACCCGGGCCAGCGTGCGGCGCGAGGGGCGACCGTGAGTGGTGCTGCCGCAGCATCCGCCAGCGGTGCCACCGATGCGCCGACTGGCAGAGGCGCCGGCGGACCGGCTCCCCAGCGCATCATCGTTGGCTACGGCTTCTGGATCTTCCTGCTGTCTGACGTGGTGATGTTTTCGGCGTTCTTCGCCGCCTTCGCGGTACTCATGAATGCCACCGCCGAGGGTCCGTCCGCCCGTCAGCTGTTCGACCTGGGCAACGTCGCGGTCGAGACCGCGTGTCTGCTCGCTTCGAGCTTCACCTGCGGCATGGCAAGCCTGGCAGTGGCGCAGCGCAGTCAGCGGTGGACGCAGGTGGCGCTGCTCGTCACGGGCGTGCTCGGCGCCACATTTCTGCTCCTCGAAGTGCGTGAGTTTTCGCGGCTGGTGGCGCAGGGGGCGGGGCCGAGTCGTAGCGCTTTCCTGTCGAGTTTCTTCACGCTGGTCGGCTGTCACGGGCTGCACGTCACCGCGGGGCTGCTGTGGCTGGGAACGATGATGGCGCAGTTCCTCGCCAAAGGGTTCCGGCAGGACATTCGTCATCGCTTCCTGTGTTTCAGTCTGTTCTGGCACGCGTTGGACATCATCTGGGTCGGCATCTTCAGCCTCGTCTACCTCGTGGGAGTAAGCGCATGAGCCACGCCACTCACGGCAAGGGTGACGCCGGAATCGGCGCGACCGACGGCATCGGCGATGAACCGCAGAGCACGAAAGAACAGGTGGTGAGCTACCTGTTGGGACTCACGCTCGCGAGCCTGCTTACCGTTGCCTCTTTCTGGGCGGTACACACGCACCTCATCTATGGTCCCGGAATTCCCGTGGCGCTGCTCGCGCTTGCCGTGGCCCAGATGGGCATTCACCTGGTTTTTTTCCTGCACATAACGACCGCCCCGGACAATACCAACAACGTCATGGCGCTCGGCTTCGGTGTCCTGATCGTGTGTCTCTTGGTATTCGGCTCGCTGTGGATTATGGCTCACCTGAATCACAACATGATGTCCATGGACGATCTGATGCGCATGCAGCGCTAGCCGCCGGGCACGACGCGCCTGGACGGCAAGGCGCCGTCCACGGTAGCGCTGACGTCGGACTCATCCCACCTTCCTTGGCGACCGCTCCTGATATAAACGCGTAGGGGCATGCGTAAGCTGTTCACTCGCAACCGCGACGCCAACAGTGGAGATTCCAATGATCAGCTATCGCAAATCAGGTCTCGTGGCAGTACTGACCCTGGGAGCAGCAACGCTCGCACTGGCACAGTCGACACCGCCTGCCAGCAGCACCTCTCCCAGCAACCAGAGCCCGCCGAGCTCGCAAACCAGCCCCGACAGCATGAGCAGCGGCTCGGACGGCGGCATGTCACCGTCCTCAAGCAAACTCGATCCCAAGACTAAGCAGTGCATCGCCAGTGAGAAGGCCAAGAACAGTGGCCAGTCTGACAACCAGATCAAGCAGAAATGCATGCTGCAGATTGGCAGCCATCAGGGTCAGGACCAGGGTCATTGATTGCGGAGCGCTGGCTTGGGGCCGGCAGCGCAGCAGCCAGGCGGTCGTCGCACGCAAGCGCCGACCGCCTGCTGCGTCTTCGCGTTCCTGAAGGTCCCCAGGGGCTGGCACGCAGGCCGCGCGTCAGTCGCCGGAAGCCGGCCATCCAGGAGGTTGACAGTCACGCCGCCTGGCTGCGGGCGCGTGTCTGACATGCTGTAGGCCGCAGCGGCATCGTGCGTCCCGTCGCGCTGATGTGATCTTCTTACAGAAGCGCGCTGCCGAGGAAGGTACCTTACAGGCTGCAGTCACATCGCCCGCCTTGGAGGGTCCGCAATGCCGACGCCCAAAGAGATTGAAGACAAGTTCTGGAGATCACTGTCCTCGGACCACATGCTCATGCTGGGCCTGGTGAGTGAGAACGGGCATACGCGTCCCATGACGGCGCAGATGGACGGCGCCCATGCTCCGCTGTGGTTCTTCACCTCCACGGACAACCCGCTGATGCGCGGACTGGGCGCCAACAACCGCGCCGTGGGCACCTACGCATCCAAAGGTCACGACGTATTCGCAAACGTGCGTGGGACGCTGCAGCACGAGACCGACCGCAGCGTGCGGGACCGGCTGTGGAACCGTTCGGTGGCGGCGTGGTACGAAGGCGGCAAGGAAGATCCGAAGCTTGCGCTGCTGCGCTTCGACCCGGACGACGCGCAGGTCTGGCTCAACGACTCGAGCCTCCTCACCGAGGTCAGGGTGTTGTTCGGCGCTGATCCAAAGAAGCTTTACGGCGAGAACGGCGCCACGGTCCCCCTGGGCTGAAGGTCCCTATGCCGGCCGGGAAGTCAGCCGGCGCCGGCCGGCGCACCGGCCGCGGGCTTCGTGCCGACGCGCTGCAATTCCTGCAGGAGGGCCTGCTCGGAGACGGCCCGGCCTAGAAATTGATGTAGCAGCAAAGAGGTCTCGCGATCCTCGCCGGAGCTCAGCAGATGAGCGGCGAGCCAGGCGAACCAGCGAGTATCGCCCGTGTCGAAGCCACCCAGCTGCTGTGCGATGCGCTGGCGGATGTCGGCCGTGATTACGGCGCCCAGGCCGTAATTGACCATGTAACCCGGCGTTTGGACCAGCTGCACGCGCACGGCCCACCAGGCAAGCTCCGGATGCGGCTTGATGTGCAGGTAGCGCTGGGTTATTTGCGTCCAGATGGCGTTGGGATCGGCGCCTGGATCGCGCAGCATGCGCAGATCAAACAGCGCCCAGGCAACATCCAGCATTACGCCGCTATACAGTGCGCGCAGCGATGCGCTCACGGCGGCACTCCGACCCAGGTACTTCTGCTGCCACGCCGGTTCGTAGACGCTCCAGGCGGGTACGTCGGCGAAGGCTTCATAGAAGATCGGATCGCCCAGGTCCATGAAGGCCGGTCGCACACGTAGCGCCAGCATATGAGCGGCGTGACCATTCTCGTGCACCAGCTCGTTGAGCGGCCCCAGCCCCCCCCGCTCGTAGCTCGCGGAGACACGCACGAGGGTCGGTTGCCAGACGCCTTCGCGCCAGCGGCCGCGACGCACGTAGTCCGTATAGGCGAGCGGCGCCTTGCCGGGGCGCGGCTCGAGGTCGTACAGAACGTTGGCCTGTGCCAGGTCGAGTCCGAGATCGACGTAGTAGCGCTGACAGATCGACTGCAGATCGGCGCGCGGTACGGATGCAGCCAGTTCGCGCTCGGCGGCGCCGCCGGCGAAGCGGTAGTCCCAGGGTTCCATGGGCGCCGACGCGCTCACCTTGCGCCACGTGTCGAGAATGCGCTCGAGCCAGGACTCGGTTTGCGCCGCCGTCACCCCGATGGTACGCGCGGCGCTGTCGATGGGCGATCCGGTGTGGCGCGCTTCGGCGGCAGCGAGGCGGATCATGCGCCGATACGGACTGTCTGCCTGGTTGCGACCGTTCAGCGCCGTCCACAGCGGCACGAATGCCATGAACAGGGCCTGGCGGCGCCGCGATTCAGGCAGGCGCGTCAACATCTCGAACGCCGCAACGCGCGTTACGGTGCCGTTCTCGAATCGCAGGGTGTTGGCCAGCTGCGCAAAGCAGGCGTACAGCGCCTCCTGCAGCGGCTGCAGCTCCAGATCCTGGCGCTGTGCGTCTTCACAGTGGCCGATGGGCGCGAGCGAGCTCGGGGTGGCGGAAGACTCCGCCACGGCCGTGTGCATCAGGCTTGCGGCGCGCAGATCCTCGGCCGAGGTTGCGGGCGTCGCGGCGAGGGCGGCCAGCCCGCTGAGGACTGCCGTGCGCCGGTCCGTGTAGAGGCGCTGCCATACTGCGCGGCTTTGGCCGGCGTAGCCGCCACCGGCGTAGCGCTGCGGATCGGAATCGATCAGCGAGATGGCGCCGTCCGCGTCGTTAAAATCTGCGTATGCCTGCTCGATCTGGGGCAGTTGCAGCGCCCGTGGCGCAGTCGCGGCTGCCTGCGCATCAACGCGGCTGACATTCAGCACTAGCATCAGCAGTGCGCCAATCACAGGCGGCGCGGGGTAATTGGTGTGCATCGGCAGTGGTGCTCGCTTTGCGGCGCGACCGTATGATGGCCGAAATGGTCATGTCCCCGGAAGTCCTCGGCGCGTTGCTCGCGCTGCTGCTGCACGTGGCGCTCGCCTCGCTCGCGGCAACCCACGCGCTTCTGACCAAGGACGATCCGCGCAGCGCCTTCGGCTGGATCGTCGTCTGCTGGCTCTTCCCGCTGGCCGGACCGCTCCTGTACGGTTTCTTCGGCATCAATCGCGTCCGTGCCCGCGCGCGGCAGCTGCGTGGTGGGCTGCCAGCCATTCGCGACGTCTGTGCGCCGGCAGGACCCGACGACTTTGCGGCGCAATTTACCCGCGTGGGAGATGCCGTCACGCAATGGTCACGCGTTGCCGGCAACAGCGTTGCGCCCCTGGAGAATGGTGAGAATGCCTTTCCGCCGATGCTCGCGGCCATTGCCGCGGCGCAGCGTTCTGTGTGGCTCGGGACCTATATATTCGAGACCGATCCTGTCGGCCGCCAGTTTATCGAGGCGCTGCACAGGGCCGCCGAGCGCGGCGTCGAGGTGCGCGTGCTGGTGGACGGGGTGGGGGAGTGGTACAGCTGGCCGCACGCCGTGTCGTTGCTGCGTCATGCCGGCGTGCGCGCTGCGCGGTTTTTGGCGCCACGGCTCCTGCCCCTGCCGAGGCTGGCCATCAATCTGCGCAACCACCGCAAGCTGCTGATTGTGGATGGGCAGATTGCCTTTCTTGGCGGCATGAACATCGGCGGCCGCGAAGTCGGTAAAGCCACGCAGCGCCGCATGGCCGATCTGCACTTCCAGGTGGGTGGCCCGATCGTCGCGCAGCTGGCGCGGGCGTTCGCGGTGGACTGGCGCTTTGCCGCAACGGAAGAGCTGCCCCTGCTGCCATCTCCGGCCGCCGCGGGCACGGCGATCTGCCGAGTGATTACCGATGGGCCGGACGAGGACAACGACAAATTACTGTACGTGATCCTGGGAGCGCTGTCGGTGGCGCAGCACGAAATCCTCCTCATGACGCCGTACTTCATTCCGCAGCCCGAGCTGAGCTCCGCGCTGCAGGCCGCAGCCCTGCGCGGCGTCGATGTGTGCCTGGTGCTGCCGCAGCAGAGCAATCTGCGATACGTCGACTGGGCCTCGCGTCGCTGGCTGCCCCCGCTACTGCAGAGAGGCGTTCGCATCTTTCTGCAGCCCAGACCCTTCTCGCACACGAAACTGCTGGTGGTGGACAGGGCCTATGCGCAGATCGGCTCGGCGAACATGGACCCACGCAGTCTGCGGCTCAATTTCGAAATTGCCGTCGAGATCTATTGCGCCGAAACCTGCCAGCGGCTCGCCTCTTACGTGACTGCCGCACGCGATAAATCGACGGCCTACACGCTCGAGCTCGCGAGCACGCTGTCTGTAGGGGCGCGCGCGCGGGACAGCCTCTGCTGGCTGCTATCGCCTTATTTGTAAGCCGTAAGACGCGGGCTTGGAGGCGGCAGTGCCGCACTCCGTGCGTGTAAGGCGGCCTGTAGGAAGACGACCACGTGCGCTGCTGGCTTCGTCCAACTTAATCACAGACGGCAGATTCGTAGCATGGATATCGGCAGCAATGCCGATAACGATCAATGGAGTTGAACACCATGAGCAATAGTCAAGAGCAGCGGCCCGACCGCCAAGCGCAGCCCGATCCGAAGTCGAACCCGCCCGGCAAGACGTCCGATCCGAACAAGTCACGGCCGACCACGCCGGGATCGGATAAGGGTCAGGGCCAAGGTTCAGGCGGTGGTGCCGGACAGTCGACGCGCCGTCCGGGTCAGGAAAGCGGTCACGACGAAGAGTAGTCACCGCAGCCGGCTCAACGCTGGCATGAGCGAGGCGGGGAGTTTGGTCTCCCCGCTCTCTCATTATTCGTAAAAAGCCGCCCGATCAGAAGAAAGCCAGCGACTCCGGCGCGGCTTTGAAGATCCCGATGCACTGCTCGGTAGCGGTGGTCACCAGCCAGTAGTGGCCGATGAACGTGCTTTGACTGAAACGCGCTCCTGGCGCCAGGGAGCGATACAGCTGGCGATAGCCCTGAAAATCCATCCAATAGACTCTGATGGCGGCGTCGCTGCGGTTCACGAAGACCATGCCGGTTGCTTCCTTCGAAGCGCGGGACGCAAAATCAGGTTCCTGCGCGCACGCCTGAGCCTCAGGTAGATCGGCGCAGCTTTGTAGCCCGGGCTGATCGGCGAGGGCGCAGGCGACGGTGTAGCCTGCGGCGCCGTCGCGCGGCGTTACAGGAAGTGCGGACGTGGTAAATAAGAACGGCGTCACCACAACGAGTATGACAGCAGCTGAGCGCTTCATAATGAGTGTCTCTCATCGGTCCTACCGCGACATGCTGGCAGTGTGCGGTAGCCAGCTGCCAGTACGCAGCACATGGTTTTGGCTCATGTTTGCGCGTCGCGTCACAATTTTCGCGTCCCGCGGGAGACCGACAGCATGCCGCCCCTGATGGGCCACAGCTATCGGTCCGTCCCCTTCGGCGTGGAAACGCTGCCGGACCATCAGGTGCAGCGGCCGCGCCACCGCCATGGGGCGGGCTACGCGACGGTCGTTCTCGCTGGCAACTTCATCGAGTCGAGTTTTGCCGGCCGCATGGTGGCGCGCGCAGGCGACGTGCTGCTGCACGGTCGGTTTGACTGCCACGCCGACGCGCCACAGGGCGTCCGTCCGATCCAGATCCTGCGCCTACCGTGGGACGACGACTCGCTGGACGGACACTTTGTCACGCATGATCCGGACCGCCTGGCACAGCTCGCCGAACGCGACCCGTACGAAGCGATGCGCACGCTCGCGCACGAGCTGCGTGCGGCCGAGCGGCGCGAACAGCACTGGACCAACGCCCTGGCGGCACGGCTGGCAAGTCCGGCGAAACTGTCACTGCACCACTGGGCCACGGATCGTGGGCTGCGACCGGAGGAGCTGTCGCGTGGCTTTCGCAGCACGTTCGGCGTATCGCCGAAGCGCTTTCGCCTCGAAGTTCGCTCACGGCGCGCCTGGGGAGCGGTGGTCACCTCGTTGCGCGCGCTGACCTACATTGCGCAGGACTACGAGTTCGCCGATCTGGCGCACATGAGCCGCAGCATCCGTGCCCTGACGGGCCATTCGCCAACGGCCTGGCGCACGCAGCGCCCGGTTGAACCTTTCGCGCAAGTCCGTTCAAGTTAAGCGCGGGCAGCTATGGCACGCTTGGTCCGTGCGCACAGCTTCCGCAGGCCGGGCCAATGGCTAAATACAACCGCCGCGAACTCATCGCTTGCGCAGCCGCCATGGGCGCGACTTGCGTGTTCGCAGTGGCCCGGCCGCGCAAGTCGACGACCGCCTGGAGCGAGCGGCGCGAGTCCTACCCGGAAGGGGTGGCATCCGGGGACCCCACCAGCGACAGCGTAGTGTTGTGGACGCGTTGCCCGGCGACCGGCGGCGCGAGCCTCGAGCGCCTCACCGTGGAAATCGCCGCGGATCCGCAGTTCCAGGAGGTCGTAGCGGTCGCGACGGCGACGGCGACGTCCGCTGCCGACTGGACCTGCCGCGTCGTGGTCGGTGGACTGCGTCCGGCTCGCGAATACTGGTACCGGTTCACCGATGCCGGCGGCCACGGCAGCCGCGTGGGGCGGACCGTGACCGCGCCGGCGGCAAGCGATCCGCGGCCGGTGCGCTTCGCCTTCGTCTCCTGCCAGAACTGTAATACCGGTGCCCAGAATGCCTGGCGCCGCATGATTTTCGAGGATGAACGGGCGCCCAGCGATGCGCGGCTGGGATTTGTGCTGCAGCTCGGTGACTTCATCTACGAGATCGTCTGGTACCCCAAGGACCGTCCGCAGGGAATGTACGACCGCGCGCTGCGCGACATCGTGCAGTACCCACGGGGTGAAAAGATCAGCGACTTCCACGTGCCGGTGGATGTCGAGGACTACCGCGCCATCTATCGGGCCTATCTGCACGACCCGGATGTACAGGACGCGCGTGCGCGCTGGCCGTTCGTGCACATGTGGGACAACCACGAGTTCAGCTGGCTGGGCTGGCAGAGCCTGCAGAAGTTCGGGGGCAAAACGCGGCCTGCTCAGTCACGCAAGGTGGCGGCGAACCAGGCCTGGTTCGAATTTCAGCCGGGTCGGTTCACGAACGCGGCTGGCAGGGCGCTCGATACCTTCCAGCCGCCGCCCGTGGTCGATGCGCCGATCACGGAATTTGACGAGCATGGCCTCGGCCGGGAGGCGAACAACCTGCGTGCCATCGGCAGCCTCACTGGCTATCGGGCCGTGCGCTTCGGACGCAACCTCGAGATCCTGGTCACCGATCAGCGCAGTTATCGCTCGGAAGACCCGCTGGGTCGTGAAGAAGCCGAGGCGCTGCAGTCGGATGATTTTCCGGAACTGATTCCGCAGGAGGCAGCCGAGATCCTTGAGGCGGGACGCAGTTACCGGGGCGGCAGCCCGCCGGCGAGCATCTCTTTCGGCACGGTGCAGCTGGCCAACTTCCGCAAGGACGAGCCGGCGCAGACGTTCCTGGGCGCGACCCAGAAGGATTGGTTTCTGCACCGCCTGGCATCGTCGCCGACGACCTGGAAAATATGGGCGAACACGATCGCCACGCTCGATGCGCGCGCCGATCCGGCCAATCTGCCGGTCGGACTGACGCGACCCTGGCCGGGCAGCGGCTACGCCGCGCTGCCCCTTGGCGATTTCGCCAGTGCGTACACCGAGCGGGGCGAGATCTACGACTGGGTACGCGAGAAGGGCATCACGGGATTCGTGACCGTCGCCGGTGACCGCCACAGCTTCTGGGCGGGACTAGCCGCGAAGAATCTGCCGCCGCAGAAGTTCGAGCCGGTAGGGATTGCCTTCGTCACCGGCTCACTGTCGGCTCCCGGACTGGTGGAGTCACTCGAATATCATCTGCCCAAGACGCACCCGCTGCGCGCGCTCTACCTCGCTGACAGGGAGGAGGGGGCAAAGCCTGATGCCACCATCAACATGCTGGTACTGCATGGGGTGCGATCATGTCTCGAGTACCGGCGCTCGCATGATCTGGCCCAGGCGCGCCAGCTGACGAACCCTGAGCTGGCGCCGCACCTCTCGCTGGCCGATTTCGGCGGCCATGGCTACAGTGTGGTCACCGCCACCGGTGAGTGGATCGATACTGAGTTCGTCTGTATCCCACGTCCGGTGGAACGCGCCGCGGGCACCGACGGCGGCCCGATCCGCTACCGCGTCGCGCACCGCGCCCAGCGCTGGGCGCGCGGCGAGCGCCCTCACCTCGAGCAGCGGATTCTCGAGGGCGATCCGGGCCTTGCTATCTGAGCCGCGCCCGCTGTGCGCGGTTCCGCCCCGTCAGGCAACAGCTCTCATGCCGGAGATATCGCCATGTGCACCCCGAAATCCTCAGGCGCCGCTGGCCTCACGGCGCTGCTGTTGGCGACAATCGCCGTCGGCGCCGCGGACGATCCCACGGCCTGGTTCCAGGCGACCACCCAGAAGCTGTACGACGCCGTCGCCGCCGGTGACAAGGCCCCCTGGGAAGCCGTGCTCGATAGCGACTGCACGGTCACGACCGAAGACGGGGACGTCTTCGATCGCGCCAAGTTCCTTGAGGAGCTGCGACCGCTGCCGTCGGGATTCAGCGGTCAGATCAAGGTGCGCGGACTTACCGTGCGCACCATCGGTGAAGTGGCAATCGTTCACTACTGGCTGGACGAGGTCGAGGACATCTTCGATCAGCAGCTCAAGACCATGTATGTCGAGACCGATGCCTACCGACGCTCGCAGGGCGCCTGGAAGGCCGTCGCCATGCACGTGACCGTGGTGCCGCGGAATTTGGAACCGATCGCCGTCAGCCA
>Ga0302326_10026079_pt1 | contig 11829 bp, 9 predicted proteins | sample Palsa_T0_3_FD_202264 | JGI IMG/M metagenome (GOLD analysis project Ga0302326, IMG submission 202264) | Peat permafrost microbial communities from Stordalen Mire near Abisko, Sweden - Palsa_T0_3 | ecosystem: Environmental > Terrestrial > Soil > Palsa > Peat permafrost | place: Sweden: Abisko... | reverse complement strand
ATCGTCTTGCCGCCCGGGGTCGCCGGCCGGTAGGACGGCGCCAGCGCGGCGAGGGCCGCCACCTCGCCCGCCAGCGCCCGCTGCGCCGCTTCGTCAAGGCGTGCGGGGTGGAGCTGGAAGCCGGATATCGGCATGCCGGCTAAGCCCGGCCGCCCGCGCCGCGTTTCGTCGCGCTCTGCGGGCCGGAAAAAGGCCTTGCGGGTGCGCGCCCTACCCCCAATATCGGGCCTGAAGCGGCGCTGGCCCCGATCCTGGGGCGGTCCCGCAAGCGGGCGGACGGCCCGCGCCACGAAGAGAGAAGAATCGAACCGGGAACGACCGCAACCGGCGCTTCAGGCATGAAGGCCCCCGCGTGCGTTCGCCATTGAAGGAGCGAGACGAAAGTTCTCATGAGCAAGATTATCGGCATCGACCTCGGCACGACCAACTCGTGCGTCGCCATCATGGACGGCAAACAGCCGAAAGTGATTGAAAACGCGGAGGGCGCGCGCACCACGCCCTCGGTGGTCGGCATCATGGACGACGGCGAGCGGCTGGTCGGCCAGCCGGCCAAGCGCCAGGCGGTCACCAATCCCTCCAACACCTTCTTCGCCATCAAGCGCCTGATCGGGCGCCAGTACACCGACCCGATGGTCGAGAAGGACAAGGGCATGGTGCCCTACGAGATCGTCAAGGGCGCCAACGGCGACGCCTGGGTGCGCGCCAACGGCAAGGATTATTCGCCCCAGCAGATCAGCGCCTTCATCCTGCAGAAGCTGAAGCAGGACGCCGAGGCGCACCTGGGCGAGAAGGTCGAGAAGGCGGTGATCACCGTCCCGGCCTACTTCAACGACGCCCAGCGCCAGGCCACCAAGGACGCCGGCAAGATCGCCGGCCTCGAGGTGCTGCGCATCATCAACGAGCCCACGGCGGCGGCGCTGGCCTACGGCCTCGACAAGAACGACGGCAAGAAGATCGCCGTCTACGACCTCGGCGGCGGCACCTTCGACATCTCGATCCTGGAGATCGGCGATGGCGTGTTCGAGGTGAAGGCGACCAACGGCGACACCTTCCTCGGCGGCGAGGACTTCGACCTGCGGCTCGTCGACTACCTGGCCGACGAGTTCAAGAAGGAGCAGGGCGTCGATCTGCGCAAGGACAAGCTGGCCCTGCAGCGCCTGAAGGAAGAGGCCGAGAAGGCCAAGAAGGAGCTCTCCACCACGGCCCAGTACGAGGTGAACCTGCCCTTCATCTCGATGAACGCCTCCGGGCCGCTGCACCTGAACATCAAGATCTCCCGCTCCAAGCTGGAAGCCCTGGTCGACGACCTGATCACCAAGACCATCGGGCCTTGCGACCAGGCGCTGAAGGACGCGGGCCTGAAGAAGAGCGACATCGACGAGGTGGTCCTGGTCGGCGGCATGACCCGCATGCCCAAGGTCGTCGAGGTGGTGAAGGAGTTCTTCGGCCGCGAGCCGCACAAGGGCGTCAACCCCGACGAGGTGGTGGCGCTGGGCGCGGCGATCCAGGGCGGCGTGCTGCAGGGCGACGTCAAGGACGTGCTGCTGCTGGACGTGACCCCGCTGACCCTCGGCATCGAGACCCTGGGCGGCGTCTTCACGCCCCTGATCGAGCGCAACACCACCATCCCGACCAAGAAGAGCCAGACCTTCTCCACCGCCGACGACAACCAGAACGCGGTGACCATCCGGGTCTTCCAGGGCGAGCGGCCGATGGCGGCGGACAACAAGATGCTGGGCCAGTTCGACCTGGTCGGCATTCCGCCGGCGCCGCGTGGCATGCCGCAGATCGAGGTCACCTTCGACATCGACGCCAACGGCATCGTCAACGTCGGGGCCAAGGACAAGGCCACGGCCAAGGAGCAGTCGATCCGCATCCAAGCCAACGGCGGCCTCTCCGACGGCGACATCGACCGCATGGTCAAGGACGCCGAGGCGCACGCCGCCGAGGACAAGCGCCGCAAGGAGCTGGTCGAGGCCAAGAACCACGGCGACGCCCTGATCCACTCGACCGAGAAGGCGCTCGGCGAGCACGGCGACAAGGTCGGCGCGGCCGAGAAGACCGCCATCGAGACGGCGATCACCGAGCTGAAGTCGGCGCTGGAGGGCGAGGATGTGTCCAGCATCCAGGCCAAGACCCAGAGCCTGACCCAGGCGGCGATGAAGCTGGGCGAGGCCATGTACAAGGCCCAGGCCGCCGCCGCCGGCGCGGAAGCTGGCGGGACCGCGGCCGAGGAAGGCGTCGTCGACGCCGAGTTCGAGGAAGTCTCCGACGACAAGAAGTCGGCCTAAGGGACCTCCAAAGTGGGATCGTCCGCATACGTGACGGTTTGTCCCATGGCGACGGGCGCCGAGTCAGGCATCATGCCCGAATTGGGGAACGTCGCCGCCGCCTTCGGGCAAAAGCGCCCGCCTCGCGCAACAAGCCTTGCAGCGGGGCGGGCGATGTCCCACTTCCACATTACCGAATGTTCAGTATGAGACGCCGGGGCCGCTGACGTTTCCATGCGCGACTACTACGAAATCCTCGGGGTCACCCGTGAAGCCGACGACGCGGGGCTGAAGAGCGCCTTCCGCAAGCTCGCCATGGAGCATCACCCCGACCGCAACGGCGGCTGCCCGGACGCGGCCTCGCGGTTCAAGGAGATCAACGAGGCCTACTCGGTGCTCTCCGACAAGCAGAAGCGCGCCGCCTATGACCGCTTCGGCCATGCCGGTGTGCAGGGCGGCAATGGCGGCGCGGGCTTCACCGACGTGCACGACATCTTCAACGAGGTGTTCGGCGACGTCTTCGGCGAGATGTTCGGGCGCCAGCAGCAGCGGCGTCCGGCCGGTCCCACCCGCGGGGCGGACCTGCGCCACGACCTTGAGATCACCCTGGAGCAGGCCTACGCCGGCGCCGACGTCGAGGTGAAGGTGACGACCGCGCTCGCCTGCGACGACTGCGCCGGCTCGGGCTGCGCGCCGGGCGCCAATCCCACGAGCTGCGTCAGCTGCGCCGGCCTCGGCCGGGTCCGCGCCAGCCAGGGCTTCTTCACCATCGAGCGCACCTGCCCGCGCTGCGGCGGCGCCGGGCGCGTGGTGCTGGATCCGTGCAAGGCCTGCCGCGGCCACGGCCAGGTGCGGCGCGAGCGCACCCTGCAGGTGCGCATCCCGGCCGGGGTCGACGACGGCGCCCGCATCCGCCTCACCGGCGAGGGCGACGCCGGCCAGCGCGGCGGCCCGCGCGGCGACCTCTACATCTTCCTCTCGGTGAAGCCGCACGAGCTCTTCGAGCGCGACGGTCTCGACCTGCTCTGCTCGGTGCCGGTGCCCATGGCCATCGCGGCGCTGGGCGGCGCGGTGGAGGCGCCCTGCCTGCTCGGCGGCGACAACTGCGACGGCGAGTGCAGGATCGAGGTCAAGGTGCCCGAAGGCGCCCAGACCGGCCGCACCGTGCGCCTGAAGGGCCGCGGCATGCCCTCGCTGCGCTCCCGCGAACGCGGCGACCTGGTGGTGGAGCTGTTCATCGAGACGCCGACCAAGCTCTCGTTGCGCCAGAAGGAGTTGATGCGCGAGTTCGCCGGCCTCTGCGGCGAGCAGCAGCACCCCCGCAACGCCGCCTTCTTCCACAAGGCCCGCCGCTTCTGGGACGGCATCACCGGCGGCGAAGCCCGCAGCTGCTAGACCCGTCCCGGCCGCTTCGCTCCCGGGACCCTGAAGCTCAGTGAGTTCAGTCGAAGCCGCTGAGTTCGCACCAAGTCTCCAGCGGGTCGCGGCGGGTGCGCCAGCCGTTGATCGGGGCGGTCTCGTCGGCGTAGCCGAGCGCCATACCGGAGAACAGCATGTGGTCGTCGGGCAGGCCCACGAACTGGGCGACGGTTTTCGGGTAGCGGGCCCAGTACTCCTGGGCGCAGGTGGCCAGACCCTGTTCCACCGCCAGCAGCATGAAGGTCTGCATGAACATGCCGACGTCGGACCACTGCGGCGGCCCCACCTTGCGGTCGAGGCAGAAGAACAGGCCCACCGGGGCGCCGAAGAAGTCGCCGTTCTTGGCCAGCTGCCGGAAGCGCCCCGGCCGGTCGTCGCGGCCGACGCCGATCGAAGCGTAGAGGTCCTCGCCGCAGACGTAGCGGCGGGTGCGCATCGGCTCCCAGAGGTTGGGCGGATAGACGTCGTACTCCGGCTCCTCCATCGGGGTCGTGGCGATCAGCGCCTTGAACTGCGCCAGCGGGGCGCCGGCGAGGACGTGGACGCGCCAGGGCTGCAGGTTGCCGCCGGACGGCGCCCAGGCCGCGGTCTCCAGCAGGCCGGCGATTAGCTCTTTGGACACCGGGTCAGGTTTGAATGCGCGAGTTGAAATCCTCCGGCGCACGGCTTCGGCGACGTCCATGACCCCTCGGCTCCGACTTGACGCGGCAACCCCGCGCGCCGCATCGCTAGCATCGGGCGGCGCGGTGACGAAGGACGAACATGGCTAACCGTCCCGCCCGGCCCGGCGGCTTCCGCTGGGGCCGGCTCTTCGCCAACCTGTTGCTGACGGGGCTCGCGGTGCTGGCGATCGGGCCGGTGCTCGCGGTGGTCGTCTACCGCTTCGCGCCGCCGCCGGTGACCATCCTGATGCTGCAGCGGATGGCGGCCGGCCAGGGGCTGGATCACCAGTGGCGCCCGCTGGCGCAGATGTCGCCGGCTTTGCCGCGCGCCGCCATCGCCGCCGAGGACGCGCATTTCTGCGAGCACCACGGCTTCGATTTCCAGGCCATCTCCAAGGCGATGCGGCACGACGAGCGCGACCCGAACCGCGTCCGCGGCGGCTCGACCATCAGCCAGCAGACCGCCAAGAACGTCTTCCTGTGGCCGGACCGATCGTGGGTGCGCAAGGGTTTCGAGGCCTATTTCACCGTGCTGATCGAGGCGATATGGGGCAAGCGCCGGATCATGGAGGTCTATCTGAACACGGTGGAGATGGGCCCCGGCGTCTACGGCGTCGAGGCCGCCGCGCAGCACTATTTCCACGTCAGCGCCAAGGACGTGAACCCGTTCCAGGCCGCCCGCCTGGTCGCCATCCTGCCCAGCCCGCTGAAGTGGCAGGCCGTGGATCCGGGCCCCTACGTGCGTCGCCGCTCGGGCCGCATCGACGCCGGCGAAGGCGCGGTGAGCCGCGAGGGCGCCGCGGACTGCCTGTCGTAGCGATGCGCCGGCTGCTGCGTCCCGATCAGATCGACTTCAGCGACGGCGCCAGCACGCCGGTGGTCTCGGGCTCGTTCCGCTTCGTGCTTCCGGTGCCGGCGTGGCCGGATGGCGGCGAGCCGCTGGTCGACCGCGAGGGCAATGCGATCGAGGGGCGCGGCGTGGCGTTCCTCGATCCGGATGACAATTGCTGGGAGGTCGCGCCCGGCGACGGCAGCGCCGTCATCCTCTTCGGCCCGGTCACCGAATCCGTGGCCGCGGCGCTTTCCCGCCGCATCGCCGAGCTCGCCGCGACGCCCGACGCGCTGAGCCCCCAGCAGCTGAGGATGTTGATCGCCTTCGCAGTCGGCGAGCTCGGCGTCCGCGCCTCCTACGCCAGCAGCAAGGCCGTGGTGGCGGACACCATGACCGCGGAGCCGGCGGCTGTGGCGAGCGGCTGCGGACTGCATCGGCGGCGGGCCGACCAGGTCTGCCGCGCCGTCCATGTGCCGGGCGACGGCGCCTTCCTGGGCCCGGCGGCCTCGCCGCAGCGGTTCAGGGACGGGGCGGTCATCCTCAAGCACGGCGACAGCGTGCGGCTGGTGCAACCGACCTCGTTCGAGGCCGGCTACCGGTTCCTGGACGGCCGCCCGGCGCGCATCGCCGAACTGGCCTCGCAGTCGCCTCAGTAGCGGTAGACGCTGGCCTTCCAGTGGAAGGCGCTGAGGGAGGCGACGCAGTCCATGCGGCTGACTTCGTCGCGCAGCCAGGCGCGGCCGTCGGCCAGCTTCATCACCCGCAGGGTCGGCGCGCCGCCGGCCTCCACGCTCACCAGGTCCCCGACCTGCACAGCGGCCTGGGCGGCTTGGTCCAGCAACACCCAATCGACGCGCATCTTCACTGCTCCTGCCTGTCCTTTCGAGCGCCTGGATGGCGTCCGATGGAGTGAGAGAGTGCGACAGCCCGGCTGAGCTGAGCCTGAGGGGCGCGTTCAACGGCCGTTCATCGGCGGAAGGGCGCGCGGAAATCAGCGCCTCAGGCGGACGAAAATTTCGAGGGTCGTTGGCGGCGGCAAGGGTGGCGGCGGGCGCCGCGAGGGGCCTCGGCGGGCTTCCTGGGCCCGGCGCGGCATCAGTTGACGATGCGGGTGGTGTCGTTGACGAACTTGTCGGTCAGGGTGGTGAAGCCGGTGGCGATCTGGGACGAGCTGGCGGCCTGGAAGTAGTAGCCGGGCGAGGCGCAGGACGAGAGCGCCGCGCTGATCGCGCTCGGCGAGCTGGGGCCGCCCGGATAGATCACGTGGCGGACGGTCTTCTCGTAAGGCGAAACGTTGGGATCCTGGCCGGTCAGCGGCACGTAGGGCGTCTCCAGCACCGCCAGGATGACGCCGTTGGCCTTCAGCTGGGCGCACTGGCTGGCGTTGATCGACGTGGCGTAGCCGCCGTAGCAGGTGGGGTTGTAGCTCCACGCCGGGTCACTGCCCCAGCTCGTGCACGACCAGTTGTTGCTGCGGTCGGACTGCAGGCCGTCGGTGACCAGGATCAGGAACTTGAACGGCGAGGCGGCGGACGTCCCGTTGCCGTTGACGCCGACCTGGCTGATCACCTGGCCCATGGCGGCGGCCATCCAGGTGTCGAGGCCCGGGCTCACCTGGCCGATGGCGCCGAGCGCGCCGGTGAAGTCGGTGTTGGGCGAGCCGTAGCTGTGCAGCGAGGTGTCGAAACTCATGACGTTGAACACCATGGTGTTCTGCGGCCCGGTGGCCGCTTGCGACTCGCTCTGCAGGTGGTTGATCAGCCCCTGGGCGGCCTGGATCATCACGTCGAAGCGGGTGGTGGCGCCGGCCGTGTGGGCGTTGGTCAGGCCGGTGGCGATGTCCGACGGCTGGGTATTGCCGCCGACGTCGTGGCAGGCGAAGGCGCAGGGCGGGTTGTCGCCGCCGGTGTAGGGCGCCGGATCGCCCGGCTTCACCTGGGCCCAGTTGGCGCTGACCCAGTTGGAGATGGTGGTCACGTCCTGCTGGGTGGCGCCCACGATCATCGAGGCCGAGGAGTCCATCAGCAGATTGACCTGCAGGGTGACGCCGAAGTTGATCGAGGTGGTGGTGGAGGCGTTCACCGGGATCATCGCGCCGGACGAGCCGCAGAGCGACGAGAGGCCGAACAGCAGGCAGGTGACGTTGGCGCCGGTCTGCAGGTTGACGGTGTTCATCTGCATCTGACCCTGCGCATCGGTGCAGTCGTTCTGGACCGGCGCGCAGACGTGGAAGGCGCTGAGGCTCGCCCCGCCTTGCTGGAAGTCGGCCTTCAGCATGCCGTTCGCCAGCACCTGCAGCTGGGCCTCGCTCTCACCCGGGTTCTTGGCGACCTCGGTGGCGACGGCGAGCGAGGCGGCGTCGGTCGCGTCCTGCAGCGCGTTCTTGGCCGCGAAGGCGTCGCTGATGTCCACCGCCATGAATGTCAGCACGATCAGGATGACGCCGACCAGGGCGAAGGTGATCGCCACATTGGCGCGGGTGTCCTGCGCGAAGCGTCGGATCGACAGGCGGGGCACGGCGGCGGGTCCAGGGCTCTCGGGGAACCGGGCCCCCGTTCTAGCCGCACAAGGTTAAGCTCCCGTCTTCACGCCACCTCGCTGACCGGCGAGCGCGCGCCGAGGCCGCGGGCCGTCGTATCGACGGCGCGGAAGAGCGCCTCGGCCGAGATCGGCTTGGTCAGGTGACCGTCGGCGCCGGCGGCCTTGGAGGCCGCGGCGTGCTCCGGCATGGCGTTGGCCGTCAGCGCGTAGATTTGGGTGCGGAGCCCGCCCGCCGCCGCCTCCCGCTCCCGGATGCGGCGGATGGCGGTCAGCCCGTCCATCACCGGCATCTGCATGTCCATCAGCACCAGGTCGAAATCGCCGCGGGTCCAGGCCTCCACCGCCTGGGCGCCGTCCTCGACGCAGGTAAGATCGACGTCCACCGATTCCAGGATCAGCTGCACCACCCGCCGATTGGTGGGATGGTCCTCGGCCAACAACACCTTGAGCGCGGGCCGCGCCCCGTTCAGCGCCTCGATCGGCGCATCGGCTTCGTGGGCGGCGGCCGGCTCGGCCGAGCGGCTCAGCGGCAGCGACAGGGTGAAGGTCGCCCCTTCGCCGGGCGCGCCGGCGGCGTCCAGCGATCCGCCCATGCGCTCGGCCAGCGAGCGGGAGATGGCGAGGCCGAGGCCGGTGCCGCCGTAGCGACGGGTGATGGAGCCGTCAGCCTGCTCGAAGCGTCCGAACAGCCGGCTCTTGGCAGCCTCGTCGAAGCCGATGCCGGTGTCCTTGACCCAGATCCTGGCCTCGATCCCCTGCGGCGTGCGCAGCGCCGAGGCGCCGATCCGGACCTCGCCGCTGGGCGTGAACTTCACCGCGTTGGCGACCAGATTGGAAAGCACCTGGCGGATGCGCGCCGCATCGCCCAGGAAGACGCCCTGGATGTCCGGCGCCGGATCGACCATCAGGCCCAGGCTCTTGGCCTCCGCGCTGGGCTGGAAGAGGGCGCCGACATCGGCCAGGCAGCGGCCGAGGTCGAACGGCTGGCTGGCCAGCACCAGGCGTCCCGATTCCACCCTGGCCAGGTCGAGCACGTCGGAGAGCAGCGCCTCCAGGGTCTGGGCCGAGCTCTCGATCAGCCCCACCATCTCGCGCTGGCCGCCGTCGAGGGGAGTTCGCGCCAGGGCGCTGGCCACCCCCATCACGCCGTTGAGCGGCGTGCGGATCTCGTGGCTCATGTTGGCGAGGAACTCGCTCTTGGCCCGGTTGGCGGCCTCGGCCGCCTCCTTGGCCTTGGCCAGCGCAAGCTCCGAGCGCTTCTGCGTGTCGATGTTGCGCAGCACGCCGACGGTCTTCTCGATCTTGCCGTGCTGGTCGCGAATCAGCTCGGTGGCCGACTGGACCCAGACGTGCGGCGCGTTGGGCTGCAGCATCCGGAAGGTGGCCCGGTAGGGGACGCCCTCGCGCTCGTAGCGGTCCCAGGCAGCCTTGGCCTCGGGCAGGTCGGCCGGGTGGATTCCGTACCAGATGTCGCGCTGGAGGTCCTCGTAGCCGCGCTGCTCGCCCGGATCGTCGAGGACGATGGGGCCGGCGTTGTTCACCCGCCGCTCGCGATGGTCGAGCTCCCACATGGAGAGCTCGCCGATTTCCAGCGCCAGCTTCAGGGTCTGTTCCGAGCGGCGGACGCTGTCCAGCGCCTCCACCATGTCGGTGATGTCGTAGGTCATGATCAGCAGGCCGCCGATGCGCCCCCGCAGATCGCGCCAGGGGGTGATCTCGGCCCGCACCCACGGCGCGGCGCCGTCCGGCAGCCGCAGGCGAGCTCGCTGCGAGCGGATCACCTGGCCTTTCAGCGCCTGTTCGAGGCGCCCGGCCAACAGAGACTGAGTGCCGGGGAAGACATCGTAGAGGCAGCGGCCGCGGACCTCCATGTCGCCCAAGCCCATGTCGGAACGCCACTTTTGGCTGTTCTGCAGCACGCGAAGCTTGCGGTCGGTCATCACCAGGGCGACCGGCGCGCATTCGACGACCCGCGCCAGCACCGTGTTGGAGGCCCGCAGCCTGGCCTCGGTGGCTTTCAGCGCCTTCATCGCCCGCCGGCGCTGCCACTCCTGGGCTACCAGCGCGGCGAGATCCTCCAGAGCCGCGGCCAGCTCTGGGTCGTAGGCCATGGGCTTGCGGTCGAGAATCGAGATCGCGCCAACGCGGCTGCCGTCGGAAAGCACGACCGGGGCGCCGGCGTAGGCGCGAAGCTGTGCGTCACCGTAGACGAACGGATTGCCGTCGAAGCGGCGATCGGCAGTCAGGTCCTCGACCCAGAAGACGCTGTCGCCTTCGACGGCGTAGCGCACGAAGGAGAGCTCGCGCGACACCGGCGGCATCCCCTCGCCGTCGGTGAGGCCGGCGATCCAGATCTGCTCGGGGCCGACGATGCTCACGTGGGCGATGGGGGCGCCGCTCAGGCGCTGGGCGGTGCGGGCGATCCGTTCGAAGACGGGACGCGCCTCCTCAAGATCGACCGCCCGGATGGCGCGCTGCCGCGCCCGTTCCTCGCTGGACCCTTGCGCGGGTCTCTTGCTCATGTGTGGCCCCGGAGATTTCGGTTTTCCGCGCCAGGATGGGGTAGTCCGCTTAAATATTCGTGCCCGTCAAAATCTCGGATGACGCCGCCTTATGGCGGTGACGGGTCCGTCTCAGCCGCCCCTGACGCCGCCCGATCCGTCCAGCGTGCGCTCGCCGGTCCAGCGCAATTCGGCGGCGGCGTCGAAAACGAGCAGGTGCGGATTGCGGATCGACCGCCAGAACGCCGGTGGCAGGTCGTCGGTAAGAGCAGCTAGCAGGTGGCTGAGCACACCGCCGTGGGAGCCGACGGCGATGGCGCGGCCCGGACGGGCGGTCGCCACCCGCGCCAGGCCGGCCCGGAAGCGGGCCAGGCAAGCGCGGCCGGTCTCACCGCCTTCCAGGCTGAAATCGAGGTCGGCGTGCATGCGCCGCACGGCCTCCTCGACCGCGGCCGGATCGGCGATCCAGCCGCCCAGCTGACGTTCGCGCAGGTCCTCGTCGACCTCGATCGGCAGCCCCGCCGCCTCGGCGTAGGGGCGCAGGGTCTCGACGGCGCGCAGGTAGGGGCTGGAGGCCAGCGCGTCGACGCCTAACTCGGCCAGGACCGGCGCGAGGGCCGCCGCCTGCGCCCGGCCCTTGTCCGACAGCGGCCAGTCGCGCTCCGGCAGGCCGGGGTCCGGCGCGCTCTGGGCGTGGCGGACCAGGATCAGGGTGGTCATGAGCCGGCCAGCGCCTTCAGCCGGTAGAGCGCGTCCATGGCCTCGCGGGGGCTCATGCCGTCGGGCTCGAGGTCGGCCAGCGCCTGCTCCACCGGGCCGGGGCCGGACCGCGCTGGAGCGGCGGGTGCGCTGGCGGCGAAGAGCGGCAGCTCGGCCAGGTCCTGGTGGGCGACGGCTTCGCTTTCCAGCCGGTCCAGCACCTGACGGGCTCGCGCCACCACCGCGGGCGGCACGCCGGCCAGCTTGGCCACCTGGACGCCGTAGGAGCGGTCGGCGGGGCCGGGACCGGCCTCGTGCAGGAACACCAGGTCGCCGTTCCATTCCTTGGCCCGCAGCGACAGGTTGGAGACGTGCGCCAGCCGCTGCTCCAGGCTCGCCAGCTCGTGGTAGTGGGTGGCGAAGAGGGCGCGGCAGCGGTTGACGTCGTGCAGGGCCTCGGCGCAGGCCCAGGCGATGGCGAGGCCGTCGTAGGTGGCGGTGCCGCGGCCGATCTCGTCCAGGATCACCAACGAGCGCGGCGTCGCCTGGGTGAGGATGGCGGCGGTTTCCACCATCTCGGCCATGAAAGTGGAGCGCCCCCGCGCCAGGTCGTCGCCGGCGCCGACGCGGCTGAACAGGCGGTCGACCACGCCCAGCCGCAGTGACCGGGCCGGGACGAATGAGCCGGCCTGGGCGAGGATGGCCATGAGGGCGTTCTGGCGCAGGAAGGTCGACTTGCCGGCCATGTTGGGGCCGGTGACGATGGAGAGCCGCGGGCCCGCATCGCCGGCCGCGTCGAGGCGGCAATCGTTGGGGGTGAAGGGATCGCCGGCGCGCCGCACCGCCCCCTCCACCACCGGATGGCGCGCGGCCTCCGCCTCGAACGCCAGCGAGCGGTCGACCTT
>Ga0302326_10026078_pt1 | contig 11829 bp, 8 predicted proteins | sample Palsa_T0_3_FD_202264 | JGI IMG/M metagenome (GOLD analysis project Ga0302326, IMG submission 202264) | Peat permafrost microbial communities from Stordalen Mire near Abisko, Sweden - Palsa_T0_3 | ecosystem: Environmental > Terrestrial > Soil > Palsa > Peat permafrost | place: Sweden: Abisko... | reverse complement strand
CAGCAGCTTGTACGGCAAGTTTGGTTCCTTGCCTTCCAGGAGTGCCGTCAAGGCGGTCCAGATGGCATCCGCGCTGGGCGGACAACCGGGGAGGAAATAGTCGATTTTGACGAACTCATGAGATGGGTAGACGCGATCCAGAAGCAGCGGCAAATCTTCGTCGTCCGGAATCTGACTGACACCCGCGAGCAAAGGACCGTTGACATAGCCTTCCTCCAGGCACTCGCGCAAGCCAACGAAGTTGCGCATGGCGGGGATGCCGCCGGTAATGGCGCAGGCTCCGACAGAAACGAGTATCCGGCAGTGTTTGCGAAACTCGCGCAGTGTGTGAACGTTATGCTCGTTCGAACAACCGCCTTCCACCAGACCCACATCCACTTGGCAATCGAATTCTTTTTTGTCGTCCAGCGGCGACTTATCAAGGTCGACGAGTTCAACCAGCTCGATGAGCCGGTCGTCGATATCCAGCAGAGACATATGACAGCCAAAGCAGCCGGTTAAACTGCACGTCGCTAGTTTTGGTTTGGGCATAGAGGCTTTCTACTTCGCGCGCCGGGCTTCTATCTCGCTGCCTATGGGCTTTTCGTCGTATCTGCGTCTGCCCTCGGGAACCTGATAACCGCTGCGCTTAATCAAGATGCACCCAACAGGGCACACCTGGGCGGCCTTGTCGGCAGCCTTTAGGGCGGTGTCGTCCAAACGGCCTGCAATACCAATACTCAGTAGCGTGTGTATGCCGCGGCCTTCAAAACCAAACACGCTCTTGCCGTCCTCCGTTCTCGATGCCCGGATACAGCGGGAACAGAGAATGCAATGATTCCGATCAATGAAAATATCCGGATGAGTCGCATCGATTTTGCGCTCAGGCCACAGATATGGTGTTTGCGGCGCTTCCATACCGAGCCGGTAACCAAGCGCTTGTAGCTCGCAATCGCCACTTTTCTCGCACGAAGGGCAGATGTGATTGCCTTCCACAAACAGCATTTCAATGAGCGTGCGGCGGTCTCCGTTCACTTCCGGCGTGTTGCTTTCGATCACCATGCCGGCGACAGCGGCCATGGTGCAGGCGCTGGCGCGGCGGCCATCGATATTGCAGCTGCAGACGCGGCAATGGCCGGCCGGCTCAAGATCCGGATGGTAACAGAGCCGGGGAATATAGATGCCCGCGGCATCACAAGCTTCAAGGATTGTTTGCCCATGCTGGGCCTCAACTTTGAGGCCATCGATCGTAAAAGTCAATTTGTCCTGGCTCACGCATCCTTCTTTTCACTCTTTTCACTTTGCCGGATGGCCAGCGCTTCGGCCGTTGCTTCGCTCAAAGTCACGCGAGGCACAAACGTCTCCGGCTGGAGCCTCGCCTCATACAGCTGCGGAAAATTCCGGATGGTGGTGAGAATCGGATTCACAGACGACTGTCCCAGGCCACACCGGCTCATGCGCATCACAGTATTGGCTAATGTCTCCATGGCCACGACGTCCGAAAGCGTGCCGCGGCGCGCGACGATCTTTTCTAACTGTTTTTTTAGCAACGTGGTTCCAACACGGCACGGCGTACACCACCCACAGGACTCGTCGACGAAGAAATCGGTAAACTGGAGCGCGATGTCGAGCACGTCCCGGCCGGGGCCGAACACCATCATCGAGCCGCCTGTGGCTAAGTCCTCAAAGGCAATACGACGTCCGAAATCTTTTGGAGCCACCGATTGGCCCGATGGACCTCCAACCTGCACAAATACCGCCTCGGGGGCGCCAACTAAATCGAGGAATTCGTTGATAGTGACACCAAATGCCACTTCGTAAACACCCGGACGCGGACAATCGCCCGAAACACTGAGCAACTTGGTGCCGGTCGATTCCGGCGTTCCATAGGTAGTAAACCAATTGGATCCGCGCTCGAGGATTCGAATGGCGCACGCATAGGTCTCAACATTGTCGACGGCGGTGGGCTGTTCGAGGTAGCCATGGTCGGTAGGAAAGGGCGGCCGATCGCGCGGAGCGCCCCGCTTACCCTCCAGGGATTCGAGCAGAGCCGATTCCTCCCCGCAGATATAAGCACCCGCGCCGAGCTGAATTCGAATGTTGAAATCAAACCCCTCGTGGCCGCAAACATTACAGCCGAGAAGTCCTGCCTTCGATCGATCGTCAAGCACGCGCTGCAGAGGCTCCCACAGATAGGCGTACTCACCCCGCAGATAAACGATCCCGTCTTTGGCACCGATTGCATAGGCTGCTATCGTCATGCCATCGAAGACCAAGTCCGGCTTGTCAATCAGCAGTAGTCGATCCTTAAACGTCCCAGGCTCACCTTCATCGGCGTTGCAGACGACGTAGTGCGCTTTACCTTTCGCCCCCCGGCAATATTTCCATTTGAGGGCAGTGGGAAATCCAGCACCACCCCGGCCTCGTAACTTTGCCTTAGAGATTTCTTTGATGACGTCTTCCGGAGAGAGCGTCAAAGCCGCACGGATTCCATCGCCGGTTTTGGCAGCCTCCTGAGAGAAGATCACCGGTCCAGCTTGCGTTAGGCTCGGCCGGACACCCGCATTTTGCAACTTCGCAGGGTCGCCCTGGAGGCGTAGCGCACTAACAATGGCGGGAACATCGGCGGGTTTCAACGAATTGAAGACTGTGGTATTGATCAACGCCGAAGGTTCTTGATCGGCCATTCCGATATCACTGGTCCATTCCACCGTGAATTGATTGTCGGGCGATGTGCCACCGAGCGGTGCGCCCGTGGCTGCGCAGAAGGCGTATGCCACATCCGCCGCCCCCTTCATGAGGGAAACCGGCGTCTTCGAAAGGCGGATTTGAAAGCGGCCCTTGGGCGTTCGATTCAGGAAGGCATAGAACGAGAGCGTGTCCTCTACTTCCACCGCCGGCATTCTAAGACCAACCGCGATTGCCTGGAGTGCATCATTGGAAACGAACCCGTAGTTTTGCCGCACAGCCTGGAGAACATCCAAAAGCCTGGTTCGATCATTGCCGGTATCGCGGATGATCTCCTCAATGGTAGTCATTCGTTCAGCGATCAATAGAAGCTCCTAAGCGTTATTTCGCTATCGGACGACATGCAGGAGCACGTTATGGGCCAGTGATTTGCCTGTCCCTGTGCATTTTCTAGCGCCGGGCAGCGACGGCGGAATGTCAAGTGACCAAATACCGTCGCTGACGCAGACTTGCCCTGCAAATCCCAGATATGGTGGTGGCGCAGACGGTTTCGTCTGCGGTTTTCTTTAACGCCTATGACTTGCTGAGGCGGCCTCACGGACTAAGATGCCCATCTTCGGATGGCTCGGTTCCATTGTTGGTGTCAGGCCGTGTGCGCGCAGCGATTCACTGCATGTAGGGCCAATGGAAGCAATAAAAGTTTTGCCGAACGCCTCAAGTACCTTCTCGCGTTTCCCTTGTTGCTCGGCGAATTCCAGCACGTGGTCAATCTGCACGCCGGTTGTGAAAATCACAACCTTGAATTGGCCTGCGATCAGCATCTCAACCGCCTCAACCAGCGGCTCAGTGTCTTCCGGCAACGCCCATTGATAAACGGGTACGGCTGCGACACTGCGGCCCTGCGCAGCCAGGCCGGAGAGCAACTCAGGATTGCTTCGCCCATACTCCTGCACTGCGGCCGACCTTTCAGGGCGTCCCGCAATCGCTTCCAGCAGTTCGCGCCAAGTGTTGGGTTCGGGCACCGTGACAGCGATGGGTACCTGCCATTCACGCAGCACCGCAACAGGCTTGGGGCCGCGCGCCACAACCGTGAGTTTGCGCAGGGCTTCCAGGAAAAGGCTTTCCGCTTCGCGCGTCGCCAAAACCCGCTGCAATAGCCGTGCCCCCACGCCGGTCAGGAAAATGACCATGTCAAACCCGCCCGCGTAAAGCTTGCCGGCGAATTCAAAAGCGCTCGGATTCTGCTCCAGCGGCACCTCCCGCAAAGCCGGAGCCACAAACGGTATGCCCCCGTTGATGCGAATGAGTTCCGCCATTTCCTTCGCGCGGCGGCTCTCAAACGCGAGAACGTTGCTGTTGCCGAAAGACATAAAAAATGGTAACCCAAATTACTTGATAGGATATGTATACAGGGTGCTATGAAACTGAGTACGCGTGCGCTTCTCGCCGGCTTGCTGATCGGTGTGGGCATGATGAGCGCTTCGGCGCAACAGACGCAGGACACCCGGCCGCCCGACGTTTTCCTGGATAATCACCGCCCCTTAAATCCGAAGAAGGAAAAGAATCCCACAACCCGCACCGTAACCGGGCAGGTGGTGGACGATTCCGGCCAACCGCTGGAAGGAGCGCTCGTGACGCTGCTTGACGACAAAACAAAAGAACGCCACGAGTACTTCACAAAAAAAGACGGACGGTACAAGTTCGAAGACCTGAGTTTTTCCGTCGATTATCAGTTGAAAGCGAAATGGAAAAATCTGGTGAGCGACGAGCGAAAGCTAAGCCAGTACGACCACACCGCCCGCATTGTTCGTCTGCTGGAGGTGACGACGCCGGAGGGAGCGCCGCCACCAGCGAGCGAGGCTAAGACCGATAAACCCAAGTCTTAACGTTTGCAAAGATCCGGATAGTATTTCTTCAGCGCATTCACCTTCGGCAAGTCGTTGTACACGATATACGGATAGGTCGGGTTGTTTTGCATGAAGTGCTGGTGATGCGCTTCCGCCGGGTAGAATGCTTTGAGCGGAACCACCTGGGTCACAATCCGATGCGAATATACGCCCGCTTCTTGTAGCTGCTGGATGTACGCTTCCGCCACCTTCTTCTGATCGTCATTCGCATAGAAGATAACGGATCGGTATTGTGAACCCCAGTCTGGCCCTTGACGATCTTTCTCGGTGGGGTTGTGGGCCACCGAAAAGAAGATCTTCAACAACTGGCCATAAGTAATCTGCGCCGGATCGAACGTCACTTCAACCGATTCGGCATGGCCGGTGTTGCCTTCACTCACCATCTCATAATGAGCCGTCGACTTCTCACCGCCGGAATATCCTGCGACCGCCGTTTTCACGCCCTTGACTTTTTCGTAAACGCCCTCGACGCCCCAGAAGCACCCTCCGGCGAATACGGCAATTTGTTCGCCCGTAGCCGGTGCCACGTCAACGGCTGGATCTGGGAACACTTTCTCGGACGCGGAAAGCAAACACGCTGCCGCCAGAAACAAACCAAAGAAACCCATTACTTTTCCATTAAACATAGGAAGCACCCTTTCACTAGATTGCTCTACTCAATGATTCGCTGCGGAATCTGTAAAAGTTATTAACGCCAACCGGGATTTTTGCCCAAGCTGATGAGATTGGCCAGAATTCGATAAGCCCCAGGCACGCCTTCCGGCAGTTGACGGTACAAAGCATACGCATCGTACACATAGAAGCCCTTCCCATAGCGGGTTAACAGCAGGCCGCCCTTTTGCGGCTCTTGCTCGGGATCGTGTGTTTCCAGTAGCGCCTGATAATGGTCGTCCCACTTCTGCAGGAAACCGTGGCCGCGCTCTTCTTGCCAGCCATCGAAATCCGCCGTGGTGATTTTGTTCGGCCAGCCAAAAAGCGGGCTCTGCGGCTCGAGGATCTTAACCTGTGACGCTTCATCCACCACCCTGGGTGCGTTGCCGACAGAGAGTGGGTACGGGCCGTAATCGCGATCGAAGTTTTGCACGTTATATTGGACAATCAGCACGCCACCGTTGTTAACGTAGCTCAGCAGGCGGCTGTTAGCGGCGCGTAACTCAGGGCGAACGGCGTAGGCGCGCACACCCAAAACAATCACGTCGAACGCCGAGAGATCGCCATTTTCGATATCGGCGGCTGACAGAATTTGCAATTGAACACCGAGATCCTCGAGCGCGCGCGGCACGTCGTCCCCAGTGCCGGGAAGGAAGCCGACGTGCAAGCCAGGAGCCGTTTTTACGTCTACGCCGACCGCCTTGTAAGTAGCAGGATGGTAGCTCGGATAGGGTCGCAATCCCGTATAGCCAACCAGGCGAAACCCTTCTTCGTAAGTCTTGCCGCCATAATCGGCCACCGCGCGAATCTCATACTTGCCTGCTTGCAGGGAGTGAGGCGTAACTTGAAACGTCAGCGTGGCGGTATCGCCATCGTGACCGAACGAAAAGGGCGCTTGCGCGGGCGACGAATCCCAACCCTCCGGCAGGCGCAAACGAACCGATCCTTTGGCGGGACCCTTGACGTTGCTGCGAAGTTCGCACGAAAAAGCGAAGGACGCGGCGCTGAGGGGCACCGCACCGGCGGATGGAGTAATGGAAACAGAAATGGCAGGCGCCATGATCAGCGGGTCGGCGACAATCCCAATACCGTCCAGCCGTTGATTGGCTTCCACTACGCGCTGTAGCGAAAACTTGACGCCTTTGAAGCTGAGCCGCGCTGAGGCGATGAGCGGATAGGGCGCAAGCGACAAGTTGCGGAAGCGCTCATCCGTGAGGTTGTAATAGGGCTGCTCGCGATTCGGCCGGGTGAAGTACGCTTTGGTTATGGTGGCGTCGTCCGGTGCCGCAACCGCGAATTTGAGACTGCTCTCCGTGCCACCGGCGATTGAACCCGCGGGCGGTTTGTCTGCTTTGATGGCCCACGGTTTACCGTCGGAGGCCATCACCGTTATCTCTTCAATAGCGACATTTTCCGGGCCGTTGTTGTGCAAGTTGGTCTGAACAAGAAATTTCTGTCCAGGAATGGCGATGGAAAACGTGATCGCCTGTGCGCCGCCAAAGCGATTATCCGGCTCTTTTTCCGGCGCGACGACCGCGTCGAATGAGACTTCGAGCGCCAGCGCCAGCGCCTTGGCGAACTGCTTCTCCTTCACGTTCAGTTCGAACGCCACGTCACTCTTGCCGGGCTCTGGCAAAGCGCTGGCATGCACCTGAGCAATCAACTCACGAGTGGCTCGCAGACCGTCTGCTAGCGAAGGAGCGATCTGCGAAGGGCTGCCAGGCCGGTACTTGTCGCAAGCTTCGTCGGCGAGCTTAGCGATGCGCTCCAAGCCGGCCTTCAAGAACGCCGTGTCGCCTGTGGCTAACGAAGCAATACCTGCGAGTGAGGTATCGATCCCGTCATAGAACGAGTTATCTTTGCTGCCCGCTTCGACGCGTGAACCATATCGGTGATAGGCGGCGTTGTATATGCCTTCCGGCGGTGTCGTACCGCCGCCGTTCTGACTTTTTTCAAACCCCCAGCCGGTCCGCCCGATCTGCAAATACGTCAGCCCAGTGGAAGGATCGAAATGGCCTTCCGGAACCTCCAGGTTGGTGGGCGGGCGCTCATTAATCCACGTTTTGTCTACATAATTGCGAAAGCGAATCGGAACGTACTTATCGGTGGCGTAATCGTAAATCGTGTTGTCTTTGGTGGGCGCGAAGAAGGGCACGCGCGCATAGACCTTCCCTGGCGCCCAGGGGCGCAAGCCTTCGCGAATTTGTTCGGGGAAACGCTTGGGATCGGCAGCGGCGACGAAAGCTTCCTGCGCCATTTGGCCGGCGACTTGATGATTGCCGTGGCCGTCCGTGGGTGCGCCGACGAAACTGGAAGTCAAGATCAAGGGCCGAGTCATACGGACCACACGAACGACGTCGGACAAAACCCGTTCATAACCCCATTTGTCGATGGCTTCCTCGCGCGTTTTGGAAAACCCGTAATCGATCACCGTGCCCCAGTATTGGTCGACATCGTAGTAGCGGTCCGCTTGCAGCAGCTCTTGCGTTCGCACCAGACCCAGTTCGTCGTACATATCCGAAGACATGGCATTTTGGCCGCCCTCGCCGCGCGTCAGCGTCATCAAAGACCCGCGCGCGCCGCGGCCCCGCGTTTCAGCAGCGAGCATGCCGCCGTCTTCGTCGTCCGGATGCGCCACGATCATCAAAATACTGGCGCGCGTCCGAATGGCGGCCAAAGCTTGCGAAAGGCCAGCGGCGCCGCGATCGGGAGCGATGGGCAGAGAATTGGGATTCACTTGGGCCAATTCTTGCGGTGTTTGCGCCGCAAGAGCCACGCCCAGGGCCGCGACGGTAAGAAGAAGATAGAAGAGTGACGATTGTTTTCGAAACTTTGCGAGCATTGTCAATAGATTTAATGGTACGCCAGAAGTACAGCCGCTCCCGCTAACGAGTTTTAATTTTGCCTGCGAGGTGAAGGAACGTATCCTTTAAGCCGGGAGGGTCGTCCAACGTAGTGACAGAGGACATTGACCAATGCAAACGAATAAAGCACTGATGGCCATGGTTTTAGGGGTTGCCATGGCGCAACTTGGCTTGAGCCAGCAGAACCCGCCGCCGACACCCCCGCAATATCCCCAGGGACCGCCGCAGAGCCAGACTCCACCCCAGCAGCCATATCCCCAGCAACAGCAGTACCCCCAATATCCGCAGGCGCAGCCGCAATACCCGCCGTCCCAAGGCTATCCGCCGCAAGGGTATCCGGCGGCCAATCAGCCGCCAATTTTGCCGCCGCAGCAATTGGATCAAATGGTCGCGTCAATCGCTCTGTACCCAGATGGTCTTCTGGCCCATGTTTTGACGGCCGCGACTTTTCCTCAGCAAATTCCAGAAGCAGCGGGTTGGGCGAATCAGCACGCTTACCTTCATGGCGAAGCGTTAGCGCAGGCGATTCGGGAAGATAACCTTCCCTGGGACGTCAGCGTGCTTGCTCTGCTGCCGTTTCCTCAGGTCTTGAGCCAGATGGCGCAGTACATGCAATGGACACAGCAACTGGGCGATGCCGTCCTGGCGCAGCGCGGCGATGTCATGGACGCCATTCAGCGATTACGCGCCAGGGCGAATCAGGAAGGTTATCTGCGCGATCCACAATTCACGCAATATGAACGCGTAGAAGTGGCGGGACCCGGCGTCATTCAGATCGACCCAATCGGGCCTGCGTACTACGTGCCTTATTACAATCCGCAAATCTTCTTTGTCGCGCCACGGCCAGGGTTTTATGCCGGCTTTAGTTTTGGCCCGGCCATTACCATTGGCGGCTTTTTCGGCGGTTTTGGCTGGGGCGGCGGCATAGGCTTTGGCTGGCGCGATCATGCCATTCTGTATGGCGGCAATCCGTGGAATCGCGGCTGGGTCGATAGGGGTCGGGTAGTGGTCCGGCCCGGTTTCGAGCCTAACCGCCGTGTCGAGAGCCATGGCTGGGCTCCGGAGCGCCGGGGCGAAGAGCATAGAGAGCGCGAGCACCGCTGATCGTTAGCCAGTAAAGACCCTAAAGAAGACTGCCGTGAGAGTTCATTCGCTCTCGGGCACTCTTTTTGATTTAGGGCGAAGAGGATTCGGCTTGCGCTTGAGCGAGACCGCGCAAGGAAAGTGCGCGCCCTGGCGTGCGCTGCAAGGCAAGTTCAAATTGCCGGCGGGCTTCTTGCGCCCGGCCCCCTTTGAGCAGCAATTCGCCATAAAGCTCATGCGCCGGCTTGAGAGGCGTAGGCGGACCGAATTCGAAAGTAAGGGAGTCTTCTTCCGAGGCGGTTTGGGCGATGATCTGCAGCCCCTCAGCGGGTTTGCCTTCTGCGTAGAGCAGCGCACCCTCCAATTGCTGCAGCATGATTTGCGCAAGCTTCCTCGCGTTCGGCGATTCCGGCATCAACATTGGGCCGTGGGACGCTGAACCGCCTGTTTCGGCCGGCGGCAAATCGATTTGCTTTCTTGCAGCGGCAGCGCAGGCACGCGCCTGTTCCGTTCGACCGTGCGCGAGATGAACGAGTCCTTCGGCGTTGAACACCGAAACCTTGGTGAGCAGGGTTGCATGGGTAAGATCCAACTCCTCCGGAGAGCGGTCCCAATCGCCTGCTTCAATGGCATAAGTGGCACTCATATGCGCCAGCGGCGAAGGCGATTGGATGCCGCGCAGGATTTGGCGGGCGTCGGCAACGCGGCCCTTCTGAAGATAGGCGTATTCGAGCCAAAGCAGCGAGTGATAATTGCGTTCGGCAGAGGACAACCCCTTGCGCTTCACGCGTTCGTCAGCCACCGCAACCGACGCCTCGTTAGCAGCGATCGCTTCGTCCCACATGCCCAAGGCGAAAAAGATGTGCGAAGGCATGTGCTGGGCGTGCGAAGCCGATCCGGCGACTTTGCCGTAAACCCGCGCCGGCCGCAAACCCAGCGGAGCGTGAATAGGATCGTCGTAGGCGTGAATCAAATAGTGGATGGCGCCCGGATGCTGCGGATTCTTGGCGAACACTTCTTCGGCAACCGCGGCCGCGCGCATGTAGACGCTGAATTGGCGTTCGTATTGACACGTGCCGAGCAGGGCGACGGCGTACAGACTGGCCGCTTCCAAATCGTCCGGATACTTCTTCATCATGCGCTCCATGGCGTTCGCATAGGCGATGTCGCGAGCCGCTTTATCGCCGCTGCCATAGAGAATCTCAACGGCGCGCAAATAATCTTTTTCCCGTTCCGTGGGTGCCAGAGCCAGACGGGCTTCCGGAGTGGGTGCCAGGCGCGCCAACGCCGCGCGCGCGGCCGGCACATCCTGTTGCACCCAAACCGGATGTGTATAGGTGAGAGCTTCGCCCCAATAAGCCATGGCAAAGGCCGGTTGAAGTTTGCTGGCAGCCTGGAATTCTTCACGGGCATCGGCGTATTCAAAGCTATGCAGCCACAACACGCCTTGCACAAAATGTTGCTGCGCCTCGCCCGAGCCGGATGTGGGAAAGTCAATATGGCCCAAGCTGGCTTGTTGCGCCGACGCGCATAGGCGGAGCGTCAAACAGACCGCACAGAGAGGGAGTTTCATCTGTCCAAGTCTACTCTCAATTCGGTGTCAGACACCTTAATTCATGGGCTATCATCAGGCGAGCGATTCTGGATGCCATGCTCTAAACTTCAACTGCTGATGGCCTTGGCGTTCTTTTGCCGCGCGTCACCGCCCGTCCAGTTGACGCCCCAACCACAGAAATTCCGCACGTTTTATGCCTTCAATGACGCCGCAGTTCCAAAGAAACTGAACGAACCTGCCGTTCAGGTGAAGGGCGGCGTAGCGGCATCGGACGGGGCAGTTTGGTACGCCACCGACCGGGGTGTGATACGTGTCGACACCCGCGCCGCGCCGCGCCATCGCAACCAATACTTCGCCGGGTTGCGCTACTTACCGGACAGCGATGTCCAGCGAATGGTGCCCGATTCGGCAGCGGGCATGTGGGTGCGCACCCGCACTGGCGTTTCGCATATCGAACTCCGTCCCATGACGCTGGCAGCGAAGGCCGCGATGTTCGAAGACCGCGTGCGGAAGCGGCATGATCGCCACGGCCTCGTCTCTCCCTCTAGCTTGCGCGTCCCCGGCGATCTTTCGACAAACGAACTGCGCGACGACGACAACGACGGCCTATGGACATCTATGTATGCCGCGGCCGAGTGCTTCCGTTACGCTGTGACTAAGTCGCCTGAGGCACTGGCCAATGCGAAGAAGTCTGCGGAGGCTGTGCTGTTTCTGGAAGAGGTGACCGGGGAACGCGGCTTTCCGGCGCGCTCTTATATTCGCAACGGTGAACCGCTGCCGCAGGACGGCCATTGGCACTGGACAACCGACGGCGAGTATTACTGGAAAGGAGACACCAGTTCGGATGAGATCGTTGGCCATTTTTTCTTGTATTCAGTGGCGACAGATCTGCTGCCCGATGCCGCCTTGAAAAAGAAGATCGCCGCTACAACGACGCGGATCATGAATCACATCCTGGACCACGGCTATTACCTGATTGACGTGACGGGCAAGCCTACAACCTGGGGTCGATGGTCGCCGCAATATTTCCACCATGCGCCGGCGGACAGTCCTCTCAACAGCCTGGAGATTCTCAGCTTCCTTAAAAGCGCCACTCATATCA
>Ga0302326_10026077_pt1 | contig 11829 bp, 9 predicted proteins | sample Palsa_T0_3_FD_202264 | JGI IMG/M metagenome (GOLD analysis project Ga0302326, IMG submission 202264) | Peat permafrost microbial communities from Stordalen Mire near Abisko, Sweden - Palsa_T0_3 | ecosystem: Environmental > Terrestrial > Soil > Palsa > Peat permafrost | place: Sweden: Abisko... | reverse complement strand
AGCGGGCGGTCCAATTCGACCGTGCTTCTTGCGCGCGGCACGTTCCATATCGCGGAGAACAAGCTCGATCCTAAGATGTTCAAGAAAGTTCTCTACCGGGGCTATGTCCTTACGATAACCCCGAAGGAAGATGCGGGCTTCTGCATCATGGACAACACGCTCGCCATCGCCGGCCCCACCAGCAGTATGAAGGCAGCCCTCGATCATTACCTTTCCCCTACGCGCGATGCCGGCACGGCGCTGCTGGACCAGGCGCGTGCCGTGCCCCAGCAGTTTCAGGTATGGTCCGTCTCGACCGGCTCTGCGGACTTCCTCGCCAACAGCCTTCCCCACGAGGGCAATGCCGCGAACTTCGGAAAGATCTTCCGGTCCATGGAAAACACGCACTTCGAGGCAGACCTATCCCGTGGACTTAACGCCACGGCGCAAGGGCAATGCAGCACCGAAGCGGATGCGAAAAGCCTGGCCGACGCGGTACGCGGATTGATCGGCTTCGGACGCCTGAGCGTACCTGACAATCAGCCGGAACTGCTGCGGCTTTGGGACGGACTACGAGTCGATCAGAACCAGCGCACGATCACGATTACCGCGAATATTTCGCAGGATCTGATCGACAAGCTGGTACAGTTTTTCCAGAGTTCAGGCGCAAAAGCTACAGGGTCGATCCGCCGCCCTCGCTGACGTAATTGCGATTCCAGGCGGGAATCTCTACAACCACATCGCCTTTTACTACAGCCTGGCATCCCAGGCGCGAGTTCAGTTGAAAATCCGCGGCTAGTTCCACGCGGTCCAGTTCATCGTCATCGGGCTCCGACATATTCTCAACGCCCGATTTCACCACCACATGGCACGTCGTGCAGGCGCAGCTTCCGCCGCAGGCGTGTTCCAGGTGGAAATGGTTGTTCATCGCTATATCTAAAAGCGATTCGGGCTTCCCGTGGTCTTGGTACGGGAGTTTGCCGGACTCAAATTCGAACGTTACGTTCGCCGGCAGAAAGGTTACTTTAGGCACCCTTTCATCATAGCGGGATTACCTGCCGCGCTCCTTCCGAAGCGCGTTCTTAAAGGCCACCTCGCGGTCTTCCACATAGCTTTGATAACCGCGTTCATCGAGGAACGGATTGCTTCCGCCCTGCATCAGGCGGCGGTACTTTTCTTCCATGTTGTAGTACGCGGGGTGGGCGCCCAGGAAGATGTCGCAGCGGAGGGATTTCAATACAGCGAAAGTGTGTTCGTAGTCGGCGACAATGTTGGGATATTTGTCGTTGTAAAGCAGTTTGTAGCCATCGTTCACGTTGGGGCTGCCGACAATCACCACATCACGGTTGGCGATGCGCGTGGTCCAGGTGGTGCAGCCTTTGGTGTGGCCCGCGGTTTTGTGAGCGGTCATGGTAACGCCGCCCAATGTCACTTCCGTGCCGTCGTGCAGAATGCGATCCACTTTCACCGGCGTCCAACGCATGTCTTTGTAATGGAAGTCGCTGACGCCGCCGTCCTCGATTTCCTTCACGTCGCCATCCATCACCATCACCTTGGCGCGTGTTAATTCCTTCATTTTGGCCAAGCCGGCGCAATGGTCATCATGCGCGTGGCTGATCAGAATGATCTTGACGTCTTTCAGGTGATAACCAAGCTTCTCCACGCTGGCCTCAATCAGAGGCACGGTTTCCTCGTAGCTGGGATTAATCAGAATGTGGCCTTCATTCGTCGCAATTAGGTAGCTGGACAGGTAATTCGTGCCGACATAGAACAGGTTTCCGATCACGCGATGCGGTGGAAATGGCTTATTCCACTCGGCGTTATACGACGCAAGGCACAAGGCGGCGGTCATGGCCGCGAACAGTAATCTTTTCACGATGCTTTTATCGTAACAATAGGTCATGCCGCGCATGTGCGCTCTCCTTTTCCTGTTGGCCGCCACTACCGAATACACGGTTCGGCTGCCTGTTCTTAATTCCACGCTCGTTTTACATGCTTCGCAGCGCACGGCCGGGGCGATCGATTCCCTCAAATTCCGTAACAAGGAGTTTGTGGCGCGCGAATGGCAGACGGCGGTCTCGTACGACGGATTCGGAGATTGCCTCAACCCCACCGAAGCCGGTTCTTCGAGCCAACTGCTCGATGCCCGCGTTCAGAATAGCACCCTCGCTACTACCGTTCGCATGGGATATCGGCTGGCGCCCGATGAAGCGTACAAAGCCGCCTGCGGACAGCACAAGGACATACACACAGCCCAAAACAAGGTTGAACTGTCTGATGACACGCTACTTAAGCGCGTCACGGTAGGCTATCGCGACATTCCGAATGTGCTCGATTACCTGATCACGTTCAACGTTGGCGAACCTCATCAATCCGCTGTGATCGAGGCAGTCACCGGCTATATGCCGCCGGAGTTTTCGCTCTGGCTCACCTTCGATCCGGCCACGTTCCAGGTTGCGCCGCTGAGCGGCGGTCCGGGTGAACAACCGCTTCCCGTGATCCTCTCCACCAAGGATCGGCAGTACGCGGTTGGAGTCTATTCTCCGGCTCCCAATGCCGGGTACGGGCGATCCATGAAGTGGAGCTGTGTGTTCCGCCCGTCCGGCGCCATCAAGCCCGGGCCGCTGACTTACCACTGCTTCATCGCGATCGGTACCGTGGAAGAAATCCGTGCCGCGCTGGCGAACCTCATTAAGGGTTGAGCAGTATTTTCAGATACTTCGTGTTGCCGTTCGATACATCGACTTTTTGTATCTTCTGCATTTGATTCAACTCAACCTTGATTGAGTAAGAGCCGCTGGGCAGTGAAATCTGAGCGGGAGTCAGGGAACCCTGCATCCGGCCGTCCACCCAGATGTTGGCGCCCTGCGGCACGGTGCTGATCATGAGCGTCCCGCCGTTGGGATGCATCGTAATCAGCGGAACATCCACCCGCGCGTCGGTCACTTTGATGGGCCGGATCTCCTTCTCATAGTTCGCCAGCGTCAGCGACAGGATGTGCGGGCCCGGCAGCGCCAGAATCAGGCATGGCGTTTCGCACACTGAATCGGGCCGGTTGTCCAGGACCGCCTTCACGCCGGACGGATTGCTCTGGACGTAGATGTCCTGCGGGTTGCCCAATTTCGGTATAACCTCAGCGACCGGAATCCTCAGGGGAGGCTTCACCTCGGGCAGCGCCCTGACCGGTTTACGCACCACGCTCGGTGTCGGCTTCGGCTCATCGGCCTGGACCGGATGCGTGTCCATCCTTTCCGCGGGATTCTCGGCTGGCTTCTCCACAGGCGGGGGAGGTGGAGGCGTTTCCACATCGTCCGCCGGCTTCTGTCCCGCCGTTTTCTTTTCTGGCGACTGGGAGGCCGGCTCTTGCTTTGCGGCGACCCTTTCCGCGTCCGGCTGCCACAGTCCCGATTGCCAGCCCAGCAATGCGAGCACGCCGAGCACTACTACAAAAGCACCGAACGCCGGGAGGAATACCGACTGCTTTCCGGGCGGGGCGGGGGCCTTCTTGCGCCCGGTACGCTCCGTCTTCGGAGCCCGAGTTCTGGCCAGCACCGGTTCCGCTTCGGTCGGTATGTTGTGGCTTGTGCCGCGCGCCAAGCTCTGCCATCCGTCCGCCTGAAGGCAAGCGCCTTCGAGCGCATTGATGAAGCCGATGCAATTCGGATACCGGTCATCGGCCTTCTTCGACAGCGCCTTCCGGATCACCGCGTCGATCTCCGGCGAGAGCGAAGGGTTCAGCCGGTGAACGACAGCCGGCTCTTCGGCCACGATCCTATACACGACCGTTCCGAGGTGCTCTCCGCCGAAGGGCCGCTCTCCGGTAAGGATCTCGTAGGCCACTACTCCCAGAGAGAACTGGTCGGCGCGGCCGTCCACGGTCTTGCCCTGCACTTGCTCCGGCGACATATAGTTCGGCGTTCCCAGGATGGTCCCGCTTAACGTCAGGTTGCCCGAAGTTCCTACCTTTGCGATGCCGAAATCCGCCACCTTCGCGGTGCCGTGCTCATCGATCATGATGTTGGCAGGCTTGATGTCGCGATGCACGATGCCTTTCGAGTGCGCGAAATCCAGAGCCGAAGCCGTCTGGCGAAGGATGCGGAACAACTCCTGCGCGCCCATCGCCTTGGGCCGCGACATCACCTCATCCAGCGTGGGCCCGTTGACGAACTGCATCGCGATGTAAGCGAGGCCGTCGTCCTCTTCCATGTCGTAAATCGTGACGATGTTCGGATGGGAGAGAACGCCTGCGGAACGGGCTTCGCGGAATAAGCGCTCTTTGAGGCGATCGCGCTGAGCGGGGTCGTCCACTTCCCGCAGGCGGATGGTTTTGATTGCCAGAGTGCGGCCGATCGTGGGGTCTACGGCCTGATAGACCACGCCCATGGCCCCGCGTCCCAGCTCTTTTACGATCCGATAACGCCCAATGCGATCCACTTTCATTCAGTTTAACGTGAGTGAAATCAGGGTGGTAATAGAAAAAGCCCGGCGGTTAAGCCGGGCTTTTTCCAATGGTTGATGGGAATTAGAAGCTAAACCGAAGCGACAGCGTGATACGCCGGTTGTTGGTCTGGCCTCCTGGAGGGCCGAAGCCTCCGCCGCCGAGCGCGTTCGAAACACCGAACAGAGGAGAGAGCAGGTTGCCCGTGGGCGCCGCCGGATTCACGTGATTGAGCGCATTGCGAGCTTCCACGGAGAAGTTCAGGTTGTAGCGCTTGTTGGTATTGTCGGCTCCACCGCCACCACCACCGCCGCCGCCACGCGGGCCGCCACCACCGCCGCCGCCACGTCCGCCACCACCACCGCCGCCGCCCATTCCGGGAGGCATACCGCCGGGCGCACCGCCGCCGCCCCCACCACCGCGCGGCTGGCGAGTGACCGTTTCACCGAAGCCCCAGGTCTTGGAGACGCGCACATTGCCAGTGAAGCTGCCAGGACCCTGGGCATAGTTCCTCGGAATGATCGTATCGTTCGGACCGGGCCGCAGGTTGAAATCGCCGTACTTGGTGCACTTAATGTACTGATTGTTGGTGCCGCACAGCGAAGGAGATGCGAGCGCCGGACGGTCGGTCAGAAGCAGATCGCCGTTGAGGTCGTCACCGACGGTGATGTTGAACGGTGCGCCGGTCTGAGCGATGATCGTGGGGCTTATCCGAATTCCGTACTTGGTAGCGATCGATCCCAGCATGGTAAAGCGGTTCCGGATGTCGTTGCTTGCCCGGCCGTAATCGCTTCCGATCGTGTATTCGCTGCTGGGGAAGGTTCCGATTCCGTCGGTATTGCTATGAGCGTAGGCCAAGACATAAAACGCAGTGATCGATATGTTCGGGTTTACGCGCGACGTAAGGCTCGTGATGATTTGGTTCTGGTTATAGGTGCCGGTCGATTGATACTCGTAAATCCCGCCCGCCGCCGATCCGTAAGGATATACGCCGCTGCCGGGGACACCCAAAGTGTAAGTGCCGGCCAGGGGAGTATTGATGTTGACCGACCGGAACACGTGGTCCGTGTGGTTGACGAGATAGTTGATGCTCAATGTGGAGTTATACGGAAGCTGACGCTCGACGGCGAGGGAGGACTCGAAGACCGTCGGCGTCCGTAGGTGAGGATCGACGACGTAGTGCGTCACCGTGCTGTTGGAAGTGCTGTTGACATTTTGCGCTGCGATCAACTGCTGAATCGTGGCGACAGACGGAACGTTGGGATAGAACGACGGATCGGTAAGAACATAACTTACTTCGTTCGTGCCGTTGAAACGCTCGGCGTTGAGGATGTTGCCTTCCGCAAAACGGGTGTAGAAGATACCGGCCCCGCCGCGGATGACAGTCTTCGAGCGTCCGGTTTTGCCGGCTCCCGGCGACCAGGCAAAGCCCAACCGGGGAGCCACGTCGCTGTGATCGCCTAGATGGTTTTCGAGCTCATACCGAATACCGGCGCTGAGGGTCAAGTTCGGGCGGAAGCGCCAGTCGTCCATGAGGAAGAGACCCACGTCGGTTTCGTTTACGTGGAGGTAAGGAGTGCCTGTGGTGAGCGAGAACTGATAAGGGCAGCCGCCATAAAGACAAACTTGAGCGGGTGTGAAGCCTAAGGTCGGAAGCACCAGCGCGCGGCGGTAAGACTCGATCGAAGTGATGGATTGGCAAGCCGCGTTGCCTTGGTTGGCGGCCTGCGAACAATCGACGCCAGGAGCGATGGGAAGATTGTTGGCTCCGAGCACGGCGGCGGAAGAGATACCGGTGAAGCTGAACGTTCCGCCAAAGTTGCTCTGAGATTCGTTGTCATCGCTTATCGTCCGGCTGCGCACGCCGAACTTAATGGCGTGGGTGCCCTGAGCAATCGAGGTATAGTTCTGGATCTCATAGTGGCGCTGCGTATCCCAACTGCGGCCAACCTGAGCGCCGCCGCCGGTGAACGCCTGGGAAACTACGAGGGCAGCAACGTCGTTCGGGCCGTCCTGAGTGGAGCGGTCATTGAGGAACTGGAAGCGTGTTTCGTTGACTACTTTTGCGCCGATGACCATCGTTTCGGTCATCTGCAAACGGCTTTCCGGGCTCACAGTTGTGTAGCCGGTAGAAGCTAGCGAAAAGGTTCCGATACCCGCTTCGCTTTGCCGCGCTTCTTGGAAGGAGTAGCGGGCAACCAGGGTGTTGTTCTTATTTAGCTGGTAATCGATGCGGGTGCTAACTTCGTTGTTCCGGTTCGGGGTAGGAATTGCGTTGCTGTAAGGCACGGGCTGAAAAGCGCTGTTCAGTACTGTGGCATTGACGATGCCGTTGTCGTCAATTTCCCGCCTGTTGAAATCGAAAAAGAACGATGCCTTCTTACCGAGCGGGCCACCAAAATTTCCGCCGTAGTATTTCGACTGAAAGCTCGGATTTGTGTTGAGCGTGCTGCTGGCCCCCGTAGCCGCCAGAGCGGTGCTGGAAGCATTCAGAAACGGGTTGCGCGAGTTGAAGATACCGTCGCTGTCGTTGAAGTTGACCGTGCCGCGGTAGCGATCCGTACCGGGCTTGGTGAGAATTTCGATACGTCCGAAACCAAGCTGGTCATATTCAGCGGAGAAGGGATTCGAGTTGATACGGATTTCGCGAATCGAGGATTTGGGAGGCAGGTTGCCGCCGGTGAAACCGTCGATATAAATCTGCCCGCCATTGGGGCCCGCGGAGGGACCGGCGAGCGCCTGAAGATCGGCCGCGAGATCGTCCGGGTCATCCGGGAGAGCATCCAGATCGGCGCCTTTCAGAACGAGTTGACCGGCATTGTTCGAAGGGTCAACGCTCAGGGTGCCGACGGCGTCGGAGGCGACCGTTACTTCCTGCTTCGAAGCCTGGAGTTCGAGGTGAACTTCGAGGGACTGCGTTTTCCCCGTGGCGACGGCGATTGCCTTGGTGTTGAAGTTTGCGAATCCGAACTTCGTAACTGTGACGGTGTAGTTGCCGGGAGGCAACCCAGTGGCGTTGAAGGCGCCGTTCTCATCGGTACCCACCTTTTTGGCAACGGTTTTTCCGCTGTTGATCATTACGTCCGCGCCGGGGATGGCGGAACTGGTGGCGTCGGTGACCACGCCTTTAATAGTGCCGCCGGTGGTTTGGGCTAGGGAAGCGGAAGGCACAGAAAGAAATGTGCCCAGCATCACGCCGCATAAGGCGAAAGGAAGTGAAAAGTTACGAGTTCGGTAAGCGGACATAGTTGACGTCGACAATCTTCGTTTTAAACTGCGGTAAGACCAATACTGGCCCAGCGGCTACAAGGCGGCCAAGCAGGGTGTTATGTTACTGCCCGATCCCAGGCATTTCGATACCCCAGGATCCGGCGCTTGGATCCTGGCTGTTGCGCGAGGCCGGCGCCGTGAGGAGGGGTTCCACACCGGCCACGAGGGTAATGGCGGTGACTTTGGTTGGGTCGGACCCCACTGAGGTGTTGATCATCAGGGCATCCCCGTTCTTTAAATCCGCAAGAGTGATAACCGGGGCGCGTTCCACGGCGCGGGCAGGATCAAAGCCGCCGCGTCCACCGCCGCCTTCGCCACCACGTCCACCACCGCGGCCGGCTCCGAAGCCGCCGCCATCGCCGCGTCCACTGCCGCCCGGAGCGCCACCGGCCAGTTTAGCCTGCTGCATGCGAGCCAGACCCTGGGCCATCTGTTCCGGAATTTTCTTGATCACGGTATCGGCAGTGATTTTCACCACGAGGGGCTTCTTCGTGATGAGATCCTTCACCGTTACGGTTTTGGCTGCGGCATCGATGGACAGGATCGTGCCCGCTTTGATAGCGAAGGTACCAAAAACAATTTCATCCGGCTTGACGCGGGTTCCATCGTCACTCTTCTTGCCGAGGACGCGGACGGTATCTCCCGTGTGTATATCAGCGACGGAACTGACCGCCGCATCCGAGAATTTAACCGAATCGGGCGAATAGCGCTTGACCGCGACCTTGTCGTTCGGCTCAATCACCACCAGCTTCGGATCGCCGCCGAGCAGCTTGATCGTCACTTCCTTCGTGGCTGGATTGATGACGGTAACAAGACCCTGGAGCCCGTTTTTCTGCCATTCTTCCAGATTGCTTTCCTGCGCCTTGGCAACCTCTTCCTTAGACATGACCAGAACGGTAGTGGCCGGGCCAAGGGCGCCCGCATCCAGTTTCCGGTTCCGAGCCGATACACGGTCGCCAGGCTTGACTTCGTCTACTTTGGAATCGGTGGCCTTCTTGAGGTCTTTTTCACCGGCCTCGATTTTCAAAAAGCGAGTTTTTTCATCCAGGGGGATGGTCACCAGGGCGCCCGCGTCCGTCTTGATTACCATTCTATTTTCCGCCGGGGTGATTTCCGTCACGGCGCCGACAGTACTGGTGAAAGGAGATGCTTTTGCCGCGGCGGGCGCGTCCTGAGCAAAGCTCACGACAGCTGTGGCGGCGCCGATCGAACAGAGACCGAGAAATACAATTATCCGCATGAAACAAGTATGGCGCGTGACTTCCCCGGAATGTAACATTACCATTCGTAAATCTCCGTAAACACTAGAGCTACAAGGCGTGGCTCGGGTGTACGGGTTTGCCTGACATTCAAAGCCGATGCGCAAAGAGGGCAAAGCAGCCGAGAAAAAGCTAATTTCGCTTGGGGAGATCTTCGTAAACGATCTCTTTGTGGCCACCGGCGACCTTGAAAGCTTCGCGGCGGAGGGCGGAGAGGTCCGAATAGCGCGAGATTTCTTCTGCTGACCAAACGAAGCCAAATTGGGCTGGGTCCCAAGGTTTGCGGTCCAGATGGGCTCTCATGTCAAAAGCGGCGGCTAGCTGGAACTGCTTTAGTTCCGCGGCTTTGCGGGTGCATTGGCGTTCTTCGAGCTCCTTGAGATCCAGCGTGACTTGTTTGGTGAGGCGGGCCTGGTAGCGGTTCAGAAGGCTGAGATCCTTCTGTTTTTCGTTTAGGGTTTGGGCCCGGCACATCGCGGTGATCTTTTCGGGTGGGTGGGCGGCGAACTTTTCTGCGTGGTCCATGCGGCCGAGTTCGTAGATGGCGGCTTCGGTGGCGGTGATCTGGTTCAGGCGCCAGCGATTGTCGATGATCTGGTAAGCGTTGGCTTCTTCGTCTACTCCTACCGGTTGGTACTTCGCCAGGTGCCTGGCTTGGAACTCGCGGAACGGTTCCTCTTCTTCGGGCGGAAGAAGCAGGGTGTGGCCAGTAAATCCGTGTTTGGTTGCGTTCTTTGAGGAGCGTTCGAGGCCTGTCTGAGTGACTGGGCCCTTGGAATGTTTAGAGTTTTCTTGGTTCGCTTTGATTTGTACGTCTGTAGCCATAAGTCGGGGATGTCCCGACTTAGAAGTAACATCCCGGGGTGCGTCAAATGGGCGGGGGTGGTTGTAAGTTATTGAGGGCGTGGGAGATTTAGGTCGCGAAATGGTGGAACCGGATCGGCTAGCATGGTGTGGTGGACATCCCCGGCGCAACTTCAAAGGCACCTCGGTCTGTCGGGGCGATTCTGATTCAAATTCCAGCGATTATTCTTGGGTGTCTGGCGATGGCGTGGGGCGGTTTTACCATTTATGGAGCGGCATTCCCTGGGCCTTGCGGTGACAATATGGGCCCCGGGCTCCTTGTGATTGAGGCCTGGGTGTTGGATGTGCCCGTTGGCTTACTGCTTTTGCTGGTCTCTTGGCTGGTGAAGAAGGGTTCGCAGCGGCTGCGCACAATCTGCATTGCGATGGCGCTGGTTACGTTCGCTTTGCCGCTAGTGGCTACTTTCTTTCTCGAGCGGAGGCATTGTCCGTAGGCACATTCTTTTGACTTCGGCACAAGTGTCGGCAAGAGTGCCGACACGGCACGCTGAGAGCGTGCGCCACGTGTTTTCCTTAGGGCTGGATGGTCAGTTTGGCTTTCCCGGCCGGACCGTTATAGAGCAGTTCGATCGAGCTGAGTTTCTTCACATTGCCGCCGTACTGGAAGAAGAGCAACCCTGCCAACGGAAGCGCCCGGTCACCTTCCGGCAGCGCGGCCTTTTGGACCTTTTGCTCCATCGCGCGCGCCACGCCGATCGGCATTTTTGGGGGAGCCGGTTTGGGATCGTCCGCGCCGCCACCGCCGCTTCCGTTGATGCTCGTCTTAGCCTTCTCCACCTTTGCCGCAACCTGCTCCTCTTCCCACTCGGGATTCTTGAGCGAACTGAAAATCAGGGCATAGGGGGAGCTTTGTATCACCGATTTCTTACCATTCAGCTTTAGAGAGAACTGATCCGGGGAAAGCGTCATGCGGTCGCCCGCTTTTCCGAAGAGCCCCACTTCGAAGGCGATGTACTGTTCGGTAGTGAATGTCGCGTCGGGGGTGGGTATGGAATGGCCGGTGAAGTCCGCCGCGATGGTAATGGTCCCGGTCTGGCCCTGCGCCTGGTAGTCCGAGGGGGCAGGACGTGGGGGCACTCCGGTCGAGACGATCAGACCGGGTTTCGGCTGCGCTGTCGCGAAAACTCCAATTGCCAAAAAAAGACCGATTCCAACGATTGCGCGAAGTATCATTACTTCGATTAACGTATCACGGAAGCGGTCATAGACTGGAGTTGAGGCAGATCTTGCGCATTCAGGCGGTGAAGTTGTTGGCTGTTCTCCCGGCGGCGATCCTCACGGCCCGACAGGCTGCCGACATTCGCGTGGATGTCGATCTGGTCACGGTAGCCTGTTCGGTCGCCGATCGATCCGGCGCGCCGGCGAGAGGCCTGAAGCGGGAAGACTTTCGTATTCGCGATAACGGCCAACCCCTTGAAATCCGGAATTTCTGGCAGGAATCGGATCTGCCGCTCACCGTCGGCCTGGTGATCGACGCCAGCGGAAGCCAGAGCAGCTTCGTGAAGAGCCATCGCGACGCCGTTGCGCAATTCTTCAAACAAGTAATCGGAGAACGCGACCGCGCGTTTGTGGTTGAAGTGGCTCGCCAGTCCCAGCTGGTCTCGGACTTCAGCAGTTTGGCCGCGGAGCTGAATGCGTCCCTCGGAAGAATCGGTACGCGCGAAGGAAAGCAAGCGCCTTTACTCGGCCCGGCGTGCCGGAATCAGGAATTCCCTCATACATGCGGTGGAACCGCCCTGTGGCATGGTTTGTACTACGCCGCCGAGAAGTTAAAGCCGGTAAATGGCCGCAAAGCGATGATCGTGCTCTCGGATGGAATGGACACGGGTAGCGACATCAGCCTGACGAATCTGATCGAAATGGCGCAGTCAGCGGGTGTGGTGGTTTATTCGATGAAGTACCCCAATCCGGCGCGCTTCTTTTCTGTCTCAGCGGCGATCGCGCAGGCGGCAAGCCACGGACTGGAACGCCTTTCTCGCGAAACCGGTGGGCTGATCTTTCAGAACCCGGGCCGTAAAA
>Ga0302326_10026076_pt1 | contig 11829 bp, 9 predicted proteins | sample Palsa_T0_3_FD_202264 | JGI IMG/M metagenome (GOLD analysis project Ga0302326, IMG submission 202264) | Peat permafrost microbial communities from Stordalen Mire near Abisko, Sweden - Palsa_T0_3 | ecosystem: Environmental > Terrestrial > Soil > Palsa > Peat permafrost | place: Sweden: Abisko... | reverse complement strand
ACCTCAATGGACGAGGTTCGCGACGTCCTCCGCGGCATGGTGTCAAAGCTCGAAGCTTCGCACTACTCGGTGATCCCCAGTGAGCGCTACGACAAAGCCGCGCCTCTTCCGGACGGAGACGGCGCAATGGTGCATTTCGGCAATCTGCCTGAATCCAGGCTCTTTTTCGAATCGAGAACATTACCGGGCGGGGCAGGGTATATACGCTTCAACGAGTTTCTCGACCCGGCCACAATCATGCCGAAATTCGAGGCCGCGATGAAGTCCTTCGCGAACGCGCCTGGCGTGATCCTCGATCTGCGGGGCAACCCTGGCGGCATCGGCATCATGGCCATGGGAATCGCCGGCTTCTTCATCGACAAACCCGGCCAGAAACTGGGCGAAATGAAGATGCGCCAGACCACTCTGCAGTTCGTAATCTTCCCGCGTCCGGAAACCTACGCCGGCCCGCTGGCCATCCTGGTCGACGAAGGCTCCGCCTCGACAACGGAAATTCTTGCCGGAGGTCTGCAGGACCTCAAACGTGCCCGCATCTTCGGCGCGAAGACCGCGGGCGCCGCCCTGCCGTCCGATATCATTCGCTTACCCAACGGAGACGGCTTCCAGTACCCTCAGGCAAGCTACACTTCTGTTAACGGCCACAAGCTGGAAGGAAACGGTGTAACGCCGGATGAAGTCGTGCATCCAACGGATAATGAAGCCGTCGGCATTGATAGTGTCGTGGGGGCTGCTGCTAACTGGATTGCTTCTCAGCGCCGCTGAGAAAACTCCGAATGCCGCGGATATCCTTGACCGTTATGTGAAGGTGACCGGCGGGGCAAACCTCTGGCACGCTCAAAAATCCGAGCGCGACGAACTCGAAGGCCGTGCCCTCGACGACAACCGCGTCGTACTAAGGGCCACCATCAACACGGACCGCTCCGGCGATTCGACAAGTGAAGTCCAGGTCCCGCAGGACGCGACCGAGGGTGTCTACAAAGGGACCGCCTGGGCCATGTCGGCGTTCTCCGGAGTCCGTATCAAGCGAGGCGCCGAGAAGGACGAGGCCATGCGCGAAGCCCGCATGCTGGAAGAAGCGGACTGGCGCTCCCACTACCCGCACGCCCGCGTAACCGCCCTCGAAACCATCGGTGACCGGCCCTGCTACAAAGTGGAGCTAAACACCTACACCACTGAGTGGTTCGACGTAGCAACAGGTCTTCTGGTCCGCAGGCTCACATCTGAACTGTCGCCATCCGGAACGATCCCGGTAGGCTTCACGGTAGAGGAATGGGCCGACCACGGAGGCCTGCGTCAGCCTGCGCGCATGCTCGCGTGGCGGGGGGACTTCGAATACCGCCTAACCGTCAACGCGACTTACAACAACTCAGGCAAACTCGCGCTCCCGCCCGCTGTAGCCGAGTATCTGGCAGGCAAACCGCTGCCGAACGCCGAGGAGATCATCGAGCGCCACATCTACGAATCAGGCGGGCTCGAAGCGTTCGGTAACCTCAAGACACAGCGGGTCATCGGCACCCTGACGTTCCTCTCGAGCAACACCGAAGCGACGGTGAACACATACGCTTCGGATGGTGGCCGCTACTACCAGGTCGTCGATGTCCCCGGCCTCGGGGTACAGGAAGAAGGCAGCGACGGCGCCATTGCATGGGAGCGTTCGCCGGCACTCGGCCCGCGGGTCAAGACGCATACCGACCGCAACGGTCTCGGCGTAACGATGGACGCCGCGCAGGTAATTGCCTGGCGGCTCTCATTCAGCCAGGTCCGCACCGAAGCCGAAGAACAGATCGACGGACACGATTGCTACCGCCTCCGTCTGGTCCCGCGCGGCAAGTCACCTGCCCTGATCCGCTGGTACGAGCGGGGATCGGGCCTGCTCTATCGCACGAAGACCGAACTCCCCACGGACATGGGCGCATTGCCCACCGTCATGACTTTCGAGGAGTACCGCGAAGTAGCTGGCCTGAAATGGCCCACGCGTATCCGCATGGCCGTCTCAGGCCAGAACCTGCTCTTCAGCGTAAGCGATGTGAAGCTGAACGAGCCGATCGAGAATGCAGTCTTCGATCTGCCCAAAGAGGTCAGGCAGATGGCCGCCGACCAGAAGACCGGCGATTGAGTTTAACGGCAGCCTTCTGCGCCCAGCGGCGCTACGGACTGCACGTGAACCCTGTAAAGCGGCAGCGATACTTTACCCGTGGATTCGTCTTCGGTTGAACCCGGGAACTTCGCGTTGATCCCCCGGTCATTCGACCCGCGAACGTTCAGCTTGGTTTCCGAGTTCGGCTGTACGGTCTCCTTCATTGAGCCGTTTGAAGCATCGCGCTTCACCACAATCCCGCTGACATCGACGCGCTGTCCGATGAATCGCCGCATATGCGACATCGAATCCAGCCAGTAAATGGCCTGAGCATTCCCGCCGCTGGTGACGTCGGAAAGAATGTATTGGCCGGAATGCTCTCCGGCATGCAGGCAACCGTTAATCGTGATTGTGTTACCTGTCGTGGGATCGGACTGAGCCGCAAACGTGAGCGGAGCAAGAATCGCCGAGGCGAAAATCAGGGTCGTATGAACAGTATAAGAAGTAAGTTTATTAAGCATTGTACACCTCCAAGTGGACAGAGGCGCCAGGGTTAATTTTTAATGTGGCGCCGCTGTTTCATGAGGCATACAGGTGGCCCTTTGAGCCATTTCAGAGGTCTTGAAAAAGGTTACAGTACCGGTACCGCAAGGGTTATTGCTGTTGTTGCTGCTGGTCTTCGTCGCGTAGCGGCGCAGGAGTCGCCGAGGTCTCCTGGAGTAACTCGGCTCCCTCTTCATTTACTGCCGGGCGTACCAGTACGTCAACCGAGAGGCTCTGTCCCGCGTGCCCTTTATAGACGCCTCGTACGGGGGGGACGTCGCCATAGTCCCGTCCGCGGGCAACTAAGATATGTCTTACTTCTTCAAATCTTCCGGCAGTGGGATCGAGGCCGATCCAGCCCGTTTCAGGAATATAAACCTGCACCCAGGCGTGAGAAGCCTGGCCTCCGATTACCCGCTCCATGGAGGATTGAGTATCGAGAGCTTCTCCTGTGATCAGGTACCCGGATACATAGCGCGCGGGCAACCCTCTCATCCGGAGTATCGAGAGCAGGATATGCGAGAAGTCCTGACATACACCCGCTCTGGTTTCGAGGCAGTCCTGCACCGAGGAATGCACGTGTGTGGCTCCGGGTTTGTAGGTGAAGCTCTCATGCACTACCAATGAAGCAGCTTCGGCGAAGCCGCGCGCGCTGCCGTCGCCGCGGCGTTCGCTCTCTGTCACGAAATCGTTCAGGGCAGGGAGCAGGGGACAGTACTTGGTCGCCGAGAGCCAGTCGAAATGCTCGTCCATCAGCGCGTTCCGCGACTGATCGAGCTCAGCAAGCGAGAAGTCCCTCAGCGGCCTCGGGATCATGGGATGCACCAGAACCACCGCCTCCGATTCGACGCGCAGATGCCGGTGTTCGGGCAGGATATGGAACTGGTGCACCCAGTTATCGAAGTAGTCGAGGTGCGCAGCTGGCCGGGACGAAGGCGTCGTGGTCAGACGGAAAGACAGACAGCTTTGCGACTCGTCGTGTCTCGGCCTGAGCCTGAGTTCGTTGTAACTTTCCGAAACGGGCCCGTCGTAAGAGAACTGGGTGACGTGCGCCAGTCTGTAGCGATTCATCACATTCATCAGGCCGTCACCGCGTAATACAAATAAGCCCTGGTAATCTGGTCACCGATGTTACGGCACATCTCCTGCAGTTCGGTGAGGTAGTTATGCAGACCGCCGGCAAAGATCTCGTCGATGCTATCGTAAGTCAGCATTTCGTGCATCTTGCCGGTGAGGCGTTCGGCTTCGTTCGCGTACGTGCCGGGTATTGACCCGCTGATCGCATGGAGCGAGCTTTGGAGCGCGCTGGTGTTGAAGCGGACCGAACGCGGATGGCGCGGATCGAGCAGCAGCAACTGCGCTACGCGCGTGGGCTCGATCTGCGTGTTCTCGCGTTTGTAGAACTCATAAGCCGCTACCGATTTCAGCACGGCCATCCACAGATGGCTGCGGGCTTCGTTGAGCACCTCGGGGCCTTCGAGCAACTGATGGTAGTGGACATCGAGGATGCGCGCGGTCATTTCAGCGCGCTCCAGCACGCAGCCCGCCTGCACGAAATGCCAGCCCTCATCGCGCGCGAGGGTCGCATCGCAGACTCCGTGGAATCTGTGACCACCCCGCTTGACGGCATCGCAAAAGCGCGACAGGTCTTCATTGGCGTCCCGCAGTTTCAGGATCTTGTGATAGAGGCCGTTGATATCTTCCCAAAGCTCGCGGGAGATGCGGTCGCGGATGGTGCGGGCGTTCTCGCGCGCCTGCACAATGCACTGGCCTATCGAGTTTGGATTGTCTTCGGAGAAGCCGAGAAAGTCGAAGGCGGTCTGGGCGCTGGCTTCCTCGTAGGTTTTGTAAAAGCGCGCACGCTCGCCTGTAACTGCGATGAGCGGGTCCCAGCGCAGTTTGTAAGTGTCCGGCGGCTGCTCCAGGAGCATGTGGTAGTTCACGTCAAGGATACGCGCGGTGTTGTCGGCACGCTCCATGTACCGGCCGATCCAGAAGAGCGAATCGGCGATCCGGGATAACATCATAAGTTATTCGTCACCCCTGAGCACCCATGTGTCTTTGCTGCCTCCGCCCTGCGACGAGTTCACCACCAGCGAATCTTTCTGAAGGGCTACACGCGTGAGGCCGCCGGGTACGATTGTGACTTTGTCGCCATCGTACAGGCAATAAGGCCGGAGATCGACGTGGCGGGCGCTCATGCCGCCGGTGGCCGGGTCGAAGGAGGGCACGCGGGATAGCGGAATTACGGGCTGAGCGATATAGTTGCGCGGGTCGGCTATCACCTGAGCGCGGAAGTCCTCGACGGTTGTCTTGTCCGAGGACGGGCCCATCAGCATGCCATAACCGCCCGATTCGCCGACCGCTTTCACCACCAGTTCGGGCAGGTGTTCGAGTATGTAGGAAAGATGTTCCGGGTTTGAGCCGAGGAATGTTTCGACGTTGGCCAGGATCGGATCTTCTCCCAGGTAATAACGGATAAAAGCCGGCACGTAAGCGTAGATCGCTTTGTCGTCCGCGACGCCCGTTCCTACAGCGTTGGCGAGGGCGATGTTGCCGGCGCGATAGGCATTCATTAGCCCCGGCACGCCTACAAGGGAGCCGGCGCGGAAAGCGAGGGGATCGAGAAAGTCGTCGTCCACGCGGCGATAGATTACATCCACGCGTGTGAGGCCATGGATGGTTTTCATATAGACGACATCGTCAACCACGACGAGATCTCGTCCTTCGACCAGTTCGATGCCCATTTCCTGAGCGAGGAAGCAGTGTTCGAAGTAGGCGCTGTTATAAAGACCCGGCGTGAGCAGTACGATCACCGGACGTTCGCCACTGCGGGGCGACAAGCTACGGAGAATCTTTACCAGTTCCGCCGGGTAGTGATCTACCGGCAGAACTTCGCAGAGTTCAAACGCCCGCGGGAACGTGCGGCGCATCACCAGACGGTTTTCCATCACGTAGGAAATGCCGCTCGGAGAGCGGGCATTGTCTTCGAGAACGAGGTACTGGCCGGTGCGGGAATCGCGCACCAGATCGATTCCGGCTACGTGAACGTAGATGTCGCGCGGGACATGCAGCCCCACCATTTCGCGGCGGAAGTGCTTGCAGGAATAGACCAGGTGCTGCGGGATGATGCGGTCCTTAAGGATGCGCTGCGGGCCATAGATGTCGCGGAGATAGAGGTTGAGAGCGGTGACGCGCTGGGCGAGGCCGCGCTCGACGACGTCCCACTCGGAGCGGGGGATGATGCGCGGGACGAGGTCGAAGGGGAAGAGGCGTTCGGTGCCGCGGCCGTCGCTGTAGACGGTGAAGGTGATGCCCTGGACGAGGTAAGAAAGGTCGGCGAGCTTCCGGCGCTCTTCGAAGACGTCGAGCGGCATGCCAGCCAGCTTTTCGTACATGGACGCGGCGAACGGGCGCGGAGTCCCGTCGGCGGCGACCATTTCGTCGTAGAACGAGCCGGGGTCGTAGTCTGTGAAGAGCAGTTTATCCGGAGGCGCCTGATCTGAAGGTACCGCTGAAGCCGAAGACATAGGGATCCCGTTAGAAAAAGCGGCCTGAAGAGCTACGGGGATCCGGCGCCGTTTTCGTAATTGTTCATTGTACGCCTGTAGAGGTCGTGGGCATCAGTTTTCGCGCGGTGTTCTTTCGATGCGGTCGATGACTACCGTATCGCCGGGGACCTTTTTGGGTTCGAGCTTCAGGCCGAGTTGTTGCTGCACCGCCGTAAAAAGGCTGCTGCCGGAATCCGCGGGCGGGTCTGCGCTCATGGCGTCTGCTGACCAGTAAATCTCGAAATCGTATTTCCCCGTCAGACCTGTTGCATCAACGATGGGCCGACCGACGTTATCCGCGAGCTTTGAGGCCAAGGTGTCCATGGATTCGTCGACGAAGCGCCAGCGGATGCGGCCGCCGGCTGCCGTCATGAACGCCTGACGCCCGGGCGGGAGATTGGGATAGCCTTCCTTGTCAGGCTTTGTTGGCCAGGAAACCGGGGCGTCATCCTCATTTGGCGGCCCGGGTGATGCGGCCATTTTCAGTCCGCCTTTAGCGACGATCAGATCATATCCTGCGATTTCTTTTCTTTCGATGTGCGCCGTAATCTTGAAGCGCTCGACAAGGAGGGTTCGCATCATCAGCATCAGTTGCTCCTTCGTGGTTCCCGCAGGAAGTTTGGCGGCGATGGTGAAGCGTTCCTCAGCGAGCCAGGCTGGTCCGAAAATTCGATAGGAACTCAAGCCATACGCGATCTCCAGGAGACTGGACATCGGGTAGTTTTCTATTGTGTATGTCGTGGGGTCCGCCGTGCCAGGGCCGCCACGGCTGCTCGCGCTGTAATCGCGCGGGGGGCCGTGCTTCACGGTTGCTACTTCGAAGACGACCTGCGAATCCGGCGTCTGGGCGGCGAGGGCGCAGGCGCAGAGGCAGAGTAACAGAAGCCGCATGTTCTTTTATAACCTCTTTCGCAGAGCCTCAAATACCACGTATCCGATGAGCGCCGCGACCAGGGCTATTGCGAAATTTGCGCCGGTAAAAATGTCCTGAATCGCCCAGGTCAGCGTCATTCCCCGTCCGAGGCCCGCGCGGGTGAATTCTCCCATCAGCAGGTTGGAATAGAAGAGGAAGATGATGAACCCGACTTCCGTTATGGCTTGCCACAGGGTTTTGTTCATTATTGGCAGCTTACCTTGCCGTAAACTTAAAAGCATGGCTTCGATTCGGTTTCGTTTGAACGGACAACCGCAGAGCGCGGATGTTGTCCCCGATATGCCTTTGCTCTGGTATTTGCGCGATGCGCTGGGGATGACCGGCACCAAGTTCGGATGCGGCATGGCTTTGTGTGGCGCTTGCACGGTGCATGTGGACGGGCAGGCTGTGCGGTCCTGCATCACCACCGTTGCATCCCTGGCGGGGAAGAACGTTCTTACGATCGAGGGCCTTTCGGCGGATGGTTCGCATCCAGTGCAGCGGGCCTGGAATGAGCTGGATGTGCCGCAGTGCGGGTACTGCCAGTCCGGTCAGATTATGGCGGCGGCGGCTTTGCTTGCGAAGAAGGCGCACCCTACCGACGGCGATATCGATGAGGTGATGCGGGGCAATATCTGCCGGTGCGGAACCTATCAGGATATCCGGTCGGCGATTCACCGGGCTTCGGATATTCAGGCGGCGGGAGGAAAGGCATGAACCGGCGTAGTTTTCTGCAGGTGGGCGCTTCGGTTTCGGCCGGGCTGTTGATCGGATTTCGTCTGAAGGCGGAGGTGACGAATACGGCTCCGCGGCTTAATGCCTGGATTCATATCGCGCCCGATGACACGGTCACGTTCATGATCCACAAGACCGAGATGGGGCAGGGGACTTTGACTTCGCTTTCGCAGCTTCTCGCTGAAGAGCTGGAGGTCGAATGGGCTAAGTTCCGGACTGAGTTTCCGCCGGTGGATCCGGCGTTCGGGCCGATGCAGGGCGTGGTGGGGAGTCAAAGTATCCGTTCGTCGTGGGGGCCTTTGCGGCAGGCCGGCGCCACGGCGCGGACGATGCTGATTTCGGCGGCGGCCGCGCAGTGGGGCGTGGATCCGGCGCAGTGCAGGGCGGAGAAGGGTGCGGTTATCAATACCGCCAGTGGGGCGCGGTTGAGTTACGGACAACTTGCTACGGCTGCTTCCGCTTTGCCCGCTCCCAAGGGCGTGGTGCTCAAAGATCCGAAGCAGTTTCAGATCATCGGGAAGTCGCCCAAGCGCCTGGATACGCGCGACAAGACTACCGGGACGACCAAGTTCGGAATCGATGCGCGGGTGCCGGGGATGGTTTATGCGGCGGTGGCGCGGTCGCCGGTTTTCGGGGGTAAGGTTGCGAGCTTCGATGACAAGAAAGCGCGGGCCGTGGCGGGCGTTAATAATGTTGTTTCGATTTCAAACGGCGTAGCGGTGGTGGCGGATAACTCGTGGTCGGCGATTCAGGGTTCACGGGCTCTGGAGGTCAAATGGGATGACGGTCCTAACGCCGACTTGAACAGCGCCGGGATTCGGAAGCTGTTTGCGGAGAAGACGCTGGAGGCGGGCGCGGTGGCTCGCAAGACCGGGGACGGCGCGGCGGGTTTGGCTGGCGCGGTGAAGAAAATCGATGCCGTGTATGAAGCGCCGTTTCTGGCCCACGCGACTATGGAGCCGCTGAACTGTACCGCGCATGTTACTCCGGCATCGTGCGATATCTGGGCTTCGACGCAGATGCAGACTACCGTGCATGCGACGGCGATGCAGATTACCGGACTCAAAGCCGCGGATGTGCATGTGCATTCAATGTTTATGGGGGGCGGGTTCGGGCGGCGTTCCACGGCCGATTTTGTGGGCGAGGCGGTGGAGTTGTCGAAGGCGATTTCGAAGCCGGTGAAAGTGACGTGGTCACGTGAAGACGATATGCATCACGACGTTTATCGCCCGGCTTCGCTGGCTCGTTTCTCGGGCGGGCTTGACGCGGACGGATGGCCAGTGGCCCTGACCGCGAATCTGGCTTCGCCTTCGATTTTGTATACGGCTGGAGGCGGGCGCGCCCCGCGGAACGGCCTCGACAGCACCAGCACGGAAGGGATTCACGATACGCCGTATTCGATTCCGCATACGCAGGTGGATTATCACTGGACCGAGGTCGGTATCCCGGTGTTTTTCTGGCGCGCGGTTGGGTATACGCAGAATACGTTTTTCATGGAGAGCTTCATCGATGAGCTGGCCGCGGCGGGCGGTAAGGATCCGGTTGAGGTTCGGCGCCGGTTGCTGACTAAGGTTCCGCGGGCTTTGGGTGTGCTGGAACTGGCGGCCGAGAAAGCCGGGTGGGGCCAGGCACTGCCAGCGGGTCGTTTTCGCGGCGTCGGCTTAGTGAATAACATCGGGAGTTTTACCGCGCAGGTGGCGGAGATTTCGGTGGACAAGGGTAAGGTCAGGGTGCATCGCGTGGTTTGTGCGGTGGATTGCGGGCATGTGGTGAATCCGGCGATTGTGCAGCAGCAGATTCGCAGCGCGGTTGTCTTTGGACTTACTGCCGCGCTGAAGGGTTCGATTACGATCGACAAGGGCCGCGTGCAGCAGGCTAATTTCAATAACTACGACATGCTGCGGATTGACGAGACTCCGGCGGTGGAAGTTTATATTGTGCCGAGTACGGAGAACCCGGGCGGGATCGGGGAGGCCGGCGTGCCTACGATTGCTCCGGCGGTTTGTAATGCGATCTTTGCGGCTACCGGGAAGCGCGTGCGGAAGCTGCCGATCCGGGCCGACGAACTCGTGTGATCGGCGCTTAAGCTGAGCAGGGGAGGAGTGCCGGGAAGTGCGCGGTGCGGGGCGGATCGAAGATTTTGTGCAGGATCTGCGCTACGGCGCACGCCAGCTACGCGGAAACCCTTCGTTCAGCGGGGTCGCCGTGCTGGTGCTGGCCCTTGGTATCGGCGCCAATGCCGCTATGTTCAGCGTCGCCTATGGCACGCTGTTGCGCCCGCTGCCTTACGCCGACGCCGGGCGCGTGGCGGTGGTCTATATGAGTTACTTTCCCCGGGACTTTGCGTTTGGCACGATGTGCATCCGCGACTATCTCACGTGGAAGGACAACAATCACGCGTTTGAGAACCCTTCCCTGTTCCGAAGCCTCCGCATGGACATCGGCGGAAGCGGGAGTATCCCGGAACAGGTACAGGGCGCTTCCGTAACGGCGGGCTTCTTTCCCACGCTCGGAGTGAGTCCGCTGATCGGCCGGACATTCGCCGTCGGGGACGATAAGCCGGCTATGGGCTCGTTGATCGTCCTTAGTGAATCTGTCTGGCGGCGACGTTTCGGCGCAAGCTCCGCGGTTTTGGGGAAGACGATTCTGGCCAACGGCGCTCCGTCCACCGTGATCGGCGTGATGCCGGGCGTCTTTCGCTTCCCGGGGCGCGACACGGAAGCGTGGACGAACCTGCCGCTGAATCCGCCGACGCGGTACGGCCCCTGGTTCTATCGCGGCGTAGCGCGTCTGAAACCCGGTGTGACGATGGAGCAGGCGCAGGCGGAAACCAACAACATCGGGCTGCGCATGATGCAGGAGAACTCCAATTACAAACGGGTTCAGTTGCCGGTGCGCAGTCTGCGCGACGCCCTTCTGGGAGCAAAGCTGAAGCCTGCGATCCTGGTGCTTGTCGGCGCGGTGGGGCTGGTACTGCTGATCGCGGTTGTCAACGTAGCCAGCCTGATGCTGGCGCGCACTACGGTTCGGGAGCGTGAAATGGCGCTGCGGATCAGCCTCGGAGCCGGTCGGGGCCGGCTGGTGCGGCAGTTGCTCACCGAGAGCGTACTGCTGACCGTAACGGGTGGAACGGCGGGGCTCGCGCTGGCCTGGGGTGGCATCGACCTCATTCGCAGCTGGAATCCGGGCGACTTGCCGCTGATCGACTCAGTCCGGCTGGACTGGCCCGCGCTCGGCTTCATCGCCCTTGTCTCGCTATTCGCCGGGATTCTGTGCGGGATGGCGCCGGCGCTCGAAAGCGGGAGGGCGGAACCGAATGCGACGCTCAAAGGGGGCGGAGGCGCCTCACTCCGAACGTCTCAGGGGCGCAACCGCGCGGCTCTTGTCATTGTGGAAATTGCGCTTTCGCTGACGCTTCTGGTCGGCGCGGGGCTCCTGATCCGCAGCTTCGCGAACCTGCAAAGGGTAACGGCCGGATTGTCGGCGAATCCGCGGCAGATCCTGACGATGCTGATTTCGCCTGGTAACCGGAAGTACGACGATTCCCACGCCGGCCAGGCTTTCTATGACGAGGTGCTCCGGCGGGCGCGCGCCGTGCCCGGCGTGGAATGGGCCGCCCTGACCGACTCGTTGCCGCCGGACCGGCAAGGCGACGCCGACACCTTTCAGATTGAAGGACAGACCCTGGGCGCGGGGGAGTTGAATCCTGTTATTTCGAAGGTGGTGGCGGGTCCGGATTTTTTCAGGGCGCTCGGCATCGTCCTGATCGGGGGCAGGTATTTTACCGACCACGACAATGCGGATTCGGGGCCTGTGGCGATCGTCAGCGAAGGCTTTGCGCGCCGCTTCCTGCCCAACCAGGACGCACTTGGCAAACGCATGACGGCGAGCGGGCCGGGATCCGGCAGCCCGTACATGGAAATCGTGGGGGTAGTCGGCGACGTGAAATACCTGGGGCTGACAGTCGATACGGACTCCGCTTACTACACCCCTTTTGCCCAAACGTACGA
>Ga0302326_10026075_pt1 | contig 11829 bp, 12 predicted proteins | sample Palsa_T0_3_FD_202264 | JGI IMG/M metagenome (GOLD analysis project Ga0302326, IMG submission 202264) | Peat permafrost microbial communities from Stordalen Mire near Abisko, Sweden - Palsa_T0_3 | ecosystem: Environmental > Terrestrial > Soil > Palsa > Peat permafrost | place: Sweden: Abisko... | reverse complement strand
TTCGTGGTGTAAATTTATTAAAACCGATCCCCCGGCCACACCGCCCCCCGGCTACACGGGGAAAACTATGGTTCGATGGTATCATCTTATCATCAGCGCATACGGATTCTGGCTCCCCAATGATCCGCGAGGATCGTGGTCGGATTTCGTCGGCGCCTGGGAATTGCTCAAGTTCGGCGTAGCCACGAAGGTTAATGGGAAGCGCTCATACGCCCATGATCGTCACGACCGTGAGTTGCGTTTGGCAGCCAAACAAGCACTGAAATATCCGCCGGTGCGCTTCGACAATGGGCAGCGCATTGCCATCGTCGAAGGGTTTGCGCTTGCGGCGGACGAGGGCGAATATGAAATCCATGCTTGCTGCATCGGGTACGATCATTCGCACATGGTGGTTTCTCGTCACGAACGGACCATCGAGCGTATCGCAGGCCACATGAAATCCAAGGCGTCCATGTCGCTGCGATCGGCAGGCTGTCATCCGTTGGCGGCGCACATTAACGGTGACACAATTCCCACACCTTGGTCCGGGGGATGCTGGAGTGTATTCATCAATGATGTTGAACAGTTGCGCGCGGCGATTGATTATGTGAATCGGCATCCCATGAAAGAAGGCTTGCCGGCGCAGTCGTGGCCGTTCGTTCGCGCGCCTTTTGTGTAGCCGGCGAGCTTGCTCGCCGGATTCGCCTGGGGAGAATCGTTCGCAAAAGAAATCCACCGAGCAAGCTCGCCGGCTACACGAAGATATGCCAAAACCAAAAAACAAATCCAAGCCCACTCGCACCGATTGGGGGCCTGTTGCCGACTGGTATGACCAGCTCGTTGGAGAATCCGGCAGCGAATATCACCGCGAGGTCGTTATCCCCGGCATTTTGCGGATGCTTGGAACGACTCAGGGAAATTCAGTAATCGATATCGCCTGCGGACAGGGCGTGCTTTGCCGGGCGATGCGGGTACGCGGATTGGAAGTGACCGGCGTCGACGCCGCCAAGGAATTGATCGCCGCCGCTCGAGAGCGCGGGCCTGAATCAATTCGTTATCTCGTTGGCGATGCGCGCGATCTTTCATTTCTTCCGCCCGATCATTTCCATGCGGCAACGTGCGTGCTGGCGGTCCAGAACATTCAGCCGATCAAACCTGTATTCGAGGGCGCGGCGAGAATCCTTCGGCCGGGCGGTCGATTGGTGATCGTCCTGCTGCATCCTTGTTTTCGCGGGGCCAAAGAAACAAGTTGGGGATGGGATGAATCAACCAAGACGCAGTATCGCCGGGTCGATCGCTATCTCGTCCCGCGCAAAGCGCCGATCGTGATGCATCCGGGTTCGGACGATCAGCAATATACATGGACGTTTCATCGTCCGTTGGAAATGTATTTCAAGGCGATTGGGCAATCGGGATTGATGGTGGATGCGCTGGAGGAATGGCCGAGCCACAGGATCAGCACGAGCGGGCCACGCGCGGCGGCGGAAAATACTTCCCGGCGCGAGATTCCAATGTTTCTGACGCTGCGGGCGGTGAAGGCGGTTAGTCAATCCTTATGATAACGGGATTTGCCTTTAATCGCTCGCTTGTCGATCGGGACATTTTCGCCCGGCACGACGCCGTCAACGCTGCTTACCACATCCTCGGCATTGAGTTGCCGGAGTTTCTGGCGGTTGGTGACAGCGGCATGAATTTTATCTCGGCACTCGGCCGGCCGGCTGGGAATCGCCCGCATTTCTCCCATGCCCGCCTCAGCCTCAGGCCGGGCGCGCTCGTAGACCCGGGCCGTGTCCGGGCCTTTGTCTTCCGGTTGCGGGGTTGGTTTTCTGGCCATATATCCTCCCGAAATTGCTTCCCCTTGCCTACACGAAATTCTATGCCGCTGCCCAAGAATTGGGAACGCACAATCCCGTCGTTGCGTTCCAATAAAAATTGATTGAGCATTTGCGCGATGACTGTCGAAGAGGCGATTGAATTGGGAAAGCGAGAACAACTGGCGGGAAATCTGCGCGCTGCCGAGGAGATTTATCGCAAGGTGCTGGCGACGCAGCCGAATCATGTCGAGGCGCTGCGAATGCTGGGCGCGATTGCATATGACGTAGGGAAACACGATGTGGCGGCGGATTTGTTCGCGCGCGTCATCCGCATCGATCCGAACAAGGCCGACCATTACGTCGAATATGGCGCATCTTTGAATCTCCTGGGCCGGGATGAGCAGGCAATTGCAGCCTATCGAACGGCGCTAGCGATCGATCCGAATTGCGTCACCGCGATGTGCAATCTCGGCGATGCGCTGAGAATCCGCTGGCAGCCGGATGAGGCTATCGAGGTTTTGCAACGCGCTCTGAAATTGCGGCCGGATTATTTCGAGGCCATGGCAAACCTTGGCAATGCGCTGGGCGAAAAGCGGCGGTTTGAAGAGGCGATTGAGTGGTATCGCAAGGCGATCGAAATCCAACCGAATCACGCCGATCTGCACAGCAACCTGTCGTATGCGCTTGGAGCCTGCGGGAAATTCGATGAAGCCATCATCGAAGGTGAACGCGCGCTGGCGATCAAACCGGGACGTCCGGGCCGAATCAACCTCGCCAATGTTCTGCGGGAAGTCGGACAACTGGAACGCTCGATGGAGCAACATCGAATGATATTGGAGTCCAATCCCGACGATGCGGCGGTGCATTACAACATTTCGCTCACGCTGCTGCTGCAGGGGAGATTTGCCGACGGATGGAAAGAACATGAATGGCGGTTCAAGGCCAAAGAGTACCAGATGCCGCGGCGAAAATTTCCGCAGCCGAGATGGAATGGCGAGGAATTGAATGGCCGGCGGATTTTTGTGTATGCGGAGCAGGGGTTGGGCGACACAATCCAGTTCGCGCGCTATCTGCCGATGCTCGCTGACCGCGGCGGCCAGGTGATTTTGGAATGCCATCCGGAACTGGTGCGCTTGCTGAGCGGCATTCATGGCGTGCAAATCATTCGCCGCGGCGAGCCATTGCCGCAATTTGATCTTCATTCGCCGCTACTCAGTTTGCCGATGGCGTTCGGCACCGATCTGGGAAATATTCCGGACAACGTGCCGTATCTTTCGGCTGAGCCCGAGATCATTGAAAAGTTTGCGGCGAAAATACCGAGCGATGGGCGGAAGAAAATCGGATTGGCCTGGGCCGGTAGTCCTCAGCACATTCGGGACCGGCTGCGTTCAGTGACATTGGCAAGTTTGGCCCCGCTCGCGGCCGCCGGGGACTTTCAATTCTTCAACCTCCAGACCGGGGACGCGGCAAAGCAGGCGAAGAATCCACCTGATGGAATGAATCTGATCGATTGGTCGGATGATTTAAAAGATTTGGCCGACACCGCCGCGCTGATAGCCAACTTGGATTTGGTGATAACTGTCGACACCTCCATCGCCCATCTCGCCGGGGCGCTCGGCAAGCCGGTTTGGCTGCTGCTCACTTGGCTGCCGGACTGGCGGTGGATGCTGGATCGCCCGGATTCGCCGTGGTATCCGACCATGCGGCTTTTTCGCCAATCCAGGCTCTGCGAATGGCAGGATGCGATTGACCGAGTGGCCATGGCACTGCGCGCCGAACCCCCACCCTGACCCTCCCCCGGAGTACCAGGGGAGGAAAAAAAGGGGCAATTTTTCGTCGCCCCCAACCCGCCCATCGTCCGATAACGTCTCAATATGGATTTGTCGATCTACAGCCTGCGGACCAAGGACATCCTGACACTCTGCGTCCTCTCGCTGCTGTGTCTGGGCGTGCTGATGGTGCAGTCGGCTTCATCGGATGTGACGAACCAGACCGGCTGGGAGTGGACGGCCAAGGGAATTAAACACGCTACGTTCGCCACCTCCGCGCTGGCGACTTTTTTGGCGGTTGGATGGTTCGATTGCGCCTGGGTTCTGCGACCCGCGAAAAAAATCTGGCACAGCCCGATCTTCTGGATGCTGGCGATTGCAGGCCTGGCGAATCTGGCGGTGCTGATTCCGGGCGTGGGCGTGGAAGTGAATCACTCGCGGCGATGGCTGCCGCTGGGCCCGATACAAGTGCAACCATCCGAGTTAGGCAAATGGGCCATCGTTCTTTATCTGGCATATTTTCTGGCGAATCGCCCGCTGGATGTGAACCGATTCTTCCGCGGATTTATTCCGATGCTGATTCCCGTCGCGGCCATCTGCCTGCTGGTGGTGATTCAGGATTTCGGCACGGCACTGCTGATCGCGCTGTGCGCATTGGTGATGATGATCGCGGGAAAAGTGCGATGGACGCATCTGCTCATCGTGTTGCCGCCGATCATCGCGGCGGGATTATGGTTCGTGATGCACAAGGCGTATCGCTGGCAGCGGATCACGGCCTTCGCCAATCCGTATGCCGCCCCGTCGCGCGAGGGTTATCACATGATCCAAAGCCTGCTGAGCTTCGCCACCGGCGGAGTGACGGGTCGCGGCCTTGGTAACGGGATTCAAAAACTCGGCTATCTGCCCGAAGACACGACCGATTTTATCTTCAGCGTCATCTGCGAAGAACTCGGCCTCTTCGGCGCGCTGATGACTATCGCCCTGTACGTCGGCATCTTGTATTGCGCCTGGGAAGCCATGAAACAACGCCCCGACAGCGGCGGCAAACTGATGGCCTTCGGCATCGGCATGATGGTCTGCCTGCAAGCAACGATTAATATCGCCGTGTCGACGGTGAGTGTGCCGACCAAGGGACTGCCCCTTCCGCTGATCAGCGCCGGCGGCAGCGGGTTGATTATCACCTGCGCCGCGCTGGGGTTGCTAAGAAGCGCTTGCAACGAAAAGGCGACGGTTAATCCGGCAATGGAGCAGCGTCCGCCAGACTTGAGCGGCGTTTTTCTTCCGCCTCCGGCAGGCGAATGTAAATCGGCGTGAGTTGCAGGTGATCAGTGAACTCGCCGCGGCGGGCGAGTTGGTGGCCGAGATGGGCGACGGGTTCGGCTCGGGGACGCCAGTGGTTTTCGGGGATGATTTTGATTTCTTCGGTTGCGGGGATGAATTGCTGATGGAAGGGGATTCCTTCGCCGAGCAGGTGAACCGGGCGCGGGGCGCGGGCGATCATTTGTTGCAATGTGTCGAGATGGGCCGGCTCGCGCATTTGCCAGGCGGATTCGGTGCGGTGGAATGCGGCGGTGAAGATTTGGTTTCGCTTGGCGTCGAGGACGATGATGACATCATTCGCATCTTCCGGGGCATTTTCGATCAGCACATTCACGGTCGGAACGGCGACGAGTTTAGCCCCGGAGGCGTGGGCGAGCGTTTTGGCGAGCGTGATTCCAATGCGAAGGCCGGTGAATGATCCGGGGCCGGCGGAGACGTAAATTTCCTGAATGTCGTGGGGTGTCCAGCCTAGTTTTTTGCAGAGTTCGTCGATGGCTGGAATCATTCGGGCGGCGTGCTGGAGGCCGTGGGGGAATGTGTTTTGGGCGATTGTGTTGCCGTCTTCGGCCAGCGCGACGGAGCCGATACGGCTGGAGGTTTCGATGGCCAGAGCGCGGATCATCTGGGCGAATCATACACGCTACGAAGCCTGTCCGGCGGAGGCGGGTTGAGAGGCCTTCTTGCTCGGCTTGCGGCTGCGGAGCCAGATGAAAGTGAAAAGAATGACCGCCCCGATTCCGCCGACGATGACGGTTCCCAGGCGGAACTCGCGGACAGTTTCCCACAGTGCTGGCCCCTTGGCCGCGCCCCAGTAGCCCAGACACATGAACATTCCGCCGCTGGCGATGGCAGCCAGGCCGTCGACGAGGATGAACTTAAGATACTTGAACCGGCTCGTGCCGGCGGCGACGACCATTGCGCCGCGGACACCCATGAACAATCGGCCAACCGCGATGACCCAGACGCCATATTCAACGAACAGTTTTTCGGCACGTTGCAGTCGCGCAGCGTTGACGTGTTTACCGATGAACGGAACGCGCGACACGTTGTGGCCGAGGTGATATCCGAGCAGATAAAGAACCGTATCGCCGCTCATGATGCCCAGCCAGGCGATGGGGCCGGCGATGAATGGGGACATTTTTCCGTGAAAGATCAGGATGCCGGAAATAATCAGCGGGATGTCTTCGGGAACCGGCAATCCCAGGCCGCAGGTGAAGAGGAACCCGAAGAGGGCGGCGTAGCCGTAGCGTTCGATCCATTGGCGGACCGTATCAAACTTGATGATTTCCCAGGCCAGAAGAAACATGTTGGCTTGCCGCTCCCCCGCGACGGATCAGATGTAATACATTGCCTGTTGCGAACTGCCGGCGCGGTTGACCTGTTCGACAAGTTGTTCGAGGGTCAATTTGTCCAGCACGTCATCGAGTGCATCGGTCAACTTTTGATTGAGAATCCAGACGGCAATCTTCCCAGGAGTAAGATCGGCGGCGGTGACGGTTTTGCTTTCCTTAATTGTGAGCCTGCCCTCGAGTCTGCGGACGAGTTCGCCGACGGCAATGTCGCGCGGGGCGCGGGAGAGCCGGTATCCACCGCCGCTGCCGACCTTGCTTTCCAGGAACCCGCCGCGTCGCAGGGCCAGAAGGATGGCCTCGAGGAATTTGTTGGGCATGTCCTCCTGTTCGGCCAGATCGCGGGACTGGATAAACCCGCTGGGCCAGAGCCGGGCCAATTGAATGGCGGCTCGCAGTCCATATTCAGTTCGCTGGGAAAGGCGCAAGCGATTTTCTCCACACTAATGCAATGCGCGGGGAATGGTAAGGGTTGGCGGGGGGATTTGCCAGAACGGGTGCGGAGTTTGCGCGGAACGGTATAATCCGAAGCATGTTCGGGGACGGCAGCCTGTCATTGCGAGAGTTTGCGATGCACGAACCATTGCCGCTGGCGACGATACACGACGCGGTGCTGGAGTTCCTGCGCAATCGGGAAGATGCCGCGCTGTTTGGCGCCCAGGCGGTTAATGCGTACGTGGACGAGTCGAGAATGACGCAGGATGTGGATATTCTCTCGCCGCGCGCGGAGGCACTGGCAGAAGAAATCCGAAAGACGCTGACGGATCGGTTTCACATTGCGGCGAGAGTTCGCGCTGTGGCGGATGGGAAGGGATTCCGCATTTTCCAACTTCGCAAGCCGAAGAACCGGCATCTTGTAGATGTGAGGCAGGTAGATTCGTTACCACCAACGCAAATGGTCATGCACGTTCAGGTCTTGAGACCCGAAGAACTCATCGCACAGAAGGTTATCAGTTCCAGCAGCCGTCATGCGCAGCCGAAGGGCGATACCGATCGGCGTGACCTTAAGGTTTTGCTGCTCGCGTTTCCGCAGCTAAAGGTAAAGAACGGCCCGGTCCTCGTGCGACTGAAAGCCGCCGGCGCGGACGCCAACGCCCAGAACGAGTGGCGGCGATTGGTGTCGATGGACATCCAATCCGACGATGCCGATGCCGGATATTAGAACAACTCCGCCAACACCTTCTGTGCTGCCGAGACGCCCGCGCCGAACGTTACGGGTTTGCCGAGGCCCTTGAGCACATGCTCGATGGCGGCGACGACGGCGAGGGCGTCGTATGCATCGCTGTAGCCCATGTGGTTGACGCGGAAGATTTTGCCTTCCATCGTGCCCTGGCCGCCGGCGATGTGGATGTTGTGCTTGCTCTTGAGGCCGCCGCGGAAATCCTTGTCGCTAACGCCGGCGGGATATTTCACGGCCGTCACGGAATCGGCGGGGGTTTTGCTAAAGAGTTCAAATCCCAGCGCCTTGACGCCCTGGCGGAATGCCTCGGCCGTCAGGTGCGTGCGCTTCCAGACGGTTTCCAGCGTTTCGTCCTTAATCATCTTCAGGCTGACGCGCTGAGCTTCGATGAGCGTGTTGGCGGGCGTGAATGGCGTGTCGCCGTCTTCGATGCTCTTTTTGTATTTCTTGATATCGAAGTAGAAGTCGCGCGGATTTTTGAAGCGTTCGACGGCCGCCCAGCCACGATCGGAGAACGAGACGAATCCCAATCCCGGCGGAAGCATCAGGGCTTTTTGGCTGCCGGTGATGGCGACATCGACGCCCCATTCATCCATGCGAAAGGGGAGCGCGCCGATGCTGGTGATGCCATCGACGATGAGCAGTGTATCGCCACTGGCGCGGACTGCTTTGGCGATGGATGCCAGATCGCAAACCGTGCCGGTGCTGGTTTCGGAATGGACGATACAGACGGCGTCGTATTTGGTCGCCTTCAATTCCGTGGCGATCATCTCGGCGGTGGCGTGCTCGCCGTATTCGAGCTTGAGGTCTTTCTTCTCACAGCCGAAGGTGGTGGCGTAGGAACTCCAGCGCTCGGCGAATTTTCCGTTGGTGACATTCAGCACCTTCTGGCCGGGCTGAACAACATTCACAAACCCAGCCTCAAAGGCGGCAGTGCCGGAGCCGGTGATGGTGTAAACAGTTTTGCTCGTTTGGAAAACATATTGCAGGATCGACTGCAATTCGTTGAACATCGCACGGAATTCACCGGTGCGATGGTGATGGACGGGCTTGGCCAGTTCCAGCAGAGTCGCTTCGGGGACGCTGGTCGGGCCGGGGGTGAAGAGTCGATATTTCATGAGCATGGCAGAACCTCGTGGTTAAGTTTGAAAATCAGATCAGGCTTCGTTCCATTGCCGCTTCAGGAAAGCCAGGACCCGGGCGGTGGTGGATTGATAATCTTTTATGCCCAGCGCTTCAACACAGACGGGCCCGTCATATCCACCATTTTTGATGATTTTGAAAAACGGGTGGTAATCCGCGGTGCCACTTTCGCCGGGGGCAAGCCGGCCGTCTTTGTCGGCGACGTGGACGTGGGCGATCCAGGGCATGGCTTTGACGAGATCATCGGGATTGTCGCCATCGATCCAATAATGGTAGCTGTCCACCAAGCAGCGGATGTTGGGATGATTGATTTCCCGGACATAACTCATTGCTTCGCCGACGGTGTTGATGATATTGCACTCTTTTTTGTTGAGTGGTTCGACGACCAGTGTGACACCCGCCTCGGCGGCCAGCGGGGCGATCATCTGGAGGAAATCCATGATCTGCCGGCGAGCGTCGTCCCGATCGAAATTGCCGGGGACGTTTCTTGCTCCGCCGCTTCCGAAGACAAGGGTTTTGATCTTCAGCCGGCCTGCGCGCTGCATGACATTGGTGATGTAGTCCAGCAGTTGGCCGGTGTCGATTTCCGAACCGACAATTTTCATCTCGGCCGGCACCAGGCAATTGGCGGCCAGAATCGGCAATGGAGCGGCGGCGGCCTTGCGATATCCTTCCCAGTCGGATTCCTTGGTTCTGCCCTGAAGGAGACCCTGAACATTCTCCTCAATAAAGTCGGCGCCGCCGGATTTGATGTCGGCAGCTTTGTCGAGTGGTGCGCAGATTCCGAATAGCATCAGCCGCTCCTGGGAATAGGGATGGGAATGATAGGGGAAGGACGAGTTGGATTAAAGGCGCGGGGCGATGCCGTCGGGGGTGACTAGTAGGATGCGGTTGAAAATGTGGTGGGGCATGCGCTCGTAATCTTCCTGGATTTGCGGGAGGAGTTTGTCCACGGTGTCGGCGTCGTTGCGGAAGCAGAGCAGAATGTCGCGGTTGGGGATTGCAGCGGCGAAAGGTGTGCCGAGGTGCTCGCAGATTTTTTCGTGGAGATTGGGCAGGAGGAGCCGGCTGGCGTCGTAGCCGTCCATCGACTGGAAGAGAATCAGGTAAACCCGCTCATCCGCGTCCTGAGCGGCCTGGGCCGCGAGGGCCTGGCTGCGCTGGGACAGATTGTATAGGGCGATTTCGTGCAGATCATCGACGGTGATATGCCAATCATCCAGACGTTCGGGTGTGAGATAGGAAATTGTGCGGTCGCTGTCCAAAGCGTAGGCGACGGCCAGCCCGTCGATGAGCGGCTGATGGATCGGCTCGCGGTTCCATCGTCCGGTGTCCGGGGTGATCATGGGCATGATGCGGGAGCGGAGTTCGTCGAGGCTGCCGCTCTGGTCGGGAGATCCCTCGGAGGCCCGGATCAACTCAACCACCCAGCGCTCAACGTGATGCTTGGCATCCTCGGGCCGGAGGACCGTCATGCGGTAGACATTTTCCAGCGAAGCGACGTGCCCATTGACCAGCATCGAGAAGGGCTCTTTTCCACGGGCGATTTTGACCAATGGAAACCGCTTGGCGACGAGGTCCAAGACCTGGTTAGCAAATTGCTCGCGCGTCACTGACACCGGGGAATTATAGCAAGCCAAAATGCGAACGTCAGGATGAAAAGAAGTCGTCAGAATCAGAAGAAAAGCAGGCGGATTGCGACGGCGGCGATGAATCCGCCCAGCGCCAGCGAGATCAGCCCAACGATGAAATTCAGCGGGCTGGGGACTTCCTGATCAATTGAATTGCTTGAGTTCATGGCGTTCCGTCGACAATTGAGCTATCGGAATTTGAGTATAGGCAATTGATTTGCAATTGCTAACCAATGAGGAGAATTTTTTTCTTCTGATTCTCTGGTTCTTGGAAAGGGAGGAGGATTATTCCGGCGATAGGGGAATTCTAGAGCGGTTTTAGTCCTAAGCGAATTCAGATTGGACGTTCACATCGAGGTTTCGTACTATCCCGCCTTCGCTCGACTAGAACATGCGTCATTTTGATTGTGTAGTCATCGGTACCGGCCCAGGTGGGCAGAAGGCGGCCATCCAGGCGGCCAAGCTGGGCAAGCGCGTCGCCATCATCGAAAAGAATTCCGTCCTCGGCGGGGCCGCCATCAACACCGGCACGATTCCGTCCAAGGCGTTGCGGGAGGCGGTGCTCCATCTGACGGGGGTCAACAAACGGACGCTTTTTGGCGAAAGCTATCGGGTCAAACGCAACATCACGATTGCTGATTTGATCTACGTCAGCCAGCAGGTGATTCATCAGGAACTGGATCTGCTCCGCGATCAGTTTGAGCGGAACAATATCGAATTGATCTGGGGCTCGGCGCGGTTTGACGAGGAGATGATCGTATTCGTGGACCGGCCAGATGATTTTGAAGCGATCAGCGGGGAGATTTTCGTGATCGCCACGGGGACGCAACCGGCCCGGCCGGCATCGGTGCCGTTTGATGAGAGGACGGTTTTCACATCCGATGGGTTGCTGAAACTGGATCACATTCCCAAGAGCTTGATCGTCGTCGGCGGTGGAGTGATCGGGATCGAATACGCCTGCATGTTGGCTGCGCTCGGGGTGAAGGTGACGCTGGTGGAGGCGCGGCATGAGGTGTTGGGATTTCTTGATCCGGAAATCACCGAGGCGTTTCAATATCAGATGCGGCGGATGGGTGTGACGCTGCGGCTGGGGGAAAAGGTGTCGAAGATCGAGCGGCTGCCGGGCGCGGAAAAAGCGGAGAATGGCGGGTTGGCGCCGGCGGTGCAGGCGACTTTGGAAAGCGGGAAAACCCTGCGGTCACAGACGTTGCTGTATGCGGTTGGACGGCAGGGGACAACGGCGGCGTTGCACCTGGAGCGGGCGGGGCTGACGGCGGATGATCGGGAGCGGTTGAAGGTCAACGAACACTATCAAACGGCTGTTCCGCACATATATGCGGTTGGTGATGTCATCGGATTCCCCGCTTTGGCCAGCACCGCGATGGAGCAGGGTCGGCTGGCGGTGTGCCATGCGTTTGGCGCGCCGGCCAAGAGCATTCCAGAATTGTTCCCCTATGGCATTTATGCGATTCCGGAGATTTCCATGGTCGGCAAGACCGAGGAACAACTCACGCATGCGGGCATTCCGTACGAGGCGGGGATCGCTCAATACAAGGAACTGGCCCGCGCCCAATTGCTCGGCGACCCGGATGGAATGCTCAAGCTTTTGATCCATCAGGAGAACCACCAGATTTTGGGCGTACA
>Ga0302326_10026072_pt1 | contig 11830 bp, 11 predicted proteins | sample Palsa_T0_3_FD_202264 | JGI IMG/M metagenome (GOLD analysis project Ga0302326, IMG submission 202264) | Peat permafrost microbial communities from Stordalen Mire near Abisko, Sweden - Palsa_T0_3 | ecosystem: Environmental > Terrestrial > Soil > Palsa > Peat permafrost | place: Sweden: Abisko... | reverse complement strand
CGACCGCACCGACGCGCGGGCCATGCTTAACGCGCTGGACCGCTTCGTGGCCGGCGCAAACAACTCATCTTGGCCCTGGCCCCGCGGCTTCGCGGTCGACTGGTGGCGGCTCCAGACCGGGCAAACCACCCCGCAAAAACTGGGCCTGCTGATGAACGGATAACCCGCTGTTGGCACCCCAGCCACCCCCATGAATTTTCGGAGCGGCGTCGCGCTCGCACACGCCCTTGAGCGGAGGAAACTCCGCCCGTTATTAGAATGAGCCGACCCGCTCCGTCCGCACCAAATGCCATCGCCTATGTTTTCTTGTGCTCAACCCTTGCGTTGACGCACCGATAGGAGGAAGAGCTTGGGTGCCCACACCCGACGCCAGCGGACGGAGACGCCACGAAAAAAGAAGAAGAAAAAACAGCAGTAAAGAAGAAAGGCATGTGATGAAACCCTTCCTCTGACCCGACTCTCAGGTGGCCGTCAGGATGCAACGCTAGCGCGCGCGACTTCGCTTCGCTGCCGCTCCACTCCGCGCGGTCACGCCGCAAAAAAATTCAAAATCGCCCTTGACTCGTGAACCCTCATAGGAGGGCGTCGCAGCGCTCCGCCCTCCCGAAATTTGTCGCACACCCTTGTCAAACCGCGCCGCCTAAATTATGTGGACATCAGCGGCGCGGGCGAACATGATGACCTCAATGAAAATTCCGAATATTTTCGATACGCCTGCAAAAAGAATTCTTTCCGTGGCTGCGGTTGGGCTGGCGCTCGCTGGTTTGTGGGCCGGTTGCGCCACGCACGTTTTTAAAACGGTCGCCGGTCTGCAACTTTACAGTGTTCGCAACCAAATGGCTAAAGATACCATCGGCACCTTGGCGGAAGTCCGTTCCTGGGGAATCAAATATGTTGAAGTGGCCGGAACCTACGGCATGCCTCCGCAAAAGTTTAAGAACCTGTTACATGAGCACGGTTTGGATGCAGTCAGCGGTCATTTTTCGTTCGACGAATGGAGCAAAAATCCTGAAGGAGTGCTGAAGCAGGCTCGGGATTTAGGATTGGTCGAAGTGGGTTGCGCCTGGATCCCGCACGAAGGCGTGTTCGATGAGGCTGCCTGCCGCAACGCCATTGAGGTTTTTAATTATGCGGGTCAATTAGCGGCCCAGCACCATATGCATTTTTTCTATCACACGCACGGTTATGAATTTCAGCCTTACGGCGGCCGGACGCTCTTCGACCTCATAATGCTCGAAACTGACCACGAGAACGTGAAGTTCGAGATGGATATTTTCTGGATCGCTCATGCCGGGCAGGACCCGGTGGCGTTAATGGAGCAGTACCCTGACCGCTGGCGCCTGATGCACCTCAAAGACATGCGCAAAGGCACGCTCACCGGTCTGTTGACTGGTTCGTCGGATGTCAACAATGATGTCGCGCTGGGAACCGGCATGCTCGATATCCCGGCCATCTTGCGCGAGGCTCGAAAGGTCGGCATTCAATGGTATTTCATCGAGGACGAATCTTCCCAGTCTGAAGACCAAATTCCGCAGAGTCTCGTCTATCTGCGCGATCTCAAAAATTAGGCTTTTCAAGGGCCTCAAGTAGCTGGGCCAACCTGCCGATATTCTCTCAGAAGGAATGAGAGAATTGTTCGATTTTGGGCATCTGCGCCGACACGCAATCACCCGGCTACTGCCGAGCATAAGCGTGGCCTTGTTGTTTTCCGCCTGCGATACACCGCCTCTTAACCAGATCAAACTAACCCCGGAAACGCGCTACAAGCCGACCAACGTCTATCGCAAGGGCATCGCCCTGGACCCGGAGATCAAACGGGTGGCAGTTTTGCCCATGGCCTCTCTGCAACCGACCGAGACTTTTCAGGCGGGCGTCCATTCGTTGCAACCGCTTTTGCATGCCGAGTTGGAGAAGTCCAAACGCTTTGAAATGATCGTGGTCACCCCTGAACAATTGCAGAACTGGACCGGCCAGCGTGTCTGGCGGGCCGACGAACAATTGCCGCCGGAATTCTTTGATCGTTTGCAGGAGGAAACAGGCTGCCAATGCGTTTTGTTTGATCAGTTGACCCGTTACCAGCCTTACCAACCCGTCGCGGTGGGTTGGAAATTGACCCTCGTGATCAACAGGGAACACCAGATTTTCTGGGCTGCGGACGAGGTCTTCGACGCCGGTGACGACGGTGTCGCCAACTCCGCCCGGTCATACGAAAAAGACCACATTGTCACGCAGTCGCCCCTGCCTGATCCCGATGCCATTTTAAGTTCTCCCAGCCGTTTTGGACAGTACACTCTCAGCGCCCTTTTATCGACGCTGCCGCAGAGGTAAGACAGGCGTTTTACCTCTAAAGTTTTTGCCAAACGGGCCGATAAGATATATAGAAAGAAGCAGTTTAACAGTGGTAGATTAAAAGACCGCTGACCCTATGGAAATCAATACAAATCTGAGCTCAACCGGCGTCAATGGAGCCGCGACTCCGCGGCGTTCAACGCCCGACCCCATCATGCTTTCAGACAGAGTCTCTTTGTCCAATTCATCGGCTATGGAACAATCGTTGGCCAATGCTCCCGCCAGCCGGCCGGATATGGTAGAACGGGCCAAGAGCCTGATCGCTGACCCTAATTATCCTTCGTCCGAAACGCTTTCGGCGGTTTCGGGGCAACTGGCTTCGGCGTTGATGTCCGACAACTCCTAAACGTCCGTTTCCCGTACCGCCTATGCTGTCCCGCAACAAGCCCTGGGAATCCTACCGCAAAGTCGCCACGCAAACCGCGACCCCGGGCCAATTGGTGCTCATGCTCTACGATGGCGCCATTAAGTTTCTGGAAAAGGCCCTGACGGGCTTCGAATATGACGACCCGTTGATGTTCAACCAGACCATCAACAATAATATCCTTCGCGCCCAGGCCATCGTTCATGAAATGAACGCCACTTTGAATATGGAGGCCGGCGGCGAAGTGTCGTCCAATTTTCGACGGCTTTACAATTATCTTTATCGCCGCCTGACTGTAGCCAATCGCACCAAGCAAAAAGAGCCGATCGAAGAGTGCATCTCCCGGCTGCGCGTGTTGCGCGACAGTTGGGCCGAAATGCTCCGCAACGGCGGCGAATCCCAAAAATCCACCGGCCAGACCCTCGAAATGGTCGTCGCCTAGTATGGATCATCGCCGGCAGATTGCTGTCATCCTCAAGCAATGGCTGCAGATGACACGCGGCGAATCCCAAGCCATCCGAGCCAGCGATTGGGCCGCTTTGCGCAAAGTCCAGGGTGCCAAGGCCGAATTGCGGCAGCCTCTTGGCCGGGCCTTCGAACTTTGGCGGGCCGAAAATCCTGCGGAAGTCGCCTCCGACCCTTTTCGGATTGAAATCGCAGAACTTCTGGCCTTGGAAGCGCACAATAGCCACGTTCTGGCGACGCGCAAACAACGCGTCCACGAAAAGAAGCGCCGTTTGGAACAGGCCCAATTTAACTTGCGCCGTGTTCGCTCGTCCTATGCCCCTTCGGATCGGGTGGTTCTCAGTTCCTATTCCTGACCGGCACGCAATTCTTCTGGCCGGACAAACTGTCGAAACCGGCCCAAATTCGACTTTCGTAGGTCCTCATACTAAGATTCGTGACGGCTTGCTAGGGGTTTCCCTTATGCGGCGCTCACCTCAACCCTGATTGTATCCAATTTTTGTAAGGTCTAGGATGACAGCGTTGTTTGGGGGGATAAATAAGCCCGCTTGGTGATTGGTTGCACTAGGCGGGCTTTCCTCTTTTTTAGGTGCACGGTGAAGACAGGGACTGAAAATAGCACCCTCATTGCGGAAGAGCAAAACGGTCGACTTGCGTGCATAAAGACGGAATTACCTCTCGTCCCTCATGGGAAATACAAATTGCCGATCAGTGATGGAATTGCTATATTTGAATCGTGAGCACATTGGCCGAAATTCAAGCCGCGACTGAAGCGTTGCCGATCAAACAGCAGGAGGAACTGTATCGCCTGCTGGGTGATCGCTTACGCTCGGCCAACCCACAATCTCGGAAAGGGTATCTAGTCCAGCGAGGGAATGACTCGCTCCTGGAAGCCTCGCCCGATGCCCCACCCATGACGGTAGAGAACGTAAGGCGAATGCTCGAAGACTGGCCCTGACGTGAGTTGGCTTCTGGACGTCAACCTACTTCTGGCCACGCGGTGGGCAACCCATCCCGATCATGCGGCGGCAAAAGGCTGGCTTGATTTCGCAACGGAATTTTACACTTGTCCGATCTGCGAATTGGGTTTCGTGCGGATAAGTCTGAGCACCGCCTATGGCGCCTCGTGGCACGATGTTCAACAAAGCCTACAAAACCTGCACCGGCATCCCGGCTATCGTTTTCTCGTCGACGACGTTAAAGGGAACGAGTCGCCTGAGACATCTTACAAAAACACAACTGATGCGCATCTAGTTGCACTGGCAAAGCGGCACGGGCTGAAATTGGGCAACCTTAGATGCGGATTTGGTGCGGAAACACTGGGCCGCCGGAGCGAGCGAGAACCCATTAATACCGCAATTCCCAAACTCCTGAGCAGACTTCGCTCTTTACGAACAAATCCGCTAGTCACGGCCATTTGAAAGTGGCCACGGCGAAAACACCGTGCGCGACAAAGTCGTTCAGGTTCCCGCTGCTTGGTTCGGTGTATTGCGAAAAAGTGTATCGCAACGAGACGGAGCAGCGTGCATTGATTTTCCGCATTAAACTGACGCTGAGATCGTGCCGCGTGTAATCCAAGCCCAAGGGGATTCCGGCGGCGTCATTATTTTCCCCGTAATTGGCGCACGAAAAATTATACGCCGCTTGCGCGCTGGTGTTGGTGTTGAAAGCATAAGTCGCGATGGCGTTGACGGTGTAGATATCGCCACGGTAAGGCACAATGGATGGATCACCATTGTCGGCTGTGACCGCGCGCGAGAAGCTGTAGGTCATCGCGCCATAAAAATAAAGCTTCGGTATCGGTGTCACGTTAATACCCAGGCCGTAGGTCTGCGCATTGTAACTTCCATCTAAAATCGATCCCCCGGGCGAAACCTGCTCTATCGCCGCCAGATCAAAAGCAGGGTCCGTTTTCGAAGAGTAATCCGTCGAATTGAGTTGATACGTGGCGGTGGCTTTGAACCAAAGCGCAGGGCGCCAAACCAATTTGGTTTCGAAAATGTCGCTGCGAATATCCCGATTAAGGATGAACGCCGGATAACCATTGCTTGGACCAGAAACGCCGTTGTAAATGTCCACGAGCTGGCCGTAGTCGGTCTTGCTGTCCCGTCGGCGGAATTGCGCGGAAAACTCAAAAGTGCGCCACGGCGAGGTGGTGAATCCAATCTGCGCATTGTAGAGGCGATTGTTGGCCGCTGTATTGCGCATGAACTGAGACGGGTCTTCCTGCTGATACTCGCTGACGGTTTCCTCTTCCAGTTGCGCCGCGCCCGAAATGACCGTGCGGGGAATTTTGGTGAATCGGAAATTGGCCAATTGCGAGGCCTTGAACTCATCCAGCGTTGAAGCAGCGGGCGTGTTGAGGCCTAATTCCAAATCCGGCACGCTGGCGCCAAAGCCTTGTTCGTGCGTCCATTCGTTCTGGGTGCCGAGAGAAAGCGTCAAATAATCCATGGGCGTAAAAAGACTGGCCGCACTGAAGATTTCCGAATCGCGCTCCAGGGTGATGGGCTGGCTGGTTAAAACATTATTGACGCTGAACGCGGGAATAAGCGTCGTTTGATTGAACGCGTCACTCCCTTCCAGTCGGGAGTAATAAAAACCGCCCGTCAGCAGGCACCAATCCCGGAACGGCTTTTCAAACATCAAAGTGTTCATGCCTTGGACGTGATGATAATCGTCGCGCGTGTTGATGAATTCGTTCGGCACTGCGCCCCCGGACAGAATGCCAGCCTCGCTGCCCTGATTTTTTTCGGAATAAAACTCCACCCGGGCGCTGTCCTCAACGTGCCATCCGCTGAAATCATTCGTCGCGTCGAATTTGAGGATATGCGTCCGCTCATCCACCGCTTGCCGGGCGGGATAAATATTTTTCCCATTGGCTGGGCCCCAGTCCAGGGTGGATTCGTTGCCACTTTGGTATTGGTATTCGTAGCCAAGCGCCATTTGCGGCCAGTGCGGCCGATCAAGCCCGAAGTCAACCCAGGCGCGCCCATGATCGACAAATAAATCCTCGTTCGGATTGAACTGCGAGGGGGTCACGGCCGGATCGAACCCGCCATCGGTCGCGTAATATTTGCGCCACTGATCCACGCCCACATGGACAAATCCGAGGTCCGTTTTGGTCAATTCCAGCTTCAGGCCAAAATCTTGTTGCGGCGCCAGCGCGTGACCCTCGAGGGAGAGCTTTTCATCGGGCGCGAGCTGTTGGGTCATGGAAAATTTTTCGAGGCCACCGGAGAAACCGTCAGTGACGCCTTCCAATTCGCGGAACTTGGCCGTATTGCCATGAACGCTAATTCCTCCTGCTTCGGGCATCACGACGATCGCATTGGAAGCGAGTTGGTTCGTGTTCCAACTGGCTCCCTGGTCAATCCACGCCCGGAGCAAACCCACTTGGCGAGCAGTCAGGGCCTCGCCTTTTCCGATGGGCGGCATCTCCAAGTCTGGGACGGTGTGCGCGACATATTGAATCAGCAAGCTCTTGACGCTGTCGCCTGGGACGATATCCGTGGCATCTTTGCTCCCGCCGGCCAGCGCCGAGACGCGATTGTCCAAGCGGAAATGGCTCCTGGGTTTTTCCGGGCCGTGACAACGGAGGCAGGAATTTTGGAAGATGGGTTGGATATCGCGGGCGAAATCGACCGCCTCTGTCGCCGCCGGTGGCAGAGGTTGCTGCTGGGCTTGTGACGTGTTTGCAAGGCCTGAGGCAAGCGCCATCGCCAAAAAAATCGGCTCGTATAAAGCGGCTCGAAACCATGCAGTTGGGAGCGCGGTCGTCTCGACCGCACCCAGTCGGCGTCCCGCCGACTGGCTCGGCAACCAACCCAGTTCACTTTTCGCTGACCTATTCAAACTCCTTGATGCCTTCGGCGAGACGCCGAAGGCGGCGGTCGAGACGACCGCGCTCTCAAATCGATTTGAATGGCTGCGGCTTGGTTGGGACTGCTTCATGAGAGCATTCCATTTCAATACCTGAGCCTCGGGTCCACATTGGAACCATGAACCGCCGTATGGCAGCCTGAAGTCCAACACGTGCCAAGGCGGAGAAAGGAGCTATGGTCTGTGTTGCCGATGTAAACGTGCCCGCTTGGAACAGACGGGCCTTGGGTTTGCGCATGGCAGCGAAGGCAAAGATTGGGATCGCTCTCCACGAGCATTTTTTGGTTTATCGACCCGTGCGGATTGTGACAAGTGATGCAACCTTCCCTGAGCGCGTCGTGTTGGAAGACAAACGGACGGACCTGGTTGCGGTGGCATTGCGCGCAACTCTGATCCTGCCTGGCCATCGCTAGTCCCCCCGCTGGTTTCATGATGTCCAAGCCATGCGGATCGTGGCATTGCACACAATTCATGCGGCCTTCCAATACGGGATGATGCTGGGGAAGATGAAATTGCGCTTGGAGATCCAAGTGACACTGGAAGCAGGCCTCCGGTTTCTGGCCGGGATTGATGATAAATTTTTCCGCGCCGCCCAAGCCGGCGGAGGCGATGTGTTTGCTGCCGGGTCCGTGACAAGACTCGCACCCGCTTTGGCCTTGCATCGCCGCATTCTCGGTATGAAGCCGCGCGTGCGGGCTTGCCGGGAACCTCCGCACGATTTCCGCATGACAATCCGCGCAGGCTTTGTTGCCGACGAAATGCGCTCCGGGGATTTCCAATGGCGCGACCACTTCGGGCGCCGTTGAGGAGCACGAGATAATCACGAGCGCAGCAGAGGCCAAAATCCCCAGAGACCCTGCCGCCGCCAAGGTTCGGTTCATTCGAGCTAAGGTTGATTTAGCGTTGCCAGCTTGTTGGTGACAGCAGCCGCCTTAAGAATTTGCTCAACAATTTGATCGGACAAATCTCCGCTGGTTGGAAAAACCATCTGCAAACGCCCGGCAGGATCGATAATCAGGGTGCGAAAATTGTGATCCACCATGCCGCCGTTGGGCTTGTAAGAAACTCCCGCCGACCGAGCCAGAGCGCTGATTTGCTCGGGCGCGCCGGTCAGAAAACTCCAATGCTCCGCATCGTATGCGTAGCGCTCGCCGTAAGCCTTAAGCACCGAGGGCGTATCCGTGGCCGGATCGAAAGTGACCGAGAGCAAATGCCAGTTGACGGGGCCATTGGTCATCGCTGCGAGTTTGGCTGAAACTTCCTGGAAGTTTTTTGACAATCGCGGACAGAACTGCGGCATAGGGCACCGCGTGTAAATGAAGGTGATAGCCAGCGCTTGACCGCGAAACTCGCTTAATGTGACGGCCCGGCCTAATTCATTGGTGAACTGTCCGTCAAGTGGCACGGATGTGGCCGACTCGCCCGCATTCACCGAAAACAGAAACCCGCTCGCTGCTGCGATCAGCGCGAGCAATAGGCCGCACCGGAGAGCATTTCGCCATCGGCGGCGCTGTTCAAGGATTGGGCAAAAGTCCGACACGATAGAAAGAGGAGTTGTTCGTCGCCTGATTGTCAATAAAATTAGCCGGATTGCTGGTGGCAACATTGGTTGAAAGCGAAATCCAAGTGCTTAAATCCGCCGAGCGTTGCACGACATATTTAAAGCCGATGTCGGCGGCGTAACTGAATTGAAAGGCAGAAGCCGAGAACGTCGTGCCATCGCCACCAACCGAAATGGGAGTGAAGACCTGAATGCTTACGGAATTCGTGGCCGTCAGACCGTTGTTATCGGTGGCGATGGCTGAGAGGGTATAGCTGCCGGCCGAAAGATTGCTGGCCGTGGCCACAAAAGGCGTCTTGGTGGCATTGCTTAAGACCGTGGAACCGACGAGGAATTGGACATTGGTGACGGTGCCGTTCGTGGCGGCTGTCGTCGCGGAAATTGTCACATTGGCCGGAGCAGGCAACAATGTGCCGGCCACGGGCGCCGTGATGCTGATCGTCGGCGGTGACGGCGGCGGAGCTGCCGCAGCGACGTCGATGGTGCCCACCATGCCTTCGGCGACATGAATGGTGCACTCATACGGAAAAGAGCCAGCAGTATTGAATGTATTGGTAAACCTAAACGTGGTGGACGTCAACGTAGCAGTAGCCGTCCAAGCCTCGGGATGGCTGGTGCTGGTCACATTATGATCAGAACCATCCCACTCCCAGATGACGGAATCGCCCGCATGAATGCTCGAACTGGAAGGGATAAATACATCGTTCTGAACGCTGACCGTGGTCACGGCCGCCGTGCTGGAAAATGACGAACCGAGCCATAATAGGCCCGCCCAAGTGTAAATGCTTTTGAATAGATTCTTCATACTCTCTCTCAGGTAAGAGTATGATCCGAACAAAATGTTCCCAAAGATTTGGCCAGCCCGCTTTTTGCCTGGCCGCTATGAACCCGGTTCGATGTGAACTAACACGTCATGCACCGTCGGCACTTCCTGGCGGACGCGATCCTTGACGTTGTGGGCTATTTGGTGGGCTTGGCGCACGGTCAATTGCGGATCCACTTCCACGTGCATGTCAACAAAATATTCAAAGCCGGCCTTGCGCGCGATGCACTTTTCGATTCTTTGCACTCCAGTCACGTTGCCGGCCACGGACCTGATATGCGCGACCAACGCGGCGTTCGGCGCGGCGTCCATGAGTTCGTTCATAGCCGGGCCTAATAATTTCCATCCATTCCATGCTATAATAAGGCCGGCAACGATGGCCGCCGCATCATCGGCGAAGGCAAATCTTGGCCCGCCCAGCCAAGCGAAGGTGATGCCAATCGCGGCTGCCAATGAGGTGACGGCATCGCTGCGGTGATGCCAGGCATCGGCATAAACCACGATGCTTCGAACTTGGCCGGCCTCGCGCGAGACAAAACGGAACAAGCCTTCTTTGATCACTACGACCGCAATCAACACCAAAAGCGTAAAGGCTCTTGGCGTATCCCGATGTTTTGTCAGGTCCTCAATCGATTTGAAAACAATGCCCAACGCCGCCACCAACAACATGAAGGCGACCGTCGCCGCCGCCAGTGGTTCCGCTTTGCCATGTCCATAAGGATGCTCCCGATCAGCCGGCTCCGCGGCCACCACCAAACCACGCCAAACGATGATCGAGCTCAGAATGTCGGCGCTAGATTCGACGGCATCGGCAATCAAGGCGTGGGAATGACCCAGAATGCCGACCCAAAATTTGGCCGCCGAAAGCACGGCGTTGATCGCCATGCCGAGAAAGGTTGCCCTTAGGCTGCGATTGAGTCGGTCTATTGGCATGGAGCGCGGATATTGGCAGACGCGGGAATGATTGCCAAGCGGGCAATGATGCTTTTGTGCGGGTCCCGATCCTAATCACGGTCGAGACGCTGGATAATGGCCCCTTGACAATGTTAGCGGCTTGAAGTACTCGTACTGTGCTGACCAATACCCGGCCAGCAGTTCTTCGGCTGTGTTCCTCCCTTGTTCCCGTGCAAGCCGCAAGAATTATATGCAGATACAACTATATATGAAAACAGGCTATTTGATTGACATGGATGGGGTCATTTACCGGGAGAACCATCTCATCGCCGGTGCGGCGGACTTCGTGCAGGCGCTTACGGCCAGCAATACCCCGTTCCTGTTCCTGACCAATAATTCCGCGCCCACGCCCGAAGACCTCGTCGTCCGCCTCAAGCACTTGGGCATCCACGGCTTGTCGCGCCGCCATTTCTATACTTCCGCTCTCAATACCGCCGATTTCCTTTGCGCAGCCGATCCCCATTGCACCGTCTTCGCCGTTGGGGAAGGTGGCCTGCTGGCGGCCTTGCACGAACAAAAAATTCCCAATGACGCGATCCGCCCGCATTACGTCGTCATCGGCGAAGGAGCGATTTCGATGGAAAAATTGAACAAGGCCCATGAATTAATCGAACGCGGCGCCCGCCTGGTGGCGACGAACCCGGATAATTGGTGTCCTGTTTCCCATGAAAAAACACGTCCCGGGGCTGGGGCCACAGCCGCTTTTCTGGAGGCGAGCACGGGGCGGCGGGCCTATTACCTCGGCAAGCCCAATGGCTTCATGTTCCAAATGGCGCGGAAGAAGTTGGGCGGTTTTACGGGATCTGTCCCCGAACAAGTCGTGATGATCGGCGACACCATGGAGACAGATATTCGCGGAGCGTTCGAGGCCGGCATGCATTCTTATCTTGTTCTTACCGGCTCGACGCAGTTTGAAATGGTCGGTGATTATGTTTACCAACCGACTCGGATTTTGCAAAGCGTCGGTGATTTGGTGGAGGAGATTAAATCTGGCAAACCCAATAACGAGATGTCCAATCAGCCAAGCGAACATGGTAATCACAGTGGAGGACGTTTTGGCATTCGTCATCAGACCGATATTTTCGCGCTCTACAAACCAAGGCCTCGTCCGGCCATGACGAAATAAACTCACCTTCACCGCGAAGGACACGAAGAGCGCGAACGTATTTTGCGTTTTGTGCGCTTTTTTGCGGCTTGATTTCATTCGCCAATGGATCAGCTGCGAAAAGGCGCAAAAGCCGCAAAAAAGAAAGAGAGTTAGTTTTTAGACTAATGCCGAACCACCTGCGAGTGCGTTTTCGTACACTTTTCCAGGTGGCCGTTCTTCATAGCTACGGCCTTTCCATTATTTTGCGTTTTGTGCGCTTTTTCGCGGCTTAATTTCATTCGCCAAGGATCAGCCGCAAAGAGGCGCAAAAGCCGCAAAAAGAAC
>Ga0302326_10026071_pt1 | contig 11831 bp, 10 predicted proteins | sample Palsa_T0_3_FD_202264 | JGI IMG/M metagenome (GOLD analysis project Ga0302326, IMG submission 202264) | Peat permafrost microbial communities from Stordalen Mire near Abisko, Sweden - Palsa_T0_3 | ecosystem: Environmental > Terrestrial > Soil > Palsa > Peat permafrost | place: Sweden: Abisko... | reverse complement strand
CACCGAGCACGCCGCGAGCTCGCAGCCGAAGCCGTCGGACGCGCCTGTCCCGGTGCAGGCCGCGCCGCACGAGTGATCATTCTCGCCCACGGTCGGCACGCACTTGCCGCTCGTGCACTGGCTGTCGTCGTCGCAGTAGCACGGCCGTCCCGGCGACGTGCACGCGCCCCCGGCGGCGTTGCAGCCGCCCAGGGCGCAGGCGCTCGGCACCACCGCCATCTCGCAGTCGCCCGCCTCGCAACCCGCCGACGCCTCGACTTGAGGGCGCGCGCTTGCATCGCTTGCGACGCTCGCATCGGGTGCGGGCAAACGTCCGTGGGGATCGCCGACGATGAGCGAGCACGCTCCGACCACGACCGCCCCGAGGGCGGCAACGCACGAGCGGATCGCCAGCGCGATCGCACCCCGTCGGATGACTCCAGGTGTCAGCCGGAGTCGCACTAGGGCCATCGTTCCCATCGTACCAGAGATGACTCTCCTCTATCGGCCCGCCTTCCTCCAAAGCGTCGCGAGCCACGGTTGCTCCTCCCGGGGCTTGCCGGCCGGCCGGAAGTAGTGACCCAGCTCCTCGAACCCTGCGGCGGAGACGAAGGCGCGCCACCGGTCGAGGTCCCAGTAGCAGCCGTAGCGCTGTCCATTCCAGCCTTCGCGGTTGTCGCCTCGGGGGTTGGAGGTGAAAAGAACGCCGCGGGGCTTGAGCGCCATCCGGAGCTCTTCGAGGACTCGGGGCAGCTCGGCGCTCGGTACATGGAAGAGCGATGCGTTGGCGAAGACGCCGTCGTAGTGGGCCGTGGGAAGCGCCATGGCGACGAAGTCTTGCTGAAGCACGGCGCAGCCCGAGAAGCGGCGCGCCATCGCGGCGAAAGCCGCGCACCCCTCGAGCCCCACGGCCTCGTGCCCGAGCGAGCGAAAGTACGCCAGGTCTCGTCCCGGACCGCAGCCGAGGTCCAGCAACGTGTACGGCGCTGGCCCCTCGATGGCGTCGAGCAGCGCGGCGCGATTTTGCGATACGTCGTGGTCCCTCGTTCCCGCCCAGAAGTCCTCGGCGTGGGCCTCGTAGTACGCGAGCGTCTGCGCCGAGGCAGCGTCGTGCGTCACGATTCGTCGCGACCGACGTAGAGCGCCCAGGCGATGAACACGGCCTGCAAGGGCAAGCGCGCCCAGAGGAGCCAGGGCGCGATGCCGTGGCTCGCGTGGGCGTCGACGATCATGTTGATGTTGGCCGGGAAGACCGAGACGTAGAGTACGGCGAGGCCGATGCTGGCCGCGCGGCGCACGCGACGCACGAGCAACCCCACGCCGCCGAGGATCTCGAAGAAGCCGCTCACGAGGACGAGCGTGAGCGGCGCGGGTAGCGCGGCAGGGACGATGCTCGCGAACCACGCCGGGGCCGCGAAATGCAGGATCCCGACGGCGATCATGGCCGCCGCGAGCAAGTAACGAAGGCGGACCCGGCGGGTCATGCGTTCTAGCATCATAGAGCAATGACAGTGACTCGCCGCCGGTTGGCATCGCTCGCCTCGGTCGCGGGACCCGTCGCGCTCTTCGCGACACTCTCGTGCGGCTCGAACGGGCCGTCCGGATCGTCGTCGGCGAACACGGGACGCGACGGGAGCGCCGGCGGCAGCGACGGCAGCGCGTCCGGCACCGACGACGATGCCACGGTCCCCGTGGATGCGAGCACGTCGCCCACGTGTGGGGATGCGGGGGACGCCGGCGCGGCATGGACCGACCCGGGCGTCACGCCGCCCACGGCCGACCCCGCGGCGGCCGGAGTCGTGCACCAGTATTTCAAGATCACGGTCACCGACACGAGCAACGCACCGGTCGTGGGAGCAACGCTCACCACCACCAACGCGACTGTCTACACGACGGATCAGAACGGGAACGTCGCCTACTACGAGCCGGGCCTCATGGGCACGGACGTCTGGTTCACCCCGGCTTGCGCCGGCTACACGTCGCCGGCCGATGGCTTCGGCAACGTCGGCAGCGCGCTTCACCCGGTCGAAGGGATGAGCGCCACGATGACCATGACGAAGACGGGGACCGTGACCGCACCCGGCGTGGGCGACCTGCAAACGCGCCTGCTGGCCGGTTCCGTGCCCGGCCCCGCCCAGTGCTTCGCGATTCGAGCGGTCGACAGCGTGACGACTCGCGCTGTGCCGCTGGTGAAGCTCGCGACGAGCGCGGGCGACACGTACTGGTCCGACAGCCAGGGCATGGTCGCGTACTGCGATCCCGACTTCGTCGGCGCGTCCGTCACGTTCACGGTGACGAGCGACGGGTACGCGCTCGCCTCGGGCAACTCCGTCACGGTCTCGGCCCTGGCCGGCCAGTCGACGACGGTCTCGCTCGTGCGCGAATACCCTGGCGAACGGCTCTATCGGGTGACAGGCCAGGGGATCTACCGTGACAGCGCGCTCCTCGGTCTCACGACTCCGGTGGCCAGCCCGGACATCAACGGCCTGGTCATGGGGCAAGACACACCGTCGACCTTCGTCTTCGGGGGCAGCCTCTATTGGATTTGGCAGGACACTTCACGTCCCGCCTATCCCCTCGGCAATTTCGATTCGTCGGGCGCCACGTCGGTCCTTCCGGCGTCCGGTGGCCTCTCGCCGGATCTCGGCGTCAATACGCAGTACTTCGTGGGCTCCGATGGGTTCTGCCGCGGGATGGTGAGCACCACGGGCGACCCGGAGCTCACCTCCGGGTCGTCGGCGCCCGTCTGGCTGGGGCAGACCGTCAACGTCAACGACGCCCAGTCCGAGCCGCACGTCTTTGGACAGTACTACGTGGCGGCATCCTCCAATCCGTGGACCGCGCTCGCCGAGCTCGATCCGACCACGTCCATGTTCGACTTCGTCTCGGACTTCGCGAGCGGGGCCACGGTGCCGGCAGGCAAGAGCGCAATCGTGGCCAGCGCGGCGGGCTCCTACGCCTACTGGGACAACCCGGTGCGCTTTCCGGCCACCGTCGCCGGGGTCACCAACATGGCCGGCTACGAGGTATTCACCGCGTACGGCGCGGGCGGAGCCGACGCGTCGACCGCTCTCCCCCAGAACGCCGACGGGACCCTGAACTACTCCTGGCAGGCCGGCGGTAAAGTGGTGACGCAGGCCGAGATCCAGAACGCTCATGTCGCCCAGGATCAGCAGCTCGACGGACATCTGACCGACATCATCACCGGTGCCGGCGTCCAGGTGGCCAACGGCTCGGGCGACTCGGGCTTCGGTAGCTCGCAGATGTGGAACGCCTATCGCCAGCGGTTCAGCGCCATCATCCAGCAGGAGTACGGGCAGACGTTCCTTGGTGAAAGCTGGTACTCGGAGGGCGACACGCCGCTCGGACCGTGGGTCTTCGCGCGCAAAGTCGTGACCCACGCCACCTCGGGGTACACGTTCTACAATCCCGACATCATCCCGTTCTTGAGCGAAGCGGGCGGACGCATCGTCTTCTTCGACGCGACTTACACCAAAACGTACTCGAGCGCCCCGGTGGCCACGCCGCGGTACGACTACAACGAGATGATGTATCGCATCGATCTCGACGATCCCGAGATGGCGCTCCCCGTGGCGATCTACACTCGAGGGACGGGCGCCGCCCAGGCGCTCGTCGCCAAGCGGGGCGTGCGACCGACGGACCCGGCCATCGCGCCCTCGTTCTTCGCGTACGACCGCGCGGTGCGGGGCGCGGTGCCCGTCGCATGGAACGGTCCGGCGTGCGGACCACGACGCCTCACGGTGGGCGGACAGCCCGCGACGATGCCCCTCTTCTATGCGCTCGCACCGGGGGTCGACGGCGGCGCGGGCGATGCGGGGGCGGCGCCGCCCACCGTGCCGCTCTACGAATACGCGGGGCCCAACGACGCGTACGTGTACAGCGTCGACGCAGACCTGGTCCTGTCGGGTTTTTTGCGCGGCTCGGCCATCGCCCAGGTGTGGCCGACGCCGATCCGTGTCGCCCTGCCCCTGGCCGACTTTCTGGGCGATCTCGTGGCCGACGCTGGACCCGATCAGTGCGTAACGGCGGGCGACGGCGGCGCGGCGCACGTGACCCTCGACGCTTCGGCGACGCGCGACCTCTCGGGACCCGCGACGCAATACACGTGGACCGTCAAGGGAACCGCGTGTCCGATCGCGACGGGGTCCACGGTCGAGGTGGCGCTTGCGCCAGGAATCAGCGACGTGCTCCTCACGGTGAGCGACGCCGCGGGAAACACGTCGAACGACGAGGTCGTCGTCGGCGTCGCGCCCTGAGCCGCCGGATTTCGTGAAGGCTTCCCTCCTGCTTCGGTACATATGAGGGATCGCCGTCATGTTCCTCCCGAAGCGCACCGCGCCGGCCCTGGGCCACGTTCTCCTGCCGTTCTGCGTGCTCTCGTCGCTGATTTCGTGTGGTCACGCCCCGCCGGCCGCAGCGCCCCTGCCCGCACCCAGTGCGTCCGCGGCTGCCGCCGTCGAGCCGGTGCCCGCCCCCGATCCTCCGGACGACCCCGTGCCCACGCTTGCGACAGGCGCCATCGCGCCCGTCGAGGACGCCCAGCCCGTCGCCGCGCGGGTGGTCCGACGTGCCATGGACGCGCATTTCGAGACTCTGCTCCTCGAGCTGACGCCGGAACCGAACGATGAGGCCATCGGCGTCGACGAGCTCGTGGTGGCGGTGCCACCGATCTTCGCGTTCGCGACTCGTTTCGCCGCCGGTGTGCCGAAGAAGACGAGACCCGACGACGGCGCCCGCGCCTTTTACGTCTGGACGCGACGTCCAGCCCCCGCCCCGGGAACGCCGGTCACGGGAGACCTGTTCGTGGCCGCCGGCTACGGCGTGCCGGGCAGGCACCGCCGCTTTCGCGCCGACGTGCCGGCGAGCCTGACCGATCGCACGCTCGTCGCCGACTGGATGGAGGCGCTCGCGGGCCGCCTGGGGGCCGGCTCGTTCAAGGCGTTTGCGTCGCAGAGGCTGGGCGAGCTGGCCGCCCTCGCCCGACCCGCGAAGGCACCTGGCCGGCCAGGCCCCAAGCGCATGGCGTTGAGCCCGGAGGCTCGCCGTACCGACGACCTCGCGACGTTGATGGAGACGACCACCGGCGCCACCGCGATCCAAGAGGCCCTGCAGACCGACCGGTCGCTCTTCCTGTCGAGCGCACAAGAGCCGGCCACCCTGGCGCTGACGTCTCTGAAGGCGCCGGCGCTCGCCCGCCACCCGTGGCCGGAGATGCTCCAGCACCTGGGCGCGCCGGTGCCCGACGAGCCCCTGGCTGCCTTCGCGCCGGCAGACTTTTATTTCGTCAGGGTGGGGGGCGTCTCGCCCCTCTTGCGGTTGCTCGATCAGGTCGATTCCTGGGGGACCGCCGCCGCGCAAATGACGAGCGGCGACGCGGAGGACCACGGCCTCGTCGGGCGGTACTTGGCCCAGCTCGGATTGGATCGGGGGCCGCTCACGAGCACCCTCGGCCCGGCCGCCGTCTCGGATCTCGCGCTCGTCGGCAGTGACCCCTACGTGAAGGAGGGGACGGACGTCACGATTCTCTTTCACCTGAAGAGCGCCGCGCTCTTCGACTCGGGCGCCGCCGCCGCGCTGGCCGCGCAGGAATCCGCGCACGGGCGCGTCACCGTCGAGACCACGACGCTCGCGGGGGTCGAGGTGAAAGTCGCCCGATCGGCCGACGGCGCCGTACGTCAACACCGCGCCACCCTCGGCGACGTCGCGATCGTATCCAACAGCGCGGGAGCCATCGAGCGCGTGCTCTCGGCGGCGCAAGGCAAGGGTCCCCGGCTCGCCGACGAGGCCGACTTTCGGTACATGCTCGCGCGCGACACCGGGACCCACGGCGACGCGCTCGCGTACGTGGGCGACCGCTTCGTCGCCGACGTGGTCGGACCGCGCCAGAAGATCGCCGAAGCGCGGCGCCAAGTGGCGCTGGCCGAGCTCATGACGCCGGGCTTCGCGGCGCTGCTCTACGGATGGATGAACGGCAAGAGTCCAGCGTCGGTCGACGATCTGCTCGCGGGCGGCCTGCTCGGGCGCCAAGAGCTCTCGCACGCGGGAGGCGGCGCCATCGCGTGGCGCCCCGGAGAGGCCGCTCGCTCCCCGTGGGGCACGGCCGCATCTCTGACCCCTCTCATCGACAGGCCTTCGCCGGACCGCGTCACTGCTTCCGAGAGCGCGGGCTACGAGCGCTTCGCCAGGGCCTACGAGTACGGCTGGTCCAGATACATCGACCCGGTCGCTCTTCGCGTCGCGCTCACGACGGGGACGGGCGGCGGAACACGGATGACCGTCGACCTCCGCGAGCTCCCCCTCCTCGACGCGACCGAATACACGAAAATCCGCGACGAGGCCGGTCAGGCAAGGTTCGTCGTGAGCCCCGTCACGGGCCCGGGCGCGCGCGTGATCGTCGGCATCGGCGAGAACTCCGAGCTCCGTCAGGCCATGTCTTATCTGAAGTCGCTTTCGGATCGTCACGAGCTGAAGCTCGACTGGGTCGGCGACTGGGCGATGCTCGGCGTGCAGGATCAGTCGCTGCTCGCCACGCTGAGCGAGGACGTGACGTCTCGCAGCGAGAGGCAGCTCATCGAGGCCCCCGGCGACGCGGGTTCGCCCGAGCGCTCCGACGACAAGGTGCTCGACGAGCTTCCGTCGCTACGTCTCTACGCCGCCGTCGGCATTCGGAGCCCCCTTGGCGCGACCCTCGCGCTCGCGGGTCTCAGGGTGATCGCGAACGAGACGGCCCCGGGTCTGTTCGATTGGGGCGAGTCGAGCGTGCACCGCGGCGTCCCCATCGTTCGGATCGCGTTGAACCGCGACAAGGCGCGCGAGCAACTCGGCAAGGACCTCGGCGGCGTGCAACTCTTTTACGCGCTCGCGGACGGCGCCATTCTCTTTGCGCTGCGAGAGTCGGTGCTCCGCGCGGCGCTCGACGATCGCCTCGACGGCAAGGGACCGAAAGCGCCGGCCGATCCGGCGTCGGGTGCGCAGATGGCCATCGACCTCGCGCCCGACAAGGGCGGTGGCCTGTGGACGGCGCTCGTGTGGCTGTTCGAGACCGGTCTCGTCGAAAACCGCGGCGCGCGTTCGAGGGCCCTGGGCGAGGCGCTGCTCCGCGGAGCCCCAGAGAACGCGTCCGACGGCGCGTCGATGCGCGCGCTCGCGCTGGCCTACTTCGGCGCGGTGCCGCTCGCGCCCGACGGGGCCCCGTTTCGCCTGCGCCCGGAGGGCATCGAGGATCCCGCGCGCGGCACGGCCTACGCACCGATCTGGCCGGCGGTGCCGGTCGCGGGATCGCCTCTCGAAGCGGTCATGTCGGCGTTCACGAAGGGTCGAACGGAAGTCTCGTTCGACGACGAGCCGCCGGGGACACCGGCGCGTGCCGGCGCGGCACCGCTCCGGAGCCTTCACGTACGCGTGACCCTCGACACGCGCTGATCGAACGGGCCGATGGGCGGTTCGTCAGAACGTTCCTCGAGGCTCACGCCAACCCGCGGAGCCGCCTTTCCCTGTCGATCTCCACACGGATCATGTCTTCGGTGAGTCCCCGCGCGCTCATGACGGCAAACGCGTGCAGCAGCAAGGCGGCGCCCCATCCGCAGAGCGGCCAGACGAACCACTCCACGCTCGGCGTGTAGCGTTGGTCGATGGCGAACATCGCGAGGTTGACCATCGCGAACACGGCAAAGTGCCACATCAGCCCGATCTTGGACCGGACGCGGCGCGTCGCCTTGGCTCGGATCGAGCGCTCGAGAGCTTCCATTTCAACGGCATTCGACATGGCATCCTCGTGGGTCGCGGCACCTGGCCCATCCGCCGGTCGCTGCAACTGTGACAGTTATTACTGTCGCATTCGAATGTGTCAACCCCGGCCCTCGGAATCGTCAGGTCTTCCACGCGAAGGCCTCGTGCACGCCGTCGATCACGAGCTGGGTCGCGACGGCGGCGAGGATCAGGCCCATCACACGCTCCACGATGTTGATGCCCGTCGTGCCGAGCACGCGAGCCACGAGAGCCGCAGAGCGGAGGGTCAAAAACGAGATCGCGCTCACCGCGCCGATGGCAACGAAGAGGCACGCCCGCTGCTCCAGGTCGTGCGTCTTGCCGACGAAGACGATGACGGTCGCGATCGCCCCTGGTCCCGAGAGCAGCGGCAGCCCGAGGGGAATGACGCCGACGTCGTCCTTGGTCTCGGCTTCACGTGCCTCCGCGCTCGTGCCGCGGGTGGCGCTGCGCCTGGCGCGCATCATCTCGAAGCCGACGCCGAAGAGCAGGATGCCGCCGGTGATCTTGAGCGCGGGGAGCGTGATGCCGAAGAAGGTGAAGATGAGGCCCCCCGCCAGCATGAACACCGTCAGGACGATGAAGCAGGTCGCCGATGCGCGCAGCGCCGTACGGGCCTGTGCGGCGGGTGGTTGAGTGCCGACGAGGGCAAGGAAGATCGGCACCGCCGCGAACGGATCCACGATCGAGAAGAGCGATCCGAAGGCGACCAGGGTGTACGAGACGAGGGACACGGCTGCGCCCTATACTCCCACCAGACTCGATGTTTCTCACCCTCATGGTGATCGGGCTGGTTGGCCTGGTCGTGATGGCGCTCCCGGCGCTGACCGGAATCGCGCACGGGCACGGGGGCGCGGCGTCCGGCCACGGAGGGGTTGCCCACGGAGCGCTCGGCCTTCGGGGACTCGGGGCGCTGCGAGGCAAGGGAGGCGGCGAGGCGGGGCTCGCGGTCGGCGCGAAGTCCGTCGCCTGGACGGGACTGCGATTCGTCCCATCCCCGCGGCTGATCTTCAGCCTGTTCACGCTTTACGGCGCGTTCGGCAACGCGCTCGTTCACGCCGCGCACCTCGGGGGGACGGCGGCCGCGATCGTCGCGGTCCTTCCGACGGTCCTGGTCGAGCGGCTCGCCGTCGCGCCGCTGTGGAATCTCGCGTTCCGGTTTCAGGGGCAGGCCAGCTCGTCGCTCGACGCGCTCGTGCTCGACGAGGCGCGGGCGGTCACGCCCTTCCGCAACGGGCGCGGGCTCGTATCGATCGTGCGCGACGGCCGGCTCGTGCAGTTCTCGGCGCGCCTCGTCGAGCGCGACCGTGCGGCGCAGATCGGCGTGGGCGACCGCCTGGTCGTCGAAGAGGTCGACACGTCGCGCGAGCGGCTCACGGTCTCGCTACCCGCTGGAGCGGGCGCGTCCGGCGCCGGATCGACGGGAGAAAAACCCTGAACGGCCCTATGGAAGGAACGCGCCCATGGAAATCTCTCTGATCGTCGCAGCAGCCGCCGTCTTCGCCGTGCTGATGCTCACGTCGGTCATCGTCACGACGTTTCTCCGGAGCGTGGAGGCGGGCGAGATCTTTCTGGCAAGCCGCGGGCGCAACCTCCACATCTATCGCGGTCCGTGCAAGGCGCTGATCATCCCCGTCATCACGCAGGTCCGGCGGATCCCGGCGCAGGCGATCAATGTCGACATCGAGATCACCGACCAGACGGCGGACGTCGACGCGAGCGGACGCCCTTCGCCCGTCAAGGTGACGGTGCGCGCGTCGGCGATCGTGAGCGTGGGCGAAGACCAGGCGATGGTGAACACCGCCGCCAACAAGTTCTTCTCCAAGCCTCCGTCCGAGCAGCTCTCCACCCTGACGGACGTGCTGTCATCGGCGGGCCGCCGCGCCATCAATCTCCTCTGGCACGACCAGCTGTTCAACGCGCGGGCGAACCCGACGAGCACCGCCCTGGCGACGCGGCCCCCGTCGGAGGCCATGCTCCGGCGCGGCGAAGACGACGAGCTCGCGGTCATCATCAAAGACGCGTGCTCGCGCGAGCTGCTCGATCTCGGTCTGTCGTTCAACAGCCTGAACATCAAAGCCGTGCTGAGCGAAGTGGCCGAGGCAAGGCGCCGCGAGTCGGCGGCGCGAGCCAAGGCCGACGCCGACGTCGTGCAGGCGCAGGAAGAGCAGCGCGCGCGCATCGCGCAGCTCGAGGCCGCGCAGAAGGTCAACGATCAGGAGCGCGCCCTCAACATGCAGATCGCGTCCAACGGCGCGGAGATCGCGAACGCCGAGGCGACCAAGCAAGCGATGGTCCGCAAGCAGCGCGAGGCGGAGCTCGGCGCCAATCAGATCACCCAGGCCCGCGCCGACGCCGAGCAGAACGTGATCCAGCAGGAGGCCGAAGGGCGGGCGCAGGCCGCGCGCATCCGGTTGATCGCCGAGGCCGAGGCCGAGGGCATTCGCATGAAGGCGCAGGCGCTCGTCGCGGCCGGCGAGGCCTACATGGATCTGCGGCGACTCGAGCTCGCCCCGTCGCTGACGCGCGAGGTGGCCGTCGCGCTGTCGAATGGGCAGTTCGTGAACTTTGGCTCGGGGGGCGCCGGGGGAGAGAGCGCGGCGACGGCAGGCTCGAACGACGTGATGCGCGTCGTCCAGACGCTGCTCGCGGCGCAGGTCATCAACGGCAACGGGAGCCGCGGGGGCGGGGGCGGCAGCGCGACGGGCTAGGCAGCGACGACCGGAGCGAGTGAAAATATGTTCGACCGTTGGTTTCATCGCCTTGCCCACGCCACTGCCGAGCGTGTCGGTCGCCCGCACGCGTTCTTGATCGCGCTCCTCGTCGTCGTCGTATGGGCGACGACCGGTCCGCTGTTTCACTATTCCGATACGTGGCAGCTGGTCATCAATACGGGCACGACGATCGTCACGTTCCTGATGGTGTTTCTCATCCAGAATACCCAGAACCGCGACGCCCACGCCGTACACCTCAAGCTCGATGAGCTCATTCGCGCGACCAAGGGCGCCCGCAACGCCCTGGTCGGCCTGGAAGACATGAGCGACGAGGAACTCGACACGTTGCAGCGCGAGTTCGAGCAATTGCGAGACGAGGTCGCGCAGCGCAAGGCGCGGCGCCGGGCCAGACACGGGCAGCTCTCGTAGACGCACTTTGATAGGCTCCCTCTGCCGGCGTCACGCCAGGGAGAGCCACGCCATTGCTGAGCTGCTGCGAAGTTCGAGTCCGCTTTGGCGGCGTGACCGCACTCGATGGCGTCTCCTTCGACGTGACGGAAGGCCAGATCGTGGGCCTCATCGGCCCGAACGGCGCCGGCAAGACCACACTCTTCAACTGCATCAGCCGCCTCTATCCCGTGCACGGGGGCGACATCGTCTTCGACGGACGCTCGCTGCTGCCCTTGCCGGGGCATGCGATCGCCGGCCTCGGGATCGCGCGCACGTTCCAGAACGTTGCCCTCTTCGACACCTTGAGCGTCCGCGACAACGTGATCCTCGGCGCGCACGCGCGCTTTCCCCACCCCTTCTTGGGCGGCGCGCTGCGGCTCGCCGCAGACCTGCGAGTGGAGCGCTTGCGGGCGCAAGAGGCCGACGCGATCCTCGACGAGCTGGGGCTCGCGAGCGTGGCCGACCGGCGCAGCGGAGATCTGGCCTTCGGCACGCGCAAGCGCGTCGAGCTCGCGCGCGCCCTCGCCGGCAAGCCGCGACTCCTGATGCTGGACGAGCCGGTCGCCGGCTTGAACCACTCGGAGATTGGCGAGCTGACCACCTTCATCCGCTCTCTCAAGAAGCGGACTGGGCTCACCGTGTTGCTCGTCGAGCACCACATGAACATGGTCATGAACGTGTCCGACCGGGTCGTCGTCCTCGACTTTGGTCGGATGATCGCCGACGGGGTGCCGGCCGACGTGAAGAACGACCCCGAAGTCGTCCGCGCTTACCTGGGGAAATCGGCGTGAGTCTGCTCTGGGTCGAGCGGTTGAGCGCGGGGTACGGGCGAGCCGACGTCCTGCACGGTGTCGCGCTCGAAGTGGCGAAGGGCGGCGTGAGCGTCGTCCTCGGGGCCAA
>Ga0302326_10026069_pt1 | contig 11831 bp, 11 predicted proteins | sample Palsa_T0_3_FD_202264 | JGI IMG/M metagenome (GOLD analysis project Ga0302326, IMG submission 202264) | Peat permafrost microbial communities from Stordalen Mire near Abisko, Sweden - Palsa_T0_3 | ecosystem: Environmental > Terrestrial > Soil > Palsa > Peat permafrost | place: Sweden: Abisko... | reverse complement strand
GGCAACTGAACGAAAGCAACTAGTGTCCGCCGGAACTGCTCGAAACCGTGAATGTCTCCGGTGGATCAAAATAGCACTGATGCCAGAGCGCCGCGTCGGTCAACGTTCCCGCCTTCCACTGCTGAACGGTCGGAAACGTGGCTGCGATCATGCCGCCGTCAACCGAATCGAAGATCAAAACAATGCCTGACAGGTCCTTCGATTGCGCCGCCAGATCTGCATAATTCTTGTCGAGCAAAGACTTGGCGAATTCGAGCTTCGCCTGCGCGCCGCTGTCCTTTTCGTCTTCTTTGACCTTTTGTACCGAGATAATTTTGACACTCTTATCTCGAAGCGGACCCCAATCGCCGGGAAATGGCGCCGTCTCCTCCCGCGTCACCTGAAACAGATCGGCCGCACTCAGCGACTTGCGCGTATTCGTCAGTGGAACGTCCGAAATCCCCTCAGGCATCTCCAGGCTGGTCCGCCAGATCCATCCCCGCGACAAACCGGAGATCCGCACATGAACCCAGTCCGCGTTGTAATCGAGCATCTCGAATTCATCGCGCTCGCTCGCCAGAAACAGCGTTTTCCCAGTCAAACTGGGCGTCGAAACCACCGGAGTTCCTGATTTCTTTATCGCCACCAGATTCTTCGGATGCGCCTGATTCTTGAGCACTTCCTCCAGGCTTGCAGCCTCCGCCTGTAAGTTGCTTAGCGGCTGATCTGAAGGCTTCTGCGAGTTTTTCGACTCCGCCAGTTGCTGAGCCGACAAGGTCTGATCCCCAAGGGACGAAAACGCGCGCCGGCTCTCGGTCGACTTTGGAGTCGGTGCCGAGATGTCTGGTTCGGAGGTCAAGTTCCGCGATGATCCTTGTTCGGATCGTTCTGTTGCGGGCGCGCTCGACGCCTCTGCCGGCGTCGAATTCACCGGAAAACTTTCACCAGATTTCGCGTTTGCGGGCGCCCCACCGGGTGTCGTAGCCAGCCTCTCGGCCAACTCGTCCAAAAGGTCGGACTCAAGTCGCCCATTCGAGGTCAGCAGTTGATATCCGGAATGCGATGGAATGGGGTCGGAGTACCAGGCCGTCACCTTCGTGGTTACCCGCACCACCGATCCGCCCGATCCGGTTGAGCTAACCTGCACGGAAGACTGATAATACGCCCGCTCAAAACGGCTCAACGGGCGGTCGCCCTGAACCGCGAACCCTTCCAGCGTCGGCAGCTTTCCTCCGACGGATGGCTGCAACGCCTTCAGCGCTCGTTCCACCGCCGCTTTCGACTGACGATAGGTCCGCTCATACGCGCCAGCCGTCTGCCCGATAGCAAAGTGCGAAGCCAGCAGGATCACAGCCAACAAAACCGGACATGGAGCTCTGCGCGAATATTTGAAGGAGCGGATTCTATTCATCGAGAGATCTTCAAAGCCGCGGAAACTTCCGCGCGTCATGGCACCTGCTCCAACTGGTCCCGCCGAATCCATCCATGCTCTCCCTCATTCGTCTCGACTCCGTACCAGTATGGCGTTGAAATCACAATCAGAACTTCGGTGCCAGGCTCGAGCGATTTCACTGTTGTCGCGGTGTGAAACGGAGCGGATTGCAGCGGAGCCCCGGGTTTTTTCACCAGTCGCTCTACTTGCCGGCGCAATTCCGCAACATGGTGTTCAAGCGATTCACCGGGTTGCAACTCAGATGGCGCTGGTTGGGTCGTCTCCACAGTTCGTGTAGTGACAGCCGTTTCCGTTGGGGGTTGCGGGACCGGCTGCCCATCCGCCTTCTCGCCGGTCGTACGATCGGGCTTGCTCTCGGCGGGTGCGCCTCCGACAGTCACAATTTCGAAAGGAGGCACTGTCGACGAAGACTTTTTGTCCGTTCCCGTGTCCTTGCTGCTGCTGAACTTCTCTTTCGACAGGTTTTCTTTTTTCGCTTCCAAAGCATCGGCGGTTTCTTTTTTCACCAGTTCAACCTGCGCGAGGTGGTCCTGAATGTCCTTATACTCGGCACTCTCCACCGAGCCATTTGACTGGTGAACCACGCGCCGGAAATCTTCCTTGAAGAGAGCGTCAATGCGCAGGACGGTATTATTCTCCCCCTGCGCCTGGACCACGTACCGCACCGCGAGCGTCCCAAGATCGCTGCTGTCTTTGAAATTTCGCGGATCGAGCGCCTGCTCCCGAACCTTGTAGAAAACCTTGCCGACTCCTGTCCATTTCGGAAACAGGGGCGTAGAGGTCGCCGCTACAGCCTTCGAGACGTACTCGTCTTTGTTGTATTCCTTGGTTCCCCGGATAAGCGTGTTTTGCACCACGTCTTCGACCGCCTGCGCGACTTCGGGCTCGGGCAGCGGAATATTGACGATCACGCCCTGGCCGTAGTGAATCTTGTTCTTCGCCCCGTACAAAGGCATCGATACCAGGACCATCAAAGAAAAAAATAGTGCGAGCACACCGGGCAAATAACGTGGCAAATGCATAGAATGCCGAATTCTGCTGAATGCTGCCGAGCCATCCAGCCCCATACCGCTAAACATCTTGCCGCAGATCACGACTGGCTCCAATGTTCCTGGTGCAATGCGATAATCCTGGTGCAAGAGTCTTATACGCTGACAGAATGCTGTCAACTCAGCCCGCACTCTGCCGAACTATCTCAACATCCGGGGCCCAATTCTCTCTAACGCATGCGTTCGAAAAATAATATTGTAACCCTATTGCGCTTGAACCCCAAATGGTAGTAGTATCCGCCGGTTAGTGAGTGGTAGGACCACTTCACCGAGACGAAGTTTTATTTATTGGCTGGAAAAAAGTAGCTGGCAGGGCTTCGATTCTTGGGTCCGGCAGACTCTTTTTTTCGTGCGTCCCGAGATTTGGTTTCGAAAATCTTAAAGGTTGTCTGAGGAGTGCAGCATGCGTATGTGGGCGCAGTCTCATCTCTGTCAGAAGCCGCAGCGTGGAAATTCCCTCCTCGCCGCTGCTTTCGCGTTCCTCTTCCTTTTCCTGTGCGTTAGCCCGGCTAATGCGATACCTGCCTTCGCCAGGAAGTACGGGCTGCGATGCTCAGCCTGCCATGAAAGCTGGCCCATGCTTAATTACTTCGGCCAGAAATTCAAAGATAACGGCTACCAGTTGATGAACGATCGCGATGCCCCAATCTGGCAGAATCCGGGATACTGGCCCATCACGTTCCGTATCACTCCGATCTGGCATCGCGTTAGCACGAACCGCGTCCAGGTCGATCAATATGACAGCAGCGGTAACATAATCGGGACTGGTGGCACCGCCGAAGCCAAGATTACGACTTCCGGCTTCGACCTCAGTGGTCTCGATTTCCACACCGGCGGCACACTGGAGAAGAACTTCTCTTTTTACGTGCTCCCTTCCTCTGATCCGACCGCCGCTTTTCATTTTGAAACTGTCATGGCGCGGCTCGACAATATCGGCAACAGTCCCTGGCTCAACGTAAAGCTCGGCAAGTTCGAGCTCGACAACCTGTTGTCTGAGAAGCGCATTCTGACCCTGACTGGCGAGGGTGGCATTTACCAGCTTTATCACTTCATTCCGGCGGGCGACAACAATATTTACGGTCAAATGGGAGACAATCAGCTGGGCGTCGAGGTGTTGGGCCATTCCGCCAACGACCGTACCCGGTACTCAGTCGCTTTACTCAGCTCGAACGATGGCAGCGTGGAATTGCCTTACGGCCAGGAATCCTATTCCACATTCATCACCGGCAGCCAGGCGTTCGACGCTGGCAGACTCGGCGTGGAGCGTCTCGGCTTCTACGTAATGGCTGGCGAAGCGCCGACAGCTTTTCTCACCAACGGCGGGGCGCCAATCGCAGGTTCGGGAACTCAAAACAAGGGCTACAGCCGCGAAGGTTTCGTAGGGCAGTTCTACTTCGGTCCGCATTTTGACACAACAGTAGTCACGCAGCACGGCGAGGATAGTGCGTGGTTTGGCCAGGGTTACGGTGACCCAATCGATTTCCCGGGATCGAACAACAACATACCCGGAGTTTCGGCTTTGCCCGCTGGATCGCGCAACCCGACTTGGAACGGCATCCTGGTTGAGCCGCACCTTGTAGTCAGTCCACAAATGATCTTGATCGGACGCTACGAAACCATCCGAATGTCACAACAATCGACGCCGGGTACCGCTTCGAATCTCGGCAACATCACCACCTACACCACCGGAGTGCGATACAACCCGTTCATGACCAGCCGTGCTGGCTGGGCTTACCACGCCGAGTACAACTGGTGGCACCAGGACGGGACCTCGCCGGTTACTGGAAACAATTTGACGAGCAGTGAGTTGTTGTTGGGATTCGACTTCGACTTCTAAAGGGAGGGATGGCTGTGCATACGAACTTACTCAAGTGGTCGCTGGCATTAAGCGTAGTTATCACTCTCTGCCTGTCCAGCAACTCGTTCGCCCAACTAACTACAAATCAGCTGCAGGACTGGCTGCATTCACCGGCCGCGACTAGCCACGTTGGCAACCTCACCGGCCATGCCCCGGATGCCCAATATCAGTACCGACGCTACTGTGTTGGCTGTCACGGCGAACTGGGGGACGGTAACGGTGAGAATGCCACGTGGATGGAGCCCCCTCTGCTCCAAAAGCCGCGCAATTTTCAGCTGGGCATCTTCAAGTGCCGATCCACGCCCACCGGCACGCTGCCCACCGACCAGGATCTTTTCGATACGATCGGCCGCGGGATGGACCGCTCGAATATGCCTTCGTGGAATCCATTGAGCAAGCAGGAGAGAGCGGACCTCGTGGCCTTGGTTAAACATTTCTCGCCAAGATTCCAAACCGAAAAGCCAGGAACGCCGATCCAGATCCCACCCGAGCCCGAAATCACCGACGACCGGATAAAAGCCGGGCAAACAGTTTTCCAAAAGGTAGAGTGCTGGAAATGTCACGGCGCGCAGGGGATGGCCAATGGCCCCTCTTCGTCAACGCTTACCGACGATCTGGGTCGGACCATTGCCCCCTTCAACTTCACCGATGGTTCTCGACCCAAGTGCGGTACCACGGATCAGGACCTCTATCGAATCTTTATGACCGGACTGGATGGCACGCCCATGCCATCGTTCTCAGACAACATCAAACCCGAGGAGGCTTGGGACTTGGTTTTCTATCTTCGATCGCTGATGAGCCAGCCCAGCAAAGAAAAGGAAATGGCAAAGAAGATGGGTCTGAAACCAGTGAATCCCACCTCGGGCCCGTAAGCGACAAAAAGATTGGACTCGAACTGAAGCTAAGGAGAATCAGATGAGAACGGGATACAGGTTAATGGCGCCGGCGTTGGCGCTGGCCGTAGCGGTATTTACCGTGGTCTACCATTCACACACAGCTGCCCACGCAGCCGCGACCGGAAGCATCACCGGCACGGTCAAGCTCGATGGCACTGCTCCTCACCAGAAGGGAATCGATATGTCGAAGGATCCCTACTGTGTGAAGCTCCACGCCAGCGATCCCGCCCACTTGGAACTTGTCGAGGTCGGCACAAATAATGGCCTGGAGAATGTTGTCCTATACATTTCTCAAGGTCTAACCGGCGACGCGGCCAGCCAGAAACCCACCAACGTTCCAGTGTTCGATCAAAAAGGCTGCATGTACACACCTCATGTTCTCGCCATGGACGTGGGACAGGAGTTCAAAGTCACCACCAGCGACCAGACGACGCATAACATCCATCCCGAGCCGAATCCGATGGCCGGAAATATTCCCTGGAATCGCTCCCAGCCGCCAGGCGCAGCCCCGATCGTTCAAAGCTGGAAGGCCGAGGAAGTCATACCCGTGCAATGCAATATCCATCCCTGGATGCACGGTTATTTCGTGGTTGTAAAAGGTCCTTATGCAACTACGAAGGATGACGGCACCTACACGATCGAGAATGTGCCTCCGGGAAGCTATACGGTCACGGCGTGGCAGGAAACCTACGGCAAGCAGACGCAAAAAGTAACTGTCGCTGAAGGTAAACCAGCGAGCGCGGACTTTACATTCAAGGCTAAATAACAGCCTGCAGCAACGACGATGTATGGCATCGCTGCGCATTCGTCGATGGCAGTGACACCAAAGAAGTCCTTTGAAGCCAAGGCATCGTGCTGATAAAGCTCCGGCGGAGATTTGCTGTCTCCGCCGCTGCATTCTGCGTTGAAAGCAAAGCATCTTCGCAATCATTAGAGGTCGAACCATCATGGGGAAGTTATTTGCAGTTACCATCATCGTAATCGCGATCATTTCCGCCATACCCATCGTGCGCCACACCTGGGAGGCGCCCGAGGATATCTCGACCAACGGAGCGCTGATCGATGAACAGATGGCGGAAACCATGGCCGAGGCCGGCATCGCCTTTCTTGCCGCCCAGCTTCTCCTCGGTCTTTTTGTCTGGCAGTTCTCCAATCGCCCCCCGGACGCGAAGCTTAAGAATTTTCCTGGCGGCGCCAAAGGTTTAGTAATTGGCGCATTCCTCCTCGTCGGCTTGGAGGTTCTGGCCCTCGGAGTCTTTGGCGTGAAGGCATGGGCGAATGCATATCTCATTCCGCCCGCCCCGAATGCCATGCCCATCCAGGTCCAGGCCGGGCAGTTCGCCTTCTATTTCCGTTATCCCGGCCCGGATGGAAAATTCGGCCCCATTCATCCCGATCTTGTGAATGAGTCAACCCAGAACTACTTCGGCCTGGACACCGACCATGATCAGGATTCCAAAGACGACATCGTCGCCGCCGAGATGGCCATCCCAGTGGGCAAGGAAATCCACCTTCTCATGCATTCGAAGGACGTCGGCCATTCCTTTTTCGTGCGTGAGTTGCGGGTGCAGCAGGATTTTGTTCCCGGATTGGATGTTTCCGTCCACTTCACCGCCAATAAGGTGGGTAAGTACGAGATCGTATGCACCCAGCTGTGCGGCCTCGGACATTACAACATGAAGGCATATCTCGAAGTCATGTCGCAGCAGGATTACGATGATTGGCTGAAGAAGGAAGCAGCACTGCAGTAGCTTTCTGGTCGCGCTCATTCGCACACTGGAGAGTCGAATGGATGTAAACGTCATTTGAGGTGAGTATGCACGACATATTTGCGCCGGCGGTACAGCACCACGCGCCTCCGACCAGCTTCATACGGAAGCACGTCTTCAGCCTCGACCATAAAGTGATCGGCAAGCAGTATTACGGGTTGGCGCTCCTCGCCGCACTGATCGGAATGTTCCTGTCCTGGTTGATGCGCATCCACCTCGCCTGGAACAGTGCCGCGATTCCCGGCCTTCATCTCCTCTCTGCCAATGGCGCACCGGGCGACCAGATGACGCCGGAGTACTACCTCCAACTGATGACCATGCATGGCACGATCATGGTCTTCTTTGTGCTTACCACCGCCCCGTTCGCTGCCTTCGGCAACTTCTTCCTCCCCATCCAGGTGGGCGCCGAGGATATGCCCTTCCCCCGCTTCAACATGATGTCATTCTGGGTCACGTTCTGCGCTTTTGTTGCCTTGATGACATCGTTTTTCGTCAGCGATGGCCCTACCCTCGGTGGCTGGACCCAATACGCCCCTCTTAATGCTGTTGGTCCGGTAGGTGGTCCTGGACAGGGCACCGGAGTCGTTCTCTGGATGGTGTCGATTGCGCTGTTTTGTGTTGGCCAGCTATTGGGCTCATTGAACTTCATCACCACCACCCTTGATCTCCGAGTCAAGGGCTTGAGCCTCATGCGCCTTCCACTTTCAGCGTGGGCATGGTTCATTACCTCCTGCATGGGTCTGACAGCATTCGCTGTGCTCATGCCGGCCTGCATACTCTGCATTCTCGATCATGTGGCCGGTACCAGTTTCTTTGTTCCATCGAATCTGGTGCTCAACGGTCAGATCCTTCCCCACTCCGGTGGGTCGACCCTCCTGTGGCAGCATCTGTTCTGGTTCTTCGGACATCCCGAAGTCTACATCGCAATCGTCCCCGGCATGGGTATCGTCTCCCACATACTGATGGCCAACCTGCGCAAGCCGCTCCTCAGCCAGAGGGTCATCCTTTATTGCATGGGAGCGCTGGCGGTTCTCAGCTATATGGTCTACGGCCATCACATGTTTGTCAGCGGAATGAATCCGTACTCTGCGCTGGCCTTTTCTTTCCCGACCCTCATCATTACGATCCCGGCGACCATCGTGGTGTTGATCTGGCTGTTTAGTATTTACGGCTCCAAACTACGCATCAATTCCGCCTCGCTGTTTGCTTTGGGTTTCATTTCGATGTTCGTGAGCGGAGGCGTAAGCGGCTTTTTCCTGGCTCAACCGTCTCTCGATATCCTCCTCCACGGTACTTACTTCGTCGTCGGCCATTTCCACATGGTGATGGGCGTCGCCGCCATGTTCGGTATCTTCGCCGGGACTTACTTCTGGGCTCCCAAGATGTTCGGAAGAATGATGAACGAACCTTTAGGCAAACTTCATTTCTGGCTAAGTTTCGTGGGCACATACTGCATCTTTATGCCGTTCCACTATCTTGGATTGGCCGGGAATGTGCGCCGTTACGCGAGTTTCGTGGATGACTACCTGCAGCCCCTGATTCCCGTGCACCGCTTTATCACCATCGCCGCGCTTGCGACCGGCGCTGCCCAATTGATTTTTCTCTACAATCTCATTCACAGCCGCTTCTGGGGAAAACCGGCGACGGACAATCCCTGGGAGGCGACGTCGCTCGAGTGGAGCACGGCAACACCGCCGCCGTTCGATAACTTTGGCGGAAAGCATCCGGTCGTGTACCACGATCCCTTTCAATATGGCGTCAAGAGTTCGGTTGGGGACTACGTCATGCAGGCGTCGCCGGAACAGGTAACAACGGAGCACGAAGAAGAGTAGGAGTGCGTTTTAAAATAGGCAACCGGGATCGCGATTTATGGCGCCACAGCGGTTTTCGGTTGCGATCAGCGCTCGCGGGCGGCGGGTTTCAGCCCGTAGAATAAGTCTAGAGAAGAGTAAGGTTGGCAGAGTTATGGCAACGACAACACCCGAACCGCCAAAAATCGATTTGCGCCGCCGGGAAGACTCCGGCAATGGCGGTTGGCGAAATTTGGTCCCGGCAAATGGAGCCTTCCGTGTAACAGAGGACTGCTCGCCTCCACCGTCGTCCACCGCGATCTGGGTCGTCCTCTTCGCCATCACGATGATGTTCGCCGCGTTCACCAGCGCCCTCTTCGTGCGCAAAGGTTCGTCGCTCGATTGGCAGTCGTTCAAGCTTCCGTCGATACTCTATCTCAACACTCTTGTGCTGGTAGCGAGCAGCATCACCCTTGAAGTCGCCCGTCGCCGCATCGCGACTTACATGGGGAGCGCCATTAAGATCGAGTCGGAAACCCCGGCCCGCTGGCTCGACGTAACCTTAATGCTCGGCCTGCTCTTCGTAATCGGCCAGTACTTCGCATGGCTGCGGTTGCGCTCCGAAGGCCTCTATCTGGCTACCAATCCCAGCAGTTCATTTTTCTACTTGCTGACCGCGGTTCATGCGCTGCACGTTCTCGGCGGCCTTGGCGGACTGATCTATGTGATGCGCAAGCTGAAACGGTCTCGCCTGCGCCGCAATCAGTTGGTGGCGGCCGCGCGTTATTGGCATTTCATGGGCATTCTGTGGCTCTATCTGCTTGCAGTGCTTTGGCTGAAACTGTAGCCGACGCTATTAGACGTTAAACGATAAATGTTCAGGAGGAGACGTGAGCGAGGCGGATTTGACGATGCAAGGACATGGACACGCCCCAGCCCTGACGTTAGGACCGGTATTCTCGATTCCTACCAAAAAGCTGGCGATGTGGTTATTCATCATCGCAGACACCATGACGTTCGCCGCCTGCCTGGTAGCCTATGGATTCCTGCGCAATGGCACCCCTAACTGGCCCCGGCCGTTCCACAGCATCACCAACGTTGCGATCATGACTTTTGTCCTGCTGACCAGCAGCCTGACCATGCTCATCGGCCTGCGCGCTGCCAAGGCGGGAGACAAAGCCACCGCCTTCCTTTGGACCATGATCACCGCGGCCCTCGGTATGGTGTTCGCCCTGCTTCACATTAACGAATGGGTCGGCCTGGTTGGTGAAGGCATGACCATGTTTAAGAATCCCTGGGGCACAGGATTATTCGGCGCATCCTTCTTCAGCATTACCGGCTTGCATCTTACGCACGTTACGTGCGGCATCATCGCATTACTGATTGTCGGCCTGCGTTACAAAGGTGGCCGCTACCACGCCGACGATATCGAAGTTCTTGGCCTGTACTGGCATTTCGTAGATCTGGTTTGGATGTTCGTCGTACCACTGGTTTATCTTTTGAATCTCACCCACTAACTCGGGAACAGTTTCGGGAGCGGAATCTTATGGCGGCAGCGGTCGAAGTGAGGAGCGGTGGCATGGCAAAGGATCTCGTCATCTATCTCTGCCTGCTGGTTTTGGCCGGCTTGCAATTCGTCATCGCCTACCAGCACATTGACCCAACCCAAATGCTATGGCGCATGCTGTTGGTCGCCTTCGTTGAGGCCGGGTTGGCAGTCATGTTCTTCATGCATCTCGGCTCGGAAAGACGCGGCTTTATGGTATTCGTACTCATCTTTACGATCTCTGTCCTTCTTGGAATGCAGTATGGGTGGACCGACAGTACTCGAATGGAAGAAGGTGCCGCACCCTATTCGAGTACAAGATGACGACACCATGTAAGAAGTCAACTGGAGCATAAGATGCCAGAATGGATCTTTGGAAGAAGCATTTTTAGAAGAAGCACGGTTAAGAAAAAGATGAGACTCGACAAGCCGTTCCTCGCTTCTATGGCGCTGATGGCGCTGGCCACGCTCGCCGCTCCTCCATCGGCTCTCGCCCAGAGCTGCGCGCTCTGCTACACGCAAGCGGCCTCCGCCGGCAATCGCATGATCCAGGCCTTGCAAAGCGGCATTTTGATACTCATCATTCCTCCCACATTGATGTCAGTTGGCATGATCTTTATTTTGTGTCGCAAGCGCAATCAGTTCAGACAGGATGATGCGCCCCGCTCTGATCGCAGTTGGTAGCAGCAAAGACAATCGGGATGAATCGGGATATCAAAGCCGGTCGCCGACGAATTGCGAACTTCTACTAGGAGGAACCCGTGGAGACCACCATTGGAGTGTTTTCTTCTCGAGAGCGTGCTGAAGAGGCGGTCGAAGAACTGGTAACCCAGAAAGTACCGAAAGAATCCATTGTCTTTCTGACCCTGTCTGAGGCCGAGGCCAAGAAGGTCGGCAAAGGGCTGGGCGCGACCGTAGGCGGCTTTATGGGGGCTGCCGGAGGCATGTCTGCCGGTGTGCTTGCTGCGACCCTCCTGGTCGTTCCAGGAATCGGGCAGGTGTTCGCGCTCGGATTCGGTGCGGCAGCCCTGCTCGGGCTCGCGGGCGCCGGCGCCGGGTCCGTGGTAGGAAAAGCCGCCGCCGGCGAGTCGGCTCCTCCGGCGGTTGGCGACGGAAAGTCTTCCGAAGATGTGGCTTTTTTTCGCGAAGTACTGAAAGCGGGACGCAGCTTGATTGTCGTACGCACGGACTCCCGGGAGACCGCCAACACCGCGTGTGGGATCCTCGATCGCCTGGGCCTGGGAATTCAGGGCCACACCCCGACGAAGATGCAAACCTCGACCCGCCAGGTCGAGGATATTACTATCATCGATGTAAGTGGACGGATTACGGTAGGCGAGGGCAATGTTATGCTGCGTGAAACCGTTTTCGGCTTGCTCGACAAAGGAAACAAGAAACTTCTGCTTAACTTACACAATGTCGGATATATCGATAGCTCAGGTATGGGCGAACTGGTCAGGTCCTACACCACCGTAAAGAATCAGGGTGGAC
>Ga0302326_10026067_pt1 | contig 11832 bp, 10 predicted proteins | sample Palsa_T0_3_FD_202264 | JGI IMG/M metagenome (GOLD analysis project Ga0302326, IMG submission 202264) | Peat permafrost microbial communities from Stordalen Mire near Abisko, Sweden - Palsa_T0_3 | ecosystem: Environmental > Terrestrial > Soil > Palsa > Peat permafrost | place: Sweden: Abisko... | reverse complement strand
GCGTGACGTGTAAATTGGTGAAGCCGTACCTCGCGAGATAGCTCGCGACTGCTGCGACGCGCGAGCCCGCCGGCGAAATGAGCGACCGCGCCTGGAGCGGCGTCAACGCTGTATGGTAAAGCACGTCGCCGGGCATCGCCTGGCGCACCAGGATCCGATCGATCGCCGCACGGTTCGCGACGCCGAGGCCCACGACGACGTGAAGCGGCGTAGCGGAGGCCGCAAGCCCGAGATCCGTCGCGCCGCGTCCGATCGGTACGTTGTGGACCGGCGCGACCCGCACGACCGATGCGGCCGCGGGAAGGGCGCCGGCGAGAACAAGACCGGCGGCTAGGGCCGGTAGCGAAAGAAATCGCAAGGAAGGAGCACCTCCATGTAATGGGGTTGGCAAGTCCCTTACATTTCTGTATGTCCCTGCGATTTCCGCCCGAAAAACTTTTTTGTGATCGGGGCCGCGTGCCCCCCCGATGACCCCCAACGACGCACTCGCGCCGTGCCGAAGGCTAGTGACTTAGGACCAGTTCCTTCTCGCGCTCGAGGTCGGGCGTCCACTTTCCGAGGGCCGCCAGCGAGTTCATACGCATGCGGTGGGTTAGCTCTTTTTGTCCCGCCGCTACCTCGGCATCGTTCCCGAGCCAGCGATTGAGCGCGGGCGCCTGTAAGGCACGCCCGTAGGAGAAGGTCAGCGGCCACGGCGCCGGGTGCTGGGCGGCGAGCACGTTGATCTCGCTGAGGTGAGCGGTCGCTTGCTCGTCGTTTTGGCCGCCGGAAAGGAACGCGATCCCGGCGACGGCGGCCGGAACCCAGCGCAGGAGCACCGCGAGCGTCCCGGAGGCGACCTCGTCCACCGAAGCGGTCGTGCCGGAATTCTGGCCCGGAATCACCATGCTCGGCTTGAGCACCATTCCTTCAAAGGAGACGTTCAGCGCCGTGAGTTCTTCGAAGGTGTGACGCAGCGCCCGCTCGTGGACCGAGAAACTCTGCTCGAGCGTCTGCGCCGCGCCGCCGTCCATCACGACTTCGGGCTCGACGATCGGCACGAGGCCGCCCGCCTGACAGATCGCCGCGTAGCGCGCCAGCGCGTGCGCGTTCGCATGCAGGCACGCATCCGACGGAAGACCGCGCGCGACGTCGATCGTGATGACGGCGCGCCACTTCGCAAATTTCGCGCCGAGTTGCACGTACTCGTCGACACGCTTGGCCAACCCGTCGAGACCTTCGGTCACCTTTTCATCGGCGAGGCCGAGCGCGAGCGGATGCGGCCCCGTGTCGAGTTTGATGCCCGGCAGCGACCCTGCGGCGCGCAGCACGTCGACGAAGCTTTTCCCGGAGAGCGCGTTCTGCCGGATCGTCTCGTCATACAAAATCACGCCGCTGATAAACGATCCGAAATCCGGTGCCGTCAACAGCATGTCGCGATACTTCAGCCGCATCTCTTCGGTTTGCGGGATGTTCAGCGCAGCGAACCGCTTGTTCGCGGTGCCCGTGCTTTCGTCCGCGGCGAGGATTCCTTTTCCCGGGGCAACCATCGCTTTTGCGATCGAGGCGAGTTCGCTGCTCATGAAGTTACTTGCTCCTTCAATAACGTCGTTGCTGCAATACCGTTGGCGTTGGCAAGCGATAGGTTCAGGAACCCGGTGAGGTTGTGCTTCCCATCGACCATGCGCATCGTATCGGTTAAGGAAGAAATGATGATCGACTGCGTGTACGCGCTCCCGCGCACGTAGCTGACGCCCCGCAGGAGTTCGCCGTCGGTGACGCCGGTCGCCGCGAGCATCGCGAGGTCAGATTGGCACAGGTCGTCGAGCGAGAGAACGCGATGGGGATCGATGCCCTCCTTTTTCGCGATCTCTTCATCACCGGCGCGCAGCCATAAGCGGCCTTGCATATCGCCGCCCAGACACTTCACCGCACACGCAGCGACGACGCCTTCGGTCGCCCCGCCGATGCCCATAAGCATGTCGACGCGGCTGCGATCTTCGAGTGCCGCGATGATACCGTTGGCGATATCGCCGTCGCCGAACAGGCGCACGCGGCACCCGAGGGTGCGCAGACGCCGGACGAGTTCGTCGTTGCGCGGGCGCTCGAGGACCGCGACCGTGATCTCATGCACGGGGCGGCCCGTCATCTTGGCGACCGATTGAACGTTCTCTTCGACGCTTGCGTCGATCGAGATCGCGCCCTTCGCTTGGCGCCCGACGATGATCTTATCCATGTAGGCGATGTGCGTGTTGAAGAGCGAGCCGCGTTCGGCGGCGGCGACGACCGCAATGGCACCGTGTCCGCCTTTGGAGGCGAGGGTCGTGCCGTCGATCGGGTCGACCGCGACGTCCATCTTGGGGCCGTCGCCCGTGCCGACGTGTTCGCCGATGTACAGCATCGGCGCCTCATCTTTTTCGCCCTCGCCGATGACGACGACGCCATCGATATCGACTTCTCCGAGCACCCCGCGCATCGCATCGACGGCGGCCTGATCGACCCCGTGCTTGTCACCGCGCCCGACCAGCATGCCCGACACAATTGCCGCAGCTTCGGTCGCCCGGAGAAACTCTAATTCGACGCGAGCGTCGATGCGTCGTCTCGTCATCTGCGTACGATAGCGCGCGGAACCCCCAAAATCATGCCTAGGTGTGGATAAAGCACCCGTCCTATGGAACGCGGGCCGCGTCGCTGCCGCGGAGCGCGACGCGGGCCAAGATCGGCTTGCAGGGACGAAGGATGACACTCGCGATGCTCGGCGTCGCGGCATAATCGGCCCGGCGACAACGCCTATTTGGACGTGCCGCGATCCTACAAAACCAGTTTCTGACTCTTCCCGGCTTTTCGCATCGACGGCGTATGCCAGGCGACCACTTGGACTTTCAGCCGCGAGTCGCAATCGGCGCAGCACAGGTACAGGTGTGCGTTGGTGAGGCCATGCGGGGTCATGGTGATGCGCTCCGAGTTTTGCTCCCCGCAATCCGGACACTCCCACGCGACGGTCAGAAACCGCGGTCTTTCAGCCTTCATACCATCCGACATCCGTACGCCCCGTGCAAAGGGGCGAATGGTAGTGGTATCGGCAAGAAATTCCGTAAAGGCGACGCCAGCGCGCGGCGGCGTCTGGGAACCCGCAGATAAGGGGGTGCGGGCGAGACGTCGAAGCGCGGCTCGATGGCCACGCTGACCGCGCCGCGCTTGCGCGAGCGCTTTCCGACGCTCGCGACTTCAACGTATCTCGTGTCGCATTCGATGGGTGCGCCGCCGCTCGGCGCGCGCGCCGCGCTCGAAGCGTATTGGTCCGCGTGGGCGGCCGAGGGGCCTGTGGCCTGGGATTCTTGGCTCCCCGAAATCGCCGTCATCGCCGATAATCTCGGGCGCATCATCGGTGCGCCTGCCGGCAGCATGTCGCTCGCACCCAACGTCTCCCTCTTGCAGGCGGCGATCGGATCGGCGCTCGATTTTCGCGGCGAGCGGTGCGAAGTCGTCATCGAGGCCTTGCAGTTTCCGACCGTGACCTACGTGTGGGAAGCCTGGCGGCGCTTCGGCGCGCGGGTCGTCGAAGTGCCTTCCGACGACGGCCGCACGATGTCGACCGATCGGATCTGCACGGCGATCACCGAGCGCACGGCGGCGGTCGTGCTCTCGCACGCGGCCTACGTCTCGGGTTCGATCATCGACGTCGCCGCGATCGGAGCGCGCTGCCGCGAAACGGGCGCCCTCTTCGTCCTCGACGCGTATCAAACGACGGGCATCTATCCCTACCATGTGGCGCAGCTTCCCGTCGATATCGTCGTCGGCGGCAGCCACAAGTGGCTGTGCGGCGGCCCGGGCTGCGGCTTCATCTACGTGCGCCCCGATCTGCGCGATTCGCTCGCCCCTGCCGTGACCGGGTGGATGGCGCACGCCGACCCCTTCGCGTTCGAACCCGCACCGATCCGGCTCGCGACTTCGGCGCACCGTTGGAATACCGGAACGCCGACGATTCCCGGGTATCTCGTCGCCCGTTCGGGTCACGATGCCATCTTGGAAATCGGCGTGGAGGCGATTCGCGCGCACAATCTGCGGCTCACCGACAAACTGATCGACGGCGCCGAAGCGCGCGCTTTCAGCGTTCCGACGCCCCTGGAACACGAACGCCGTACGGGCTGGATCGGTATGGATTTCCGCGGCGCCGACAAGGCGACGGCGGCGCTGATCGAGCGGCGCGTGTTCGTCGATTACCGCCCGGGTTGCGGAATCCGCGTCAGCCCGCACTTTTACACATCCGATGAGGAAATCGAGGAATTCTTCCACGTGCTCGATGAGGTTCGCCGCTATGCGTAGTCACGCGCGCATCGGCAGCGCTACGGCGGCGCTGTGCCTTGCGTTCGGCGCCTTGCACGGTGCGTCGCGGGCCGTCACGCAAAACGGCGATGCCACGCTGCCCCGCTGCGTCGAAGCCGAGGCCATGATCCTGACCAAGCTCGACTCCGCTACGACCAATTCCGGCGACTCGTTTGCGTTTAAGATCACGGCTCCCGTCGTGGCCGGCAACGCCACGCCGACGCTCGCCGCCGGCACACGCGGGTACGGCATCGTCTCGTTTGCCGATCACGCCCACGGCAGCGGCCAACCCGGGCGGCTGGTCGTTGAACCGCGTTTCTTACGGCTCGCCGACGGTACGCACGTTCAGGTGCTCGCCGATCCCCAAGTAGCCGACAACTTCGTCCAGGGCGCGACTCGCAACCTCAACGGGGCCCTCGGCTTCGTGCCGGGCCTCGGCCTCGCCGTGGGGGGCTACAACGCGCTGCACCGCGGCCGCGAGGTGACGATCGCAAAGGGAACGGCCTTCAGCTTGATCGTGGGCGATCAACTCGCGGCAGGCGAGTGCTATGTTGCCCCGCCCTCGGAACTGAACGTTCGTTAACACCCGAGCCGGGATTCCGAGAAATCCCGTCGCACCTAGTGGACGTGAAAAATTTTGCCGCGAAAAACGCTCTTGCCGTCCTGACCATCCTCACGTTCCTCACGATCTCCGTGCCCGTCCGTGCCGACGAAGGCATGTGGACCTTCGACGCCTTCCCCTCCGCCAAGGTCGCCGCTGCCTTCGGGTTCTCGCCGAGCACGGCGTTCCTGGATCACATTCGCAAGAGCAGCCTGCGGATCGCCGGCGGATGCTCCGCCTCGTTCATTTCGCCGCAAGGGCTCGTGATGACGAACCATCATTGCGCCGTCGACTGCGTCGAGCAGCTCTCGACGGCCGAAAAGAATTACGTCGACACCGGCTTTTACGCGAAGACGAGCGATGACGAGGTGAAATGTCCCGGTTTCGAACTCGATCGCTTGGATTCGATCGACGACGTCACGGCGACCGTTCGCGCGGCGACCGCGCAAAAGACCGGACGCGCGCTCATCGACGCGATGCAAGCGGTTCAGGCGAAACTGTCTTCGAGTTGCGGCACGTCGGAGGCCGTGCGTTGCGATGTCGTCTCGCTGTATCACGGCGGCGAATACAAGCTCTATCACTACGGGCGCTTCACCGACGTTCGCCTGGCCTTCGCGCCCGAATTCAGCGTCGCGCAATTCGGCGGCGATCCGGACAACTTCAACTTCCCGCGTTACGATTTCGACGTCTCGCTGCTGCGCGCGTACGTCGATGGGAAGCCCGCCGCGACACCGGATTATCTGCACTGGAGCCCGAGCGGCAGCAAGGCGGGCGACCTCGTCTTCGTCTCCGGTAATCCCGGCTCCACCGAGCGCCTCCTAACGGTGTCGCAGCTCGCGTATATCCGCGACCACCAACTGCCGCGAGAGCTGCCGGCACTTTCGGAGTATCGCGGGCTGCTCGAACAATATCAAACCGAAGGTGTGGAGCAACTCCGCGAAACCAAGGACACGCTGTTTTTCATCGAAAATGACTACAAGGAAGAGTTCGGGAGAGAGCAAGCCTTACTCGATCCGGCGTTCTTCGCAAGTAAAGTCGCGCAAGAGCGCGCGTTCCGCGCTGCCGTTGCCAAAGTTCCCGCCCTGCAAAGGAGCGTCGGCCAGGATTGGGACAAGCTCGCCACGGTAGAAGCGCACCGGGCGCAACTCGCCACGCGCTACAACTACGAGGGCCAAGGGATTTTCTTCTCCGATCTCTTCGGCTACGCGAGAACCCTCGTGCGCTATCCCGTCGAGAAGGCCAAGCCGGATGGCGAGCGGCTGCCCGAGTTTAGCGCCGCGCGCCTGGTGACGCTCCCGCAGAGGCTCCTCGCGCCGATCCCCGTGTTTGCTGGACCGGAGGAACTCGGCCTGAATTTCTGGGCGAAAAAGATGCGCGAAGATCTCGGCGCCGACGACCCGTTCGTGAAACAAGTGCTCGGCACGAAATCGCCCGCGCAGTGGGCGCACGATCTCGTCACCGGAACCAAACTCGCGGATCCCGCGGTGCGCAAAGCACTCTTCGACGGCGGGCAGGCCGCGATCGATGCGTCGCAGGATCCGATGATCCGTTTCGTCGCGAGCATCGATGCGCAGTCGCGAGCGCTCCGTAAAACCTACGAAGATCAGGTCAGCGCGCCCGAAAACCAACTGAGCGAAGCGATCGCGCGGGCGCGGTTCACGATCTTGGGCACGAGCGTCGATCCGGATGCGACGTTTACCGCGCGCCTGAGTTACGGCGCCGTCAAAGGTTTCACCGACGGCAACGGCAACGACGTCGCGCCCTACACGACGGTCGGCGGACTCTTCAACCGCGCGACCGGCAGCGATCCGTATGCGCTGCCCCAATCCTGGCTCGATGCGAAGGCATCGCTCGATCTCTCGGCGCCGATGAACCTGAGTTCGACGAACGACATCATCGGCGGCAACTCGGGCAGCCCCCTGATCGACAAGAACGGCGCGGTTGTGGGCTTGATCTTCGACGGCAACATCTTCTCGCTCGGCGGCGCCTTCGGGTACGACGAGCGCGTGAACCGCGCCGTGTCGGTCGATAGCCGTGCGCTGCTCGCCGGTCTGAAGACGGTCTACCACGCCGATCGCCTCGTCACGGAAATCGGCGCCGCCGGACCGTGACCGGCGTCGTCCGGCGGGCAACGCCCGACGACGCGGCGGCGATCGCCGCGATCTATGCCCCGATCGTCGCCGATACGTGGATCTCGTTTGAAGAGATACCTCCGACCGAATCCCAGATGCGCGCGCGGATCGAAACCGTAGGCGGCTGGTTTCCGTTTCTGTGTTGCGAACGTGAGGGCGAACTCGCGGGCTACGCCTACGCGAGCCGCCATCGCGAGCGCGCGGCGTACCGCTGGTCGATCGACGTCAGCGCTTACGTTCACGAGCGCTTCCGGCGTGGCGGCGTCGCGCGCCGCCTCTACGAAGCGTTGTTCGAGATCGTGACGCGCCAGGGCTACTACAATGCGTTCGCCGGGATCACGCTGCCAAACGAAGCGAGCGTTGCCTTCCATCGCGATCTCGGATTCGCCGAGGTCGGGTGCTACCGCAACGTGGGCTACAAGCTCGGCGCCTGGCGCGATACGCTGTGGCTACAGCGCGAACTTCGCAAGCCGGACGCGCGGCCCGAGGAACCCGTTTCGCTCCAGTCCTTAGCTTTCTGATCGCGACTCGACGTCTACGCGCAGCAGGTCGCACATTTCGCGGTGATTGCGCCCGTTCGTCGCCAGCGTCGAGCCGCCGCCGACCACGAACGGACTGCCGTCGATCGCCGTGACCGTGCCACCCGCTTCGCGCACGATGAGCGCGCCCGCCGCTACATCCCACGGCGAGAGATCGAATTCCCAAAACGCGTCGAAGCGGCCGGCGGCGACGAACGCGAGATCGAGTGCCGCCGAGCCGTCGCGCCGCACGCCCAGCGCGCGGCGCGAGAGGCGCTCGAAGTGCGCGCCGTTGCGCTCGTAATTCGCCGGTTTGAAACCCGTGCACACGAGCGAATCCGACACCGTTTCCGTATCGGAAACGCCGATGCGGCGATCGTTGCAGGTCGCCCCCGCGCCGAGGCTCGCAGCAAACATCTCGCCGATGGCCGGAGCGTAAATCGCACCGGCCACAACGATGCCGGCCCGTTCGTAGGCGATCGACACGCAGAACAGCGGGTACCCATGCGCGTAATTGGTCGTACCGTCGAGCGGATCGACGATCCAGCGCTCGTCGCTCGTACCTTGGTACGTGCCGTGCTCCTCGCCGAGAATCGTGCTTTCGGGAAACGCGGCGCGCAGGCGCGCCACGATCAGCGCCTCGGCAGCGCGGTCGGACTCGGTCACGAGATCCCCGCGCGCGCTCTTTTCGCGCGTTAAGAGCGGAAGCCCGACGCGCGCGAGCAACAGTTCGCCGGCCTCACGAGCCGTGCTTATCGCGAGAGCTAGGGGGTTCAATGTGCGCGTCCGTCTCTGCAGAAAGGGCAAGCGATGCTAGAGCGTCTTCTTACCGCGGTCGAGGTCGCGGTCCTCGGACTCTGGGCGGGCGCCATGGCAGGCTTCGCCTTCGTGTTCGCCCCGGTCGCGATCAAGATCGTCCCGCGCATGGATACGTTCGCGACGTTGATCGCGAGCATCATCCGCGCGCTCGGGCCCTTTGGCCTCGTGTGCGGCGGGGTCGCCGTCCTCGCGGCCGCCCTTCGAGCTACCGCCCCGAGCGGACGCGCCCTTGCCGCCGTACGCATCGCCCTCGTCGCGATCGGCCTCCTGGCATCGGCGTATGAAACGTCCTCCGTGATCCCGCGCATGGAGGCAACCGCCGCTGCGATCGCGGGTCCGATCGATTCCGTCGACAAAAGTGATCCGCGCCGCGCCGCCTACGATCGCGAACACCAAACCTCAACGCGCGTCTACGGGCTAGCCTTTCTGTGCGTGCTTGGCGCGCTCGGTCTCGCCGCCTTCGGTCGAAAGCTGCCCAAAGGTTGACCCTCGCGACCGCTGCGGCCTATACTGAGGCCGGACATCTCGATAGGTGAGGCGTCTGCGAAACACACAAGCCGATGCCCCGAAACGTCGAAAGACGCCAAGCGGGTAGAACAGGCTCCGCCGACCTAAGGCGGCGCTCAAAGCGGCTGCGTTTGGGGGCCATCGGGGGGCACGCCGCCCCGATCTCGACGCTTACGGTTCGCAGTGCCAAAACTCGAAGCGACTGGGATGTAGACGCGGGCTCCTCGAGCCCGGGTTCACTTGGCCGGTCGCAGGACACACGCGCCCGGTTTTCTTTATTTTCAAACGCGACAGTGGGCCCGCGAGTGCGGGCCCGGGGGCCATCGGGGGGCACGCCGCCCCGATCTTAAAGGAGGTGATCGGCGTGCCGTTCCACGATGGATACCTCTCGGAATTCGTTGGCCGCCGCGCCGTTCTCCAATCGGACGGCCGGGCTCTCGGTAAGGTCGTCGATTTTCTCGTCGCCAAGCCCGACGATACGTTTCCGCGGATCGACGGCATCGTCGTCAAAACCCCGCTCGGGCGCCGCTACACACCGGTCCGCGAGATCGTCGACGTGGCCGCCGACGGCGCCATCCTCCTGCGCGCCGTGCCCGAACAGGAGCCCCTCTCCGACGACGAAGCGCTCTATCTCATCGCCGATCTCTTCGATAAACAGATCGTCGACGTCGATGGCCGCAAGGTCGTGCGCATCAACGATCTCGAGATTGCAAATACCGGCGGGACGCTACGGGTCGTGGCGGCCGATATCGGCATCTCGGGCCTTTTGCGCCGCCTCGGACTCGGACGCGTGTCGCAGCACTTGCTCGATAGCGTTCCGCGCACGTTGATCGCCTGGGACAACGTCGCGCCGATTTCCGACGCCAATCCCTCGCAGGTCCAACTCTCCGTCTCGGGCTCGCGTCTCGCTCGCCTGCATCCTTCTGAACTCGCCGACATCATCAGCGAACTTTCGGCGAAGGACGCGGCGCGCATCGTGCAATCCCTCGACGACGAAACCGCGGCCGACGCCTTCGAGCACCTCGATGCCGATGTCCAGCAATCGATCATCTCCGATCTCGGCGAGGATCGCGCTGCCGACATCATCGAGGAGATGGATTCCGACGACGCAGCCGACCTCCTCGGCGAACTCGATGCGGAACAGCGCAGCGCCCTGCTCGCCAAGATGGAAGATCGCGAGTACGCGGTCGAACTCGAAGAGCTCACGCACTACGAACCGGATACGGCCGGCGGCCTCATGACCACCGACTTCGTGTGGATCTACCCGCATCGCACGACGGCCGCCACGATCGGAAAACTGCGCGAGATCGCCCCCGAGACGGAGTTCATCTACTACCTCTACGTCACCGACGACACGCAAAAGCTGCTGGGCACGATCTCGCTGCGCACGCTGCTCCTTGCGTTACCGACCGCCTTCATCCACAAGCTCATGGATACGGACGTCGTGAGCGTGACCCCGGAAACGAGCGCGGAAGACGTCGCCGCGACGATCGCGCGCTACGACCTGCTCTCCGTGCCCGTGCTCGACGACACGGGGCACATCCTCGGAATCGTGACCGTCGACGACGCGATCGATGCGATCATTCCCGAGAAAATCGCAAACTCGCTGCCGCGCATCGTGCGTCACGGACGAGCCGCGAAGAAGAGCGGGGCTCATGCAGACGGCTGAGGCCGGAGAACAACGCCCGCGCCGCAATTGGAAACGCACGTTCGTCTTTCTGATTTCCATCCTCGGCCCGGGATTCATCACCGCGTCGGCCGGCAACGACGTCGGCGGCATCTTCACATATTCGGTCGCGGGCGCGCAGTACGGCTACAAGATCCTGTGGACGATGATTCCGATTGCGATCGCCCTCATCGTCGTGCAAGAGATGGCGGCCCGCATGGGTGCGGTAACGGGTAAGGGGCTCGCCGCCTTAATCCGCGAGGAATTCGGCGTCTGGATCACGTTGCTCACGATGCTCGGGCTCTTCTTCATGAACACGTTCACGACGTCGGCGGAATTCGCGGGCATCGCCTCCGCGAGCGAGCTCTTCGGGCTTTCGCGCTACGTCGCCGTCCCGCTCTCGCTTGGCGTCGTCTTCTTCTTCGTTTTGCGCGTCAGCGGCAAGCTCGTCGAGCGTATCTTCGTGATCCTGTCGCTCGTGTACGTGACGTACGTCATCTCGGGCTTTTTGGCGCATCCCAATTGGGCCGACGTCGCGCGGGGGACGTTCGTGCCGACGATCGACACGAACGACGCGGGCTATATCGGAACGATCGTGGCCCTGATCGGCACCACGATCTCCCCGTACATGCAGTTCTATCTTCAATCGGCAGTGGTGGAGAAAGGAACGCGTCCGAGCGGACTGCTCGGACTACGCATCGATGTGGTGAACGGCTCGATTTTGGCGATCGTCATCGCAGGATTCATGATCATCGCGAGCGCCGCCGAGATTTTCGTGTTCAACCAAGCGCACCCAAAGGCGCAAATCACGGCCAACAGCGCGGCCGATATCGCGGTCGCTTTGAAGCCCCTCGCGGGAAAATTCGCAAGCGATCTCTTCGCCTTCGGCATACTTAACGCGGGATTGTTCGCAGCCGCCGTCCTGCCGCTTTCGACGAGCTACCTGATCTGCGAAGCGTTCGGTTTCGAGGCCGCGCTCGATCGCCGCTTCAGCGAAGCGCCCGTCTTCTTCAGCCTTTTCGCGATCGGGCTCGTCATCGGTGCGGCGCTCGTGCTGCTGCCGAACGTTCCCCTCGTCAAGCTCGCCATCGCCTCCCAAGTGGTGCAGGGGCTGTTGCTGCCGCTCGAGCTCGTGCTGATGCTCGTCATCATCAATCCCGCGCGCGTGATGGGGACCTTCCGTAACACGCGAACGGCGAACCTCGTTTGCTGGTCGACGGTCGTCATCGTTGGCGTGATCGCACTGTATTATACGTACACGCAAGTCGCCGGCGGAGGCTCGAG
>Ga0302326_10026066_pt1 | contig 11832 bp, 11 predicted proteins | sample Palsa_T0_3_FD_202264 | JGI IMG/M metagenome (GOLD analysis project Ga0302326, IMG submission 202264) | Peat permafrost microbial communities from Stordalen Mire near Abisko, Sweden - Palsa_T0_3 | ecosystem: Environmental > Terrestrial > Soil > Palsa > Peat permafrost | place: Sweden: Abisko... | reverse complement strand
AAATCGAGGAAGTTCCCAACCGCGGGCACTCCCTGGTCATCGACAGCGGCTGGCGCGACGTCGCTCAGATCGCCCTCGACTTCATCAAGACTCACAGTTGACTGGGAGTTTCGCCGATCAGCCAACAGACCGCGTCGGCGGCGCTTAGGAAGACGGCCCCATGAGTTTCGTCGGCCAAGTCCGCGACTGCGCCCGCGCGAGGGCGAAGTTGACTGATTACCAGCCGCTCGCCGTCGAACTGCTCAGCTACGAGCAATGGCCAGTGATTAGACAAGGGATCAATCCGACAGTCGGTCGCGATCTCGTCGCGCTGGGAGCGATGTGCGATCGGACCGACACACCCTCTGAACGACTGCGCACCTCCGACCCATGACACGCGGGACGCCAACGCTCGCGTCGACTGAGCCCTCCTTGTTAAACAAGATGTACCGGCTTGCTAATCTTCGCTGCATCTCGACAAAATCAGCTAGAGCGCGCCATGTTCGTGAACCGTGACAGGTGCAGCTGGTGTGCGACCGTCACAGTCTTCGTGGGCCCGTTACGGTGCTTGGCCAGGATCAAGTCCGCCTCACCGCCGCGTGGGTCGTCGCGTTCGAAAGCATCCGGTCGGTTCAGCAGGATGACCATGTCCGCATCCTGTTCTAGTGATCCCGATTCGCGCAAGTCGGACAGCATGGGCTTCTTGTCGGTGCGCTGCTCGGGACCACGGTTGAGCTGACTGATCGCAATCACCGGAACTTCGAGCTCCTTAGCCAACAGCTTTAGGTGGCGGGAGAATTCGGATACCTCGACCTGCCGCGACTCGACCCGTTTGCCGGACGTCATCAACTGCAGGTAGTCCACCACGATCAGGCGTAGATCCGACCGCTGCCGCAGCCGTCGCGCTTTCGCGCGGATCTCCATCATCGTCAGGTTCGGCGAATCATCGATGAACAGTGGCGCCTCGCTGATCTCGCTCATCCGTCGCGCTAGCCGCGTCCAGTCGTCGTCGCTCATCCGGCCTGAACGCATATCGGCCAGCTTGATTTTGGCCTCGGCGGACAGCAGCCGCATCACGATCTCGGACTTGCTCATTTCCAGCGAGAAGATGACGCTGGCCAACCGGTGCTTGATCGAGCACGACCGCATGAAATCGAGTCCGAGCGTCGAGTTGTGCGTCGGGATCATGCCGCGGCCGGCCAGGTACAGATGTGCGGCGTTGTCCACCTCCACGCAGCGCACCGGAACACTGCTAACCGGGCGCACCGCGTCCACTTGCAGCACCGGAGACATCAAGGTGGTTGCGGCCGGGCGTATCCCATAGAGCCCCATGGATCCCGCCGCGGAGATAGTGTCCAAGCCGCCGCGCAATAGGCCCGTGGTGCGGATGCCATAAGCAGTCGGCCACTGGTGCTCAGCGTCGGCGACGATCACGGTGCCGTCGGAAAACTCCACTTCGTAGCACGGCCGGCCGAGCATGACGTCAGTGGCGGCCACCACCCGCGTGGGCTGCCCGTCGGCGCTCAACAACTCATCACCAACGGAAACGTCACCCATGGTCGTCCACCCGGTCGGCGTCGGCAGGGGCGTGTCCAGTGCCAACGCCTTGCCCACGCCAGGCCTGGCCGCGACGATGATCATCTGCCCGGGATGCAGGCCGTTGGTCACCTCGTCGAGTTCGGTGAACCCGGTCGGCACACCGCGTGCCAGACCGCCGTTGGAAGCGATCGCGTCGATCTCGTCCATCGTCGGCTGCAGCAGGTCTTCCAACGGGACGAAGTCCTCGGAGAGCCGACGATCGGTGACCTCGTACATCTCGGCCTGGGCGCGGTCGACAACCTCGGCGACGTCGGCGCCCTCGGCGCCCGCATAGCCGTACTGCACCACCCGGGTGCCGGCTTCCACCAGTCGGCGCAGCAGCGCCTTCTCCGCGACGATCTCCGCGTAGTAGCCGGCGTTGGCGGCGGTCGGCACCGTGGAGATCAAGGTGTGCACATACGGCGCCCCGCCGATCCGGCGCAACAGCCCGCGACGGTCCAACTCGGCGGCCACCGTCACCGCATCGGCCGGCTCCCCCCGCCCGTAGAGATCAAGGATGGCGTCGTAGACGTTCTGGTGCGCCGGGCGGTAGAAGTCACTGGGCCGCAGCTTCTCCAGCACGTCGGCGATCGCGTCCTTGCTCAGCAGCATCCCGCCCAGCACCGACTGCTCGGCCGCGAGATCCTGAGGCGGCTGACGCCCGTAGTCCTCGCTGGGCGCATCCGAGCTTGCGTGACCTAGATCGTCAACGACAGCCACAGGCTTCCCGCCTCCTTCGACACCACGTTCGAACGTGCATTCGACATCGGTGGGCGTGACGTTAGGTCATACCACCGACACCGCTCGACTCAGCCCGACCACCCGACTGGCCCCCGTAACCGGGGCGCCCCCAACCAGGCGCATCGTCGGCCTTCGCCCTCGTGACCTACTCGCACCCGCAGGCGGCGGGACTCCACCGCGGGACGCGAAGTCGGTCTTCGAACGCCGGCATCACCTCACGACGAGTTGACGTTATGGGTTGCTGGCGAGGACACCAAACGGTGTTGTTCATAGACCTGTGCATGGTGTGTGCATAGCCGTCTGCGCCCGTGTTGAGGGGGTGTGGAGAACTTGTGGAGCAATATGCGCCGTTGCAGCATCGCTGCAGATAAGCGCACCACACCACTGCCTATTTGGTGTGGATGGGAATCTCTCCGGCGTGTCGGCCCGGGTTGCCGTTTCGGGCGTGTTGTGTTTCGCCCAATGATTAACAACGTTAACGGACGGTAACGTTCGCTATCGGTTGCTGCCGCTCATGAGTTCGCTATGCAAACGCCGATACCCCCAGGGGCAGCCGATTCGGCGTGCCACCGGGGCTTATACGCGCTGAAGGTCAGCTCTCGGCGACGACGTCGAGCGCAACCTGCACGTCGACCTCGGGGTGCACGTGCAGGGTGATCGGGTGGCTGCCGACGGCTTTGATATGCCCCTTGGGCAGCCGAACAACCCTCTTGTCGAGGTTGGGGCCACCGGCTTTCCGGATCGCCGTGACGACGGCACCGGGGGTCACCGAACCGAACAGCTTGCCCGAGCTCCCGGCGGTCTTCACAGCGAGCGCAACAGAGCCCAGGCCCTCGATCGCCGTCTTGATTTCGTTGGCGTGGCTGAGGTCTCGCACCTGCTTGGACTCGCGGGCGCGACGGATGTCGTCCACCTGCTGTTGAGCACCGCGCGACGCGACGATCGCGAGCCTGCGCGGAAGCAAGAAATTGCGGCCGTAGCCGTCTTTGACCTCGACGGTGTCGCCGGCGGAACCAAGGTGGTCTACGTCGGCGGTCAAAATGAGCTTCATTGTTCGCTAATCCCGTTCTGCGCTAACCGGTTACCGCGTCGAAGAGGTGAAGGGCAGCAGCGCCACCTCGCGGGCGTTCTTGACCGCGATCGCGACGTCGCGCTGGTGCTGGACGCAGTTGCCGGTGACGCGGCGGGCGCGGATCTTGCCGCGCTCGCTGATGTACGTCCGCAGCAATTGGGTGTCCTTGTAATCGATCGTTTGGCCCTTTTTGGAGCAGAACACGCATTTGCGTGTCTTGATCGGCTTCTCCGGAGCGGGGCGCCGCTTGTTACTACTACTGGACTTGGCCATATCTGTCTCTTTCGTTCTCTGGTTCTGAAGTTAGAAGGGTGGCTCGTCGTCGCCGCCGGCGAACGAACCCGACGCCGGGGCACTGCCCCAGGGGTCGTCGCCGCCTGCCGCACCGCCGGCCGCCGCGCCGCCGCTCTGGGCTGCTGGTTGACGGGATCCCCCGCCGCCGCCGAATCCACCGCCGCCGCCACCAGCGCCGCTGCGGCTGGCCTTGTTGACCTTGGCGGTGGCATAGCGAAGCGACGGGCCGATCTCGTCGACCTCGACCTCGACCACGGTGCGCTTCTCGCCCTCACGGGTCTCGAACGAACGCTGCTTGAGCCGCCCGCTGACGATCACCCGCGATCCACGGGTGAGGCTCTCGGCCACATTCTCGGCGGCCTCACGCCAGATGCTGCATCGCAGGAACAGCGCCTCGCCGTCCTTCCACTCGTTGGTCTGACGGTCGAACGAGCGCGGTGTGGAGGCGACGGTGAAGTTCGCCACCGCCGCGCCCGCCGGTGTGAACCGAAGTTCAGGGTCGGCGGTCAGGTTTCCGACGACGGTGATGGTGGTGTCACCAGCCACAATGTCCTCCTGGGGGCAACCGGAATTGGCGGTTGATCATGAGCAGTTTCTCGCTGAGCCTACGCAACAGCTATGACGCGTCGCGGTCATTCGCCAACAGGCGCGATCGTCAAGCTAGTGCTTGTCGGTGCGCATCACCTTGGTGCGCAGCACCGACTCGTTCAGGCTGAGCTGACGGTCGAGCTCCGACACCGTCGCGGGGGCGGCTTTGACATCGATCACCGCGTAGATGCCCTCGGCATGCTTGGCGATCTCGTAGGCCAGTCGGCGCCGGCCCCAGATGTCGACCTTGTCCACAGATCCGCCGTCCTTACGGACGACGTTGAGAAAGGTCTCCAACGACGGGGCAACGGTGCGTTCGTCGAGGGTGGGGTCAAGGATGACCATGATTTCGTATGGACGCATGGAAACCTCATCACCTCCTATGGTCGTGTACGGCCACGGTCTTTTCCGCGGCAGGAGAGTCACCTGCGTCGGCAACCGACCCAGGCTACCGGACGGTGGCCGAGGTTACGAAATCCTGTTCTGCCGCGACGCTCGGCGCGGCAGCGCGCCGTAACCCGGGCGGGCGCAGCCACCCGGGAAGCCAGCCCGGTGGCGCATCGGCGGCGCGATCGAACACCCCGCCCGCCGGATCGTCCACCCGTCCACCCCAGCGGACCAGGTCTTCCTCCGGCCGGTAGATCTGGCGGACCACCAGCGCGCACAAGCCCAGCACGGCGACGTCGCGCAGCAGCACCGTCGCGGTGAACCACTGCTCCGGCAGGCCGCGATCGGGCACGCTGTAGAGGTAGTACATCCGCGGCACCCACACCAGCGCGTCTATCGTCATCCACGCCAACAGAATCCGGCGATGCGGCAACGCCAGCACCGCCAGCGGCACCAGCCACAGCGAGAATTGCGGGCTCCACACCTTGCTGGTCATCAAGAATGCCGCCACCACCAAGAACACCAACTGCGCTACCCGTGGCCGGCGCGGAGCGGTCAGCCCGATGTAACCGATTGCCGCACAACACAACACGAACAACGCCAGCACGACCGCGTTCAAATGGTTCGGCGGCTGCCAAAACCCCAGGCGTGGATCGAAACCAAGCCAGCCGGTGAAGGATTTGACGACGTTGTACAGCGAATCCATGTCATCGCCGCGGCGGGCGTTCAGCCGGAAGAACTCCGACCAGCCCCGCGGAAAGAGCACCAGCACCGGCAGATTCACCAGCAGCCAGGTCGCCACCGTCGCGGCCGCGGTACGGGCCAGCTCACGATGCCGACCGGTCCGGATGCCCAGAACCAGCAGCGGGCCCAACATCAGCAGCGGATACAGCTTCGCCGCAACACCCAGGCCGATCAGCACCCCGGCCAGCACCGGGCGCCGGCGCGCCCAGGCCAGCAGCCCACCGACCGCCAAAGCCGTTGCCAGTGAATCGAAGTTGGTGAAGATCTGGAAGATCACCAGCGGGGAAGCGCCCACCAGAGCGGCGTCCCAGACCCGCCGGCCAGCCAACGCCGCGGTGGCCCACAGCGTGCCCAACCAGGCCAGCGCCAACCCGAGGGCGGCGACGTCGAAGAACACCACCACCTCGGCGATGACGGGCAACGCGATCAGCTTGCTGAACGTGGTGTAGGTCTTGGCCAACGACATCGCCACGTACTGATACACCCCGGTGAGCACGGGATACTCCATGTAGCGCACCGCGGGCCTGCCGTCATAACGGACTTGCGGTTTGCCGGCGCCGTCCTGTTCGATCCAGCTCGACTTGTACGGAAACCTGCCCTGGCTCAACAACTCTGCACCGTACAGCGGAACCGTGTCGGAGTAGCACAGCTCGTAATAGGCCCGCTGGTTCTGCCAATTGGCCACCCGCTGATCGCCCGGCCCGGTCCCGATGGTCTGCAAGCATGGGGCCTTCGTCGACCAGCCCAGCGCCAGGAACACCAGCGCGATAACGAACATCACTCGCAAAGGAGTCAGGACCGCCGTGCGGCCGATCACCGCGTGCCGGCCCACCGGACCGCCAACGACGTTCGACAGCGCCGAACCTAGAAAGTCTGTGCGACTGGGGCAGTCACGGTCATCGGCGGAGCGTAGATCAGCGGCCAACCGCCGCGGCGAGATGGCGACGCGATCGATCACGGCGGCGGCGCTGGCGCAGGCTCGGGGGCTCCCGGTGGCGGAGGCGCCGGCCCGACGGGCACCATGGTCGGCGGCCCGATCGGAATAGTGATGCCGGGCGCCACTTCAATCGTGGGCTGGATGTTCGTCATCTGCGGCGGCGCGGGTGGCGGCGGCGGCGCGGCCGGCACCCCGGCGGACCCGCCGATCTCGGTCGGCTTGGGGAAGGACTCGACGGTGCTGCCTTTGAGTGCGCCGTCCATGGTCGCCTTCCAGATGTCTGACGGCAGACCCGACCCGTAGATCGGCGAACCCCACTTGTTCACCAGCGGCACGTCGCCGCGGACAGTGCCCACCCAGACCGCCGTCGACAGCGACGGGGTGTAGCCGACCATCCAGGCGTCCTTGTCGGCGTCGGTGTCGCCCAACTGCGTGGTGCCGGTCTTGGACGCCGACGGTCGGCCGCCGACAAGCGCGTGGCCGCGTGAATACGCGGCGATCGGCTGCATCGCCGACGTGACGTTGTCGGCGACGTCCTTGGGGATCCGCTGCTCGCCGGAGTTGTCCGATCCGGTGGCGTCGAAGAGCACCCGACCCTCGGCGTTGACCACCTTCTGCACGAAGTGCGGCCGGTGATAGACGCCGGAGGCGGCCAGCGTGGCGTAGGCCGAGGCCATGTCGATCACCCGGGTCTGATACTGGCCCAACACGATTCCGTTGTTAGGCGGTCCGCCCTTGCCGTCCTCGGACAAGCTATGCGGGACACCCGGGAAGCTGGTCGCGATGCCGGCCTGATGCGCGGCGTCCGCGACGTCGTCCGGACCGTTCTTCAGCTTGAGCATCAGTCGGTAGTAGGAGGTGTTCAACGACCGTTTGAGCGCCTCGGCGATATTGCAGACCCCGCAGCCCTCGCCCTCGACGTTGGTGATCTTGATGCCGTTGACCGTCAGCGGCGAGCTGTCCACCTGGTAGCCCAACCCGATGCCCTGCTCGAGCGCGGCGATCAGCGCGAACACTTTGAACGACGACCCGGTCTGCAGGCCGGCCTGGGCGAAGTCGAACCCGTTGGCATCCGAGCCGCCGTAGTAGGCCTTGACCGCGCCGTTGTGCGGATCGATCGAGGCGACCGCGGTGCGCACGTCGGGTTTCTGCCCGTCCATGTACTTTGACACCGCGTCCTCTGCGGCCTTCTGCGCTTGCGGGTCGATGCTGGTGGTGACCTGCAGGCCCTGGGTGTTCAGCGTCTGCTCATCGATGTTGAACAGGTCGAGCAGTTCTCTGGTCACCTGGCGCTGAATCAGCCCGTTGGGACCGGTCGTCTGGTTTCGTGCGCGGGCCTGGTCCGGCGGGACTGTTAGCGGAAATTGTTGCGCTGCCCGGTCATTTGCCGTCAGCGCCTTGGTTTCCACCATTCCGTCGAGCACCCAGTTCCATCGATGCGTGGCACCTTCGAGGTCCACCGCAGGGTCCAACGTCGACGGCCGCTGGATCAGCGCGGCCAGCAGCGCCCCGTCGGCCACGGTGAGTTGTTCGACCGGTTTGTTGAAATAGGCCATCGAGGCTGCGGAGATCCCGTAAGCCCCCCGGCCGAAGTAGATGATGTTGAGGTAGGCCTGCAGCACGTCGTCCTTGGACCATTCCCCCGACATCTTGGTGGCGATGACGAGTTCTTTGGCCTTGCGCACCAGGCCGCCGACTCCGGCGCGCTGCGCTCCCACCAACGCGTTCTTGACGTACTGCTGGGTGATCGTCGAGCCGCCCTGGGTGTCGCCGCCGAAGATGTTGTTCTTGATCGCGCGTGCGAAGCCGGTGAACGAGAAACCCGGGTTCGAGTAGAAGTTGCGGTCCTCGGCCGCGAGGACCGCCTCGCGAACGTGTACGGGCACCTGGTCGATGTTGACATCCACCCGATTGCCTTCGGGTGGAACGATTTTGGCCAGTTCGGAGCCGTCGCTGGCCAGGATTGTCGACACCTGGTTGGTGCGGATGTCACCGGGCTTGGGGATGTCGACGATGAAGTAGGCCATCGCGAAGGTGACGATCGGCAGCAGCAGGATCACCACGGCGCTGACGTAGAGACCGCGGCGGATCCACCTCCAGTCGATCCGCTGTAGCCAGGCCCGGTCCGGTAGCGGCGATGTCCGCCGAGGCGGGCCACCGGTCGGCTGCTGGTGACGGCGTGGCGCCTTGCCTTCCAATGCGGCCGTAGCCATCTCGAGCGGGTCGCGCTCCGACGATCGACCGCCCAGCGCAGCCTTCACCGCCTCGATCGGATCCCTCAGTTGGTGCGGCCTGTCGTCCCGGACCGGCGGCAGGATCGTGGTCAACCGGTCGTCGGGCGGCACCGCGGGTCTCCGGGAAGCCTGCCGCGGCTGCGTTGGCCCGCGATCGGCCCCTGTCCCGTTCGGGGTGTCAGCGGCCGACTGGTCTTGGTGCCCTTCGTTATTCACTGGCCGTGCGGGCGCCGTCGCGCGCCGTCCGTGTGCTGCGCGACTTCCGCGGAGGACGGGCCGTGCGGGCCGCGCCGAGCACATACGACTTGACCAGGTGATTCCAGCTGCAGGTTCGGCATACCTCCACCACGTGTACCGAGAACTCCTCGAACCGGGTGGCCAGCAGAACCAGCTCTTCGGCGGTCCGCGCAGACCCCGACACCGCGCCAAGGTGATCGCCGAATACCCACGACACGAGCGTGAGCTGCTCTTTGCGGCAGATCGGGCACATCACCGTGCTGAGCTTTCCGTGATACTTCGCCGCTCGCAGCAGGTACGGATTGGCGTCACAGACTTCAGTAACGCCGGTCCGCCCCGAGTAGACCTCGGCCAGCAGTGAGCGACGCCGAAGCGCGTAGTCGACCACCTGTCGCTGCAATCGCACGATGACCAGAGTACGTCCGCGAAGCCGGTGCCGAGATGTAGGTCGGCTACGTTTCGGGCGCGCTCAGCGTGAGCAGCACCGTTGCGACCAGACGGATCACGTCGGCGTGCCCTGTTGTGGAACTACGAAGCACTGGCATCCCCGATGTGCGGAAGGAACGCCGACCTGGCCGGCCCGGTCGGGCCGGGCACTGCGGCACCGTCGCCCAGCAGGCCGCGCTTGGCGAGGATCGGGCGGACGCCTTCCCCGAAGATGTAGGCCTCCTCGAGATGCGGATAGCCGGAGAGGATGAAGTGGTCCAGGCCCAGCTCGGCGTACTCGGCGATCCGATCGGCGACCTCTTCGTGCGAGCCGACCAGGGCGGTGCCTGCGCCGCCGCGGACCAGGCCGACGCCGGACCACAGATTGGGGTAAATCTCCAGCCGCCGGGCATCGGTTCCGGCGGCGAAATCGTCGCCCCCACCGTGTAATTGGCGCATCCGACGTTGGCCCACCGATTCCGAGCGGGCCAGCGACCGCTGCGCCGCGGCCACGGTCTCCGGGTTGAGCGCGCCCAACAGCCGCTGCGCCTCGGACCAGGCCTGCTCGCTGGTGTCCCGCGAGATGACATGTAGCCGAATGCCATAACTCAGCTGCCTGTCCTGCGCTGCAGCCAGGCCTCGGATCCAGTCGAGCTTCTCTTTGACCTGCTCCGGCCGCTCGCCCCAGGTCAGATAGGTGTCGGCGTGTTGGGCCGCGACGTGGCCGGCCTCCGGTGACGAGCCGCCGAAAAAGACGGGAGGTAGCGGATCGGGACGCCGCGCCAGCGAGGCTTGCTCGACTCGCAGTTGTTCGCCCGCCGCGTCCACCGGATCCTCGGACGTCCACAGCCGGCGCACGATATCGAGGAACTCACTGCACCGCGCGTAGCGGGCTTCCTTCGGCAGGAAGTCGCCGAACGCCCGTTGCTCGATGCTCTCACCGCCGGTGACTACGTTCAGCATCAGCCGGCCCTTCGACTGCCACTGGAAGGTGGTCGCCATCTGGGCGGCCAGCAGCGGGCTGACCAGCCCTGGTCGCAGCGCCACCAGGTGCTTCAGTGATTCGGTAGTGCCGATCAGCATGGCGCAGGTCAGCCAGGCGTCTTCGCACCACTGACCGGTTGGCGTGAGGACTGCCTCGAAACCGTTGATCTCGGCGGCTTGGGCGAGTTGGACGAGGTATTTCAGGTCGGCGGGCCGATCGCCACGCATGGTGCTGCCATGACCACCGGCGATCAGGTCGCGCGAATCCCCGTACGTAGGAAGAAACCAATGCAGATGAATCGACACGTTGTCTGGTTATCCCTGCGCGAGGGCATCACCGACAGGCTTGCAACCGCGGTGATTTCAACCTGACTGGCATCGATTGAGCGGTTTGTGCCGTCGCCCTGACCGACCGGCCAAAACCGGCTGAACGGAGTGCGAACACCAGCTGGAGTGGTGGCGAATATATCGGGGCGATACTATAAAGCGACACAGTTTCTCGACATAACGGCGTCGCACTTGACCGAGCAAAGGAGGTGACCCTGTGCTGGAGCTCGCCATCCTGGGACTCTTGCTCGAGTCACCGATGCACGGCTACGAACTGCGCAAGCGGCTGACCGGCTTGCTCGGGGCGTTTCGGGCGTTCTCCTATGGGTCGCTGTATCCGGCGTTGCGCCGCATGCAGACCGACGGGTTGATTGCCGAGAACGCCGCCCCGGCCGGCATGCCGGTACGGCGGGCGCGACGCGTGTACGAATTGACCGACGCGGGCCGGCTGCGCTTCACCGAGCTGGTGGCCGACACCGGCCCGCACAACTACACCGACGACGGCTTCGGCGTGCACCTGGCGTTTTTCAACCGCACACCGGCCGCAGCGCGAATGCGCATTCTGGAAGGCCGTCGCCGCCAAGTCGAAGAACGTCGAGAAAGCCTGCGTGAAGCAATTGCGCGGGCCAGTAACTCTCTGGATCGCTACACCCGCCAGCTGCATCAACTTGGGCTGGAATCCAGCGAGCGCGAAGTCAACTGGCTCAACGAGTTGATTGCGGCCGAACGCGTAGCGCAACGCAGCGCCGAGCAGGCCTAGAGCCGGTTCCACCACCACCACGACAGATACGAATTAAGGAGACCGCCCTATGAGTGAGCACCAGTCACCACAGGCGCCTGGGGCGCAGTCGGACGTACGAGTCGCCATTGTCGGCGTCGGGAACTGCGCGTCCTCGCTGGTCCAGGGCGTCCAGTACTACTACGACGCAGACGAGAACAGCGCTGTGCCGGGCTTGATGCACGTGAAGTTCGGCCAGTACCACGTCCGCGACGTGAAGTTCGTCGCCGCGTTCGACGTGGACGCCAAGAAGGTCGGCTTCGATCTGTCTGAGGCGATCTTCGCGTCGGAGAACAACACCATCAAGATCGCCGACGTGCCGCCGACAAACGTCACGGTGCAGCGCGGTCCCACCCTCGACGGCATCGGCAAGTACTACGCCGAGACCATCGAGATCTCCGATACCGAGGCCGTCGACGTGGTGAAGGTGCTCAAGGACGCGAACGTCGACGTGATGGTGTCGTACCTGCCGGTGGGTTCGGAGCAGGCCGACAAGTTCTACGCGCAGTGCGCGATCAACGCCGGC
>Ga0302326_10026062_pt1 | contig 11833 bp, 8 predicted proteins | sample Palsa_T0_3_FD_202264 | JGI IMG/M metagenome (GOLD analysis project Ga0302326, IMG submission 202264) | Peat permafrost microbial communities from Stordalen Mire near Abisko, Sweden - Palsa_T0_3 | ecosystem: Environmental > Terrestrial > Soil > Palsa > Peat permafrost | place: Sweden: Abisko... | reverse complement strand
GGAACCTCCGGCCGGCCGGAGCGCACCATCATCTTCCACATGTTCAGAAGATAGGTCGGGTTTTTTCGCACCTCGATGGTGCCGACCGCGAGCACGTAGTTCTGTTCGAGAAGTTCGGCCACCGGCTCGGATAGGAAGGGCGTTGCGTGCGCCGGTTGTGAAAGCTCGTTGCCTAGCGCCATCAGGCGCACCGGAATCCGGCGGAATGCGGAGCCCATGCGCTCCATCAGGCAGGTTCTGTTGAATTCCGATGTGGTGATCACAAAATCGGCGAAGTTCAAGGCTTCGAACACGCCTTTGACGAAGGCGCTGGTGTTGGCCGCCTCAAAGTATTCGGGCGCGACGATGGGAAGAATATCGTGAACGAAGACGCCGATGCGGACGCCGGAGCCGTTGAGGCCCTGTAGCAGGTGCCCGATGCGGGGAACGTTCCAGAACGCGCCGGTTTCGAGGAAAATGTCGCCGGCGCAAATGGCGCACGGAAGCGCGGCGTCGAGCAAATGATCCAGCGCCCGGACGACGAGGTCGCGCGATGCCGCATCCACGCGCAGATGCTCGATGATGCGGACGAACTCCGTTCCGTCGATCGTAAACAGACCGCCGCGCTTGCTTAGAACGGTATAGCGGATAGGAAGCGAGTGCGCTTCAGCGGCGAGGTTGCGAAGAATCTCCGACTGGAATCGCTGAATGCCGGAGAGCGATGAGCTATGGAATAGATCCAAAACCAGATCGGAGACGTCGAAGTAAATCGCGGCTGTCTTCACAGGCTGCGTAGAAGCGGGGCGAGGCTGGACGGTCCACGAATCCGCGAAGCGCTTCCAAAAGGCAGGATCGATCCAGGGCTCATAAGGCGCGAAGCACTGCGTCCGGAACGAGGGGAGAAAACAACGCTGCGTGGCAGGCGACAGAATCGCTGCCATGCGGGAATAACTGCTGTTGCAGAGGGCCAGATGATCGGCCCTTCGCAGGGCTTCGAAATCGCGAACATGGCCGGGCAACTCCAGAACGGGTCCGCCGCGGTCGAGCGCAACGGGATGGAATTCCCGAAAGACGGGGAGAATCGCGTCCGGCTCATCCGTAGCGACATAGAGCACGGGATTGTGCAACGTCGGCCAAAGGGACCTCAGCCAATCCAGATACCATCTCTCCGGAACGAGGCGAACCCACGGGAACCCGTCCGATTGGTGATACCGGTAGTCGCCGCGTCGTACGTGAATTGCGACCAGCGTGCGGCGCCCACCGTCAGTGACGGCGTCGCGCCAGGCATCGAGAGCGGCGCGATGTTCCGGAGGCAGCTCAAACATGCGCCGGAGCAGCGGCCGATGCTGCCGCCAGCATTCCGGCAGCTCCTGGAAGTAGCCCGCGAGGTCGATGTCGACGGGAGGCACATCCCAATCCCAAAGCTCGCGGTCGTTGTCCGCGAAACCGGCATAGGTTCGCTGCGGAAGATCGAGGTCGTGGCAGGATTCGTCTTCGAGACCGAATAAATGATTGCCCGTCCAGGCCGGAACCGCGGGCGCGAGGCCATGCCGCAGAGCGTATAGCTTCAGGGTGCAGTAACGGAAGAGCTGATTCGCGAAGCCGCCTCCGTCCGCAAGGTGCCGCATCGAAATGTGGCCTCGCGGTTCGATGCTGAGCGTGTTGACGGATTGAACGGCGTCGCTCGCCAGGAAACAGAGCACTTTGCACGCCGCGATTCGCGCGGAACCGATGCAGATCAGTCCGCAATCGAACAAGCTTCTGCGCAGCTTCCAGTCGGGTTCGGTGGCCTCCAGGGGCAGAAGAACCGCTAGCGCACGAAATCCAAAATCGCCGGACGATCCGGGGGGCTGCTCGTTCCAGATGTCTAGCGGCACTACCAACAGAGTCTCTCCGGAATCGGAGCCAGACTGTTCACGGAGTCCGCCCAACTCATCTGCGCGGGTCGCAATGTGGAGCTCGGAAGAGGAAGCTTCGGCGAGAGCGTCGCCGCACCCCAGGGCAACAATCGATCCAATGCGCGCAGATTGTTTCAGGAATGGATCGAGGAGCGAATGGATTCGTGGATCAAGCGTCTGCATTTACGCGGGTTCTGCGCCGTTCCGCAGCAGCAGGCCCTCCGCTTCCAGCTGTTTCAGCGCTTCCCGCGTGTCTTCGACCGGCGCCTGCGCGAGGTGATAGGCCTGTTTCACGAGATCGGCAATTTGCTCCACCGAGCTTTCTCCGGTACAGAGTTCGAGGATCAGAGCAGCAGTCGGGTTGACGAAGTAGATGCGGTCAGATCCGGCGCGCGAAATGATGCATCCTTCTTCCGCGGCGCTGATGTCGAGGCCATTTACGCGCTTCGGATTGCCCACGCGAACGATCTGTTGCCGGAACCCTCTTAATGTGCCGGGTGTGTGCATGTGTTGGAAACCGCCGAAGAATCGCTCAGTATACTGAATCGCCCGCGGCGCCCGCAAATCCGCGCTGCCAAGGCCTCTTAAATTGCACGCCTGACGCCTACCTGTTATCGTGTTCTCAATAATATGTCCATGCGTTGCCCTGCGATTTTCCTGCTTTTTCTTCCGTTTTTCCAGATGCTGTGCGGACAGGGCTCCGCCGGTTTTGCTCCGCCGACGTCCTATCGCGAGCAACTGGAGGAACGAGGTGCAGTGCGCGAGATCAGCCTGCAGGAGGCGATCACGACCGCTCTGCGCGGCAACCTGGAGATCGAAATCGAAGATTACAACCGGGGGCTCGCGAAGGCGGGCGTGGTGAGCGCCAATTCGTACTACGCGCCGATCGCCGCCATGAACGCGTCGATCCTTTCCAATGATGTGCCGACGACGAGTCTTCTTCAGAGTGGGACATTCGGAAGTCTGATCAGCCATTCCTGGTCGATCGCGCCGAGCATTCAGGAAAATCTCCCCGGCGGCGGCACGGCCACGGTGACTGTGAATATGAACCGCATGTCCACCAACAGCGATTATTCGCTGGTGAATCCGGCCTATGGCTCGACGATCGGAGTTACGGTTACGCAGCCCCTGTGGCGAGGATTCCGGCGCACCGCGGCGGAGCGGCAGATCGTGATTGCGCGGCTGAACGAGCGGATGGATGAGGGCCAGTTCCGGCAGCGAGTCTCAGGCATCGTGGAGCAGGTGATCAACGCTTACTGGCGGCTGATGATCACCATTGAGAGCTACGAAGCGCAGCGCCAGAGTTGGAGCGTGGCGTCCGCCGAATATGAGCAGGCCCGAAAAGGCGGCGACGCGGCGGCGGTGGCTTCCCAACGCTCCGATGTGGCGTCCCACGAGCAGAGCCTGACCCACGCCGCCGTGCAGATCATTCAGGCGAGCAACGCGCTCAAACGTCTGCTCGCGCGTTCGATCATGGATCCGGTCTGGAACGCGGGATTGATATGTTCCGATCGGCCGGATTTTCAGGAGTCTTCGGTAAGCCTCGATGAGGCCGTGAAGACGGCTCTCGAACGCCGCCCCGAACTCGAACAACTGCGTTTGCAGATCAAGCAATCGGACGCCGAGGTGCGCTTCGACAAACAGGAAACGAAGCCGACCGTGAATCTGCGGCTGGAGGCGCTGTCGGCGGGAAGTGCGGGGACGATCACGGAGCTTCTTCCGCCGTCGGCACTCGCCCCTTACGGCGGACTTGGCACGGCGTACCGGCAGGTCCTCACTTTTCAGCACCCGAGCGTAGCGGCGGGCCTGGAGCTTAGGCTGCCTTTGCGCAACACCGCGGCGCGCAGCCAGCTCGAGAGCGCTGTGATCGGGACGCGCAAGCTCGAAACGCAGCTCCGCGCGGCTCAGGAGGACATTATGGTGGACACCCGCAACGCCTGGGAGATGATTGCCGTGCAGAGAAAAAATGTCGAAGCGGCCGGTTTTTCGCGCAGCGCGGCGGAAGGGCGGCTGGCCGCGGAGACGAAGAGCCGGGGCGCCCAGGAAAACCTGGAGGTCCTGCGCGACAGGAGAAACCTGGCGGAGGCGCGCGTCCGGGAGTGGCAGGCGCTGATTGACCACCGGCTGTCGCAGGTTTCGCTCCAAAGGGCGATGAATACGCTGCTCGACGAACAGCAGATTGTGCTGGCGCGCCGGAAGTAGCGGGCTTTCTCCGGACCACTCGCTCGCCATGAAAAAAATTAGTGTCATTGCTCCGGTCACGCTGACCGAGAAGTCCGAGACTCCCCCGATGGCGTGGCGGCAGGGAGTGAATGCGCACGCTGGTGCTCGATTGCGTCTGATGCTGAAGTCTTTTGGGAGAGGTTTCGAGCGCGGCGCGGTGGAGCAATTTCTGATCGTTTGTCCCGACCGCGACGAAGAGGCCATCCACCAGTTGATAGCGCAGGACGCGGCGGAGTGCGGCATCACGGTGGCCAACGAAAGCGAGTTCTTCGCCGCGTGTGGCCTGACGGCGAGCTTGGACGCGAGCCGGCTAACCAGAATGAGCGGGTGGCAGAAACAGCAAATCATCAAGCTCGAATTTTCGAAGATATGCGGGACCGATTTCTACTTGACGTTGGACAGCGACATCGTGCAGTTTCGCCAGGCCGGCGTGCGGGATCTATTCCCCGATGGCGAACGGGCGCTCGCGGGTGTGGAGACCGCGGCCGACTACGATCGCCTGTACCGGGCGCAATTCTCCGTCCTGGAGCAGGAGGCGAAGACGCGTTACTACGAAGCGTCGCAGCGCTTGCTCGGCTACCAGAGGCCGTCGGAACGAGTAGGAATGTTTTTCAGTGAAACTCCGGTGGTGCTGCACCGGTCGTGCGTAGCCGAGATGCTCGATCACCTGGAGTCGCGCCAGGGAAAGGGCATCGTCGAGATTCTGGCGGAACAGGGCGACTGGACCGAGTACAGCCTCTATTTCCTGTTCCTCGAAATGACCGGGTGGCTCGACCGGTTCTATGTGTGCGGCGGAGCGAACGACGTTCTGTGTCTCGAAAAATCGGTGTGGCAGCCGACGGGCTGTTACCGGTCGCCGCGATTTTACGATCGCTTCCACTTTATGAGCAGCCCGCTGGTTCGCGAGGGGCCGTTTCTGGCTATTCAATCGTGGGTCAAGACCGAGGAATGGCTGCCGGTAAAGTTTCGCGGGCTCGACGATTTTTACCAGCAGTTGTGGGCGTGGCTGGACCCGGCCTCGCCGCTGCCGCCCGAGGACGCGGCGGATGACGCGGGTAATGACGGGGACATCGAGTCCTTAAGCCAAGCGACTTTTCTGCGGATCCTGGAGCAGGTGGATCCCGCTTCGGCACTGGCGAGGCGCTGCCGCGAAGTGCTCAACCGGTCGCTGGTGGCGGGGCCTTCCATTCCCGAAGCGACGCCGCGCGGCGAGCCGAAATTCCTGACCATCGGAATGACCACCCACAACGATTACGATGGCTGCTATTTCACGATCCAGGCGATCCGGCTTTACCACTCCGAAATTCTCAACGATGTCGAGTTCATCGTAATCGACAACAATCCGGCGGGTCCGTGCGCGGCGGCGCTGAAGGCGCTTGAGAACTGGGTGCCGAACTACCGTTACATCCCGCATCGATCCCGCCATGGCACCGCGGTGCGCGAACTGGTGTTCCGGGAGGCCTCCGGGGACTTCGTTCTATGTATCGATTGTCATGTGCTCTTCCCGCCGGGCTCGTTGGCGAAACTGGCCGACTATTTGAGGCGCCATCCCGAGAGCAACGACCTGCTGCAGGGGCCGTTAATTTCGGACGGGCTGGAGGCGCTCGCCACGCACTTCGAGCCGCAATGGGCGCAAGGGATGTATGGTCAATGGGGCATGGATGAACAGGGCGCGGACGCGGATGCGCAGCCATTGGAAATCGGAATGCAGGGGCTGGGCGTATTCGCCTGCCGCCGTGCCGCGTGGCCCGGGTTCAATCCGCGCCTGGCCGGGTTCGGCGGAGAAGAAGGATACATTCACGAAAAGATTCGCCGCGCCGGCGGACGGAATCTGTGCCTGCCGTTCTTCCGCTGGATGCATCGCTTCGAGCGTCCCCTGGGCATCCCCTACCGGCCGAACTGGGCGGACCGCATTCGCAATTACCTGCTGATCTACGATGAGCTCGGTCTGAACCCGGCTCCCGTGGTGGAGCACTTCGAGGAATTCATCGGGAAGGAACCGGCAGGAGAGTTGATCCGGGCCGCGCAAAGGGAATTGGCTGGCCCGTTCCACTGCTTCGATGCAATCTACTGCATCAACTTGGATCGGCAGCAGGAACGTTGGGAGGAGATGCAGCGTCGTTTCCACCAGCTTGGCATCGAGCGCGCGGTGCGCCGCTTTTCCGCCATCGAGACGCCTTTCAGCCATCATATCGGCTGCGCGCTTTCCCATCGCAGAATTATCGAGGAGGCCAAACGGGAGGGATTAGAGACCGTGCTGGTCCTCGAGGATGACGCGCGATTTACTTCCGATGCGGCCGAGGTGCTGCGGCTCGGTCTTGGCGAACTCGCGGGGCGGGAGTGGCAGCTGCTGTACCTGGGCGGATATAGGTCCGCGGACCGGATTCGCGCCATTCCGGGGTGCCAGAACCTGGTTATCCCGGGTTGGATCAAATGCACACACGCGATCGCGTACCACCACTCGGCGTACGACGCGATTCTCGAGTCCGTGCCGGAGACCGCGGCGGACGTAGCGATTTGGAATCGGAAGCACGAGGCGATCGACAAGTTTTTCAACGAAAAGTTTCCCAATTCCGCATTCCTGATCTGGCCCGTGATCGCGACGCAATCCAGCATTCTGCCCGCCGAGGAGCGGCCGTTCGAGGAGTAGAGACTTACGCGGCGATTCCCATCTTCTGCAAGCGATCGAGGCAGCCGCGAACCTCGTCGAGCGGAAGTTCCGGCAGCCTGTAGGCTTCCTGGATCAGAGTGGCGATCTGGGCGGCCGTGTGGTTTCCGTCGCAAAGCTCGAATACCAGGGCTGCGGTGGGGTTCAAATAGTGGAGCCTGTCCGCGTCTGCATGGTACAGCAGGCACTGATCATCGACGATGTGAAGTTCAAGACCGTCTGCTTTTCGCAACCCGCCTGCGTCAATGCTCTCTGCTGTCACCGGCATTCAATATAGGGTGGTAGAGGCGGAGGTGTCAATTGGTCCCTGGGCTGTCTCGCCGAAAAGGCCCAGCCCTCTGTTGACGCTCGGTGACCTGGGGCGGTAAAGTATCTAGAGCCCGTCAAGTAAGGCGCATACTCTAGGAGGGTTTTTTCAAATGGACGAATCCGAAGATAGCCTGCTTTCCAAAGTGACGCCGGACCGGCGGCGGTTCGTGCAGAGCATATTGGGCTTGGGCGGCTATGCCGTTCCGACGGTCCGCACCTTCCTCATGGCGACCGCGGTTGCGGTACCGGCCTTGAGCCAGTCGGTCACGACCACCCTAGCGCCCACGACGACGGCGGCGCCAACAACAACACCGGCTCCAACCACAACACCGGCTCCGACCACGACGCCGGCTCCGACCACGACCCACGCGGCAACCACGACGCGCAATGCCTGGCGTCCGGCGCAGGCCACGTCTCGGCCGACGAGTTCGTCCGGCTCGTTGATTCCACCTGTTTCCAGGACTGGAATCAAAAAGTAGTAAGCGCGTAGGCCATGCGGAAGGCCCTCCCTCTGGCGCTGTCGCCCTAAGGTTCAGTGCCGCGCGCGGTTTTCCATGACATGAGGCGATCGATTACAGCGTCTGCCCGGAATCCGTCGTCGTCCGTGATCAGCCAGTCCTGCATCGGCGCATGCCAGAACGGGTAGTAGAGAACGATGCAATTCTGGCTCAGCACAGCAGAAATATAGCTGAACGATGAACGGCTCAGGATAAGCGCGTCGGCGGTGGTCATGCCCCGCAGCGTGTCTATTGGATCTGTGTTTGCGAACCGAACCAGGTTTGGGATCACGTCGAAATCCTCCAGACGGCTCATCGCGGGATCGATCGCGACGTTGCCTGAAATCCGCTGGTTGATTCCGTGATGATGCGGCGTGATGTCGAATGCCTTAGTGGCGACCTCCGTGTACAACTCGCACACGCAAGGGATTTCAAGCTTGCGCAGAATCTCCTGAAACCGCAGCGCGGTCGAAACATAGTAGGAGTTCGGCAACATGCGGTGACTGTCGACCGCGAAGAGTTCCCCGCGCCTGACGTGCACGGCGAGCCTGAAGACTTCCGATTCTCGATAGGGGAACGGTGAAATGGCTTTGAGGCAGCGGTACGCTTCGGGATGCCGATCCGTGATTGGGTACGGGTACACCACCCGCACCAGATGGAATCCACCGCGGGTTTGCGCGGCCTTGATTTGGTCGATCGACTCCACATCGGCGTCGTTCAGCAAATGGACCACCGGGTCTTGAGGCAGCTCGAGATCCGACGGCAGCCGGAAGATGCGGTTGTATCGCTCGACCAAGTTGTCCGAGCCGGCATTGTTTTCTAGCGCCGCCAGGCCCTGATAGCCCACGTGCGCGAGCGGCGAATGCACATAGGGAACTTCCAGGTGGCGAGAGATGGCGTAGATGCCGAGAAGTCGTTGAAGCTGGGCACCGGCGCCATCCTGGCACCGGTCGTTTGCGTAGGTGAGAGCAAGGTTGAGCGGGCGCGCTCGGACGGGATCGCTCATGATCCGCGAACAACGCGGAGGAGGAGTGGATGACTCCGCGGCTCCGAGACCCGGAAAGGAGAGAGCATTTGATAGGACGGCACTGCCGCGCCAGTATACCAGCGACATCCTGGCCACGCAAGGGTTCTCGTTGCATCCTTAAGAACGATCTTTTGAATCTGGCCGCCCGGCGAAGAGGGGGTTCTCATTCCTGAATTAGCGTGATAGCGTAATAGCCGGAATAGATTCCATGGCACCACCAGGAGTGCACTCGGCCATCTGCTCTGCAACCTCGGCGCATTCAAGGTCGTTTCGACGTCGTGGGAAGTCGACCGGCGTCGTTTAAGCGCGATTCAGGCAGCGAATCAGAACATGGATTGCTGGATCACCCGGATAACGAGCGGCCCAAGCAAAAGCATGAATACCGCAATGGCAACAATCATAAGGGGGAATATGGCGCGCGTCGCGGCGGTCTTTGCCACCTCCTCGGCCGATTGGTAACGCCGCTGCCTGGCGGCATCGGACTGGACTTGCAGAATATCCTTGATGGGCTGACCCGTATCAAGACCTGTATTCACGGCCATCGCGAACGCCGAGACATCGCTGGAGCGGATTCGGGCAGCCAGATTTGTCAGGGCCTCTTGCGGGCTGATTCCGTAGCGCATGTCGCGCAACGCGATTTCCAGTTCATGCGCCAGCGGATCATTCGGCATCTGGTGGCAGTAAATTTCTATAGCAGCCGGAAAGGCGGCGCGAGCCTCCATCGAAAGCAGCATGAATTCAATGGCAAACGGGAGCCGCTTCTGAATAAGAGAAACACGATTGGAGATCACATTGTTCAGCACAATCGTTGGCGCGAAAAACCCCGCAAAAGCGGCTGGAGTAAATACGAAAACGATCCCGCCGGCGAGCCCGGTGCCAAAAAGCAGACCGAGCAATGCCGCCGCGGTTCCGATGGCCAGCGCGGAAACGAAGGAAAAGGCCAGAAACTGTTCCGGTGAAAGACGCGGCCGCAGTCCCGCCCGAATCAATTTGGATTCGCAATCCCTCAAGAACGGTGGTACGTTTAGCTGCTGGCTTTGTCGCAGCCGGTCTATCGCCGGGAGGAACGCAACCGATGCGCTGTTCAGCGCGGAGCCCAAGGGCACTTCATCGAGCACCGAAACGGAGGGCACATCCAGCTTGCTCAATACCTCCAAGCCCCCCCGGTAGGAACTGGTAAGCCTCGCCGACAGCCATTGGACGAATAGCGCCAAAGCGGCAAAAGAGCACAAAGTCGAGATGGTCTTGAGCAAGAAGCTCATATATCCTCTTAGATTGTCGTTCTGACGATACTGCGTATCCACGCGACGCACCCCAGTTGCAGGGCGGCGACCACTAATAAAAGGACGTTCCCAATAAACGAGTGGAACAAAATGTGGGGAATCGATGAATCAAACAAGCAAATGAGCCCGCCAAAGAGAGGCGTCATCACGAGGATGATTTTCTGCTGCGCCCGGATTTCCGATGTTTCCGTAACGATCTTCTTTTGGAGGCGCGAAAGCGACCGGGTGGCGTCGGCCATACGTTCCAGGATATGCAGTAGATCACCGCCCTGACCGCAGTTAATGATTAGCGCACTGCTGATCATAGTGAAGCTTTCGACGCCCAGGCGGTCGCGGGTGCGAGCCAGGGCGTCTTCGATGCTCAGTCCTCCTAAAGTGTGTTCCCTCGCGATCAGTCCGAATTCCTGTCCAATTGGCGCGGGCATTTTGCGCGAGACTTCTTCAATCGCGTGAGATAGCGCGTTGCCGGCTCGAACGGATGCGACCATCAGACTGACAGCGTCAGGCAGTTGGTCGTCCAGGAGTTTTCGTCTCTTTTCGAGCGCATAGCGATACAGAGGGCCGGGCGCAAAGTAGAGTGCGCAGCCGAGCCCCAGCGCGAAGACTATGCTGCCAGTGATCACCAGTGTTACTAGCGCTACGCCGCCTGCCGCTACGCGCGCCCAAACCGCAATCCGGCGGGTCTCCTCCTCAGACCATCCCAGGAACAGTTCGTCCGACCAGGAATAATATTTCCGGCCATCCGTTTCCGAGGCGGAGATGAGACGCAGCCAGAGGGGTAAATAACCTTGTCGCGCCATCAGAAACACGCTCGCACCCGAGGAGACGACTGCTATCACCGCGCACAGTAATCCTATGGAACGCATTCAGGGCATCTCCGTTTCCAAGGTCTTAATCCAGACATGTGAGTTCCGCTCCCGCGTGCAAGATGTCCTCAATAAAGGTGGGGACGTAGCCGGTAAAAGCCAGCGAAGGGCGGGAGAATGCGGTCTTGCCCTTGCGTTTTCGATAGGTGTAGACCTCCTCCAAGATGATTGCGCCGTTCTCTTCATCGATCTCTACAACTTCACAAATAGAAATCACCCGCCGCGAGCGGTGAGCAACGCGCGAAATTTGAATGATCAGGTCGACCGCGGAGACGATCTGCTCCCGTAAGGCGCGGCTCGGCAGATTTATGCCTTCGGCTTCCATCGCCATCACCTCTAAGCGGCGCAGCGCGTCGCGGCCGGAGTTAGCGTGAATCGTCGTCATAGAGCCATCGTGGCCGGTGTTCATGGCTTGCAGCATGTCCAGCGCCTCACCGCCGCGACACTCTCCCACGAGGATGCGATCGGGACGCATTCGCAGCGTGTTCCGGACCAGTTGGCGGATGGTGATGGCGCTCTCTCCTTCGAGGTTTGGCGGCTTCGCCTGAAGAGTCACGACGTGGGGTTGCGGGAGCTGGATTTCGGCGGTGTCTTCCACCGTGATAATGCGCTCGCTGGGCGGGATATAGGAGGCGAGCGCGTTTAGCAGGGTGGTTTTGCCGGAGCCGGTGCCCCCTGAGATCACAATGCTCTTGCGAGCCAAAACGCTCGCGATCATGAACTCCGCCGCTGCCTGCGTGATCGTTCCGTTTTCCACCAGGCCCGACAACGTAAGCTTTTGAGTAGCGAACCGCCGGATGGTCAGGGTTGGCCCGTACACCGCGATCGGCTCGATGATCGCGTTCAGCCGCGAACCGTCCGCAACGCGCGAATCCACCATGGGCGAGCTCTGATCGATGCGCCGACCTTCCCGGCTGACAATCCGCTCGATGATTCTCCTCGATACTTCCGGGGAGAGCATCTTTCGCCCCGAGTCCTGCATTTGCCCCTTGCGCTCGATGAAGATCTGTCCGGTCGGAAGGACCATGATGTCGTTTATGTCATTGGCGGTCAGCAGGTCCTCTAAGGGACCGAGGCCGAACA
>Ga0302326_10026061_pt1 | contig 11833 bp, 12 predicted proteins | sample Palsa_T0_3_FD_202264 | JGI IMG/M metagenome (GOLD analysis project Ga0302326, IMG submission 202264) | Peat permafrost microbial communities from Stordalen Mire near Abisko, Sweden - Palsa_T0_3 | ecosystem: Environmental > Terrestrial > Soil > Palsa > Peat permafrost | place: Sweden: Abisko... | reverse complement strand
GATAGTAATTATTAGACGTGAGATCTTGGCGACAAGTTACAGGTTAAGCGGCGCCCCCACCGATTTTATCGGCTTTTACTGGAGGTGCGGTGACGTCTGGTGGAACACGAACGCCATCAATGTGGCATCCTAACTGGTCTAACGAGCTCTCTGTGGGTCGCCCAAAAAGGTATGATTTGCGTTTGGGAACGATTCTGACTGCAATTGCATCGACCGGCTCGACTTACATGCAGGAGCCGATGCTTTTGGGTAGCCGCTCGGATTAGGCCGTTGGGGCTTGTTCGTCGGATCAGACGAGCGGGTCTGGTTGCGGAGGCACGAAACGTACCTAACGCTCTCTTAATCTCTTTCCGAATCGAACTCGGGCGCCCCGCCGCGCAGCTTCGTACCTGCACCTCGAACTAGCCCTAAGCCATGACAACCTGAGAGTATGCAAAAACACGGTTCCACGGTGGGATTAGCAGGGCCGCCCGAGCCTCACCCGACCGGAGGTGTCTAGTGACGATAGTAATCGCATGGGTTCGCAGGCTAAGGGATTGCGAGGAGCTTGTGTTTGTGTCCGACAGCCGGCTCTCCGGAGACGGACGGAACTTCGATTGTAGTCCGAAGATAGTACCAATCCGTAGAGACAGCGCAATCGCGTTTGCGGGTTACACTGGGCACGCATACCCTATGATGCTGCAATTGGCGCTCGCAGTTGAGTCGTACGCGCCCGCCAAGCGCGGATCATTGGATATCGCTTCCCTCCGAACACATGCGCTCAAAGTATTCGACGCCATGTCGGGCATGATTAGTAGCTCTCCCAAAGTCTCGAAACAGCTAGACGCCGGCCCGGAGGCAAGTTTTCTGTTCGGAGGTTACTCTTGGGAGAAAAAATCGTTTGAACTGTGGACCTTGGCGTTTAACGCGTCTGAGCGCCGTTTCGTTGCCCATCCCGCAGCATGGATCGGATATTCTGAACAGGCACACAGATTTTTGCCAACAGCATCGACCTCACCGAAGGGTTCCGGTCCCTATACTAAGATCGCATTCGCCGGTGACCAGGCTCAAAACACCCGCGAAGTGTTGAGCGCCAAACTCACAGCAAAATATCCAGGCGGCGAAACTTTCATGGGCGTCGACTGGGAGCCATTCGAAGTCGTTCGCGATATGCTCAGGGACCCAAACCATGGAGAGACAATCGGTGGTGCACCTCAGATCGTGAAAGTCTATCAGTACATGCAAACCGTTCCATTCGGTGTTTACTGGCCAACAAAACTGGCGCAGAACGTTTTTCTGCAGGGCCGTCCGTGTTTGGGGTATGAGCGAATCGACAGATGGATTCTCGACCCGGACACCTTGATTTCCGAGAGTCCGTATTATTCGAACAACGATGATCGATTTCTGGACGAAGTGGTCTCGCTCTCTGCAGATGCCTACGGGTCAGATGACCCTAGACGTGTATGAATGGTTTATCCGTCTAAGGCGCTTCGGTCTGATTTTTAATGCCGCAAAGTCGGAGTGCAGAGTACTAAAGATCAGAGAAAAGCCTTTCGACGTCGATAGTCTCTCGTTTATCTTGACAGGATATACAGACGGAAATGTAATGCCGTACATAATACTAATCACACGTAACATAAGCGAAGGCTTGACTTTATTTGTTATGCCAATCGGCACAACTGCTACGCGGAAAGCATTAATGCCGTTCTCACGCAGTGGGCTTGAGGTTAAAGATTGATTTCGAAGCGAACGCTCGGTTTGACGGTTATCGTAGCGGCTTTGACTGTAATTTTCAGTGTCGATTTGGTTTGCTGGGAGGGTCGACGCGATATTACGAAGCAGTTAGCAAATTCGGAGAGCGTAAGCGCATTTCGGGCGGAAATGACGATCTCTGATCTCACATACAAGGAGCGTACAAGGTCCGCAGCGGCATCGAGCATTCTTTTGGTGCGCCCGACGGATGGGAAGCTTGAGATCAAGAGCGTCAACTACTCATATCAGATTGGTCCGAAAGGCTCGCGAGAGCTGACTTATTGCGACGAGTTGATGAGCTCTTGCTTCACCGCGGGTTTCGAGAGCGACTCTCCTAACGGTTTGTTCATCCCTATAGCGATAATTCGAAACGAAGCGGTATCGATTGTGTTGAATGAAGATAAATCCGAAATTTGGTATCCCTTCGACGAGTACTCGTTTCAGTTTGACATTCTGGGATATGTTAATCGAGACAATCAAAGGAAGCTCGGTGACCCCAATTTGTATTTGGGAAGTCTAACTATCAAAGACTCAGAACCTAACTACGTTTTGCGCGAGCGCGAGGGGAGAATGGTCCTCGTACGCAAACCATTCGTGCGCATCGTGACTGTGGTGTTTTTTATCCTATCGATGATTTTCGGATTTTACCTTATCAAGCTTCGCGATCCGGCAGAACTTCTGCCACAGGCTCTAGGATTGTTTGGCGCGCTTTGGGGATTGCGCGCTCTCTTGTTGCCTAACAGCGTAACGGTCTTCCCTACACTCATAGACTACGCGATCCTCACGGAGTTTTGTTTCTTGTTCGTTGCGATAATTTATCGGGTAACAACTCGGACGCAGTCAGGGGCACAGCCATGAGGATGAGTCTGTTGTTTCTAATGCTCGCGTTCTGTACGCCGGCTTATTCCCCACAGTTTCCGACAGCTGGCGAGAAGTCAGAAGGAGTTTTGGGCTCGGATACCGCAGAAGTGAAGGCCGCGTTGCATTCGGGATCACTCGTAAAATCGCGCGCTGACAACGAGTATTTTTGGACCCCAAACCGACACCCTGAGGGTGCTGCATCGACTGCATTTTGGAGTTTCGGAGACAAAGTGCTGACATCCCAGGAAAGCCTGAAAATCAAAATCCAAATCGGGGAGAGTTCGGGCCTCGGGGTCTTTCTCACCCTGGCGGTTCCAAAGTCTGGCGGCCAGGCGTCGATTGATAAGGCTATCAAGCTACTCACCGACGCGACCAACGACAACGTCGGGGTGACGATGGCCTACACAAGCTTCAAGCCGTGCCGCGGAAAAGCACGATGCGTAAAAACCTGCAAAGATGACAAGGGTAAGGAGTATTGCTGCGAATTTCGATGCGTGAGTAGCACAAGCGAAGTTCAGTAGGGTTCGATTGGATCGTGTTGGGATTGGAGTGCCCATCCGCCGATCGCGTCAAAACGGAATGGGTCGGGGCTGTTAGCTTGATGCTTTGATCTCAGCTATACTTGTAGGCATACAGTTCTCATAAAATGAGAACTGTATGTGTCATAATATAGTCATGAAGATCGGTATACGGCAGTTGCCACACTCGCGAGCGCGACTCGCTGCAGTTCTTCGCGCTTCGAAAGAAGTCGTATCGGTCGATATTGTCTCCCGAGCACTCGGTATCGACCGCCGGACAGCCGCCAAACTCCTTTCGCGTTGGAAAGATCAAGGGTGGCTCCGTCGCATCGGGCACGGATTCTACGTTCCCGTTCCATTGGATCTGTCTGAAAGCGAACAGGTAATCACGGATCCGTGGGTTCTCATTCCGACGCTCTTTCGTGAATGCTACGTCGGCGGCTGGACTGCGGCTCATCATTGGGAGCTCACCGAGCAGCTCTTTAATGAAACCCTCGTCTTTACTACGCGGCGCATTGTTCAGAAGCGCGTAACCGCTCAAGGTACGGCTTTCATGCTGTACAGCGTGTCGCCAAAACGTCTCTTCGGATTGAAAACGATATGGCGCGGTTCAACTCAATTGTCGATATCCGATCCTGCACGCACGGTGGTCGATATGATCGCGGTTCCTCAGGTGGGCGGCGGCATCGATCACGTGGCGGATAGCGTCAGTGCGTATCTCAGAACCAAAAGCGCTAGTCGCGATGTCTTGATCAGGTACGCGCAAGAATTCAATAATGGCGCGATATTCAAACGCCTCGGGTACCTTGCAGAAACGAGGTTGCGTGACACTAAGCTTGCCGAGGAATGCCGCTCCCGATTAACCGAGGGTTACGCCCGGTTCGACCCTACACTTCCACCTGAAAAACTGGCGACTGCCTGGCGTCTCTGGTTACCGGCGGTAAAGAAACAGACGACACCATGATCGATAGGCGCGAAATCCTCGAACTGGCGTCGTCGTTCTCGCTTCTGCCTAACGTTGTCGAGAAGGATTACGTTCTCGGCTGGGTACTTGCCGGCATTAATGCGCACGAGGACCTTGCACAGAGCTGGCTATTCAAGGGCGGCACTTGCCTCAAAAAGTGCTATTTCGAGACTTACCGATTTTCCGAAGATCTGGATTTTACCTTACGAAGTGAAGCACATCTCGACGAGGAATTCTTACGAGCGGTATTTGAGGATGTTGTCGAATGGGTGACGGAACAATCAGGTTTGAATGTTCCTTCTGACCAGCTCGAATTCGATATTTATGATAACGCCCGAGGTCGTCAAAACTGCGAGGGCAAAATTGCATACCGCGGACCGGTCTCGCCAACTTCGGGCGGCTGGCCGAAAATCAGGCTCGACCTCACAGCCGACGAGAGGCTGGTACTCCCCTCCGTTCGTCGTGAAGTCTTTCATCCGTATACCGATCGTCCCGAAGGGGGCATATGGGCGAATTGCTACGCGTACGAAGAAGCGTTTGGTGAAAAACTGAGGGCCCTAGGAGAGCGGACCCGACCGCGCGATCTTTACGATGTTGTCAACCTCTACCGCCACATTGACAACCGACCGACGGCCGCTGTGCTGCTTGATGTGCTCCGACAAAAATGCGACTACAAGGAGATTCCGCTTCCGTCGTTTCAAGCGCTCGGGGCGCATCGCCCAGCTCTTGAAACGATGTGGTCGGACATGTTGTCACACCAACTCCCCACTCTTCCGCCGCTCGATGACTTCTGGGACGCACTGCCAGAAATCTTTAACTGGTTATTAGGCGGCGCTCCAGTTCAACAGCGAGAGATTATCCAGCGCGGTGTGGGTGAGTTGCCTGTAATCACGCGCATGTTGCCAATGAATATTCCGCTCCGTTCTCGCTCCGATCTCGAGATCGTTCGCTTCGCGGCAGCCAACTATCTATGTGTCGACCTCACTTACGACGGCAGTGTTCGTCGCGTAGAACCATATTCGCTGCGGCAGACGGCCGAAGGGAACTACGTGTTAGGGGCCATACGAAGCGATTCAGGGGAGTACAGGTCTTATCGCGTGGACCGGCTGCAGGGAGCGAGAGTAACTTCGGAGGTTTTTACTCCACGTTACGCTGTTGAACTTACCTCGACGGGGCCGCTCACGGTTTTGCCTTCTATCGCGGCTCCGCGCATGCCAACGATACGCCGTGCATCGGGAGCCAGACACCGAGGGCCTACTTACGTGTATCGATGCGCTGTTTGCGGAAAGACGTTTGAGAGAAAAAGGATGGACGGCTCCCTCAATGCTCACAAGAATCGTCAGGGCTTTCCATGTTACGGACGGTATGGCACGTATGTGCGCACTAAATATTAGTGCATGAGGGGCAAAAATTGGCCGAGTTGCAAACGCCAGCGGCTTGACAACAATTCTACGGTGTTATCAGACCGCGAAGTCTGTTTTTGGATTCCTACTGACCCTTTGACCCTTAAGAGTGGAAATCGGAACGAGATGATGAGCTTCAATATACCTCCGCTTTTCGATTCCGAGGTATACGGCACCGAAATCGAACCCGCAGGCCTGACAGATGTAGCCGTGGATTTGTTTTACTTTCCTCGCCAGCGCAGGGCTCCGTTCAATGCGTTTGTGCGTGCGAAACGCGGTACAGTCTTCGACCACAGAATTTTCTTGTTCGTCGTCCTCCGTGCCGATGGTCCCGATCCGGAGGCTTTCCTTGTAACTCAATTCAGCGTATAACGATGCCGCTTGAAACGGTCGATTCGAGAGAAGGAGGTTTCCCGATTGCGGGCTCACCGCAATACGGTCACCCTGTTTAATCGCGACGGCGATAATGTGTTTAGTGCTTCGACGCGGGACCTCGGCAAAGGAAGCCCACGCTCTTCAGACAATCGGTACTTTGCTGCCGGCCTTCCAGCTTAATAGATAGGCATCCTTGAACTTCTGATGTATATCAAGAGTTATGGGCTGGAGCCTTCGACGCAGCTTCACTCTTGGACCCCTACGAATCAATCTTTCAAAAAAGGGAGTCGGAGCTTCAGTCGGAGTTCGCGGGTTTCGTCTGGGACAAGATGCTGGCGGGCGGAATTACAGTCAGGTTTCAATTCCCGGAACTGGAATATATCGTAGATATTATTACAGAACCAACCTACTCGGACAGCAGCCCGGGAGCGCGCCGCTCCCAGTGAACCAACCGACTCCCGTAACGCAGCAACCGACTCAACAGCCTCGAACAGTCAGCCCGTCTGCGAAATACCTTCTCGTTTTAGTGTCGCTAGCTGCTCTCCTCTGGACGTTGCTGCATCTGATCCTCAGGTGAATCAGCTGGCGCGATAGTTGAGTCTGGCCTGTACGAACTGTCTCACTGCCTGTTCCAGTTGAGTCAAATAGTTTTTCCGCCTCGCTATGATCGTTGAGTGAATTGCCACCGCGCCTTGGACACCAGATTTAAGAGATTGCTCAAGCTGCGATTGTCGCGCGCGGATTTCTCGATCGAGTTTTTCAATTTCTACTCTCGGCACAGCCTTTTGAGGATCGAACCTGAATTTCCCCTCTTGCCCCTTGCGCCATTCCATTATTGACCGCGCAATCTTTGGCCCGATGCCCGGGACTCTATCTAGGCTTTCCCAAGTAACATCGGCAGCACTATCTATGCCGTATGAGATCAACATCTGCTTCCTGCCATCCCCAACTTTCAGAATGCGAGCAGTGCGAACGCTGAAGGTATCGAGGAATTGATTCAGTTGAATGGCGTGTTTGTTCTTCTCCAATTCCTGCAACTTACGCTGGCGCAATAGAGGTAAGTCTTTATATTCGGCCCAAAGCGGCTCAAGCGTCTGCATTTTTGTGAGAAAGGGTTGGTCGCCGCACTCTGCTGCGTACTTATTCTGCAAGTCTTGGTATCTACGTTCCCATTCCTGGACAACCGCGCCGGTCGCGGCGCGCTGCTTATTGAGTTTCCTCGGCAGAAAAAACGCAACTGCTATCGATGCAATGATTAGTCCCCAGGCATAAGGACTATCTAACCGAAACCCAACAGCTAAGCAAACGGTCGCGACAACGATTGTTACCCCGGCCCAAATGCGTTTCCGCCGGCTTCGCCCGCGCTCAAGAAACTCTTGTGGCACCAAACTAGGTACGGCGGAATTTTGTGGCGTGGGAATTGGCGCGAGAACGCCCAGCGCGGGCAGTGATTCAAGCGTGCGCCACAATTGATCTACATTAAAAGCGGACTCGAATCCGACCGACCTCACGTCGATGAAAAGGAGGATGCCTTGAGTTTCGATGCCACACCACGGACAGGCGGATAAGTGGGAGGAATAGACGTGGACTTTATTTCGAGTGCATCTTGACAGGTGGTGCTGCAACTGACCTATTGCTGCGAGCCACTCCATCGGTGTGGGGCGAGCTGCTCCACTCGCTGCCTCCGGACTGAAGGCCCTCTCAAAATTATCCCCAAGTGCCGAAGGAATTTGATCCAACAAAAGCGTGCTAGGCGGCGGTCGCATCTGATACTTCGCGGCCATACGCCCGTACGGGAAACGGAATTCAGCGATTGCGCGCTCGATCGGCATTTCTCCCCTTCCTGAAAATCTTCCTGCGAAAGGGTGTCTCCCCATGAACAACAGTTGGAATATAAGAACTGCAAGGCCGAAAGCATCGTGGTTTTTCGTGCGCGTGACAGTATTGAATTGTCGGTTTTGCAGTTCGGGCGGAGTGTAGGGAGGCACACCAACCGGACAGAGAAAGATTCTTCCGTCCGCTTGAATCTGAAAACTGTCGCAGTCGATGAACGTATTGGTACCACTGGAAGAAACCAGAATATTGCCGTGATTTACATCTCCGACGACATGCCCAGCGTTGTGTATTGCGGCGAAACCGCGAGCGACGTTGCTCGCGACATGTAAGAGGAAATCCCAACGCGCTTCGGGGAACTTTCGAAGCCGTGATTTAGGGGTATAAAGCTCGTGGACCGGTTCGTCGGATCGAGCGACCTTTCGCATGAGCAGGCCGACAACCCCTCCCTTATCGTGGAGCACCGCGAGAGGCCACGCTGCAATTTTAAGTATTTCTGGATTTCCTGTGAGGATCATCGCGCTTATTTTCGTCGCGCGAGTAATATCTAGAGGGCGATGGTAGATTTTTGCAACGAGTGTAGGATTCGAGGCAAGCTCATAGACAACTCCCTCCCCTCCTCGCCCTACTTCCGGTCCAAGCGCAATCGCTTTGCCAGTGCTATCCACAACCCGCATTACGCTGTCCTGTCTTTCTCTTGAGCGTCTGGATCGAAGCGAACGGCCAAGACTAGCGTCTTATCATCATCTGTTCGCTCATTGATCCGGGGGGAATCGAGGTACTCGCTAAGTTGCTGTTCCAAACGCGGTAGGTTCGCGGGCGCGGATTTTCTCATCGCGGGGAACAAGCCGCCGAAGAACTGTTGGTGAGGACGCTGTGTCTGGTAGTCCAGCGCAAGCCTTTGAAGGCCGTCCGATAACAGCGCGGCCTCCAGTATTCGATCTTCCACTAATGTGAAGTTGAGTTGTTCGAGGAAGTTCGCCTGTGTAGCAAAATACGTCGTGTTCTCATACTCTCCACGGTCTGGCCAGAACCCCAACGAATACTGGCTTGACGCTTCAGATGAATAAACGATAGCGCCATCTCCGATTTGGAAAAATGCAGCTGCGGATGATGAAATAATCATTCCGACTAACGTGCAGGCGAAGTCTCTTTCAGAGATGCCCTCGGCGGACGCCTGGAGAATCACCTCGTCGCGAAATAAATTGACCCAACTGGCTATCAGACGTTGGTTCAGAAGCTTAACGGAACCGTCTTCAACGAAGTATTGAGCTGCCTGGTGCTGGAGCACTTCACAAATGAGGCGAGAACCTTCCGCGGATCGGGTTGCACTTCCTGCTCCATCAGAAAGAAGAGCAACAAATATCGGTCCTTCGCGGGATTGAATTTGATTGCACCGCTGGTTGTCTTGGCATTCTGTGTTCGTAGTTCGGTGCGAAGTGCCAAGTACCGATGCTCCAATCCATTTCCATTCTGGTTCCGTCATGCAGATGCCCAGCCCTCCGGCATAGCTGGATTCGAGAGTGGCACCGGCTCACCAGCGGTTGAGCGAGATACAGCACTCAGCGAATTTGATAGCCAAATGAACAAATCTTGAAACCGAAGGCCCTTAAGTTTGAGAGGCTCGCGAACCGCGATTTGAGCAAGAATCTCCAGATTTGCACCTTCGACTCCAACGGCAAAAAATGCAAACGTCTTCGCGGCCTCACCTTGATGGACTTTTTCCGCAGCGGATTTCCAGCTGTCTGTGGGTGCTCCATCCGTGATGAGGAAAACCCAGGGCCGATAATAGGAATTACCGTTGGCCTTGTACACCTGTTTGCGCTGATCCAGGAGCGCCAATCCCTGTTCTATTGCCGCGCCCATCGGCGTGTCCCCCGTCACCTCCAATGTTGGCGGTATGAAAGAATCGATTGTTTGGAAATCGCTCTGAACGCGAACTGGCCCGAATGTAATCAGCGCTACTTCGATGCGCTTCATGGCGATCAGATCGGCTGCAGTGGCATCTTTGAATGCGGTGAGGCCCGCATTGAGCTGTTGAATTGGCGCCCCGGCCATGGAACCGGACGTGTCCAGGAGGAGGAGACAAGCACATCGCGGCTCCGGGTTTTCAGCGAACTCTGCTCCGCCAAAGGGAACCTGTTCGAAGTTGTCAGTCATATCATCTCCCAAGTAATCAGGCGTCTCGAAGGTGGAGTGTACAGAGCAAAACGTATTTTTTCAATCATCGCGGAAGTCATCTTTAACAGTTGCCTCGCTCACGTGACCTGCGGTGATTTTGCAATTCCCCGGTGTACGAATTCTCGTTGGATTCGCCGCTGTTGTCGCTCACATCAGATATGGTCCGCCCACACACTCGGGATGAGCTAACGAAAGTTATAGCGGCTTCACGTTGTATTTCGTTTTGGTCTTGCGATATCGCCGGATTCGTTCAATCGAAGTCGCGATGCCGCCGATCGACATGAGGGAGGTTCCGAGCACTGCAGCGAGTTCCTGGTCCCTTAATGCGAATCCGATTCCCGCACCAACAAGGAAACACGTAAACATCACGCCAACGATGAAAAATGCGGTGTGCAGCTTCCGCGGGCTCCGAAGGATCGCGATGACTGCCAACATAAGGGCGGCCAAGAAGACAACGTTAGTCACGGGCAATGGTTGCGGCATGAGACCTTCTAGCGCAGACGAGGCCGGGACACAAGCGCTTGACGCGATTTTGACAGACGCCGATACTGGCGCGGGTACGAGTTGGAAGTGGCCCTGGAGACTGTATGGACGGTGAGAATCCCAACTGGAGCGTAGTGTTTAACCGTCTGTTCAAGGAGATAGACGGTACAAAAGGAGGCCCGTACTACTACTCCGGGAAGGATTTTATCGAGAAAATGCAAGAGGTGAACCCGGATACTCCAGAGTATCCGGATGTGATTCAGCAGCGGACGGCGAGCGGACAGAGCACGACACGCCGCGATTATTTCAAAGACATGTTCTTCCAACTTGAAGAGCACAAGAAAGTAAAACTGATTCTCGATATCGTAGACGACATCGAACGGCGCGGGCACCCCGCTTGCGATGAAATCCGGACACTCCTCGGCGGTGGAATAAGCGGCCCGGGCGCGATGATTCCACTCGAAACGTGGAACGGCGACCGGCTGAACGACTACCTCAAGAAAATTGACGTTGTGCTGGGCAGCACGGACCCGGAGGCGGCTCTCACACTTTCATACACTTGCCTTGAGGGATTTTTCAAGGCGTTCGTGCGGAAGAATATCCCGGAGCACATCGATGAGCGCGAGATAACGGCCCTCGCCAAACTGGTCAAGGATTATTTGAAAGTGAAAGAGAGCGAATATCCGGGCGAAGTGTTCAACGTTATTACCCAGAGCGCACATGCAATCAATAGAGTGCGTGACGCGTTTAGCGAGTCCCATTTCGGGGATGAGGCCGATCTGTGGGTTGCGATCTACGTCCGAGATCTGGTGAACACACACATACGTTTGCTTCTACACTTTATGTAACCAAATCAAATTCCCCGGTCGATCTATTATTGTGATTAGACTCGCGATGGCGGGCGCCTATCCTGACGTACGTTCCGCCTCTTGTCGGTGCCCGAACGCCCGCGCTTTCTGAGTATTTGTTCTTCGCGACGATTGAAACGGTGTGCACCTCGATCATCGTCTGGCAGGCATGGACTTGGTCAGGGGTTGAAGCCAGCAGTTAGTTCGGAGCCGGCCGTCGGCAAGCCGGAACGAGTCGCCATTGTCACCACCGCGCCGCGTCATTCGCCGCACTGAGGCACACACAAATCGAACAAGGAGAATATCCATTGAAACGCAACGATATGTTAACCATCGCGACTTTGCTGTCGGTCCTCTTGATGACGTTGCACCTGGCGGATGACATCGTCCGTGGGATGGAGCCGGGAGGGCTCTCAGACTGACCTGACCGGGGTTTTTTGTACCAGCGGGAGTGAGAGAGAATTCACTCTGGAGGGAAGCTGGTATGCCGATGAAGAAATACAAGCCGGAGCAGATTGTGACGCTGTTGCGGCAGGTTGAAGTGGAACTGGCCAACGGGAAAACCACACCGCAAGCCTGCAAGGAAGCCGAGATCACCGCACAGACCTACGACCGCTGGCGGAAGGAATTCGGCGG
>Ga0302326_10026060_pt1 | contig 11833 bp, 12 predicted proteins | sample Palsa_T0_3_FD_202264 | JGI IMG/M metagenome (GOLD analysis project Ga0302326, IMG submission 202264) | Peat permafrost microbial communities from Stordalen Mire near Abisko, Sweden - Palsa_T0_3 | ecosystem: Environmental > Terrestrial > Soil > Palsa > Peat permafrost | place: Sweden: Abisko... | reverse complement strand
GATGTTGGGCCAAATGACCGGCTGCCAGTGCCTGATTTGCGAACGACATATCCATCACGGCCGCCGGGTGGCCTTCGGCCGCGGCGAGGTTGATCAAGCGTCCGTCGGCGAGGATCCGGACCGTCCGGCCGCTGGGGAGCTTGAACGCCTCGACGAACGGGCGCGGTCGCGTCGACGAGACGGCCTTCTTTTGCAGAACGTCGAGATCGAGTTCGTCGTTGAAGTGCCCCGAATTGCAAACGATCGCGCCATCTTTCATCGCGTCGAAGTGCTCGCCGCCGATGACGTGATAGTTGCCGGTCACCGTGACGAAAACGTCGCCGATCTTGGCGGCTTCCGCCATCGGCATGACCATGAAGCCGTCCATCGCAGCTTCGAGCGCCTTGCGCGGATCGATTTCGGTGACGACGACGTGCGCGCCGAGACCCTTAGCCCGCGAAGCGACGCCGCGGCCGCACCAGCCGTACCCAACGACGACGACGGTGTGTCCGGCCAACAGCACGTTGGTCGCGCGGATGATGCCGTCGATGGTCGACTGACCCGTGCCGTACCGGTTGTCGAACATGTGCTTGGTCAAAGCGTCGTTGACGGCGATGACCGGATACGGCAGAACGCCGTCCTTCTCCATGGCGTGGAGCCGAATGACGCCGGTCGTGGTCTCTTCGCAGCCGCCGATCATTCCCTCGAGCAGCTCGGGATGTTTGGTCATCAAGGTGGTTACGAGGTCGCACCCGTCGTCCATCGTCATGTGCGGTTTGGTGGCCAGAACGGCTTCGATGTGCTTGTAATAGGTTTCGTTATCTTCGCCCTTGATCGCGAAGGTCGGAATCGCGTAGTGCTCCGACAGCGCAGCGGCAACGTCGTCTTGCGTCGAGAGCGGGTTCGAAGCGCAGAGCGCGATCTCGGCTCCGCCGGCTTGTAAAGCCAACACCAAGTTGGCGGTCTCGGTGGTGACGTGGAGACAACCGGCGATGCGTACGCCCGCGAGCGGTTTCTCGGCAGCGAAGCGGTCGCGAATTTGTGCGAGGACGGGCATGAAGGTCGCGGCCCACTCGATGCGCGAGCGGCCTGCGTCAGCGAGGCTCCGGTCTTTGACGTCCCCAAGCGGACGATCGATGGTTTGCAACAAGTGCTCCTTTGAAGTGTTGCGGGGCCCGCTGATCTTTGAAACAATCAAAAGCGATCCGACGCTGGTTCTCCGGGACGGCTCCCGGCCCCCACAAAGCTTCTCCGGCCTTGCGGTCAAAGAGGCGCACGTGGACGGGATGGACTCCTACCTGGAAGCGCTGGCCTCGGCGCGACCGACGCCCGGCGGCGGCAGTGCTGCGACGATCGTCGCAGCCGCGGGTGCGGCGCTCGTTGCGATGGTCGCGCGGCTCACGCTCACCAACGCTAAGTACGCTACGAAACGTTCCGAAGCGCAGCGCTTGATTGCCGAAGCCGACGCGCGCCGCCTCGAACTGCTCGAAGCGCGCACGCTCGACGAGCGGGCCTACGAACGTGTCGTTGCCGCGCAAGCGTTGCCTCGCGCAACGGACGAAGAAAAGTCGCAACGGACCGCCCGCGTACAGTCCGCGCTGGCGGGCGCCGCCGGCGCACCGCTGGACGCGGCGAAGCTCTCGCTCGCGGTGCTCGAGCTGGCGCGCGCGGCGGTCGATCTCGAGAACGAGCATCTTGCCAGCGACGTCGGTTGCGCTGCCGAGTTCGGCGCAGCCGGTCTTGCGGCGTCGGCCTACAACGTCCGCGTCAATCACCGCTACTTGCGCGATGCCGAGCTCGTCGCTCGACAAGCGGCCGAGCTCCGCTCGCTTGAAGAAGCCGGACACCGCTTGCTCGCCGAGGTGCGCGCGGCGCTCGCCTAGCGGCCACGCGGTCTTCTTCACTGCAAGCACGAAAGAGCAGCACGTGCGGACCATGTACGCAACCTCGACGCGCAAGGCGATCTCGGACCTCCTCGGAACCGAGCGGCGCTATTTGACGGCGGGGGAGATCCACCGGCTGCTCAAAAGCTCGAACCCGAAGCTCGCGCTCTCGACCGTCTACCGCACGCTCGAGCTGCTCGAAGAGCTCGGAACCGTTTCTTCGCGCAGCGGTCCGAACGGCGAGTCCGGCTACGTCTACTGCACCGACGAACATCATCACCACGCGATCTGCCGGAGCTGCGGCCACGTCGACGAGGTCGACTGCGACGCGATGGACCGCTTTCGCAACGCGCTGCTCGCGAATCAAGCCTTCGTCCTCGACGATCACTCGATCGAATTCTACGGTCTCTGCGCCGCCTGCCGCTAAAACGCGGCTTCCTTTAAAGGAACGCTAGGAGACGAGCTCGAGGAAGGGTTCGATGTCGCGCCGTTCGATCTCCATGCCGACGCCTCGCACGTTCCAGCGCGGATCGTGGAAGTCCGAGCCGCCGCTCATGACTAAGCCGAGCCGCTCGGCCGTCGCACGGAATTGCGCGACTTGTCCCGGCTGGTGGGTCGGGTAAAACACTTCGAGTCCGGCGAGTCCGGCAGCGCTGAGCTCGTCGATGATCTCGACGTCTTTCAGTCGTCCGGGGTGCGCTAAGACCGGGACGCCGCCGGAGCCCGCGATCGCCGCGATGGCGGCTTGCGGGGTGATGTGCGCAAAGGGAGCGTATCCCGGTTTGCCCGGGACGAGGTAGTTGCGAAAGGCGGCATCGATGTCACGCGCAAAGCCGCCGCGCACGAGCGCCTTCGCGACGTGCGGACGGCCGAGCGGAGCGTCGTCCGTCGCCCCGGCCTTCACGTCGTCAATGTCGATCGCGCAGCCGGCGGCTTGCAGCCCGGCTACCATGCGCCGAGCGCGCGCGTTGCGCTCGCGCCGGTTCGCTTCGAGGACTGAGCGCAACTCGCTTGCGCCGAGCGGAAACCCGTAGCCGAGGATGTGGACTTCATTGCCCCGATAGTTCGTGTTGATTTCGACGCCGCTGACGCGTCGCAGGCCGGGCGTCTCCGGGAGACCGTCGTAAGCGCCGAGCGTATCGTGGTCGCTGATCGAAAAGATCGAGACGCCGCGCGCGCGCATCGCCGCGACCAGTTCCGCCGGGGAAAGCGTTCCGTCGCTCTCGCTCGTGTGACTGTGAAAGTCGACTAGCATGCGCGGCGGTGGCCGAAGAGGCTCCTAGGAACGCGCGCGGGCCTTCGCCTTTTTCCGCGACTTCACGAAGTACACCAGAACGCGCTTCTCCTCGCGGAAGCCGACCAAGCTGCGCTGCTGGGTCGGATCGCGCAGCGCTTCGAGCGCGAAGTCGACCATTTCGTCCTGCGCTCCCGGATCGTCGTCGAGCGTCTCGTCGGAGGCGGGACTCTCGATGAGAGCGGCGCCGAAGCGCGAGGCTAAGAGCGTCGTCAGGACGATCAGTTCTTCGCGGGTGAACGTGCGAACGTCGCGAGTAACGCGCAGGAACGTCATCTTTTGGTCGCGCTCGCACTCGACGCTCAACGTGTCGAGTTGCTCGCCGCTCACGGCTACCAGCGACTCGACGTGGTCGGTCACCGTTTCCCGCAGCTCGCACTCGGCGACGCGGTCGATCCGGAGTGCGATCGCAAACGACAGCGCCAGGGTTCCCTCGTCGGGGTGGGAGACGATCGTCGCGATCTGCGGAAAGCGCACGAGCAACGCCACGACGAGCCCGACTGCGTCGGAACTCTCGTTGGCCGTCTGGCCCTTCGTTGTGCGCATCACTGTCGTATGGGCTCCTGGGGTTCGAGCGGGGAGTTGGGGCAAGTCCGGGCGGGTAGCGTTCGCAGCGGCCGGTCCGACCCCTTGGAGGTCCTTGGCCGGAAAAATAACAGGCGGGGGAGTCCACCCGGACCGCGAGAACGTTCTACCCGCAATGAACCTCCGAAGGTTGCTGGTGGCCGCGCCGCTCGCCTTGCTCGTGGCCGTGCTGGCCCATTTGGCAGGCTTCGGGACCAGCCACGAGCTCGGGGGCGAACGGGGCGTCGCCCTTCTCCTTAGTGCCCTTGCGGCGCTGGGAGGGCTGGCCGGCGTGGCCGCCTTTGCCGCGGCGCTGGGTCGCCCGACGGGCTTGGCCGGCGTCGTGCGCCAGCTCCGCGCAGCTTTGCCCGGGTCGGGTGAGATCGCTCCCTTTGCAGCCGTCCTCTTTGGCGGCTCGCTGCTCGCCTTCTGGAGCCTCGAGCTGCTGGAAGGTCACGGCCCGCTTGCGGCCCTCTGGGTTCTCCCGGTCGCAGCCGTCTTCGCGCTTGCGACGGCGTGGACGGTCCGCGCGGCGACCCGCTGGCTAGCCGAGGCCGGGCTCGCCTTCGCCGCCTTTGCGCGAGACGTCCATGCCGGCCTCGCGGTTCTCTTTGCGCCGCTCGAAGCGCGCTCCGTTCGCGCCCACGCCCGCTCGCGTTACGGCAGCCGGCGCGGACGCGCCCCGCCTCAGCAAGCCTAAAGACCGTCGCGGCAGCTCGCCGCGGTTCGATTTTTTCGCTTCTGCTTCCGAGGGTATTTATGCGCGTATTTCGCGCGGCGCTCATTGCCGCTATCGTCTTTGCACTCCTTAGTATTTTCGTTCGGCCGGCGCTCGCCGATACGACCGGGCTCATTCGCGGCGTCGTGAAGCTGAATGGAAATCCGACCGACCAAGTCACGCTGACGCTCACGGGTGAGGGCACCACCGCCAGGACCAAATCGCTCGCGCAAGGCACGTTTGTATTCGATCGAGTGGCCTTCGGACATTACACGCTCGTCGCGCACCGCGACGGGGTGCCGGACGTCACCCAGCTGATCGAAATTCAAAGCGGGTCGATCGCAACGATAACGATCGAGCTGAGCTCGATCAAAGAGATCGCTCACACCCAGTCGGGGCTCGTCCGGGGCGTCGCCTCTGCGCCGGTGGGCGTGAACACGCTCAACAATCAGACGATCAATACGAACCCCGTCGGACAAAGCCTCAACAACCTCATCGAGACGATGCCCGGAATCGTGCAGTTCTCGTATAACGAGCCGGTCGCGCACGGTTTCCATGGGCTCACATACGAGCTCGACGGAATTCCGCTGCCGCAAGGTACGGCGTCAAACTTCAGTGAGATCATCGATCCGCGTACGATCGACTCGCTGGAAGTCTTCACCGGGGCGTTTCCGGCGGAGTACGGCGGCTACCGGCAGGGCGCCGTCGTCAACATCATCAGCCACCGCGCCAGCGACCTTTCCGCGCCGGAGCAGGGTTACGTCACGCTCGGCGGCGGCAATTATGGCGGGCTGCAAGGCTCCTTCGGCGAGGCCGTGACGATCGGTACGACGCGCGCGTTCCTCAACGCGAATACCGAGCAAACCGATCGCGGTCTCGATTCACCCACCTTCATCCCGCAGCACGACAACTCCAGCCAGGGCAACGAGTTCTTGCGGACGATTACCAACATCGGCAAGAACGACGTGCTGGCCATGGACGCGTCGAACAACTTCGCGACCTTTCAGATTCCGATCAATACGGTGACGACGCTGACGAGCCCGGTCGCCGTACCTGCCGGCACGGACGACGTGCAACTCGAGTACGATAGCCTTTTCAACCTGGCGTACACGCACAACGCGCCCGACGGAAACTCGTACACGCAGATCGCGCCCTGGTACCACTACGACCGCATCGTCTACAACGGCGATCTGCCCGCCGATCTGCAAGGAACCTTTACCGACTTCACCCAGGATCCGCCGGAGGTGACGGGACTCGATGGTCTGCGCCAAGACCGGGAGTCGACTTTCGAAGGCTTGCGTCTCTTGCACTTCCACGTCTGGGGCGCGAACGCGTTCAAAGCCGGTATCGACGATACGATCGAGAATTTCAAAGGGACGGAGCAGATCGCGTACCTCGACGATAGCGGTGCGCAGCAGAACTTCTTCGACAATCAAACGCAGCGCGGCACCCTTTTCAGCGCGTACGTTCAAGACAAGTGGACGCCGACGCAGTATCTTTCGCTGTTCGGAGGTCTGCGCTACGATCACTCGACCGGCTACGTTTCGGGCGGCCAGCTCAGCCCACGCTTCGAGTTGAACGTCAAGATGAACCCGTCTTCGATCTTCCACGCCTACTACGGGCGCTTGTACGCGGCGCCGTTCCTCGAGGACACGCGGCGCGCGGCGGTCGTTATCGGCGGCGGAAATCCCGGCGACCTCCCAGTCTACGACCTGCAGCCCGAACGGGACACGTACTACGAGTTCGGGATCGAGCACCAATTCTCGCCCAGCGCGCGCGCGTACATCAACGCCTGGAAGCGCAACGTAACGAACGTTCTGGATACCACGCAGCTCTTTCCGACGCCGATCTTCGCCGTTTACAACAACTCGGTCGGCGTCGCACAGGGCGTCGAAGGCCGGGTTGACGCGCGTTGGAACAACGGCGATTCGATGTTCATGTCGGCTTCGCTATCGAGCTCGCAAGCCGCCGGCATTTCGGGCGGCACGTTTCTCTTCTGTCCGACGCCGTCCACGCAGTGCAACGAAGGACTGACCGACTTGACCCTCAGCCCCGAAGATCACGATCAAACCCTATCGCTCGTCCTCAACTACACGCACCGGCTAAACTTCGATAAGAGCTACTTCGTCTCGCTGCAGCCCGAGTACGGCACCGGCTATCCGGTCGAGTTTCAAAACGGCCAGGAACGCCTCGCGCCGCACTTGATCTGGGACGCGTCCGCGGGGCGCGACCCCAAGCGCGGGGTGAAGCGGCAGCTGGGTTTCATCGCCGACTTCACCAACATCACCAACAACGCGTACCTGCTCAAAGTCAACAACGGGTTCAACACGACGCAGTGGGCGCCGGGGTTTCACTGGTCCCTGCGTCTGACCGAGCCGTTCTAACGCGAGCGCGGCGAGGCTACGGCTAGCCGGTTTGACCCATGAGCGTCAGCGTTCCGTACCAAAGACCGAGCGCCACGCAAACGACGGAAATTCCGATGGCGACGACGTTGCCGAGCAGCGAATTGCGGCGCGAGCCGAGGATCTTCTTGTCGTTGGCCATCACGAGCAGAAAGCCGAGGACGACGGGCAGCACGAGCGCGTTGAAGGCCATCACGTAGAGCGTGATCTTCACCAGAGGCAGGTGCGGGATCAGAACGATCCCCGCGGCAAGCGCGACCATCGCGATGTACAGCCCGTAAAAGCGCTTCGCCTGAAGGCAATTGTGGTTCAAGGAACACGGCCAGCGGAACGCTTCGCCGAAGGCCCACGCCGTTGCGAGCGTGACGACGAAAGCCCCGAGCATCGCGGCGCCGATCAGACCCGCGCCGAAAACGACTTCCGAGAACTTGCCGGTCAGCGGGACGAGTGCGAGGGCGGCGTGCGCGGCATCGGTGACCTGGATCTTGTGCACGTAGAGCGTGGCGGCGGTGGTCACGATCACCGCAATCATAATCATCTGCGTCGCGAAGGCGCCGATCGCCGTATCGACGCGCGCATAGTTGAGATCGCGTACTTTGAGACCCTTGTCGACGGTTGCGCTCTGCTGGTAGAAGATCATCCAGGGCATGATGACCGCGCCGATGTTGCTCGCGATCAAGAGAAGATAGTTGCGATCGCCCAGCGGTTGCGAGCCGAGGATACCGTCGCGCAAGATCGACATCGGCGAGGGCTTCGCTGCGAAAGCCGCCGGAATGAAGAGGAGCTCGAGCAGACACAGTCCGAGCGCGATCTTCTCGGCTCGTTTGTAGTTACCGCTCAGCGAGACGATCACGAGGATCAGCGCCGAGGCGATCACCATCAAGGCCGGGTTGACGCCGAAGATCAGCGCGGCGCCGGCGATGCCGATGAACTCCGTCACGAGCGCGGCGACGTTGGTAAAGAGCATCGTGCCGAGCGAGACCCAAGCCCAGGTCAACCCGTAGTTGTCGCGGATGAGCTGCGCGTGCCCCTTGCCGGTGACGGTGCCGAGCCGCACGGTCATCTCTTGCACGATGAAGAGCGGAATGATGAGCAGCAACTGCAGCAAGACGAGCTTCATGCCGTATTGCGCGCCCGAACTCGCAGCCGTCGTAATGCTTCCGGCTTCGGTATCGGCGAAGGCCACGATCATCCCGGGCCCCGCGACTGCGGCAAGGGCGAGCAGCCTTCGGCGCCAGACCGGGGATGGAACGGCTTTCGGGGTCGTCGTTACGGTCGAGGCCAAAACTTCTCGCTCACATGGGGACTTAGGTTATCCTTGCCCAACATTTAGCCCAGCCTAACGATTCCCTCTCGCGCCGGTTTCCGCCGCAACGCGCCAGAGGCCGGTCCTCCGAGAGGGGATAATTCACGCACCAATGGGCGCCACGCGGTCCCCGAACGAGCCTCCGAGCGCGGACCAAGCGGCTTTCCTCGAACGGGCTATCGAGCAATACGGGAAGGCGACGTATAACTTCGCTTATCGCCTCACGGGGAACGAGTCCGACGCGCGCGATCTGACGCAGGACGCGTTTATTCGCGTCTACCGGGCCTGGAAATCGTTCCAACCCGGGACTTCGTTTCTGTCGTGGATCTACCGAATCGTGACCAATCTGTACCGCGACGAACTTCGCAGACGGAAAGGGCGTTTCATTGAAAGGATCCCCGAAGACAACGTACCCCAGGAGTTCGGTGGACAGCGCCCCCTCGCGGTAAACCCCATCGACGATTACGTCGAGAAGCAACTGGGCGAGCCTCTTTCGAAAGCACTCGCACAACTCTCACCGGAACAGAGGCAAGTCGTCATCCTCGCGGATATCGAAGAATACAGCTACCAGGAGATCGCCGAAATTATGGGTTGCTCGATCGGCACGGTGAGGTCGCGATTGCACCGGGCCCGAGCACTTCTACGGCGCCTCGTCGAACGGGCACGGCAACAGCTTTGATGACCCAGCATCTACCCCTTGAAACGCTCATCGACTACATCCACGGCGAGCTTACGCCGGAGGCCGATGCAGCCGTGCACGTGCACCTCACCGCCTGCCCGCCTTGCCGCGAAGAGTACGCCGCAGAAGTTCAGCTGGGCGAGGCCCTCCGGGCCTCCGCGCGCGCCCAAGAGGTCGAATTTCCATCCATGATTGCGGCGCGCACGTGGGAGCGGATCCGCAACGCAAGGCCTGGGCCGCTGGCCAGCCTCGCGATTTTCTTACGTCCTGCAATCGCCGTCCCGCTCGTCCTGGCGATCGGATTCGGCGCTTACTTTGCAACGCCGCTCGGCCACGCCGCGAAGCACGACCGCACGATCAACGCGAGCTACTATCTCGAACAGCACGCGGGGCAACAAGCCTCCGATCCGCTTGCCGAGCGCGGACCCGTCCCAGTCATGGAGTCGTCGCTGGTGGACACCGCGCCGCCCGCCGGTGGACCGAACGACGCGAACGATGCCATTCACTAGTCGAACGGCCCGGAGCACGACCGCAGCGCTAGGTCTAGCCTTTGCCGCGGTCGCCGCATCGGGGGCAACGTCGCCGGTCGACCAAGCCGCCGTGCTCCTGCGCGAAAGCCTCGACGCACCGAAAAGCGTGTCCTACGTCGGAGAGATGCAGACGATTCGTTTCAGCACGAGCCGCGCCATCGCAACGATCGTACGCGTCGAACATCGCGCTCCCTCTCTGACGAGGCGCTGGTATCTCGCACCGGACTCGCTCTACGGCGACTACATCATCACGCGGGGCATTGCGACGTATCAGTTCGATACGAAGCACGAGCGCGTCACCGTGTCACGCAATCCCATGCTCGACGATACGGTCGCGGCCAGCGGCAACCTCGACCGCGTGGTGCAGAACTATCGCTCGGTGTTCGACGGGCATGAGGACATCGCAGACCGGCCGACCGTTTCGCTTTCGCTCATCAATAAATATACCGGCGAGCGCGCCGTGCGGGTCTGGATCGACCAGCAGACGCATCTCGTCCTCAAGAAGGAAGAGTATCACGGCAACGGTGCCGTCGCGTCACAGATGCGTTTCGAAGAACTGCGCTACACGACTGCGATTCCCGACGACATCTTCGCGACCGCCGCTCCGGCCGGCTACGAGCAAGTCACCGGTACGGAAATCGCGACGCCGTCTTCCGACATCGAGCGCGTCGAACGCGACGCCGGCTTCACTCCGGCGAGCCCGAAGGATCTGCCGCAAGGCTTTGCCCTAGCCACGGGCGACGTGACGGTGGTCAACGGCGTCCGCACCCTGCACTTACTCTACTCGGACGGACTTCGCACGATCTCGCTCTTCGAGAATGCGACCGGCGCCGCTGCCGATTTCGGCACGCTGCGGGCGCGCACGATGCACTTTTCCGGACACGAAGCGGAATACGTCGAAGACGGGCCGACGACGCTGCTGACGTGGCGCGAACGCGGACTCTACTTTGCGCTCGTCAGCGATCTGATGCGGCCCGAACTCGCCGAGATCGCGAAAAGCGTCGTACCCTAGCCGCCGGCCGGCGGTTGTTTGAGTCCGAAATCCGCCTTCACCGGTTGTCCGGCGATCGCGGCATCGAGCGCCGCGGCGATATTTTTCGAGGGAATCTCCCCGTCGTTGAGCGCGAGGACTTTTCCGTTCTTGCCGATCAGCACGATCGTCGGAAAACCGCCCTGCAAGTACTTCTTCGCGACGTCGAGATTCGGATCGAACGCGATCGGATAGCGGACGTTGAATTTGTTCATGAAATCGGTGACGTCGGCTTGCGTCGCGGGTGCCTGATCGGCGCCGTATTCGCTCGCCGAAACCGCGATGAAGGCCGCCTTGCTCTTGTACGTGTCGTAGAGCCCGTCGAGCACGGTCGTCATGCGTTGGCAGTGCGGGCACCAGGTCGCGAACAGCTCGAGCAGCGTCGGACGGTCGGTCACTTTCGAGAGTTGGAACGGTCCGCTGGTCGCAAAAATCGTGAAATCCGGTGCCTGTTGGCCGATCTCGACGCGCGCGAACGTGGGCGCGTCGGAGGCCGTCTTCGGGACGCGCGACGCTAAAGCCACGGCGACGATGATGACGATCGCCAAGATGCCGAGCGAACCGAAGAGTATCGCGCGCTGCCGCTTTTCGCGCGCGACTTGCTGAGCTCGAGAGGGCGCGCCGCGTCCGGTTCGTTCGGTACGATTCATGCCTTCAGCTTTCGGCCTTGACCTGCCGGGAACCGCTCGAACCTAGGAGCCGATCGACCGCGAAGAGGCCCGGCGCGTAGCGCGCGATCAGCACGCAAAGCAGCGCCAGCAACAGATCGAGCGCGACGTGTCCCCAGCTCGGCGGCGTCTTGACGCCCGAACCGAAGCACCCGCAGTCGGCCGGAATCCGGCGCACGACGAGCGATGCGACCGCTGCTGCGAAAACGAGGAACTGCGCCGCCGCCACCCCGGCCGCTACCCGGGTCAGCAAACCCGCCACCAAATACAAGCCCAGAATCATTTCGAAGTAGGGCAGAAAGTTCGCAAGCGCGGCGACCGGAAAGGGCGGCAACAAGCGGTATGCCGCGATCGAGCTCGCGACGGATGCGGAGCCGTCGTGCGCTTTCAAAATTCCGGCCACAAGTAAAAGCGCACCGACGCCCAGACGGAGCGCAAAAACTAGTTGCTCCACGCCGCAACCTGTTCGAGAACCGCGCGCTGCGCCAGGGGAAGCGCGGCCGGTTCGGCGCGGACACCGCTCGTTCCGCGATCGTGCGCGCGCACGGTCGCTTCGACCGAACGCGCCAGCGTTTGCGGATCGTAGCCTCCCTCGAGGCAGTAGACCGTCCGGCCGCGCGCGTACGTCTCGGCGGTCTCGCGAATCACACTCGCGAGTTCGGCTGCCGCGAGCGGACCGTCGACGCCGAGATCGCCGACCGGATCGCCGCTTGCGTAGTCGTAGCCCGCGCTTACGACGAGGAGATCGGGGCGCACGAGCGACGCAACTTCGGGCAAGAG
>Ga0302326_10026059_pt1 | contig 11833 bp, 8 predicted proteins | sample Palsa_T0_3_FD_202264 | JGI IMG/M metagenome (GOLD analysis project Ga0302326, IMG submission 202264) | Peat permafrost microbial communities from Stordalen Mire near Abisko, Sweden - Palsa_T0_3 | ecosystem: Environmental > Terrestrial > Soil > Palsa > Peat permafrost | place: Sweden: Abisko... | reverse complement strand
ACCGCGGTGCGGCCTACCGGCATGCTCGCGGCAAGACCGCCCACATCGAGCGGACCCGCAGCCAGCCGGCCGATGATTCTGCGCCGGGTCGGATCGCCGAGTGCATCCATGGCGGCATCTATGTCAGTAATCACTGACGGTCAATCTAGCCTGTTATTACAATCCGGTTCAATCCGCTGCCGCGAGCCGCAGAAATCGCGCTGGCCAGGCCGGCAGACGGGGGATCTGCGTGCGGTATTCTGAGCGCATGCAGTCCTTCGCGCATCAGGAGATGATGCCCCGCTAGCCGGGGCCATCTCACGCTGCCAGGACTCAGTCCGCACGAGGCCCGTCAGGGGCCTCGATTCATGTGCGGAGTCGGTGCCTCTGACCTTGATCAGGAGGTTCCGATGACCGCCAGGCGTGTCTACCTCAGCACCACCATCCCGTACGTCAACTCGCGTGCCCACGTCGGGCACGCTCTCGAGCTTGTGCAGGCCGACGTGCTTGCCCGCCATCACCGCCGCATCGGCGACGAAGTGCGGCTGCAGAGCGGCACCGACGACAACTCCCTCAAGAATGTCCTCGCCGCGCAGGCCGAGGGCATCAGCACCAGGGCGCTGGTGAACCGCAACGCCAGCGCCTTCGCCGGGTTGCGCGAGGACCTGTCGCTGAGCTTCGACGACTTCATCCGGACCAGCAGCGACCCGCGCCACCGGCCGGGCGTGGAGCGGCTGTGGCGCGCCTGCCAGGCAAGCGGAGACCTGTACCGCAAGTCCTACGAGGGCCTGTACTGCGTCGGCTGCGAGCAGTTCTACGCCGAGTCCGAGCTCATTGCCGGTAACTGCCCCGAGCACGGCACGCCGCCGCAGCTGGTGTCCGAGGAGAACTGGTTCTTCCGACTGTGCCGGTACGCCGGGCAGCTGCACGACCTGATCAGCTCGGGTCAGCTGCGGATCGAGCCGGCCAGCCGCCGCAACGAGGTACTCGGCTTCATCGCCGGCGGCCTGGAGGACTTCAGCGCGTCCAGGTCGGTCGCTCGCGCACGCGGCTGGGGCATCGGCGTCCCCGGAGACGCCAGTCAGGTCATCTACGTCTGGTGGGACGCACTCGGCAACTACATCACCTCACTCAACTTCGGCGCGTCCCGCTATGGCGCGCCGGACCCGGGCGACGCGGACTACCAGCGCTGGTGGGTCCACGCCGACCGCCGCGTGCACGTGGTCGGCAAGGGCGTGCTCCGGTTCCACGCGGTCTACTGGCCGGCGATCCTGCTATCGGCCGGGCTGCCGCTGCCCACGGAGATCCTCGTGCACGACTACCTGACCGCCGGCGGCCGCAAGATCAGCAAGTCGGCGGCCGGCAGCACCGCTGAGGCGACTGATCCTGCTGCCCTTGCCAGCGCGTACGGAGCCGACGCGCTGCGCTGGTGGCTGCTTCGGGAAGTGCCCAGAACCGGTGACGCCGACTTCACCGAAGGCAAGCTGATCGCCAGGGCGAACGAGGATCTGGCCAACGGCCTGGGCAACCTCGTGAACCGCGTCGTCTCACTTGCTCATTCCTGCCGGAACGGGGCCGTACGGCCCTGCAGCCGTCCGCCGGGAACCAGCCGGTTCCTCGCCGCGGCGGCCGACGGGCGGGATGCGCGCGGGCCGGCCGGCGAGAACCAGGGCACCGGCGACGACCTGAGCGCGGCTCCGGAATGGCCTGCCGACGCGGGCCGCCTCCGAGGCGCCATCGAGGCGGCGCCAGCCGCGGTGCGGACAGCGCTGGCCAGATTCGACTTCCGGTCGGCGGCGATCGCCGTCTGGCAGATCGTCGAGGAGGCCAACCGCTACGTCGAGGCAACTGCGCCGTGGCACCTGGCGCGAGCGGAGCGAGCCGGTGACAAGGGCGCCGGCCAGCGGCTTGACCAGGTGCTTGGCGCGCTGCTCGCAGCCTGTCAGGTGCTGGCGGCGGAGATCTGGCCGTTCCTGCCCGATCTGGCAGCCAGGGTCGCAGCGGCCTGTCAGGACTTCGGCGGCCGCCTGCCCCAGCCGAAGCCGGTCTTCCCGCGGATCGACGTGCTCCCGGACGGCGAGGTCACCGCGAGCACGGGTCCGGGGAGCACGGGTCCGGGGAGCACGGGTCCGGGGAGCACGGGTCCGGGGAGCACGGGTCCGGCGCACGAGCGCGAAGGCGGCCGGCAGTATCCTGCCGTCGCGGGCGGCCCGGACCAGGACCTGCGCCGCGCGCCCCGGCGCCCGAAGGTCAGCGAGGTCGCATAGTGACGGATGAGGCTGGACCCTCTCGCCTGATTGTGGCCTGGGTGCCGGCCGACCCGGTGGCCGAGGCGCTGAGCGCAGTGCCCGGCGTCCGGGCCGAGACCGTGGTGCCAGCGGGGACTGACCTGCCGGCCTCCGCGGCCGAGGTGGAGTTCTACGTGCCGCCGTTCTTTCCCGGCCAGGACTCGGTCGCCGCGATGGCGCACATGCCACGGCTGCGCGTCGTGCAGACGATGACCGCGGGCTTCGACCGGGTGCGCCCGTACGTACCCGCCGGTGCCGTGCTCTGCAATGCGCGCGGCGTGCATGACGCCAGCACGGCCGAGTGGGTTGTCGGCGCGACGATCGCCGCGTTCCGGCAGTTCCCTTACTTCGCGCGCGAGCAGGCGGAGGGGCGGTGGAGCTACCGGTTCACCGACACGCTGGCGGGCAAGACCGTTCTGATACTCGGCTACGGCTCGATCGGGCATGCGGTCGAGCGCCGGCTGTCCGGCTTCGAGGTTCAGATCCGCCGGGTCGCCAGGTCCGCGCGCGACGGGGTCAGTCCCGTCGCCGATCTGCCGGCACTCCTGCCAGAGGCCGACGTCGTGATCCTGCTGGCGCCAGTGACGGCGGAGACGACCGGCATGGCTGACGCGGCGTTCCTGGCCCGGATGAAGGACGGGGCGATGCTCGTGAACGCCGCCCGCGGCGTTCTCGTGGTGACCGACGACCTGGTGGCCGAGGTCAGCTCAGGCCGTCTTTCCGCGGTTATGGACGTGACCGATCCGGAGCCGCTCGGACCGGGGCATCCGCTCTGGACGCTGCCAAATGTTCTGATCACGCCGCATATAGGCGCTTCTACCCCCTACTCGACCAGGACCGCGCTCTCGTTCGTCGCTGAGCAGGCAGAACGTTATCTTCGCGGTGTCCCGCTGCTGAACGTCATCACGGGCGACTACTAAATTCGCAGGTCAGCGGGCTAGGCGTCGGCTGCCGCTCAGTTGTCGCCGTGTGTAGGCCCTTCCTCAATCGAAGCGTGACCTGGCGCCCGTAGAGTGTTTGCGCTTCACTAAATATGCGAGACCACGACAGGATTTCGGCGGCCACCATTCCGGCCAGCCGAAACTAAAGGCATTGTCCGGGTCGTGCGCTGCCGTCGCTCAATGACGAGTCTGCAGGCTTGACCTCCCTGCCGGTAAGCCGACTGCTCAGTGCCCGCGAGGCTCGCTGTCGCAAAATTTTCGGTTCGTCACGGGACGCAGCCGACAGGAGGTCAGGTGCACGCACGCCCGGTGCAGGCGCTCGCATCCGGCTGGCCGCGATGAGCCCGAGGTCACCCGTGTGGCTGGTCGTCGGCGTGCTGCTCGCGGTCGGCGCCGTTGCACTGCTGGTCCGCCGTTTCCGTCAGGGTGACGTGGCATCCCGGTGGCTGGCGGTCACGGCAGTTGCCTGGGGCGCCGCGTTCGCGCTGCAGGACGCGGGCGCAGGCGCGGTGACGCCTGCGGCGATCCAGCTGACTCTCGCCGATCTGCTGGCCATCCTCGGCCTGCCCGCTCTCGGGCTCGCCCTGCTCCGGCTGGCCCAGGCCGCTAACGCCGAGGCGACCGTCCGCCTGGACAGCATCGGCAGGAGCTGGGGTTCGGGTCAGGTCACCGATGGGTGCCTGGTCGCGCTGTCCGCGTTCGCGCTCGGCTGGATCACGATCCTGCGGCACGCCTACCTCGCGACGACCGTCGGCGCCGGCTCGTTTGCCGTCGACCTGGTCCACCCGGCGGCTGATCTGGTCGTAGTGGCAGGCACGCTCTGGCTCGCGGTTCAGGCAGGCCGGCGCGGCGCCGCTCCGTTCCTGGCACTCTGCGCGGCAACGGTCGGCGACCTGCTCGTCGTGCAGGCTCGCGCGGCCGGCATGCACCCGGGCGCCGGGGCGGAGCTTGCCTGGCTCGTGGCCATCGTGCTGCTGGGGCTGAGCGCGCTGCCGCTGCCTGCCGCACCGCGGCCAGGGGTCTCCGAGGCAACGGCGGCTGCCGCTGAGCCGCCGGTAACGACCCTGATCGCGCTGGTGGCCGCGAGCCTGGCGGCCGTCGTTACCCTCATTTTCGGGATCGTGACCTGGGGGCACAGCGGCACGCTGCCCCTCATCGCGGCGGCCGTGCTGATACTGGCGCTCATCGGCCGGATCACCGGGCTGCTGCGGCAGGCTGCTGCGATGTCTGCGCTGGCCGCGCAGTCCGGCAGCCAGTTTCATCAGCTCGCCGACCGGACAAGCGACGTCGTGCTGCTATGCGACGCGGATGGCGTGATCAGCTACGCGAGCACGGCAGTGTCCCGCTATGGCTACGCGCCTGGCGAGCTGGCAGGCACGCAGCTTCCTGAGCTGGTCCATCCCGATGACCTGGCGAATGCGCTGCAGGCCGCCGCGGCCGTCCAGTCCGGTGCCGATGCCCGCGCCGGGAGCCTTTCCTGCCGGGTCCGGGCCTCCGACGGGACGTGGCGGCATGTCCAGGCAACCCTGTCGCGGTATTCGGAGGCAGGCCGGCCGGATCAGCTGCTCGTGACCGGACGCGACGTCAGCGATCAGGTAGCGCTGCGCCAGCAGGTCACTCACCTGACCTTTCACGACGGGCTGACCGGCCTGCCGAACCGCTCTTACCTGGAGGAGCGGGCCAAGGACCTGCTCGCCAGGAATCAGGGGACCACGGCAAGGACCGAGCTGACCGGGGCGATTTTCGTCGACCTCGACGGCTTCACCGCCATCAATGACTCGGCAGGTCACGGAGCCGGCGACCTCGTGCTCGCCCAGGCAGGCCGGCGGCTGCGGGGCATGGTTCCGGCGCATGACACCGTGGCCAGGTGGGGCGGCGATGAGTTCGCCGTGCTGATCGAGAATGCCGCCGGGCCGCAGGAGATCGTCGACATCGCCGAGCGGCTTGCCGGCGCGATCGCGGCAGAGCCGTTCCAGGTCGCGGGCATGGACATGTCGATTACCGCGAGCCTCGGAGTCGCCTTCGACGATCCGGATGTGGCCGACCATCTGCTGCGCAATGCCGACCTGGCCATGTCCCGCGCGAAGAACGCCGGCGGCGGCCGGGTGGAAGTCTTCGCCGCGCACATGCACGCGGACGTCGTCAGGCGCCTGGAGCTGTCAGCGGACCTGCACAGTGCCATTGACGATGAAAGTCTCGGGATCGAGTACCAGCCAGTGGTGGAGCTCTCCACCTCGCGGATCGCCAGCGTCGAGGCGCTGGTGCGGTGGACGCGGGCGGGCGAGCAGATTCAGCCTGCCGAGTTCCTGGGCATCGCCGAGGACTCGGGCCTGATCGTGCCGCTGGGCGGCTGGGTGCTGGCCCGGGCCTGTCAGCAGGTCGCCCTGTGGCGCGAGACGGGCTGGCCCGTCGGGCTGTCAGTCAACTTCTCGCTCCGTCAGGTCAGCGCTGCCGGATTCGCTGACTCTGTGCTCGCCGCCCTGAGCGAGAGCGGCCTGCCGCCGTCAGCGCTCACCCTGGAGATGACCGAGCGCGTGCTCATCGAGGTCGACGGGCCGGTCATGGACCAGGTGGCGCGGCTTCGCGAGCTAGGCGTGCGACTCGCGATCGACGACTTCGGCACCGGCTACGCGTCGCTGGCCTACCTGCGCGAGCTGCCGGTCGACATCATCAAGATCGACCCGTCCTTTGTGGCCGGCCTCGGTACCGACGGCACCCTGGCGATGCTCACGCGCACGATCGTCCAGGTCGGCCGCGATCTCGGGATCGAGATCGTAGCCGAGGGCATCGAGCGGCCCGAGCAGCTGGAACTGCTGCGGGCGATGGGCTGCGGCCTCGGCCAGGGCTACCTGGTGGCGCGCCCGATGACCGCGCCCGCCATCGAGACGCTGGTGGCCGACGGCGGACGGCGGATGGACGCTGACCTGGTGACGGCGATCGGGGGTGCCTCTGACGGAGATCCGGGCGACCCGGTCGGCACGGGCGACCCGGTCGGCACGGGCGACTCGGGCGGCACGGGCGGCACGGGCGGCACAGGCGGCACGGGCGGCACAGGCGGCACGGGCGGCTCCGTTGACCCGGCCGGCACCGGGCAGGACACCGGGGTACCGGCCTCCGGCCACGTCCCCGCCATCCCGGTATCGCAGAGCGCGGAACCCGCCGGCGGCGCCGGGGTCACGGAGGCTCCGGTCAGGGTCGTGCCGGTCAGGGAGGCAGCGGTCAGGGAGGCAGCGGTCAGGGAAGGACCGGCCACCGATGCTCCGACCGACGGCTCGCTGGACTACAGCCCTCTGGACCACGGCTCGCCGGACTACGGTGCGCTGGACCACGGCCCTCTGGACCACGGCCCGCTCGACCACGCCCCGCTCGACCACGGCCCGGTCGATCACGGCATGGGGGAGCCAGGGATGCGGGAGCCAGGCGCCGGGCCGGCAGGCAGGCCGGCCGGCGACGCGAAAGCTGCGCTCGTAACTCCAGACCCCGCCGCGGCCGCACCTGCCAGTTAGCCGGCCCGAGTCCCGGTCGGCTCCGCTAGCGCGACCGGGACCAGAGGTTGTGAAATGGCTCACATGCCGGTCGATACACTAGGAACCCCGGCCGCCAGCTCACCCGGAGGAACCCCTGTGCCCGCTCCCGTCGTACTCGTGGCCGAAGAACTGTCTCCGGCCGGGATCGCCATGCTGGAGTCCTCGTTCGAGGTCCGGCACACCGACGGAGCCGACCGGGACAAGCTGCTGGCTGCGCTGGCCGACGTCGACGCCGTCATCGTGCGCAGCGCGACCCAGATCGATGCGGAGGCCATCGCCGCCGGGCGGCACCTCCGCGTAGTCGCGCGCGCGGGCGTCGGGCTGGACAACGTAGACGTCGAGGCCGCGACCAAGGCCGGTGTCATGGTGGTGAACGCGCCCGCCTCGAACGTCGTGAGCGCCGCCGAGCACGCGGTGGCGCTGCTGCTCTCGCTCGCCAGGAACGTTCCGCAGGCGATGGCCGCGCTGAAGAACGGCCAGTGGAAGCGCGCCGCCTATACCGGCGTCGAGCTGCAGGACAAGGTGGCCGGCATCCTCGGCCTCGGCCGGATCGGCGCGCTGGTAGCCGAGCGGCTCGCCGCCTTCGACATGACCGTGATCGCGTACGACCCGTACTCGCCGCAGGCCCGTTCGACTCAGCTGGGCGTCAGGATGGTCAGCCTGGACGAACTGCTCGCGGAGTCGGACTTCATCAGCGTCCACCTGCCGAGGAACGCCGAGACCCTCGGCATCATCGGCGACCGTGAGCTGCACCTGGTCAAGCCCGGAGTGCGCATCATCAACGCCGCGCGCGGCGGGATTGTCGACGAGGCCGCGCTCGCGAGCGCGCTGCAGGAGGGCCGCGTGGCCGGTGCCGGCCTGGACGTCTACGTCCGGGAGCCGTGTACCGACAGCCCGCTGTTCGGCCTCGACAACGTCGTGGTGACGCCGCACCTGGGCGCTAGCACGGTGGAGGCTCAGGAGAAGGCAGGCACGCAGGTGGCCAGGTCGGTCCGGCTGGCGCTGGACGGCGAGTTCGTGCCTGATGCGGTCAATGTTCAGGGCGGCCCGGTCGCTGAGGAACTGCGCCCGTGGCTGCCGCTCGGCGAGAAGCTCGGCCGCATCTTCGCCGCGCTGGCCGGCGGCGCCACCGCGGCGATCGCCGTCGAGGTCAGGGGAGAGCTCGCCGGGCTCGACGTCAGCGTCCTGGGGCTGTCGGCGATGAAAGGGATCTTCGGTGACGTCACCGAGGAGCCAGTGACCTACGTCAACGCGCCCCTGGTGGCGAAGGAGCGGGGCGTCGAGGTCAGCCTCAGCACCGATGAGCTCAGTCAGGACTGGCGGAATCTGCTCACGATCCGCGGCACCGCGCCGGACGGCCAGCTCGTGTCCGTCAGCGGCACGCTGTCCGGGCTTCGGCAGAACGAGCGGCTCGTCCAGTTCAACGGCCTGGACGGCGAGATCGCCCCGGCCGACCACATGATGTTCCTGGGCTATGCCGACCGGCCCGGTGTTGTCGGCACGGTCGGCCAGATCCTGGGCAGCTACGACATCAACATCGGCCAGATGCAGGTGTGCAGGCACGCTCAGGGTGGCGACGCCCTCATTGTGCTGTCCGTGGACACCGCGGTCTCCGCGGACCTGGTCGGCGAGGTGGCCGACGCGATTGGCGCGGGCCTGGCGAGAGTGGTCGATCTGGCCGCAGACTGAGGCGGCCGGGCACCGGACCTTGCCATCGGGCGCCAGCTGACCAGTAAGGTACTCCCGTGGCAGCACGAAGCATCCGACTTGCGGTGATCGGCGGCGATGGCATCGGCCCGGAGGTCGTGGCCGAGGCCATCAAGGTCCTGCGTGCGCTCGGCACCCTGACCATCGAGCCCACCAGTTACGACCTCGGGTCGCGGCGGTGGAACCGGACCGGCGAGATCCTCCCTGACGCTGTGCTCAGCGAGATCGCCAGGCACGACGCGATCCTGCTCGGTGCCGTCGGCGACCCGAGCGTGCCCAGCGGAATTCTCGAGCGCGGCCTGCTGCTCCGGCTGCGGTTCGAGTTCGATCAGTACGTCAACCTGCGCCCGGTCCGGCTGTATCCGGGTGTCGCCTCGACGCTGGCGAACGTACGGTCCGAGTCGATCGACATGCTCGTGGTCAGGGAAGGCACCGAGGGCCCGTACATCGAGGCCGGCGGCTTCATGCGCAAGGGCACTCCGGCCGAGGTCGCGACTCAGGAGAGCATCAACACGGCGTTCGGTGTCGGCAGGGCGGCCAGCTACGCGCTGCAGCGGGCGGCTGAGCGGCCCCGGCGCAAGCTCACCCTGGTGCACAAGAGCAACGTGCTCGCGTACGCGGGGGATCTGTGGCGGCGGGCCGTCACCGAGGCAGCGGCGGCCTTCCCCGAGGTCACGACCGAGTACTGCCACATGGACGCGGCCGCGGTCTACTTCCTGACGCAGCCCGAGCGGTTCGACGTCATCCTCAGCGACAATATGTTCGGTGACATCCTGACAGCTCTCGGCGCGGCCGTCGCCGGCGGCATCGGGCTTGCCGCGAGCGCGAGCATCAATCCGGAGCGGACGGCGCCGAGCATGTTCGAGCCGGTCCACGGCAGCGCGCCGGACATCGCCGGCAAGCAGAAGGCAGACCCGACGGCGGCGATCCTGTCGGCCGCGATGCTATGCGAGCATCTGGGCCTGGCGGCAGAGGCTGCCAGGATCGAGCAGGCGGTCTCTGACGACCTCCTGGAACGCCAGGGCGCCTGGTCACCCCGTGCGACTCCGGAGATCGGCGACGACATCGCGGAGCGGGTCGCGGGCTAGCGCAGGCAGGGCCGGCGAGGGGCACAGTGCGGCCGCGCCCAGCACCAGCAGGTCGAGCGCGAACTCGAAATCGGCTTCTGGCTCCCGGCCGCGCCGGTCCGCCGCCAGTGCGGCCAGCTGCGGGAACTGGGCCGGCGTCAGCCGCGGCCAGCCGTTCTCCGCGTCGTCGTCCGAGAGCCCCGGCACGACACCGACATCCGCCAGCAGCCAGCCCGAGATGAGCGCGCCCAGGGCTCGCAGCACTCGTGCCGCGGCAGGACCCGAGAGCCCGCCGGCCCGCAGCGCCGCGAGGCCTGTCTCAGCCTGCCGCGCCATGGCAGCGCAGGCGCGGGGCCGGGACAGCGCCAGCAGCATGCACCGCGGCCGCGCCGCGCCCGCCTGGCGCAGTGCCCTGGCCTGCGACCGCAGCTGATCCTGCCAGCTCGCAGCTGGCTCTGGCGAGATCGGAACGGCGGAGATGATCTCATTAGCGATGGCGTCAAGCAGCTCGTTCCGGCAGTCAAATAGGTTGTATAAAGCGATCATCCCGCAGCCGAGCTCGGTCGCGAGGCGCGTCATCGAGACGGCTCCGGCGCCCTCAGCCTCGAGCAGGTCGATAGCCGTGACGATGACGCGCTTGCGGGTGAGCTGCATGCCGGGAACGTACACCGTACATCTGACACTGCCGCCGGCTCGTCCGGGCGGGATGGAAGGATGGGCGGAGCCCGTCAGGAAGGACGATTCAGATGGATGACAAAGAGATCCTCAGCAATATTGACAAGCTCATCAGCACCGAGCACGACCTGCGGACCAGGCTGGCGGCCGGGGAACTGACCAGCGATCAGGAGCGGGAGCAGCTCCGGGCCACGGAGGAGCAGCTCGATCAGTGCTGGGACCTGCTGCGGCAGCGCCGGGCCCGGCGCGAGTTCGGCGAGGACCCGAACGAGTCGGCGCAACGGCCGGCCCCCGAAGTCGAGGGCTATCTGCAGTAAAGCCAGGAGCGAAGGATGCGCATCGCGAGATTCGCCGTCGGGGACGACGTCCGGTACGGCATCGTCGACGAGGAGCCGGCCGCCGCGGCCAACGGCAACGGCATTGGCAACGGGGCGGCTGCCGGCGGCGCGGCGAGCGCGGCCGGGCTGGGCGTCTCGGAAATTTCCGGCCACCCGTTCGGCCCGAGCCCGGATGGCGTGAAGCTGACCGGCGCGCGGTACCCGGTGGCCGACGTTCGCCTGCTGGCCCCGGTGCTCCCGAGCAAGATCGTGGCAATCGGGCGGAACTACGCCGAGCACGCGCGGGAGCTGGGCAACGAGCCGCCAGCCGAGCCACTGATCTTCCTCAAGCCGTCCACGTCCGTCATCGGGCCTGGTGACGCGATCATCCGGCCGGAGGAGCTGTCGGAGCGGGTCGACTTCGAGGGGGAACTGGCGATCGTCTTCGGCCGCCTGTGCCGGGACGTCCCGGCTGCCAGGGTCCCGGAGGTGATTTTCGGCTACACCTGCGCGAATGACGTCACGGCCCGGGATCTGCAGGCCAAGGACGGCCAGTGGACGCGGGCGAAGGGATTCGACACCTTCTGCCCGCTCGGGCCCTGGATCGAGACCGCGCTGGACCCGGCCGACGTGCACCTGACCACGGCCGTGAACGGCGAGATCAAGCAGGACTCCCGGACCTCCCTGCTGATCCACGACATTGCCACGCTGGTCAGCTACGTGACGTCGGTCATGACCATGATCCCCGGCGACGTGCTGCTGACCGGCACTCCGGCCGGGATAGGACCGCTGGTCGCCGGCGACAGCGTCGCGGTCACCATCGAGGGAATCGGGACGCTGGCCAACCGCGTCGTCGACAGCGGCAGCTGACCCTGCGCCGCCGGCACCGACTGGCTGGCCCCGCAGGTCACCGGGCACGACTCAGACCCGCGGATATCGGTGCAATCGGCTATGCGATCATGGAAGCGAAGGCCGGTGCTGCTGGCCGGGACCGGGTCGCCAGATCTCTTTGGCCCGTGCGTCCGGCTTCGGCTACACTGCACTGGCTAGGCCGCCGCGGCGCGGGCGAGATGACCCGAACCGCGCTCCCATGGGGTATGGGGTAATTGGCAGCCCGACGGGTTCTGGCCCCGTTAGTCTAGGTTCGAGTCCTGGTACCCCAGCATTTAACTCGCTAAAACGCGCGGCCGCCCGTGAGGGCGGCCGCGCGTTTTTTATGCCGGGAACGAGCTGTGCAGCGATCGCCGCCGCCTCAGACCCGGCGGCGCGACCTGCCTCGCTCCAGGCCAGTCACACGGAGCAGCAGCAGGACGACGATCGCTCCGATGATCG
>Ga0302326_10026057_pt1 | contig 11833 bp, 12 predicted proteins | sample Palsa_T0_3_FD_202264 | JGI IMG/M metagenome (GOLD analysis project Ga0302326, IMG submission 202264) | Peat permafrost microbial communities from Stordalen Mire near Abisko, Sweden - Palsa_T0_3 | ecosystem: Environmental > Terrestrial > Soil > Palsa > Peat permafrost | place: Sweden: Abisko... | reverse complement strand
GACGGCCCCCGCTTGGGCGCGCGCATTCTGGTGCGCGCTCTCGGCGACGGTCGCGGTGATAGGGCTCGGAACCGCCGTAGCAGGAATCGTCGCGCTCTTTCAAGGCACCGCGATTGCGGTGGTCTCAGTTCCACCGATGGCAGCACTTGGATGGATTGCGGGGATAGCAGCAATGAGGATTCCGGGATCCGGCGCAATGATCACATCTCAGGAGGTAATGATCACTGGGCCGCTGCGGACTTGGCACGTGCCGCTGTCTGAAGCGGAGGCATTTGTCGCAGGGGCTCGCGGAAACCAACCCACGGTGCCCTTGACCCGCACAGGAGATCGGTCGATCGGGATCGACGACGGGGGTAGTGGCGCGGACGTCGACCTCGCAGCTATGCTGCGTATCAACGGGCCTAGTTCAAACTGATTGGGGCACGCCGCATTGCGCAGCAATCGATCACGAGGAGACAGCATGGGCCGATTCGCAGCCGTCGCCGCTTCTACAATTGCTGCGGGAGCCGCGGCTCTTGCGCCGGCGGCGACCGCCGCACCGATCTCCAAGTCGATCGACTTCCACAACAGCAGCGGGAGCGTCACGTGCGGGATCGAGATCCACGCCCCCAACAAGCCCGCGACCATGGTGCTGTGCGCGGCCCGCGGCATCCCTGCGCCCACGCAGAAAGGGGTTGGCGATCCGGGATTCGTCCAGATCGGCGTGCTTGGCCAGCCGAAGGTGTTGAGGCTCAGTCAGGACTCATTCGTCGCCGGCAAGTCCGTCAAGCTGCGTCGCGGCCGTCTCTGGAACCAGCTGGGCGTTACCTGCCACCTGGCACTGACGACAGTGATGTGTTTCAACGGCGACAACCACGGCTTTGTGATCGGCAACGGGCATTACACATCGTTCTGAGTGACTAGGTTCAGTCTCCGGCGTCCTCGAGAGCTCCGAGACGGACGCCTGCGCCTCGAGAATGTCGGCCGTTTGGGGATGTCAGTTTGGGGCTCTTGCGATTAGAGCCCAAACGCGGTGCGGAACTCCTAGCGGCTCGCCGGGGAAGCGATCGGCTAGCAGTCGGGCAAGGGCGGAGTCGAAATCGCTGACTGCTCTGGGGGGCAGGGTTGCCCCGATCCCGTTGCAGGTTCTCATCCGACCGCGCCAGGCCTCGTGGGAGTACGGGACCTCGACATCGAAGCTGAACGTCTCGATACCGGTGAAGCCGGCCCTAGCCACGTCCAGCGTCCAGTCCGCGTGGATTCCGGTGCCGCCCGCCATCGTCCAGGACGGATTGTGCTCAAGGATCAACTTCTCCGTCGCGGTGCAAACATTCTCAGCGAGCGGTAGGTAGTCCATGTGGCAGATAACAAGCGCTCCTCCGACCACCAGCAGCCGGCGGGCTTCGCCACCAGCTCGTGGGCGGTTGAACCAGTGCCAGCACTGCCCCGCGGACACGACATCCCATCGAGCACCATCGAGTCCGGTGTCCTCGGCGCTCGCGACCAGATAGTTGACCCTAACGCCGGCTTTATCGTCGAGCTGCCGGGCCTCATCTAGCATCGCTGCTGCCGGATCGAGCCCGGTCACGACGCACCCACGGCGCGCGAAGCCGCGAGCCAGCACTCCAGTGCCTGTGCCAAGGTCCGCCACTCGCTGACCGTTCAGACCGATCCCCATATCCTCAAGCCGCGAGAAGAACTCCTGCGGAAAGCTGGCCCGATAGGCGGCATAGTCGATCGCCGTGCGACCGAAGTCGACGGTCATCGACCAATAACCGGAAACAGACAAGCGTCGATCATCCGGACGCGCATATCGCCAAGTGTCAGGGGTGATCTCAGCAGCTTGGAGTCAGCCACTATCGAGTTCCGGCCGAAGCGGGCATCTCGTTGTGAGTTTCGCGCAGCCGTGCTTCCAGGCGATTGCATGACCGTCTCAGGCGAGCGCGTCGACGAATGCGGCGATCTCATCCAGCGTTGTCGGGTCGGCCTCGAGGTGTGGGACGTGCGCGACGCCGTCAAGGAACTTGAGTCGAGCGCCCGGGATCATCCCGGCGGCTGATTGGTCGATCGCCTGGATGTCCTCGGCGTCGAGCCGGCCGATCATCACGAGGGTCGGGACCGCGATTTCACCGAGTCGAGGCCAAGCCGGTGCAGGCTCGGCCTGCTCCCCAGGGTCCTCCGCGCGCAGCGCCCGGCCGTTCATGTCAAGGAACAACTCCCGCGCGATCCCGTGGACGCGACCCTCCGGGGCGCTCGGCCCGTCGAGCCACATCCATGCATCGAGGCGCGCGAGCTCGTCGATATCGCCAGCGGCTTCGGCCGCTTCGAACCGGGCGTTCAGCTCGGCTGTCGGCCCCTCCTCACTCTCGGGGTATGGCGCGCCTCGGATAGCTGTGCCGATGAGCACGAGCCCAGCGACTCGGTCGGGGTGGGCGAGCGTGAGATCGATCGCGGTCTGACCACCCATCGAGCACGCAATGATCGCGGGCCGGTTGAGACCAGCAGCGTCGAGAACCGCCAAGGTGTCGGTGACGGTCGACCAGCCCTCCTCCCGCTCGTAGGTGGTCTCGCCGAACCCGCGCGTGTCGAACGCGACGCACCGGTGACGCGAACTCAGTCGCTCAACGACGTACCGCCAGCTACGTCGATCGTTCACGCCGGCGTGAATCAGCAAGACATCGACACCGCCGTTGGCACCGGTGCACTCGAACGCCAGCTGCGCGCGTCCTGAGGTCGCGAACATGAACTGAGCCTACCGCGGTGAGTTACGAATCAAACCGTATCAGACACTGATACGAATTGCGGTAGACTGTTCAACGGTTTGTCGACCAACACGCAGTTCGCCCTCGGCGTCCACATGCTCACCTTGATGGCCTTCTCAGCACCGGAGCCTCTGTGCTCCGACGCGATGGCCGCCTCGGCCAAAGCCAGCCCCGTCCACATCCGTCGTGTCCTGGGCCGCTTCTGCGCCGCCGGCCTCGTCGCCTCCAAGCCAGGCGTAGGCGGTGGGTCCCACCTCCTACGGGACCCGGCCACTATCACCCTTGCCGACGTCTGGCGCATCGTGCAAGGCGAAAACCACGTTCTCGGCTCCTACGAGGGGCATCCGGACTGCCCGGTAGGCCGGAACATCCAGTCGCTGCTGATCGACTTCGACCGCCGCGCCCGGCGCGCCCTTGAGGACGAGCTCGCGACGACCACGATCTCTCAGCTCGTCAGCCAAGCCGTGGCCACCGCCGACCGCCACGCACTCGTATAGCCGGGGCGTACAGGGGAACTGTCAGCAGTGTCGTCGAAGATCTCACGGGCAGTCGGCCCCGTCCGCTGCGCGAAGGCGGAAGGAGAACAGTTGCCGAGCAACGACCGGACCGCCCTGCTGTTCAGTGACGCGAGGGCGATCCAGATCACACCGAGCCACGCCTGATGCGCCAGGGCCCACTCGCAGGCCGGTACCCAGCGGTGGCGGCCATGGTCATGTTCGCGCTGATTCCGTACCTCGCGCTGTCAGCGGCGCTCAACCCGCTGACCCCGATCATCTCCCACCAACTGCACGTCAGCCTGCAGACGCTAAGCCTGGGTGGTGGTCTGGGCAACGCCGCTTACGCGACCGGCACGGTACTGGCGGTGCAGTTCGCCCAGCACCTGCCCCAGCGCCGGATGCTGGTGGGCTACGCGGTGTTGTTGGTGATCGGGTCACTGCTGGAGGCCTCCGCCCAGAATGCCGGCATGTTCCTTGCCGGGCACGTTATCCAGGGGCTCTGCACGAGCCTGCTGCTGATCGGCGCGGTACCGCCTCTCGCCCTCGGCTTCCCGCAGGACAAGCTGCGCGACACGGCCGTGATCATGAACATCTGCATCTTCGGTGCAGTAGCGCTCGGGCCGCTGGTGGGCGGGATCCAAGCTCAGGCGCACGCCTGGCGGCCGCTCTTCTGGGTCGTCGCCGGGATCTCCGTCATGGCGCTCATCCTCGCGGTGCTGACCTTCGAAGACTCTCCGGCGGCCAACCCGGACTCGCGGCGTGACCTCCCGGCAATCGGCCTCGCGGCAACCGGATGCGTCGCCGCGTTCTTCGGAGCGTCGGAGCTCACCAGCCACCCCTTCCTCTCCGGGGAGACGATCGCGCCGCTGATCGGCGGACTGCTGCTGATCGTGATTCTGCTCGTCTACCAGTGCACCGCCAAGTCGCCACTGCTGACGATCAAGTCAATGTTGACGAGCTCGATTCCGGTGGCAGGGATCGTGGTTGCGCTGTTCGCGGCGGCCGCATCGGTATCGGCCACCGCGCTGACCGTGACGGTGCTGGCGCCGCATTACAGCGCAGCGCACATCGGCCTGCTCTATCTCCCGGAGGTCGGTGGCGCGATCGTCAGCGCCGTGGCCCTCGGGATGGTCATCCGGAGGCGCGCGATTCATTACCTGCCGTTGTTCGGCATGTTTACGCTCGCCGCCGGGATCGCCGTGTTCCGCATCAGCGTGCCGTCCAGTCAGGCCCTGACCTTGGTTGGCTCCGGTCTGACGGGTATCGGCCTGGGCGCAACCGTGGCACCGGCGCTGTTCGTTGCCGGCTTCTCGCTCCCCTCCGCGAACCTGCAGCGCGTGTTCGCAATCGTCGAGCTCATGCGAGCGGTGGCCGCATTCATGATCGCGCCGATCTTCGCCCACTTCGCGGTGACCGTGGTCCCGGGCAATCTCGATTCCGGCACCGGCATCGCTCTGTGGATCGGTCTCGGAATCGCGGTCGCTGGCGCGATTCTCGGCGTCACCATTTATGCACTGAGCGGCGCGCGCCCGCAGAAGCCAGACCTCGACGCCTTCCTGCAGGGAGTGGCTCCTGCCTGGCACTCGCCGCCGCTGCTCGCCGGCATCCGCACGACCGTGGCTGCCCACGCGGCTGCGCCGGCCACTGGGCCTGTCGCCATCGCGACAGCGACGTCCCACCTGACCAATCGCGCGGTCCAGCCCGAGCAAGCCGTGGGTCCTGAAAGTGCTGCGGGCCCCGGCCCCGTGCTCATCGCCTACGACGGCTCCGAGCTCGCCGCCTCGGCAATAGAGCAGGCAGGTGACCAGCTTCAGACCGGACGAGAGGCGCTGGTCCTCTGCGTCTGGCAACCAGTCGACGTTGGATTCATCCCCGTTAACGGAAGCCATTTTGATGCTGCCCAGGCAACGGAGGTCCACAAGGCCGCGGAGGAGACCGCCGCACACGGAGCGTCACTCGCCACGAGCGCGGGCTTCAGTGCCCGCCAGCTGACCGTCGAAGCCGCGCCCTCATGGAAGGGGATCGTCCAGGCCGCCGAGGAGAACGATGCAAGCCTGATCGTGATCGGCTCCCACCGCCAAAACGGCTTCACGGGGCACCTTTTCGACAGCGTCGCCACAGCCGTAGTCACCCATGCAAAGACACCTGTGATGATCGTTCATCAAAGGAACTGAGCAGCAGCCCGACGTCCGATGATCGACGACTGCGATCGCCGTCATGTGGACGCGCATCTGCTTAGGGGAAGCGGCGCTTGTCGCGCCTGCCCGCGTTGTGGATAATGTCGTCCGCAGAATCCGAAGTCGGGCTCATCAAAGAGGAGGTTCACGATGCCGCGCGTGATATCAACCTTCGCTGTCGTCGGGGCGTTTGTCGCTCTGCTGGCTACGGCGAGCTCGGCCGCCGCCGCTCCGCGGAGCGCCGTGCGCGCCGCGGTGGCCACGCCGTCGATTGATTGGGGACAGTGCTCGCAGTCCGATCTGCAGGCTGCCGGCGCCCAGTGCGGCTATGTATCGGTGCCGCTGAGCTACAGCGACCCGACCGGGGCGCAGATCAAGATCGCCGTCTCGCGCATCGAGCACACCTCGAGCGCTGCTGACTATCAGGGCGTCATCATCACCAATCCCGGCGGTCCCGGCGGTTCGGGCCTGGACCTCAACACGTATCTCATCCCGGTCCTGAGCCAGGAGGGCTTCAACGGCGCCGCCGACGACTATGACTGGATCGGCTTTGATCCCCGCGGCGTGGGATCGAGCAAGCCGGTGATCAGCTGCGAGCCGAACTACCTCGGCCCCGATCGCCCGAACTACGTACCGTGGACGCCGTCGCTGCTCGACACCTGGGAGACACTGTCGGAGGGCTACGCGTCGGCCTGCGCCAGCCAGAGCGCCGAGCAGACCGCGCTACTGCACAACATGACCACCGTCGACAACGCCAAGGACGTCAACAGAATCCGGAAGGCGCTGGGCGTCAGCCAAATTACCTACTACGGTTTCTCGTGGGGGACCGATCTCGGCCAGACGTACGCGACGCTGTTCCCCAGCAAGCTGCGTCGCCTGATCCTCGACAGCAATGTCAACATGACGAGGCCCGGGTACGACGACTTCAACCTAGACCAGGACCCGCCCTTCAACACCAATGAAGACAAGTGGTTCGCCTGGCTGGCGCAGTACAACGATGTCTACCACCTGGGGTCCACCGAGAGCGCGGTGGAGACGCTCTTCTACAACACAGAGGAGTCGTTGGAGAACGACCCGGCCGGCGGGATCGTCGGCCCCGACGAGTGGGTCGACACTTTCCTGGACCCGGGGTACTACGAGGAGACTTGGGTCGAGTGGGGCCAGGTGCTCTCTGACTACATCAACGACCACAAGACCCAGGAGCTCGTGAATCTCTACGACGCGGTCGACGCCCCCGGCAACGACAACGAGCTCGCGGTCTATCTGTCGGTCCTGTGCACGGACTCTGCGTGGCCGACGAACTGGAACACGTGGACAACCGACTCGTGGAAGACCTACGAGGCCGCCCCGTACGAGACGTGGGGCAACACGTGGTTCAACGGTCCCTGTCAGTCGTGGCCTGTCAAGGGCGGTCCGCTGTTCCACGTCAACGGAGACGGCGTCCAGAGCGCCCTGCTCATCGACGAGACCGGCGACGCGGCGACGCCATTCGAGGGCAGCCTGGTGACGCGCAAGCTGTTCCCGAACTCGGTCCTGCTGGCCGAGCCGGGTGGCACCAGCCACGCCGACTCGCTCTCGGGCGACCTGTGCGTCGACGGGACGATCGCGAAATACCTGGAGACAGGCGAGCTGCCGGCCCGCAAGCCGGACGCCGAGTGGGACAAGACGTGCCCACCGATCCCGGTCCCGGTCCCGCCGTCCTCGCCGTCGGCGGCCACCGCCGCGCAGTCGGCCGCGGCACTCGTGCTCGCCCGTCAGGGCAAGGCAGTCTCGCCGGCCCAGCTGCCCGCTGTCCCCGTCTCGTAGGTCCGGGCCGGTCGCTGCTCCGGTCCCGGACGCGGTCCGGGACCGGAGCCGCTCGTCCCAGCCGGCCGGGGCGCGTGAAGGGGGCAGCGCCGAGCTAGGCTGACCGCACCGGTCCCGTCGCGAGATCGCTCCTGTCCCTTGTCAAGCAGCTTCTTGATAAAGTAGCTACTTGATGATCCCGACCACTGATGAGCTGAGCATCGTGTTCGCTGCGCTCGCTGATCCGACGCGCCGCGCGATGCTTGACCGTTTGCGTTCCGGGGAGGCAACGCTGAACGAGCTTGCGCTCCCGTTTGAGATGAGCATTCAGGGCGTCTCGCAGCACCTGAAGGTTCTCGAGCGAGCTGGCTTGGTGACGCGCGGTCGTCTGGCGCAGACGCGCCCGGCTCGGCTCTCCTCGGGCGGCCTTCAGGAGGCGAGCGGTTGGCTCGAGCGCTACCGGGAGTTCTGGGAGGAGAGCTTCGAACGGCTCGATGAGTCGCGAGGTCGATCGCCCGCAGCGCCTGGTCCGGACCTTCGTCTATGCCGGCGCGACCGAAGATGAGTCGGTCGAGACGATCACGTTCCTACGCGACGGTCACGGCACGCTCATTACCAGCACGTCGGTCTTTCCCTCCTTCGCGGCCCGCGACTTCTATGCACAAGCCGGCATGGAGGCTGGGCTGCGTGAGTCGCACCAACGTCTCGACGAATGGCTCGAGACGATCCACAACCAAACCAGACGGAGGCAATGATGGGCAAGCTCATCGAGGCAACCCACGTCACACTTGGCGGCGAGGTCGGCACCAACGATTGGGCGTTCCCCTACCTCGACCACCAGCACTCGCAATACGCCATGGAGCTCCTGACCGAGGCGGACGCCCCCACGGGACCGACCTGGAACGCCACGGCGATCGACGGCGACATCGCGTCGTTCGTCGACGATCTCAAGCGCAACGCCGGCCAGAATCTCTTGAGATACGGAAACGGGCCGCTCGATGCCACCCTGATGGAGCACGGGCTGATCGACGAATTCCATCTCTTCCTCACCCCGGTCGCCATCGGTAAGGGCAAGCACCTCTTCGAGAGCATCGACACCGCACCCCACCTCCGCCTCGTCGACATCAGGCGGCTGGATAGCGGCGTGCTCATCCTCGTCTACGCACCCAAGTAGTCCGTCTCTCAGCGTTCGCGCCGACGATCGCCGCCCGATGCGTCTCTGTGCTCTCGTATGCGTGCGCTACCGCATTCCCGGAGGGTCCGGCTGCGGGTTGAACCCGCCCTGCACATCGAGGGTGGCCTCGTCCGGGACCTCAAGGTCCTCGAACTGCTCCTCCGCCTGCTCCGCAGGCTGCTCGCCGCCGGTGTCGGACTCGACACGCTCCATGGTTACTCCTTCCAGCCCTTGTGGGCCTAGATGGCGGGTCCGGCACCGCGCCGGGCTCCCGTGCAACGAGAGCTTAGCCATCGGTTGATCCCGTCGCCAGTGAAATCGGTCACAAGCGCCGCAACTCGAGCAGAAGCGCGCTCCTGCCCGGTTCGCCTGCCCGCACACGAACGAGAGAGCTCACAGCGGGCGCGCGCGGCGGGTTGGCTGAGCGCGCGGGCAGCGAGCAGCACGCTGCTCCGAACGCTACCGAAGGTCGCGGTCCGGGATACGTAGGCGTGCAGCCGGAGCGAGTTTGTACACCGCGGCTAGTCAAGCCCCGTCTGGCGTGGGACCGGGGGGCGGTTGCCGTAGGCGCGCGAGGCCCTTCTCCGTCGCGTTGATCACAGCCGGTGCGGGGGCGCTATGCCCGGTGACGAGGTCGCGCTCGGCTCCGATGTAGCCCTGGGCATAAAGCCGCCCCAGGACAGCCTTCGTCTCCCGGTCTCCTAGGGGCCGGCCTACTGCTTGGCACACGTCATCTGGTGTGACCGGTCCAGCGTTCGTGAGTAGCTCGTAAGTCGTCTTCAACACGGATTCGGCGAGCCCGTACAGAACCATGAATCCAGCGTAACCGGGAACGCTATGAACCGGTCTCGAGGGGCGAGCCACCGAATCCCAGCTCGTTGCCGTCGGGGTCGCGCTAGATCGTCTGGCATACGCCGTTGGCGTACGTCTCACGCTCGTGGGGCTCGAGGCCGCGGACCGCTATCGCGTCCAGCTCACCAGCCGCCCGACCCGTCATAGCTGCCGCGTCTTGCTTAGGCGCTGCTGGTAACCCCGGCGGCGGCAAGGTGATCGCCGGTGATCCGATCAGCCGGCATCCACAGCGCGTCATCGCCGAGGGCATGGCGCTCGGCCCGGCCGTCGTCGACGAGCGCCAGCAGCGCGGCCTCCGCGGCTTGGCGGTCGGGTCGATCGTTGCCGCTGGTCATGAGCGCGGCGACTTCCTGCGTGGTGATGCCGAAGTCGAAGTACTCAAGCAGCGCATGCGGATCCTCCGGGGGCGCCTTACGCTCGAGCGTTGAATCGAGGTTGACGATGAGCACGTCGTAGGCCTCGACGGGTTGGAAGCCGCCCGCCTCGAGTCGACGGCCGTCGGAAGTCTCGAACAGCAGCGTGGGTGCCGTGTAACGAACGGCGCCGTCGCTGTCGCCCGCCTTGCCCTGCAGCTCCGTGGGCGAGCCGGCCGCGGTGCGCGTCTCAGCCTTGTCCTGTTCGTACGCGGCGAGCACGTCGGGAGAGTCGATAAGCGCGACGATCTCGTCGGCGTCGACCCCGGGCACGGTGTCCAGGACCTCTCGGACCTGGTCATCGTCGTCGAACAGCAGCGACGTGTTGAAGTTGGCGAGCTGCAGCGCTCGGAACACCCGCCACTCGCTTCCCGGCCACTGCCGGCGGGCGGCGATCACCGCGCGGCAGGCTCGGGAGGAGGCGCTCAGACGCGGCTTCGGGTAGGGCGCGAACGGCATCCCGTAGCGCTCCCTGAACAGCAGCGAACTGCTCGCCATCCGGAGCGGCGTGAAGCCGTGCTCGGCGTAACGCGAGACGTCCTCGCTCAAACCGACCAGGACGAGCCGCCAGTCGAGCTGCTCGCCGTATCGCCACTCGATCACGCGCAGCGCCGGATTCTCCGAGTAACCGAATGGGCACGCCGGGTCGCTGAACAGAGTTACGGAGATCGAACCTTTGATGCCTCAAGTATACCCATAGCTCGCCGCGCGCCCCCGGCAGCGGAATCCCGGAGCGCCGCATCAGAAACAGGGAGGAGCTTTGCGCGCCGCTTCTCCTTCCCGCCTCCCGCCTTTTGCGGGCGGGAGGCGCGTCGGAGAAGCGGCGTGCGTCAGCGAGTGCTGCTCTCAGTTCACGGGGCGACCTTGATCGCCTCGACGGTGCTGGTGCTGCCGTTGACGGCGGCGAGATCCGAGCCCTGGTAGAGGAGCGCTCTGTTCGGATCGACGTCGAGTCCGCCGTAGGTGACGGGCACGGTGATGGTGTCGACGACCGCGTCGGTCTTCTCGTCGACGACATACACTTGCGTGCTGCCGTAGTTGTCTACGTAGACCATCCCGTTGCTACTGTCTGCCGTCACGGGATACGGCTCGAGGCCTGAGCCGGGGAGAGTGACCTCGGCCCTCACCTGGTCCTTACGGGTATTGATCACCGTGAGAGGGCCGTCATAGATATTGGGTATGAAGAGCCGATCGCTCACTGGATCGAGAGCCATCGCGTCCGGATATCCACTTGGCTCATAGATTGTGTCGTGCACGCGATTGTTGGCTTCGTCCATGACCCATACGCTGGAGCCCTGGTCGAAGGTGGCGCCAGGGTTAGAGTTGGCTACGTAGATGGTGTGGGTCGACGCATCGATCGTCACCTGGTCAGCACAGTTCGGGTCGAAGATCTGATCGACTACCTTGCCCGTTCCCTCGTTCACGACGGTGATCATGGAGTTGGCAAAGCCTGGCTGGCTCACTGTATCCAGCGTCGTGTCAGTCACGTAGATGAGGCCGGTCGTGGGGTCAACTGCCACGCCTCGCGCAAAGAAGTAGTTCTTGGTGCCCACGTTGACGACCTTCTGGGCACCAGTTTGGCCGTTGAGGATCGTCAGTGTCGCATTGGTATTCCCTAACAGTACGTCACCGGTCTGCGGATCGACGGTCATCGCGTCGGGGTAATCGATGAGTCTGTACGTCTGTATCACCTGGTTGGTGCTCTCACTGATCTCCGAGATGGCGCTCGGACCCGCCGTCCAGACAACCCCCCTCACGGGATCAACGTTCGTGAATTCCGGCGTACCCACGGCGGGAACCGGGATCGTGGCGATAATGCTGTTCACGTTGCTAGCACTGCCGGGGGACGCTGAAGCAGGTGCCGCGAGCGCAGGTCCTGCGAGCGTAAGCGCACCTAATGCGAAAGTGACCGTGGCGCTCACGGCCCAGCCCACTCGATGGACCAGAGCGCTTCTGCGCCTGGCTCCGAGCTGGTCAGTTGAAAAAATCGACAATTTGATCTCCCTGCCTTCGATTTGGATAACGGGCCGGATTCCTGTGGCCGGACTTCCTATCCCTGATGACCGGAGCTCGACGGGATTGCCCGGCGGGTCGCACACCAGACCGCCGTGACCCGCCAGCTCGGCGCGCGCCGCTGGGGCGGGCCGCCTCTACACGCTCACGCGTGCACGACTGCCTCGCAAGTTCCCCGGCT
>Ga0302326_10026056_pt1 | contig 11834 bp, 12 predicted proteins | sample Palsa_T0_3_FD_202264 | JGI IMG/M metagenome (GOLD analysis project Ga0302326, IMG submission 202264) | Peat permafrost microbial communities from Stordalen Mire near Abisko, Sweden - Palsa_T0_3 | ecosystem: Environmental > Terrestrial > Soil > Palsa > Peat permafrost | place: Sweden: Abisko... | reverse complement strand
TAGGCGTCAGGAGTAGTGATGAATATGACCCCCGGACTGTGTTACAGAATTACTCTCGCGAACGGCGATACGGAAGTATTTAAGTTCTTGGGGCATTCGAACGGGCAGTCGCAAATCGAGGTTCCTGCTGGCTCGGGAACTAGGTCGACTTTCGAGAAGGAGTATCCGGGAGCCTACCAGGCGGTGGACGAGGTTGAGTGCCCGAATTCGGACAAATAACCTCGTCCGCGATTGCCGCGAGCCGCGCGCGTACTGCCGGATGGCATTCCGCGCGGCGCGCCTCTGAAATCACGTTGGTATCAAGCAGGTATTTCATAACTTTAGCTCACGCATCGGCGACGCGCGGCGCGCGGGCAGTGTCAGATCGTCGAAACGGGGCCCCTTGAGCAGCCAGTCCTTGGATGTCGGGCGCTCGCCGACCAGAACCGCATACTGCGCTTCAGGGATTATCACGAAGGCTTCATTTCGTCGCTGAATTTTTTGCGGCCCCTCACGTTCGGCCCGATCGAGCACCTCGCTCAAACGGTTCCTTGCTTCTGATAAGTTCCAGGTCATTGTGTCTCCTGTCTAGCCCGTCTGGATTTATTATCGCAAAAAATTGGGCGCTATGCGCAAACGGAATTGTGATCAACGCAAATGCTGCCAGGTCCAGGGGGCGACTCGCGTTCTTCACTCCCCCGTCCCAAGGTCACGGAATGACCTTATTCAACGGATACGTAATCAATCCCGTCGCCCCCGCGCGTTTCAGCGCGGGAATCAGTTCCCGTTCCTGCCGTTCTTCGAGAATCACTTCAACGGCCACCCAATCACTATCCGCCAATCGGCTGACGGTGGGGCTCTTCTCGGCCGGCAGAAACGCGAGGATCTCCTGCAGCCGAGATTCGGGGACGTTCATCTTCAGGCCGACTTTGGCGCGGGCTTCGATGGCGCCGCGGAGGAGCATGGCCATGTTTTCCATCTTCTCGCGCTTCCAGGGGACGGCCCAGGAACGCTTGCTGGAAACAAACCGAGTGGTGCTGGTCAGGAGCGTATCGACAATCCGCAGGTTGTTGGCTCGCAGGGATGAGCCGGTTTCGGTGGATTCAACGATGCCATCGAGGAGGCGGGCTTTTATCTCGGTGGTGCCCCAGGAGAATTCGACGGTGACGTTGATGCCGCGGGAAGCGAAATAGCGGCGGGTCGTGCTCACCAGTTCGGTGGCGATGATCTTCCCCTCAAAATCCTTCGGATCGCGGATGGCGCTTTCCTCGGGGACGGCCAAGACCCAGCGCACGGGGTTAGCCGAGGCGCGCGAATAGCTGAGCTGGCAGATTTCGACCACGTCCTGCTCGTTGCCGTTTTCGACGATCCAGTCGTAGCCGGTCAATCCGCAATCGACGATGTCATCGACAACGTATCGGCTGATCTCCTGGGCGCGAAACAACACCGCCGAAAGCTTGTCATCATCGATCCGTGGAAAAACGCTGCGGTCCTGCAATGAAACGTGGTAGCCAGCGCGGCCAAAGAGGTCGATAGTTGCGGATTGCAGGCTGCCGCTGGGCAGGCCGAGGCGGAGCGTATCTTGTGGAAGACGATCAGTCATAGCGTCTGAGGGTTCAGGGTTCAGGGTTCAGGGTTCAGGGTTCAGGGTTTAGGGATCGGGGATCGGGGACTCAGGTTGAATTTTTCAATTTCCATTTAACATTTTTCAATCCGTACAGCGATTTCCAGGATGATGCAGCGGGTCGGCGTTCGGAGATGGCCACTAAAGTGGCCATGCCGGCGGGTCGGGGGCGGTGTAGCAACTTGAAAACCGCTGGTAGTTGGGATTTGGCGTCATTGAGAAATGTTCAGTGAAGAATGAAAAAGTTGAAGTGGCCTCACACCTGAACCCTGAACCCTCTCACTTCTTCTTCTTTCCTTTGTTCTCCTGCATCAGTTCCTGCCGAACGGCCACAAAAAGCTCGTAGCATTCATCGGCCTTGAGATGATGCTCGACGAATCGCTGCGCTTCTTCGAGCGGCGTGTTCTCGTCGACGATGTCGTGTTCACGGAGCAGGACGAGGATTTCGTTATCGATCGGGAAGCAGTGGCCATCGAAAGCGTAGAGCATGACATACGCTTCCACGAACGGGTGAATCTCCGGCAGTTCGCGGAGGAACTGGCGGGCGTCGCGCTTGCTCACGTTCTTGAGCCGTTCGAGGTTCATCGTGTGCTCGCGCTCGAAGATGTTATTCAGCGCCTGCGTGATCATCGCGACGCGTTTTTCGATCGCCGGGTAGCGCACGCCGAGCAGCTCGTGGATTTCCAGATCGGTGGCGACGCGCAGCTCGTTGAGATCGACGAACTCCTCCTGAATGTGGCGCATCGCCTCGGCGGCCTTGGCGTCGGTCACGTCGTACGACATGGCCCCCCGCACCAGCGCCCGCAGGGCTTCCTGCGGCTCGCGGGGAGCGGGCTTGTACTCCTTGATGAGCCGGCGGACGAGCGATTTCAATTCATCAGCATGTTTCGTGGCGTTCTTCATGATCCTCGGTGTTCGCTTCCTGATTCTCCCGTTCCAATTCAACCTTCCGAAGCAGGTCCAGAACGGCAAGTTCCTTCTTGAGATTTTCGTCGTAATGGAACTTCAAAAACGGCGCCTGCCGGAGCGCAATCGACTGCGTCAGCTTCGCCCGCATCATTCCCGCCGAGTGGCGCAGCGCATTGAGCGCCGCCGATTGCTGCCCCGCGGTTCCCATGATCGTGACAAACACGTCCGCCACCGACAGGTCGGGGCTGACTTTCACGCGGGTGATGCTCGGCAGCCCCGTCAGCCGCGGATCGTTCAGCTCGCGCAGGATGATCAGCGCCAGTTCCTGGCGGATGGTGCTTGCGACTCGTTCGGTGCGACGGGACAAAGTATTACAACATCTCCGTTTGAAAATCGATCAGGTTCACTCTTACGTCGTTGCGGACGAAGTCCACCAGTTTGCTCAGGCCGCCTTCGACGTAGCGGGCGTCGTTGGCGACCATCGCCAGGCCGATGATGCTGCGGCGATGCTCATCCAGCGCGCCGACTTCGGCGACCGAAACGTTGTGCCCATGGGCAATCTTGTCGATCAGACTCTTCACCACCCGCCGTTTGTCCTTCAGCGACATGGCGTCGGGGATCTCGATTTCGAACTGCAGAATGCCGACGGTCATGGACGCGTGCGCGGAAAGCCGAATGACGAAACCCGAATGACGAATCAAAGAATCAAACCCGAATGACCAATGACCGAATGTCGAAACGGGAAAAGCGTTCAGTTTTCAGCAAACTCCTCTCACGTTTCAGCGCTTGTTCTGATTCCCCGCGAAGGGGCGAGCTACTGCTGCGCCGTCGGCGAGCTTGGTGCTGGAGAACTTCCCGAGGTCTCCTTCTTGTCACGTTCCAATCACCATTCACCAGAACCACGTTCCAATCACGAATCACCCGCACCACGTTCCAATCACCAGAGCACGCCTACAGCGTGCGTTGAATCATCTCGCGGATATACGCCTCCAGAATATCGCCTTCCTTGATGTCGTCGTAGCCGGCCAGTTTGATGCCGCATTCGAGGCCGGCTTTGACTTCCTTGGCGTCATCCTTGAGGCGTTTGAGGGATTCGATCGCCAGGTCGTCGGTGATGACGATGCCGCCGCGCGACAGGCGGATTTTGCTGCCGCGCTGGATGTGACCGTCGGTGACGAAACAGCCGGCGATGTTGCCGACGCGCGAAACCTTGTAGACCTTGCGGACTTCCGCATGGCCGTGGAGCTTCTCGCGGACTTCTGGCTCGAGCAGGCCGGAGAGGGCCTTCTTGAGATCGTCGAAAATCTCGTAGATGACGCGGTACAGGCGAATTTCGACGCGCCGCTGCTCGGCCATCGATCGTGCCGTTTCGTCGGGGACGACGTGGAACCCGATGATGACCGCGTTGGACGCGTCGGCCAGCTCGACATCGCTCTCGGTGATGCCGCCCACGGCTGCGTGAATGACGCGCACCTTCACCTCGTCGGTGTTGGCATCGGTGACGGTCTTTTGCAGTGTTTCAACCGACCCCTGCACGTCGGCCTTGATGATCAGGTTGATCGTCTTGATATCGCTGGCCTTCATCGTATCGAAGAGGTTTTCCAGCGTGACCTGGCTCTTGCCGGCCAGCGATGTCTGGCGGGCCTGGAGTTGCCGCTCCTCGGCGATGTTGCGGGCTTCGTCGATGTCCTCCATCGTGAAGAATTTATCGCCCGCCGACGGCAGCTCATCGAGCCCGCTGACGACCACGGGGGTCGACGGGCCGGCTTCCTGAATATGCTGACCAAGGTCGTTGAGGAGCATGCGCACGCGGCCGTAGCCGGGTCCGCAGATCACCACGTCGCCCACGCGCAGTGTGCCGTTTTGCACCAGCACGGTCGCCACGGGGCCCAATCCCGGATCGACACGGGATTCGATGACCGTTCCGCGCGCCGGTGCGTCGGGATCGGCCTTGAGGTCCATGATCTGGCTCTGGAGATCGAGAATTTCCAGGAGTTCGGGAATTCCCTGCCCGGTGACGGCGCTGGTGCGGATTACTTCGGTATCGCCGCCGTATTCAACGGGGTTGAGTCCGTTGCCGGCGAGTTGGCCGAGCACGGCGTTCACATTCGCGTCGGGACGATCGATCTTGTTCAGCGCTACCACGATTGGAACGCCCGCAGCCTTGGCATGGTTGATCGATTCAATCGTCTGCGGCTGCACGCCCTCGGCAGCGCCGACGACGAGCACCACCACGTCGGTCATGTTCGCCCCGCGGGCGCGCATGGCGGTGAAAGCCTGGTGACCGGGCGTGTCAATGAACGTGATCTTCTTTTCGCCAAGCTGCACCATCCACGCGGCGGTGTGCTGCGTGATTCCGCCTGCTTCGCCCGCGGCGACGTTTGCCTTGCGGATCTTGTCCAGCAGACTGGTCTTGCCGTGGTCGACATGGCCGAGGATCGTGACCACCGGTGGACGCCAGACCATCTTTTCCGGATCGACCTCCCGCGACTCGAACTCGGCAAGGAACCGGTCCTCGAGTGTCGACTCCTCCTGGATATGCAGTTCGACGCCGTATTCGAGCGCGATCGCCCCCGCCGTGTCTCGATCCAGCGACGAGTTGATCGTGACGTTGCCAATCCCCTGCAGGAAGAGCTTCTTGACGATGTCGTTGCTCTTGATTCCCAGCGCCGCGGACAAATTTTTCACTGTAATCGGCTCTTCGATGTCAACCGGCGCGCCGCTTTCGGCGGCCGTCTTCATCTGCACGTGCGTGCCGCGCGTGCGGGCGCCTTCGATGTGGCGGTTGAACGCGGCCCGGCTCGACGCCGCCGCGTTCAGACGCGTGCGGCGCTCTTCCAGGTCCTGTTCGGTGAATTCGCGGAGTTTTTCCACGGCATCGCCGCGCCGTCCATCGGGGCCGCGCCGGCGATTGGAAAGTGTCCGTCCGCTCTTGGCGTTGGCGGCGGCCTTTTTCTTTGCCTCGCTCTCCTCTTCCTCTTCCGCGGGCTTCACCCCGCGACCGGCTTGCGGCCGCGCTTGAGTAAACGCAGGGGCTGCTTCGGTGCCCGGTGCTGCCGGACGGCGGGCACGCGGCGCGGGGACGTTATCCGGCTTTTCGACGCGGACGACGGTGGGGCCGCTGATCTTTGCCGGCTCCAGGGTCATCAGCTTGGGCGCTATGACCACCGCTTTTCGTTCGACGACCGACGGCCCGGTCCCCCGATTGCTCAGCGTAATGGTCGGCCGCGATACCTGCGGCCGATTCGGGTCGCCCGCCGGCGCCGGCGGCGCAATCGTGGCGGCAGGCTTGAGTGTTTGCGGGGGCGCAACCACAGTGGCAGCCGTCTCCGGCTCCGGCAGGTCGATTGGCGCGACGAAAACCGGCGGCGCCTCGACCATCGGCACCGGTTCCGGCTCCACCGGCGCCGGCGCAACCGGCGGGGGCGTGACGGGCGGCGCCTCGAACGCCGGCACCGGCTCGGGCTCAGGTGCAACCGGCGCGGGAGCTTCCCTGGGCTCGCGGACTTCGTCGCTTGCCGGCTGGGGTTCTTCCGACTCGTCCGCCTTCTTCTTGCGGACGGTCCGCTTCGGTTTGGTGGCGACCTCCACCGGAGGAGCGGTCTCCACGGCCGTGCTGACTCCGCCACCACTACCCACGAACCACTCGCGCACCGTCTCGGCCAGACCGAGACTGATCATGCTCATGTGGTTCACGGCAGCATTCTCCATGCCTTCGGAACGGAACTTGGCGAGAATGTGCTTGCTCTCGACGCCGAGCTCTTTTGCCAACTGGTTGACTCGTATACCTTTTGTTGCCAAACCGATCTCCTGACAAACTCACCATTGACGCAATACGTCGCGCCCGGCCGCGCTCCCAACAGAGCGGCGGCCAATCCTCGTTATTTCTGTTCTACGCCTGCTCTTCCGGCGGCGCTACGCGCCCTTCCGCCAAAGCAGCCGTGTCCTCATTCTCATCGGGCAATTCCTTGTGGTTCGGGTCCGCCGATTCGGCGATGCCCTGGATTGCCTGCTCCTCGGGAGAAAGCTCTTCCCTGTCGGCGAATGCCGTCTCGGCATGCGTGACGGTCTCCGGCGCGCCGCCCTCGACGGCCTCCATCGGCCCGGGCATCGTTCCCGAACCGTTTGAATCCTCGGGGGAAACATCCGCCGTTGTCTCCTCGGTCGGGCGCTCGTCGGGCGCGCTCTGGGACGACCGCGGAATCTGCAGCGCATCGGCAAAGGCCCGTGCCGCGGCCGAGCCGCCCAGCGAATCGCCGCGCGCCCCAGCCAACCCGCCGGCCGCCAGGGCCGCGCGATCCTTGGCCTTGGCGGAGGCCTCGGCGGCTTTCTTTGCTTCCTGCTCGACGGCGACAATCTTGGCTTCTTCGCCGCAGCGCATGACCACTTCCGTCGCCTTGGGTTCTTCGAAGCCCAGCTCTTCCATCAACGGACCGACGCCGACTTCCTCGATGTCGCGCACGTCGATCAAACCGAGCGCGATCACCTTGTCGACCATCTCCTGAGTGATTCCCTCGATCTTCTTGAGCGTCTGATCCAGACGCTGCACGCCGTTCTGGAATTCCGGCGGGGTGAGAATGTCGATGTCCCAGCCGGTCAGCCGGGCCGCGAGGCGAACGTTTTGCCCGCGCTTCCCGATCGCCAGACTCAACTGGTCATCATTGACGACCACCGTCGCGCGTCCGAGCTCGAAGCAGAGCGCCACTTCCGTGACTTCCGCCGGCTTCAGGGCGTTGCCGATGAGAATCTGGCTCGACTCGTTCCAGCGGACGATGTCGATCTTTTCGCCGCCGAGTTCTTCCACGATGTTTTTGATTCGGCTGCCGCGCACGCCGACGCAGGCGCCCACCGCGTCCACTTTGCTGTCGATCGAGCTGACGGCGATTTTGGTGCGATGGCCCGGCTCGCGCGCCAGCGCCTTGATTTCGATCGTCCGCTCGCCAACTTCCGGCACCTCGCGCTCGAAGAGGCGGCGGATCAATTCAGGATGGCTGCGGCTGAGAATGATCTTCACGGCGCTGAGCGTGTCGCGCACTTCCATAATCAATGCCTGCACGCGCTCGCCGGGCTGGTGCGTCTCGCCGGGGATTTGCTCGCTGCGCGGCATAATTCCCTCAACGCGCCCGAGATTGACGATCATCGTACCGCCTTCGAAGCGGGCGATGGTGCCGTTGACGATGGTGCCCACGCGGTCTTTGTATTCTTCGTAGATGCTGCCGCGTTCATCCTGGCGAATGAGCTGAATCATCACCTGCTTGACGGTCTGGGCTCCGATGCGGCCCATGGAGTGGAGCGGGATAACCGCCCCCTGGCGGGAAACGCTGATGTCGCCGCTGGAGCGATCAAGCTGGACCTGAAATTCGGTCGTGTCCTCGGTATTGAAATGTTTGCGAAGACCCGAAGCGACGGCCTGCTCAATGTCGGAGTAAACCTGTTCACGTTCGATGTTTTTGTCGCGGGCGATACCGTCCACGATCCGGATCAGTTCAGCGTTCATTTCGTTTTTCCTCTCGCCTATTCAGTTGTGCAATCTATTTGTTTTTCAAAACCGCATGCCAAAAACAAAGGGCCACCAAAACGGCGGCCCACGCTTCGAGCGAACCTGGTACGACGCCTGTCAATTGCTCAACGGCAATTCCTCCGAAGAGCGGCGACGACCCCGCGAGCATGTCCATGCGGCTTAAGCAAGTGCATGGGTAAGCTCGATGGCGGGGCTCAGATTCGACCCGGTCACGCCGGGCTCGAAAAAATGGACCTTCCGCAGATCGACGCACACCGTCATCTGCGCATCAATCTCCAACCCGTCCTGGGCCTCCACGCGCCCGACGAGATTCTGATGGAGATTCGTACTCATATAGACGTCCATGTCGTTCCCTAAGGGCTCGATCACGTTCAGTCTCACCTGCAACTGCGCCCAGTTCGCGGCTGATGAGTCGCGCGGGCCAACGTGGAAATGCTCGGGGCGGATTCCCATGACGACATGGGTCCCGACCCGCCGTTCCAGCCGCTCCCGCATGTGGGGCGGCATCGATAGCCTAAAGCCCCCGCCGGGCAACGTCAACTCGCCAGCGTTTGCCAGACCTTCTTCAAAGATCAGTTCGCCGTCGACGCGCTTCACCGCGCCGTCGAAAAAATTCATGGGGGGCATTCCGATGAACCCGGCGACGAATCGATTGACCGGACAATTATAGGTCATCAACGGCGGATCCGCCTGCTGGATCACGCCATCTTTCATGACGACGATCCGCTCCCCCAGCGTCATCGCCTCTTCCTGATCGTGGGTCACGTAAATGGTTGTGGTTCGCAGGCGGTGATGCAGCCGTTTCAGCTCCGCGCGGGTGGTCACGCGCAGTTTTGCATCGAGGTTGCTCAATGGCTCATCGAAGAGAAACGCCGCCGGCTCGCGCACGATCGCCCGTCCCACCGCCACCCGCTGCCGTTGACCGCCGGAAAGCTCCTTTGGCTTTCGATCCAGCAAGTGCTCGATGTCGAGTATTTTTGCAGTGGCCCTCACCCGTTCCTGAATTTGCCGTTTGGGAACGCGCCGCAACTTCAGCCCGAAGGCCATGTTGTTAAAGACGGTCATGTGCGGGTAGAGGGCGTAGTTTTGGAAGACCATGGCAATGTCGCGGTCCTTCGGAGCGATGTCGTTGACGATCCGCTCGCCGATGCGGATGACGCCCGACGAAATCTCCTCAAGTCCCGCGACCATGCGTAACGTGGTGGTCTTCCCACACCCGGACGGCCCGACGAGAACGACGAACTCGCGATCGGCGATGGCCAGGTCGATTCGATCCACGGCTTTGACTCCGCCGGGATACACTTTGCTGATTTTCTCGAGTTGAACGCTTGCCATGGAGCAGGGAGGAATATAGCGGAAGCGCGCTGCTGAGGCACGTTTGCGGGAGAGCTGCGGCTGGCGAGCTGGTGATTGGAACCTGGAACGTGAGGGGAAAAATGGGAAAACGTGAAACCGTGGAGAGAACACATCGCCGCCGCATTGCATCGAACTCGCCGCTCAAGCCGGATGTAGCTTGCCCTTCGCGGGGATGCAGGAAGAACGATGTCAAAGTCAGCGCGGCGATCGCCGCCGATGACGTAACCTGCCAGCGGTGCGAGGCACACTATTGGGCCACGGGTCCTTCCTCTTAGGAATTCGCTCGCCGCACTCTGGGCATGCGATGGTGCTGGCTCGCAAATCGTAGCCGCACTTCGCACATCTGCCTCCAAGCTGTCGAAGCATGCGCACGTGCTGGTCGCCGTGCACAATGTCGCGGAATGAAGAAAAGAGGAACAGGATGAGCGGGGCGAGTACAAGCAGCACAACGAGAGTCGCCGCGAGGTACTCCACGAAGCTCATCCTACTAAATCCGCGAGGCGTTGGAAGAAAGTGGAGTGCGTTCCGCAGCCAGCCGGCTTGAGCGATGGGGTGCACGACCGTCTCTGCGCGCTACCCCCTCTCCCGGTACTCCGGGAGAGGGGGCGGCGCGCAGAGACGTGCATCCTGAGCGGTGTTGAAGGATCCGCGAATTTTGTAATCGCGGTGCCGTGTCGGAGGTTACAATGTGCCGTCGAGGTACCCTAATGACCAAATCCTTGCGTCAATCACTCGCCGCCACTGTAATTTTGCTGTTGACGATTGCCTCGGCTCGCGCCGACTCGCCGGCGACACAGCCGATCGAGCCCAAGCAGTTCATGCGGTTTCAGGATGATGGCGATCGCGGCAGATCGCTGCAAACCGCGGTTGTCAGCTATCGCAATGACTCCGGGCAGACCGTCAGGCTAGTGGCGGCGATTCACATTGCCGAGCGCGAGTATTACGAGCAGCTCAACGCCGATTTCGCATCGGATGATGCGGTGCTCTACGAACTGGTGAAGCCGAAGGATTCTCCGCTGCCGGAGCCCGGCGCCGAAGCGCCGGCTTCGGATAACCCGATCAGCGCCGTACAGCATCTGATGAAGGAGGTGCTGAATCTTTCGTTCCAGCTCGACGTGATCGACTACACGAAGCCGAATTTCGTGCATGCCGATCTCGACAAGGAAACCTTCGAGAAGCTCCAACAGGAGCGCGGCGAGACGTTCGAGGAGCTGTTCATGAAACAGCTCATGCAGGCGTTCACCCAGCCGCCGCCGGAGCAGGACGCCGCCGCTGATCCCCAGGAGACGATCAACGAGTTGGTTGCGGTTCTGACCCGCCCGGACATGGAACGGCAAATCAAGCTGCTGGTCGCCCGCCAGCTCAATGAGATGGAGCAGAGCGGCAAAGGCCTCGACGTACTCGGCGGCACCGTCATCCTCGGCGAGCGAAACAAGGCCGCCCTGAAGGTGCTCGCCGATACCCTCGCCCAGGGCAAGCGGAAGATTTCCATCTTCTATGGCGCGGCCCACATGCCCGACCTAGCGGAACATCTGCGGGCAATGGGATTCACACCCGTGTCATGCAAATGGAACACGGCGTGGGATTTGACTATCCGGCCGAATGAGCCGTCAGCCATGCAAAAGCTGCTGAGTGAGGCGATGCGTCAGTTCACGAACCCCGACAGTCACGATTCAAACTGATTACCCCTCCACCACGCTCTTCTCGATCGGCTCGACGATCACGCCGCGGCTGCGAAGGAAGTCCATCGCGGCGTTGACCTCTGCTTCGGATCCCGTGAGCAGCACCGCCATGATGCCGATCTCGTTGTTCACGCTGGCCTGGCGGATATCGAAGCTGACGCGCGGAAACTTCTGGCTCATCTCCCAGATGATCGGCTGCTCCACCTGCGAGCGGGTGGGGAACGTGAACCAGCAACGCTTGCTATAGCTGCCGGGCATCGAAATTTCCTCCAGCGATGGCCGGGACAATGCTGATCTCGTCGCCGGCCTTTACCGGCGTGTCCAGATTCTTCAGGAAGCGGATGTCCTCATCGTTGAGATAGACATTCACGAAGCGATTGAGCTGCCCCGGTGCTTTGAAGAGGCGGGTTTCGATGCCGGCCGCGCCGGCTTTGAGGTTGTTCAGCACTTCGCCGACGCTCGCTCCCTGGGCTTCGACAACGTCAGCGCCATTAGTATACGAACGAAGCGGGGAGGGGATTCGCACTTTCACGCTCATAGTCGTCAGATCATAACGGCATCGCGGCGGGGGGGAAAGGCCGGCGAGCCCGCCGCGCTCCGAGTTCCGGCGCAACGAGCAGTTGCGGCGGTAGTCTCAACGTCGATCGCACGGTTTAGCCCCGACGCGCAGCGGAGCGCGTAGGCGGCCCGGCGACAAGTCGCTCGGCTCTGCGCTGGCGCGACGAACCATCCGCCTCGCGAAACGGACGTTTTTCACACGGGG
>Ga0302326_10026053_pt1 | contig 11834 bp, 9 predicted proteins | sample Palsa_T0_3_FD_202264 | JGI IMG/M metagenome (GOLD analysis project Ga0302326, IMG submission 202264) | Peat permafrost microbial communities from Stordalen Mire near Abisko, Sweden - Palsa_T0_3 | ecosystem: Environmental > Terrestrial > Soil > Palsa > Peat permafrost | place: Sweden: Abisko... | reverse complement strand
GCCGCTGCACCGAGGTGGAAAGCGGCGCGCGAAACGTGGATAATATTCTCACCAACACGCTGCTGCCGGATATTTCGCGGCAGTTGTTGGGGCGTATCGCCGAGGGCTTGCGGCCGGCATCGATTCATGTGGGCATCGGCGACGACGGATCCTTTGTATATTCGTAGGAACACGGCTTGTCGTCACCTACACAGATTAACCGGCCATTTCGCGTAAAGACTTCGCTAGGCGACGACGCCCTCCTGCTCGACAGCTTCAGCGGCGTCGAGCGCGTATCCGAGCCTTTCCGCTTCGTGTTGCGGCTGCTCTCACCCGATCCCAATGTGGACATGCAGAGCCTGCTCACCCAGCCGGTGGTGCTGTCGCTGCAGTTGGACGACGATAGCGAGCGCCACATCCACGGCAACATCAGCCGCATGAAGCTGCTGCATTACGGATCGGACGGGATGGCCGCGTACGAAGCCGAAGTGGTCCCCTGGTTCTGGTTTCTCTCGCTGTTTTCCGATTGCCGCATCTTCCAGAATCAGAGCGTACCCGATATTGTGGAAAAGGTCTTTAAGGATCGCGGCTTTTCGGATTTCAAATCCAGCCTGAAAGGCACCTACAACCCCCGCGAGTATTGCGTGCAATACCGCGAGAGCGACTTCAATTTCGTTTCCCGGCTGCTCGAAGAGGAGGGCATCTTTTACTTCTTCGAGCAGAGCGAGGAAAAACACACTCTGGTGCTGGGCGACGATGCCACGGCGTTTGCCGCCTGCCCCGATCAGGCCACGGCCCGATTCATGCCAAGTGAGGGCGGGCGAATGGACGACGACACCGTGGCCACGCTGGAAGCTGAATTCCGCATCCGGACCGGCACCGCCTCGCTCACCGACTACGATTTTACGCAACCCAATACCAGCCTCTTCTCCACCCTTGCCGGCCAACAGCAAGGCGAAGCTTACGATTACCCCGGTAAGTACAGCACCAAGGACGACGGCGACCACTACGCCCGCATCCGGCTGGAGGAATTGGAAGTCGGCATCTCGACGGTACGAGGCGAGAGCAACTGCATGGGCTTCCAGAGTGGCTACAAATTCACTCTGAGCGACCATTACCGCGACAGCGCCAATACCGACTACACGCTCCTGATGCTGGAACACCACGCGCGGAACTCCAGCTATCGGGCCGGCCAAGTGGATCCTTTCGACTATCGCAACCGCTTCGAGGCGATTCCCAATTCCGTGCCCTTCCGGCCGCCGCGCCGCGCCCGCAAACCGGTGATCGAAGGAACCCAGACCGCCATGGTGGTGGGCAAATCCGGCGAGGAGATCTGGACGGATCAATACGGGCGCGTGGTGGTGCAATTCTTCTGGGACCGTATTGGCACGAGCGACGAGAACAGCTCATGCTGGATTCGGGTGGCCCAAGGCTGGGCCGGCAAGCAGTGGGGTTTCATCGCCATCCCGCGCATCGGCCAGGAGGTGATCGTCAGTTTTCTGGAAGGCGATCCGGACCGGCCCATCATCACGGGCTCCGTCTACAATGCGGTCCAGATGCCGCCCTACACGCTGCCGGACAACCAGACGCAAAGCACCTGGAAATCGATGAGCAGCAAGGGGGGCGGCGGATTCAACGAGCTGCGCTTCGAGGACAACAAAGGCAGCGAGCAGATCTTTATCCATGGCGAAAAAGACATGGACATGCGCATCAAGAACGACCGCCGGGAGTGGATCGGCGAAGACCGGCACCTGGTGGTGACGCGCGACAAGCTGGAAAAAACGGGCCGCGACAGCCATCTCGACTTGACGCGCGACCATATCGAGAAGATCGGCCGCGATCACCACTTGGCGATCGGCGGCAAGGAGGCGATTTCGATTACGGGCTCGCATTCGTTGGCTGTGACCGGCGACGTGATCGAGCAGTTCAGCGGAAATCACAGCAGCCAGGTGACGCAGAACTTGTATCTGAAGGCCATGCAGGTGGTGATCGAAGCGTCGGTGGGCCTGACCATCAAGGCCGGCAGTAACTTCATCACCATCGATCCCAGCGGTGTGGCGATTTCAGGCACGCCCATGGTGCAGATCAACAGTGCCGGGTCGGCGCTTTCGGGCAGCGCCGGCTCGCTGGTCTCGCCCATTTCACCGACGGATGCGACCAACGCGTCGGATGCCGATCCGGGGGCAGTGACATCGGTGACGGCGGGCACCGCAGCTACACCGGCCGGCATGTCGCTGCAGGATATTCCGCCCGCCACGCCCGGCAAGAAGTCGGCGGCCTCCGATGCTCCGACGCACGATCCGAATTCTCCGGACAACAAGACCAAGGAGCACTGGATCGAAATCAAGCTGGTGGACGATGACGGCAATCCGGTGCCGGGCGAACCGTATAAGATCACGCTTCCGGATGGGACGACCGTGGCCGACGGCACGCTCGACGACAAAGGACTCGCGCGCGTGGATAACATCGACCCTGGGAACTGCCAGGTTACCTTCCCGAACCTCGATAAGAAGGATTGGAGCCCGGCATAGAGAGTCGCGGCAACGCGTGTATACTGTTTTAGGAGTCAGGAATCTAGGATGCCCGGGATGCACACAGTTCAGCAAGGGGAGCACATGTCCGGGATTGCGCAACAATACGGTTTTTCGGATTACAACACCATCTGGAACGATCCGAATAACGCGGCATTGCAGGCGCAGCGCCAGAATCCGAACGTGCTGAATCCCGGCGATCAGGTTTATATACCCGACAAGACCGCCGGCTCGTACTCCGGCGCGACTGACCAGCAGCACAAATTCACATCGGCCGTTAAACCGCTTACGCTGCAGGTCACGCTCCAGCAGATGTACTACGAGCCGATTGCCAACAAATCCTGCCAATTGACCGTTGGGTTGGACCAGTGGAACGTGACCTCGGACGGTAATGGACTGGTTCAGCACAGCATATCCAAGACCGCGACCGACGCCACCGTGACGGTGAATGACACCATCACAGTAGAGGGCGCCAGCGTACCGTGGCAGATCGAACTCGATTTCAAGATCGGCTCCCTCGATCCGATCGATCAACAGTCCGGGCAAGTGGCCCGCCTGGCCAACCTCGGATATTACCGGGGCTCGCTGGACACGGTCGATGCTACCGAGCTGGAATCGGCAGTGGAAGAGTTCCAGTGTGACAATGGACTGGATCTCGACGGCATCTGCGGTCCGGCTACCCAGGCCAAGCTGAAGGACGTCTACGGATGCTGAACAGCCAGCCAGGCACGTCCGGCGCATAGTGAGCGGCAATTCCATGGGCGACTCATCCACGGGCATCAATCGCAAGTCTACCGGCGGCGGATTGTCGGCCAGCCATCCGCCCGCATCCGGCAACCCGGCTCGCGTAGGTACCACTACCACGAGCGAGCAAAACCTGGTGCGGACCGCACTTTTGCCCGTGGCTTGCTGGCGGGTGGACGATATTCGCTTCGATTTCGACTCCTCGTTTGTTCGGCCCGAGATCGGCGCCGAGATCCGCGAGCTGGCGAACCTGCGCGAGCAGCATAAAAAGGACTTGGGACAGGCGGACGGCGTGAATCCGCCGGTGACGGTCTATCCTCCGCTTGGTATCTTTGGGCATGCCGACCCGGTCGGCACCGACGACTACAACAAAAGTTTGAGCGGGCGCCGGGCGAAGGCGATCTACGGGCTGATCACGCGCAACACACAGCTGTGGCAAGTGATCTCCAGCCAGGAGAGCTGGGGGCAGCCGGCGGTTCAGCTCATGCAGCAGACCGTGAGCCAATCGTCGCCGGGAGTGACGCCTGCCCAGGGCGGAGCGGCGCTTTTCCAGCAGTATATGGACGCAATCTGCGTGCTTTCGGATAGTAGCGGCCAGCCGCAGAGCGGCGAAGACGGCAATCCGGTACGGTTCCAACTGAAGCCGGCCGACTTCTTGGCCCAGGGCGCGAACTCGGCGGGGAAGGGCGATTACCAGGGTTGCAGCGAATTCAATCCGGTACTGTTGTTTTCGCAGGAGGAGCAAACGGAGTATGAGCAGGCGGACAATCACGATTTGAGGAACCAGCAGAACGCGCCGAACCGCCGGGTGATGGCGCTGTTGTTCCCGCCCGGCAGCCAGGTCGATCCGGACAAATGGCCGTGTCCCAGCGCCGACGATGGTATCAGCGGCTGTCAGAAGCGCTTTTGGTCAAACGGGGAGAACCGCCGCAGTCAGCTTCTTTCCGGCCAGCGCCGCGAGTTCGCCCAGACCAAAGACACGTTTGCCTGCCGGTTCTACCAGCGGCTGGTGGACTCGTCTCCGTGCGAGGATACCAGGGTGTTCGATTTTGAGTACGGGCTGCAGATGACCGCCGATCTGCCATGGTCGAGTAGCGCACGCTTGCGGGTCTACAGCGAAGATGGCAGCCAGGAACAGGTGTTCCAGATGAGCCAGGGCCAGACCGCCGGCGACTATCTGTACTTTACGTTCAGTCAATGCAAGCCGGGGGTGCGTTACGCGTGCGAGATTCGCGACGGCCAGGTGTTGGTCAGCCTCTTCCCTTTAACCGAGTTGTTCGGTTTACTCGACCCGCAGGTTGAGCAGAACACGATCCCCCTATTTCCGCCAAACAGCCTTCCCGGCCAGCCCGGATACGGAGGCGGCAACTCTTGAGTATCTACCTGGTGGTCAGTGTTCTGGATGCCTACTACAATCCACTAGACGCGAAACGCGTGAGCCTGCAGGCCCAACTAAGCAGCCATAGCGCGAGCACCACGCGTCTGACGTCGACCGGCAAGACCGGCGAATACAAGGTGAAGCTTACTCCTGGCGTGAACCAGTTCACTATCAACGTCCATCAGGACGGATTCTTCCCGATGCATCAGGATCTGATGCTGAACCCGGGCCCGCCGCCCTCACTGTCCTATACGGGCGGCATTCAGGAACTGAACGCGCGGGGCTTTGGAGGAGTCGGCCGCACGGGCGGCGACTGGACCGTCAGCGTTACCGTCGTGTTGGGGCAACTCCAGGATGCGCGAGCCACAATGGTAAGCATGGGAATCGGCTCAATCGATGCCTCGGCCTACCCGAATCCCGTGATGGATTTCTCCGGCAAGAACGCCCTGAACGCTACCGGCGCCGGCTGGAACAAATTTGCGCACACTCTGCTTGGGTCAGTCACTCCGACGGGCAAAATGCTATACGCCTCGGGAATCAACGAGCCTAAGTTCCTCGCCATCTATTTGCCGCCAGGGGTCACGGTGACCCCCAAACCTGGCGGCAGCGTGGACCCGCAGAAGTCGCCCCTGAACTTTCACCTATTCTATCCACCGTGGACGGGCGTTCTAACTGGAAGCTATCCTTTCGGTCCGAACTATATCGACTTCATCCGGCGTTACCTTTTCTTCTACCCGTTTTTTCATAAAGAAATGGCCAACCAGCAAGAGGCTTCTCAGGCCAAACCGGTCTTCCTGTTTCCAATCGCCTCCAGCAACTTTCCGCAGGGTTTTAGCCAGACGCAGATTCTTCGCCTCCTCTATGAAGTGAAATATTTCGTGCAGCGTATGGACAACATACCGTATCCGCTGCAGCCGGTGGGAAAATGCGCGGTTTCCGGTTTCAGTTATGGCGGTATCGGCGTGAATCTGGCGATCACTAATACCGATAGCGGCTTTCACAACAACGTGCTGAAGGAAGTTTACGGATTCGATCTGCGGCAAGTCGGTGCGCAGGCCTTCGCCACTAAGCTAAGCGCCTGGTTCAACGGAGGCGGCGACCGCATCTACCGCATTTACACAACTGCCAACGGCTGGTACCAGGCCTTTCGGTCAGTCGACAGCAGCGCCGTGCAGAATATGGGAGCAGGGGGTGCGGTGGAGTGGCAGGGCGCCCGCAGCTCCCTGGTTTATGTGCCCGGCTACAATTTCTGGAAAGGAATTCAGGATGACGTCAACTCGGGTTCGTTCCTGGCGCCCGCGGTTGGCAAGTACCAGACGTTCAGTTTTCCTTCGGCCGACCCGAAGGACCCGGACAAAGACGTGCACCAGCTCATGCCGGCTATTTTCCTGGAACACGCTCTGAAGAACTCAAGCTTGAAATAGCATCCCCGAATCGGATCGGGGTAAGGACTACGGCACCTCCACGGTGAACTCGCCCGGTGTCACAAACGTAATCACGCCGCCCCAAATGCACATCAGCTCGGATGAGTTGTCCAGCGTGGGCATGTTCCCCAACAGCACGGTGGGCGCGCCAGGAGTCCACGGGGCTGGCGTGTTCGGTACGCAGGGCATGGGCGTCAGTACTCCCAGGGCGGCTGCGGTGGCCGCCGCCACTTCCGGGTTTGCGGGTGACATGCACATGCCGAAAGGCATGATGTTCTCCATCGGGACGTTGTCCATGATGTTCGCGTCAGGCACCTCGCCTGTGAACGTCTTGTTCACCGGCAGCACCACCAGCGAACTCGGCGCCGCGCCGAAAGTGCACATCATCGACGCTCCCATGCAAACTTGCATTGCCATCCGATGCCTCCCGCCGATTGGCCGTTTTCTATTCTATCGAATAGCGTGCGACACAGCTAATTCTGGCCGCCGGCGCCCTGCGATCCGGCCATGCGGGCCAGCTCTTTTCGGAATAGCGGATTGGAGGGATAATCGCGCGCCAGGCTCTCCAGCAACTTCTCGGTTTCACGCGGGCGCTTCTCGCGCAGGTCGATGATGCCCAGCAGGATCTTGGCGAACGGCTTAAAGTAGTGGCCGTCGCGCACCACCAACTCCAGGTTCTTGACGCCCTGCTCCTTGCTGCCCTGCACATTGTCGAACCGCACGAACCAGCGGATGAAGAACGGCAGGCTGCCCACCATATACTCCGATATTCCGGCGGTGATGTATGCATCCACACAAGGAGGGTTCAGCTTCAAAAGCTGCTGCGCGTAATTGTTGGACCGCTTGGCGGGCGACAGGCTGGCGATCTGGTGCTTCTCCACAAACGCCATGTAGTCGGTGGTGACGCCTTCCACGATGGACATGGCGAACAGCGCCTGGCGGTCTTGGGGGTTGGCCGCCAAGGCCGCGTCCGCGCGCGATTGGGCGTCTTCCAGCGCCTTTAGAAACTTCGCGCGCACGTCCGGATCCGGCCGCAGACCCTTCTTGTCGGCGATGTGCTTGTCACTGGTCAGAAACTCGGACTCCAGGATACCCAGCCGGTCCAGTTCAAAGAAAAGGTACGCGGCGGCACGAATCGCATACCCCAACGGCTCCTTCGGGTGCGCCGCGATATACCGATTGATGTCCACGTGGGCCGCCGGGAAATTGAAATTGTAGAGGCGATCGAAAGCTTCCGTGAGGTCAGGAGACTCAGCGCCGCAAGCGCCGTCGCCCCCCACCGTCGCCGCCATGATGGGCGCGCACACAAGGAATCCCATTACCCAGAAACGGAACATTTTTCACCTATATTAACAGAGCGCCCGCGGCAGACGCGCTGGTCGCAGGCGGAAGCCTGTGCTGACTCTTACCGCAATCGCTCTGCCACAACCGTGATTTCGCGGTCCCGCGCCTGCCGCACCACTTTGTGAACTGTACTCCACACCCCACCCCAGAACGCGTGCGCGCCCGCCCGGCCCAGGTAAATCTGTGTGATATTTCGCTCGCGCGCGAATTCCACTATGGTGCGGGCCACATCCTTGCCTTTCAAGACGTGCGTTTCGATATGCAAATTGCGTGCGAAGCTGAGGTGCTTCTCGAGCGCGCCGCTGCGCGTCCCGGCGCGCCCGGAGTTGCGCTCCACGTGCACTGCCAGGCAGTCCGCATGCAGATAATCCGCGACGCGTTTTCCGCGCCGGATCAGCACGGCGGTGGATGGCCGCTCCGTCAGGCAGATGAGAATGCGCTCATGTCGCGCCGGGGCTTCGGTCTGCGGCCGCGCCGTCGGCGTCCGGCCGGGCGCCGGAGCATCCAGGTCCGACATCCGCCCCTCGACTTCATGCGCCGTGTGGCGGAGCGCCATCTCCCGCAAGGCCGTCAGATTCGCCTCGGTGAAGAAATTCTCCATGGCCTTCTGGGCCTTCTCGGCCGTATAAACAACGCCGCGGTGCAAGCGATTCTGCAAGGCCTCCGCGGTCAAATCCACCAACACCACCTCGTCGGCTGCGTCCACTACCCAATCCGGGACGGTTTCGCGGACGCGGACGCCGGTGATGTGCCAGACCTCGTCGTTCAGGCTTTCCAGGTGCTGCACGTTGAGGGTGGTGAAAACATCGATACCAGCCTGCAGCAGCACCATGACATCCTCCCACCGCTTCAAGCGCGGCGAGCCGGGCACGTTGCTGTGCGCGAATTCGTCCACCAGGCACACTGCCGGCTTGCGCTGCAGGATGGCGTCCACATCCATTTCTTCGAACACCGAGCCGCGGTATTCGACCCTTCGGCGCGGAATGAATTCCAGGTCCGCCGTTTTGGCGATGGTGGCCTGGCGCCCGTGAGGTTCGAAATAGCCGACCACCACATCCACTCCCTTGTGCCGCAGTTCCTGCGCTTCGTCGAGCATCTGATACGTCTTGCCCACGCCCGCCGCATAGCCCAGGAATACCTTCAGCCGGCCCTTGGGCGGCGCGGACACGGCATCGGATTGCAGTGCTTCCGCGGAGTCGCTCATGGCGTTTGCGGATGCGGAAAGATGCGGACGTCGATGTCCGTGGCGGCCCGGATCAGGCGGTCCACGGGGCTGCGCGACCACATCTCCTTCCAGCGATCCGGAGCGCTGTGACCCACGAAAATTTGCGTCACTTTCTGCTCGCGCGCAAACCGGATGATGGCCGCAATCGGGTCCGAGCAGTCCAACACGTGGACATCTGCCTCCAGTTCTATAGCGAGCGCCAGGTTCGCGTCCATGGTGGCCTGGTCCTTAGCGCCCAATCCACTCTGGCGCACGTAGCAGACCAGCAGATTACCGTGGAACCGGTCCGCATTCCGCCGCCCACTGCGCAGCATCGCGCCCGCATCGCTGCGCGGCGTGACACAAACCAAAATGCGCTCTTGCGATCCCCAGCGCAACTCCACGCCGTTCGACCGCAAATAGTTCTCCAGTTGCCCGTCGATCACATCGGCGGCCAGCAGCAACGCCAGTTCCCGCAATTCCGAAAGCCGGCGGCGCAGATCGACCGGCTCCCGGTCGCCGGCGCGCTTGATCATATCGTCGACGGCCGCATCCACCAGCACAATCTCATCCGCGGATCGCAGGAATCGCTCCGGAACGGTCTGGCGCGCGCGCTTGCCTGTGATGCGCTCCACCGCATCCTGATGCTCTTCGATGTGCTGCAGATTGACGGCGGTGATTACTGAGACGCCTTGATCCAGGATGTTGTCCACATCCTGCCAGCGTTTCGGATTGCGCGTGCCCGGCGGATTATCATAAGCCAATTCGTCCACCAGGCAGACGCGCGGATGGCGGCGGAAGATCGCCGCGACGTCCAGCACTTCGTACTCGTTTCCGGCGTACGTTTCCTTCAGCACGGGGATGTACTCGAGGGTGGACATCAAAGCTTCCAGATCGGGCGTGAGAGGGAACTGGATGGATGCCACCACCACATCTTCGCCGCGTTCCTTGCGCCGCCGCCCTTCGTCCAACATGCGGAACGACTTTCCCACCCGCGAGGCGTAACCCAGGAATACTTTTAACCGGCCGCGTCTGGCGCGGCGTTCTTCGGCCTGCACCCGGCGCAATAGCTCTTCGGGGCTGGGCCGTTTGTCGATGCCTGTCGGCAAGCTGTGCGATACTCCTCTTGTCATCCATTCTGCCCGTTTGTGAATTCCCCGCGCAACCCCCGATCAATCAAAGGTGCCCACACCACAAAAAACCTTATAGGGCGCAAAAGAAATTTCGTCTTGACCCCATCAGCGCCCTTTTGGTTCACTCTACTTAAATGGCTGACCATCGTCTCTTTATGGTTTGTTTATGAGCGGGGCCGGTCCAACCAGCGCTGCGACCGCGCGGGATAATTCCTACTTTAACCAGGTTTAAGGAGAATGCAACGATGACGAAGAGCGCCCAGAGGCGTGGCTGGCACGGATCCCGATTCTTTGCCATGATGGCCGGACGACGGGCCGGACGACTGGCCGTACTATTGGCGGCAGGCCTGCTGGGCCTTCTGTCGACACCGGGCCGCGCCGACGACGCGCCTAAAGCGGACCCGGCCGGTATCGCCACAGGCGACAAGTCCACCGCAGTGGATGCAGGGGGCAACTCGTTCGCGGTGCCGGCCCCAACGGACAAGAGCTCGCCGGATTATCCCAAGAACAAGAAGGATTTCGACGACTATCAGTCGCAGGCTGCCAAGGAACCGCTGGCGGTGAAGCTGGCGGATTCGGTCGGCCACATCCGCGTGGCCACCAATTTTGCGTGGACCTTGAACACCGGTTATCTGGTGCTGTTCATGCAAGCCGGATTCGCGCTGCTCACGTGCGGCCTGGTGCGCAAGAAGAATGCCGGGCATCTGATGATGCTCAATTTCGCGGCTTACGTCTTCGCTTTCTTGGCCTATTACGCGGTGGGTTACGCGTTTCAGTTTGGGGGCGTGGCCATCAACGCGGCGCCTACAAATTTGGGCGGCATCCCCACCCTGAACCACTATCTGATCGGCAACGGCATGTGGGGATTTCTAGGCGGTAATGGGTTCTTCATGTCCGGGCCGGCCTACGACGCCGGCAGCAACTGCCTGGCACTGTTCGAAGTCGTGTTCATGGAGACGGCAGGCTATATCATCGTCGGCGCCATCTGCGAGCGCATCACGTTTTGGGCGTTTCTTCTGTGCGAGCTGTTTATCGGCGCGATTCTGTATCCGGTTTTCGGCTGCTGGGTGTGGGGCGGCGGATGGTTATCGCAGATCGGTTCCACGCTGCATCTGGGCCACGGCTACGTCGATTTCGCGGGATCCACCGTGGTGCACGGCGTGGGCGGATTCTGCGCCATGGCGCTCGCCATAATTCTGGGACCGCGCATCGGCAAGTACGGCAAGGACGGAAAGCCGCGCGCATTCCCGGCCCATAACCTGGTCTACGTGGTCACCGGCACATTCATCCTTTTGTTCGGCTGGATGGGCTTCAATCCCGGCTCGACTCTGGGCGCCACGGATCTGCGTATCTCCGTGATTGCCATCAACACGAACCTGGCGGCGGTGGCCGGATCGGCGGTAGCCATGCTGCTGTGGTACTTCATGTTCGGCAAGCCCGATGTCACCATGGCCTGCAATGGGATGCTGGCCGGCCTGGTGGCGATCACCGCCCCGTGCGCCTTTGTGTCTCCCACTTCCGCGGTGGTCATCGGCGTGTTGGCCGGCGTCGTGGTGTGCATGGGCGTATTGTTCAACGAGCGCGTGGCCAAAATCGACGATCCATGCGGCGCTATTTCCGTGCACGGATTCTGCGGCTGGCTGGGGGCGGTGTGCGTGGGCATCTTTGCCGATGGCACTTATGGTTCCGGTTGGAACGGCGTTGGCGCCACGGCTTACCTTGGACACGCCGGCCAAGGCGTTACGGGCCTACTTTATGGGGACACGCGCCAGTTCTTCACCCAGCTCGGCGGCGCGACGTTAATGGCTGTGTGGGCCTTTGGCGCCACTTACGTGGTGTTCTTCGTGGTGAATCAAGTCAAGTCGATACGGGTGGCTCCTGAGGTGGAACTCGAGGGCCTCGACGTACCGGAATTCGGCATGCATGCTTACCCGGAGGACGCGGTGGTTACAGTGGAGTGACGAGATGGCTTGACGGAATTCCCCGTCCAGGCTTAGGCACTGTTAAGAAATAACGATACCAGCGTGGGGTGTGATTTCATAGTTCCACTCACCGTGGAAGTCGTCCCGTCTTAGGTGAATTTGCGCCATCTGCGCA
>Ga0302326_10026052_pt1 | contig 11835 bp, 8 predicted proteins | sample Palsa_T0_3_FD_202264 | JGI IMG/M metagenome (GOLD analysis project Ga0302326, IMG submission 202264) | Peat permafrost microbial communities from Stordalen Mire near Abisko, Sweden - Palsa_T0_3 | ecosystem: Environmental > Terrestrial > Soil > Palsa > Peat permafrost | place: Sweden: Abisko... | reverse complement strand
GCGGCGCTCGTCTGCGGCCCGACCACGCCATCGACGCTCAGTCCTCTACTCGTCTGGAAGCTCCGCACGGCTGCTTCGGTTTCTGGCCCGAAGATCCCGTCAACTGTGATGCCGCCGAGCGCCTGCTGCAGCAGCTGTACCTGCCTGCCTTCGCTTCCGCTGCTGAGCACGATGCTGTGTTCGGTGGTGGTGGTGGCCGGTCCCGCGGCCGCGCTTGAGCTGGCGGTTCCCTGTCCGCTTGCGAGGCTGGCAGCTGGTCCCACTGTGAGCGCCACAAGCGCACCCAGCGACATGCGCTTGGCACGCGAGCCGCTTGGCACGAAGCGCAGCTGTACAGCGCGCCTGCGAGCGCGTGAGCGCCCGAGCGAGAGCTGCCATGGCTCCTGTTCGGCAAGGTCACGTGCCTCGCGCAGCGTGCCGTGCGGGTCCAGCAGCGCGGACAGCGAAGTGCTGGCGGGGGCGCTGCGGCGCGCGCGTCCATGCTCTGCGCGAGCGCGGCGTGCACGCGAGCGCTCTAGCGAAGCACTCCAGTGGTCGACAACTGCAAGATCACGCGGGGATCCCGGCATCGAGGCGTCCTTTCTAATTCCTTTGCATGGCGCCTACGGGGTTAGCTGACGGGCTCGCGTAAACGTCTACGCTACGCCACACTCTGTGGCGATTCGCCCCAGCAGCCTCTCGACTGCAGTGGGTCCCCCGCTCCTGAACCCCTTGGGGTGCAGGACTCGGCACGAACGGGCGGCAACCTAACAGATCTCGCTGCAAGATGCATTCCACGGGAAGGTCTGCAAGCTTTCTTGCCGACGGAACCCGTCGCGTGCCCGGCTGGGCACTGATAAGTTCGCTGTCCGATGCGCAAGAACGGATTGGATCTGCGGGTGCTGTTGTCGCTGGCGGTGCTCGTGCTGGTTGCCGGCGGCGTGGCTGTGTTCGCGATCGGCGGCTCCTCCGGCGCTCAGGCCAAGCGTGCGCAGGCCCACGCAGCCGACTTCGATGCCGCGGCGGTGCTGCAGCCGCCCGCGCAGGCGCCGCCGCTGGCACTGCGCAACTACCTGGGTAAGCCGGTCAACATCGACTCCTACCGCGGCAAGGCGGTGCTGGTCACGTTCCTCTACACCAACTGCCCCGATGTGTGCCCGTTGATCACCTCGAATCTGAGAGTCGCGTTGAACATGATGGGAGCGGCCAAGGCCGCCAAAGTCCAGATCATCGCCGTGTCGGTCGATCCACGTGGGGACACGCCCAAGGCGGTGGCGGCGTTTCTGGCACGGCATGAGATGACTGGGCGGATGCAGTATTTGATCGGCTCCGCAAAGGAACTGGCGCGCGTGTGGAAGGCCTGGGGGGTGGGCTCCGAACGCGACGCGCAGCAGCCGCAGTTCATCAACCACACGGGCCTCGTCTATGGGATCACTGGCTCGGGCAAGCGGCTGACGCTGTATGCCTCGAGCTTCCAGCCCGCTGAAATTGCCCACGACGTGCCACTACTGGCCGCGCGCTGAGCGCTCCGCCGATGCCCCGGCGGCTGCGACTCCTCGCTTGGACGCTGGTGGCCTGCGCGGTGATCGCGGCGCTTGCCATCTTCGGGCTCGCCTCGCACTCCGCGAACGGGCGCCAGGCGCCCGCGTTGCCGCACGAACGTCTGGTGGGAGCGCCAGTGACAGTGGCGAGCCTGCTGGCGAACGCGCGCGGGCATGCGGCGCTGGTGGTCTTCTGGGCGAGCTGGTGTGGCCCGTGCGCGCATGAGGCACCAGCGCTCGAGCGCTTTTCGCGCAGTCCAAACGGGCGCGGTCGCATCGTGGGCGTCGATTGGAGTGACGGACTTTCTGGCGCCCGCGCGTTCATCAAGCACTACTCGTGGACGTTCCCAAATGTGCGTGACGCAGAAGGGACGGTTGGCAATGCTTATCGTCTGACGAACCTACCCACGACGTTCGTGCTGGATGCCCACGGTCGCATCCGTGCGACCCTGCGGGGCCCGCAGAACGAACGCTCACTGCAGACCGCGCTTGCCGCGGTCGAACACAGCTGATCCCGACGCTGCTGAGACGGATGTCGGAGAGAGAAACATCTCTTCCGAAATTCGCCGTGGCTGGAAGAGTCATGCCATAAACAGGAACAGTTGCGGGGGCTCGAAAGACCTCGCATGGCCGCATGATTGGAGGGTCTGGTTGTGGTTTTGCCCCATAGAGTGCGCAGGCCGATCGAGGCTCGCAGGGCAGAGCGAGAGCTGTTCTTCTGGACCGCTCGACAGACCCTCAAGCTGGTGGTACTCGCTGCGCTAGTCATCTACCTCGTCGTCTCGCTGGTCGAGGGGCGGCTTCCCGGGAGCGAGCTGCTGCTGCGCGTGGTCTAGAGCGGCATCTGTCCAGGCGATATGGGCGTTGAGCTCCTACACCTTGGGCCGCTGATCCGCGATCGCTTACCACGTTGTGGCTTACTAAACGATAACGCTAGAGCGTTTAGGCTCAGACGATGATGGCGTTGATGATGTCGAGGTTTGCGAAGTCGCGGTCGCGTGTGATGAGGGGGATGTCGTGGGCGGCCGCGGTTGCGGCTATGAGAGCGTCGGCTGTTTGGAGCCTCTTCCCGCGTCGGCGTCTGGCGTCGGCGAGCAGCCGGCCGTAGTACGGCGCGACGCGCGTATCGATGGGGAGGGCGGCCAATCGTCGCTCGGCGAAGATGAGGGTGGCGAGCCGGCCGGGACGCTGCTCATCAGTGGCGACCAGCACGCCGTGGTGCAGGCCGCAGAGCGTGACGGCGGAGATTGCGGCCTGCTCGGGTGGATCCTCGAGCGCGATGTCTTCTCCGCGTGCGAGCGAGATGACGAACGAGGTGTCGAGGAGAGCTCGCTTCACGCGAATGGATCGCGCGGAGGCTCGTCGAGCTCACGTAGATCCTCCTCGAGGCGGTCCTCGGGGAGCATCGTGCCGCGGAGCTCTTGCACGAGCTCATCGAAGGGAACGAACTGCTGGGCGCGATCGATGGGAACTAGCTCCGCGACGGGGTGGCCGTGGACGGTAATCCGCACCTGCTCACCCGCTTCGACGCGACGCAGCAGGCTGGCTGTGTTATTGCGAAGTTCGCGCTGGGGTATCTCTGTAGCCATTAGGCTACAATGTAGCACGCTGTGGATCGCTAGCGACAGGCGCGCCTTGGGACTGTGGCGGCCGGCCAATGCAAGCTGAGCAGCTCACACCCGAATCACATCCACCTCGTCAAACGAGGAGAAGTCGGCGTCCTGGGTGAGCACTGCGGCACCGTGTCGCATTGCTGTTGCGGCGATCCAGGTGTCGTGGCGGCGGAGACGACGCCCTTTTGCCAGCTGTGAGGAGGCGAGGCGCGCGAAGCAGCTGGCGACCTCTGGATCGACCGGAAGCAGGGGGTAGGTGGCCTGTACCCGGGAGAGAGTCGCGAGTCGTATTGCCCGGGCGGCTGGCTCAGAGGCGCGAAGCACGCCCAACTCCAACTCGGCGGCGGTGATCACTGAGACGGCGACTTGCTCGGGCAGATCGCCAAGTTCCCGGCCGCTCTCCTTGGCGATGAAGACCGACGTATCAGCGATGGCGCGGCTCAAGCGTCGTCGAGCTCCGCTGCGCGGATCTCAGCCAAGTCATCGAGCAAGCCCCGGTCGGCTGGCGCATCGCGCAAGATGCGGCGCAGCTCAGTGACGGGCACCCAGGGATCGCGGTCTTCGACGTGGGGGAGTATGTCGGCGACAGGACGACGATTTACGGTGAGCGTTAGTCGTTCACCAGCTTCCAGCTCCGAAATGACGGTGGAAGTGGAGTTGCGAAGTTCGCGGATCGATACAGCGCGTCCCATGTGCACAAGCGTAGCATCCGTTGCGACGCTACGGGTAGTCGCTGGCACTCATGCTGCGTGTAGGCTGTAGGCGTATTGTCTGCACGGGCGGTGCCATCCCCCGAATGTTTGTGCAGGCAAGCTTCGCTCACGAGCAAGGGAGAACCAAGTGCCAGCCCCGGATGACTTCGACAAAGAGCTCGGTCAGCTGCTGGCAGTGTTCGGCAAGAACGCTCGCGCTCTGCGGGAGCGGATCGGTGCCTCGCAGGAGCAGTTCGCGCTACTCACCGGCATCCACCGCACGGAGGTCGGCGCGATCGAGCGGGGCAAACGCGAGCCGCGCCTGTCGATGCTGCTGATCCTCGCCCAAGGGCTCGGGGTCGATCCTGCTGAGCTGCTGCACGGGCTTCATGCTCCAGAGCATCGGCGCGCGCCGACACACAGCAAGGCGCGCTAGCGGACGTTGCTTTGGGCGAGGGAACGTGTCTGACAGCAACACTGTGACGGTCGTGATTGGTCGCTTTGACCCATTCGTGGGGAGTGGCCTGGCGCAGGCGCTGGGCACCGATCCAAGCGTTCACGTGCTCGAGCGTGATCTCGAGGAACACGTCATCGAGGGAACCGTCGCGCAACGTCGACCGCGAGTCTCGATCGTCGGTGAGGCGGTCGAGTATGCGCTGCTGATGCGCTTGAAAGCGAGCCACCCGATGATGGGCATCCTGGTGGTGCCGCGCGATCCCGATCGCCTGTGCGGGACGATGCTGCTCGAGGCCGGGGCTTCGTGTCTGGGGCGTAGCGCCTCCAACAGTGACCTCCTCACAGCTGTTCACCTGACGGCGCACGGCAGACCAACATTCTTCTGTGAGGACGGCAGCCGGCGCCAACGCCCTCATCCCAGCGATGCGCTCACGCCGCGCGAGGCAGAGGTGCTCAAATTGCTCAACAAGGGCTGCACCAATCCAGAAATCGCGGCGGCGCTATGTATCAGTGTTGGCACAGCGCGCACACATGTAGCCAACATCTTCTCCAAGCTCGACGTGCATAACCGGCTGGACCTGATTGGCGCTCTCGATGTGGGCGCAAACGGTGGGCCGCGTTAGACACTGGCATCTATGAGTGGACCTTGTGGTCACTCGGCCGCGGCCCGCAAAAGATACGTAAGTCGGGTGATAGACGAGCCCCAACCGCCCCGATACGGTTGCCCGCAACTGTTCCAGTAATCGGTCCAGCCGGGCGGCTGGGCGTGTTCGTACTCGGGGGGCGTGAGATGCGGTCTGCTGTGCAACGAGTCGCGGTGTCTGTGCTGTGTTGTGCGGCGGTGCTCGCGGCTTGGCCCGTGCTCGCGGCGGCCTCGCGGTCCGTTGCGTCGGTCCTCGGCGCACCTTCGGGGAGCGTCGCCGCGCCCGTGTCTGAGGGTGCCTCCGCGGATGCTCGCCAGCAGCCTGGTGCCCAGCCCAGACCGCCGTCGCCGCCGATCTCGCTTGCCTCGCCGTTTGCAAGAGCGGCTGTGCTGACGCCCGAGCAGGTGGCTAGGGACGAGGCCTCGCGCACCGCCTTCAGGGGGCTCGATCGAGCAGGAGCGGTCGCGTTGGCCGAGCGGGACTTCCATGTCGATCGTCCCGTGTGGAGGTCGCCCGGTAGCGAAGAAGGGGGGCATCTCGAAAAGTATCTCGGCGAAAGCGCCGCTGTCGAGAAACTGCCCGGCGGCCAGCATGTGGTGGTCAGCTCGACAGTCCCGCTGCGGACGGACGATGCGTCAGGCAAGCTAGCGCCCGTCTCGTTGACGCTGCACGAAGACGGCCAAAGGACATATGTGCCGGAGAACCCGTTGGTGGCGGTCGCGATCTCAAAGCACGCCGACGGCGGGATCGCGCTGCCGCTGGGGATCAGTGTGAGTCAAGTGGCTGGCGCAAGCGCGCAAGCACCCGCGGTGGTGGGGGACGGCGTGATGTTCGCCAATGCTCGCCCTGACACCGATCTGCTGGAGGAACCGCTGCCTGACGGGGCGGACGTTTCGTGGCAGTTGCGCTCGCAGCTGAGTCCAGATGAGGAGGCGCTGCACTTTGCCTTGCCGGCGGGCGCATCGCTAAAGCTGAGCACGAGCGAGCCGGGGGGCGCGGAAGTGATCGAGCAAGGAAGGCCAGTGCTCGTGGTGCCTCCGGCGTCGGCGCAGGGCGCGGATGGGCGCTCGCTGGCGACCTCCTACTCGGTTAGCGGCGATGTACTGACGACTCATGTGGATTTGAGCGGGAACGTGGACTTTCCGGTGCTCGTTGATCCGAACCTTGTGTTGGAGTTCGCTGCCTACTACGGGACGACGAACGGCTCTGGGCAATGGGCTGGCTGGCAGTATTCGCTGGCGTCCGGGTTTGAATTGATCGTCGAACCGAGCCTGCTCGAGGTCAGGGCGCCCAGCGGTGAGCCATACGGGTCGGTGGGGGAGCTGGACATCTTTCCGCCCGGACCCCACGGTAAGACGAACTCGGCGGGGATCACGCGGGTCGACATCTCAGATATGGATCATGGCAGCGGCGAAGAGTCTGAGGCGTATTCGGATATTGGCGAAAGCAACGGGTCGCCGATCTACACCTTTGACGGTGGCGATAAGGAAGACGATCGCCCTGCGCCATATGTGACATATGAAAATCTCAGCAATCGTGCGGTTGCGTTCTGCGCGCAAAGCGCCGGCGGCGAAGACGGCGGCTCGCATCCGCTATGTAACGAGGAAGAAAACCAGGGCGCATATTTCGTGATGTATGACATCACGAACGTGGCCTCAACTCAGTACTACGACTACGTTGGGCTCACCGGCGCCACGGTCACATACCGTGACCCCGCGCCACCGAACGTGGTGGTGCTGAACCACAGCGGCTACACAGAAGGCGAATGGCGCAAATCACCGCCAACGGGCTTTACGATCAGCGCCGAAAGCGAAGGCCTCGGCGTCGCTGAACTGAAACTCGAAATACCGGCCGGCGATGGTGAAGGTGCGTATTTCACGCAGACGATCAACTGCGCTGCACCGAACGGCTTCACGGGATGCCCGAGCACCATCACTTCGGAACCGATCACCTTGACCGGCCCCCAAGTGGAAGAAACCGGTGAACATTCGTTGGCGCCGGTCGCGGTGGATGCTGCGAAAAACACGGCGCGCCCTGAAGCGTCGCGGGTTTCGTTGTATATCGATAAGACGCCGCCGGTGATCGGTGAACTCAGCGGTAGCTTGTGGAAAGCCGCTGGTGGTGTGATCGGCAATGGCAGCTACGCGTTGAGCTTCGACCCGGTCGATGGCTCGAAGGCCAGCCCGCAGTCTGGTATGCATACGGTCGAAATCCTGGTCGATGGGAAGCTCGTCGACACCGATAAAACGGGCTGCGCAATGCCGAAAGGACCGCCCGCGGAAGCCTGCTATGGCCTCAGTAGCAGCTGGACGATGAACGGGCAGGCCTACGGGGCGGGGACCCACACGGTCACGGTGGTGGCAAAGGATTGGGCGGGCAACGAATCCTCGAAGTCGTTCACCGTGACGGTCAACGAAGCCGCCTATCAGCCGGTGGGGCCGGGCGCGGTCAACCTCGTGACCGGCGACTACAAGCTGAGCGCGACCGATGTGTCGATCCCTGCTGGCGATGCGAGCCTGTCGGTCAGCCGCACCTATGACTCGCGCAGCCTTACGCAGGGCGCGAGCGGGCCGCTGGGGCCGCAGTGGTTGCTCAGCCTGCCGGACGCGGCGGCCGGCGCCTGGCAGAGCATGAACCCGCTACCGAACGGGAGCGTCGCGGTATACGGTGAACACGGCGAGCAGATCATCTTCACGCCCAAGGAAGGCGGTGGCTATAACTCGCCGGCGGGCTATCAGACGGACACGTTGACGACGGGGATCCCAGGAACGCTCGAATACATCATCACCGACTCGCAGGGCGGCTACACGAAGTTCGCGCAGCCCGAAAACGGGGCGCCGTACGTCCCGATCAGCGTCGTGCAAGCGACGGACTCTACGGGCGGGCTGGACAAGGTCACCGACTCCTTTACGACCAAAGAAGGCATCACCGAGCCGACTGAGGTCGTGGGGCCTGAACCGAGCGAAGGCGCGTGTACGGTGAAACTCGTGCAGGGCTGTCGCGCGCTGACGTTCAAGTACGCGACGAGTACGACCGCCACAGGCGAAGGCTCGAGCGAATGGGGCGAATACAAGGGCCGCCTGGTGACGGTGTACCTCACGGCCTGGGAACCAGTGAAAGGGGAAATGTCGAAACCGATCGCTGTCGCTGAATACGCCTATGACAAACAGGGTCGGCTGCGCGCGGAGTGGGATCCGCGCCTGGCGCAGCCGCTGAAGAGCACGTATGGCTATGACGGCGAAAACCACGTCACCGCGGTCACACCGCCCGGCGAAGAGTCCTGGGCGCTGACGTACGGCACCGGAGGGGGGCAGGCAAACACGGGCAGGCTGCTGAAGGTCACCCGCGCACCCGCCGCAACGCCGCTGTGGAAAGGCATAGCCACGAAAAACACCGAAGTCCCGAAGCTATCGGGCAAACCGGCGGTGGGAACGGCGATCGGGGTCTCCAAAGGCGTCTGGACGAACGAACCGATCGCATACGGATACCAGTGGGAGGAATGCAACGCCAAAGGCGAAAAATGCACGCCGATCATCGGCGCGACCAACGCGAACTTCACGCCGCCACCTGGCAACGAGGGCTACACGCTGGTAGCGGTCGTGACCGCCACCAACGGCGACGGGTCGGTGTCGGCCACGAGCGCCGCGAGCGCGGTTGTCGGCAGCGAAGGGGTGGAAGGCACCCAGTATCCCGCCGAACCTGGTGACACGGTCGAGTATCGCGTGCCGGTGTCGGGGACGGGTGCGCCGTATGTGATGAGCGCGAAAGAACTCGAAAAATGGGGGCAAAGCGACGACCCGCTCGAAGCGACAGCGATCTTCCCCGCGGATGAACCACAGAGCTGGCCCGCGAGCAGCTACAAACGCGCGAACGTGTATTACCTCGACAGCGCCGATCGGACCGTGAACACCGCGGCTCCTGGAGGTGCGATCTCGACGGCTGAATTCAACAGAACGAACAACAACCTCGAACGTACGCTCAGCGCCGATGACCGCGAAGCTGCCTTGAAAGAAGGCAGTCATTCGGCGGAAGTCGCACAGAAGCTCAGCACCTCGCGTGTCTATAGCGCCGACGGCACCGAGCTCACCGTCGTCAAAGGCCCTGAACACACGATCAAGCTCGCCAACGGCACGCTGGCGCAGGCGCGCAAGAACACCCAGTACTTCTACGACGAAGGCGCGCCCGCGGAAGGCGGCCCCTACCGCCTGGTTACGAAGAGCATCGAAGGTGCCCTGCTGACGGGGGTCGAGGAAGAAGAGCGAACGGTCACCAACTCCTACAGTGGCCAGGAAAACCTGGGGTGGAAGCTGCACGAGCCGACATCCACCACGACGACCGCGGGCGGCGTGACGCTGAAGAGCACAACGACCTACGAACCCAAAACGGGCGTTGTCGAAGAAACGAGCACACCGGCGGCGGCGGGGAAGGACACGAAGGTCCCGCTGCGCTACGCCAGCGCGTTCGGCGCGAAAGGCACCGGTGCGGGCCAGTTCGGCTCGCTCTCAGGCGTCGCTATCGATGCAAGCAAGAACGTGTGGGCGGTCGATCCGGCGAACAACAGGATTGAGAAGTTCTCCTCCTCCGGGGTGTTCAGCGAGGCGATCGGGTTCGGTGTGAGCAACGGCGAAGCGAAGCTCGAGAGCTGTACGAGTAGCTGTCAGGCCGGGATCGCCGGGTCGAGTGCCGGTGAGTTCTCAGATCCCACCGGCATCGCGGTCGCTGGAGGGGATATCTATGTCGCCGACTACGGTAACCATCGCGTGGAGAAGTTCACCGAAAGCGGCGAATACGTCGCGGTGTTCGGCTCGAAAGGAACGGGCGCGGGCCAGCTGGAAGGGCCTGTGTCGGTCGCGGTCAACGCCAGCGGCGACGTGTGGGTGGGCGATAAGACGAATGACAGCGTCTCGGAGTTCAGCCCCTCCGCTGGGTTCCTCAAGACGATCGGGTTCGGCGTGATCAGCCCCGGCGAAGACAAGTTCGAGATCTGCATCGGCATCGGCGAGGGCTGCAAGCCCGGAATCGCGGGCTCGGGGGCGGGGCAGTTCGATGTGGTGCGTGGCATCACGGTCTCCGGCGCGACGTTGTACGTCGCGGACTCGGGCGATAACAGGGTCGAGAGCTTCAACGAAAAAGGCGAATACACGGGGACGTTCGGCTCCAAAGGCACCGGTAACGGACAGTTCAGCGAACCCACCGCCATCACGGCCAGCCCAACGAACGGCTACCTATACGTTCTCGACAGCGGCAACGACCGGGTCGAGGCTCTCTCATCGGGCGGCGAATACATCTCCCAGTTCGGCTCCAAAGGCAGCGGCTCGGGGCAGTTCTCGATGCCAGAAGGCATCGCGATCAACTCGGCCGGAGACGCATACATCGCCGACACGGGGAACTACCGGATGGAGGAGTGGGTGCCATCGATCACCGGCAACGAAGGCGCCCACACGACGCAGACGATCTACTACACGACGGGCACGAACTCGCATGTCGCGGCGTGCGGCAATCATCCGGAATGGGCGGGGCTGCCATGCCAGGCCCAGCCGGCCGCGCAACCAGAATCGGCTGGCCCGCCGAGCCTGCCGGTCACGACATATAGCTCCTACAACATCTGGGATGAGCCGCTGAGCACGCTCGACACGGTCACTACGGGCACGGAAAAAACGACGCGCACGACGACGATCACCTACGACGCGGCGGGCAGGACGCTGACAAGTGCGATCGCCTCGAGCGTCGATAAGGCGCTACCCACCGTCACCGACGAATACAGCACGAAAACGGGTGCGCTGATCAAGCAGAGCACGACCAGCGAAGGCAAAACAAAGAGCCTCACAAGCGAATACAACACGCTCGGCCAGCTCACGAGCTATACCGACGCTAACGCCAACGTCACGAATTACGAATACGAAACGGAAAAGGACTATCGCCTCACGCACGTCAGCGACGGCGAAGGGACATCGGGGGCCAGCACACAGACGTATGGCTACAACGCCACGACCGGTGCGCTCGCGTCGCTGAAAGACTCCGCCGCGGGGACGTTCACGGCGGCGTATGACGTTGAAGGGAACCTGACCACGGAGGGCTACCCCAACGGCATGAACGCCAACTACACGTATAACCAGGTCGGTGAAGCGACCGCGCTGGAATACGTGAAGACAACGCACTGCACAAGCGGCTGCACTTGGTACACGGACAGCGTCAGCCCCTCGATCCACGGTCAATGGCTCTCCCAGGCCAGCACCTTCTCCAAGGAGAACGACAGCTACGACGAAATCGGGCGGCTGACCGAAGCGCAGGAAACGCCGACGGGCAAAGACTGCACCGCACGGCTCTACGGCTACGACGAAGACGGCAACCGCACGACCCTAACCACCCGCGAATCCGGCAGCGAAAAATGCGCCAGCGAAGGCGGAACGACCCAGAGCTATGGCTATGACACCGCCGACCGGCTCCAGGAAACCGGCGTCAGCTACGAAACCTTCGGAAACATCACCGGCCTACCCGCAGCCGACGCCGGCGGAACGGCGCTGACGAGCAGCTACTACGTCAACAACACGCTCGCCAGCCAAGAACAAAACGGCGAGAAGATCACCTACAACCTCGACCCCGACGAGCGCGTCCGCGAAACCGTCGCCACAGGCACGACCAAAGCGACCGTGACCTCCCACTACGCCGGCCCAGGCGACGCCCCCGCATGGACGATCACCTCGACCGGCAGCTGGACACGCAACATCACCGGCATCAACGGCGGCCTCGCAGCGATCCAAACGAACGGCGGCACGCCGATGTTGCAGCTCCCCAACCTCCACGGCGATATCATCGCCACAGCGTCGACAAACGAAGTAGAATCCAAACTCATTCCGGCCAACGAAACAAGCGAGTATGGCGTGCCACGGACCACCGTCACCGAAAAATA